>Ga0102934_1000179_pt1 | contig 38021 bp, 33 predicted proteins | sample SalPonR2_A_D1_MG_FD_78175 | JGI IMG/M metagenome (GOLD analysis project Ga0102934, IMG submission 78175) | Salt pond soil microbial communities from South San Francisco under conditions of wetland restoration - Salt Pond MetaG R2_A_D1_MG | ecosystem: Environmental > Aquatic > Marine > Intertidal... | reverse complement strand
CTCTGCTTCGCCTTCTGCGTGCGGTTGCGCAAGAAACTCCGGACCGGTCGGCGGAAAAAATGGGATACGATGCTGCCCATGTAGGATGGAAGCCGGAAACGATGACAAGGGCGGCGGTCGGGCTGGCAATGTAAAGGGTAAATTAGCTGGGTCAGCACCCCAAAGAAAGCACAATTTTTTTGATCGCTTCCGTTGAGTCGAGAAGCATGGATTCGTTGCTCTTTACAAACCCACGATGTTACGCGCCGGATCACTGACCCCCCCACACATTCGATCCATCGCGTCTATCGTCCTCTCCTTCCACCTTCATGTGAACATATTGGCCAGGTAGAAGCGAAGAAACATGGTGCCGAGGCAGCAGACCACCTGCAGAAGTAGCAGCAAAAGGCAAAGCGTTCGCTCGTGGAGTGGGCCCACCACTCTGAGGACCGCGTTGATGAGCGTCAGATTGATAAAGTGGTCGCTGTCGGGAGGGAGCCCGAAGAGGCGCTTGGCCCACCGGTGCTCTTCGCTCGCGCACGGGCAAAGGGAGGGGAGGAGTCGGTCAAGAGAGGGGTCCACACGAGGGAGTCTGTGTCGGGGACAGGGCACGATTTTGAAGAGCTGGGGGAGAGAGAGGAGGAAATTGGCGATTTGAGGAAGAAAGAGGAAGCAGAGGGTCTTGGAGAAGTGGCCGTGGACGCCGATCACGGCGAAGGTCATGCCGGCAAAATAGCAAAAGGTGTCACCCACGAAGGCCCGTGCGGGATAGAAGTTGTGGTAGAGGAGTCCTAGGACGACCCCAATGAAGGGGAGGACGAGCGTGAGGGAAAGAACCTGGGTGGGACTCGCTGACGGAGGTGTAGAGGGCATGAGATACAAAGGGCGTCCGTAGATTTCAAGGACCGTGCTCCCATGCCTTTTTCTTTCCTTACCTTTTCCATCGTTTTCATAGAGAATCTCCGTTAGCGTGAAAGCCAAGACTCCCACGGCGATCACCAGCGACTGCCCCGCCTCAAGGCCGTTTATCCCCGCGTAGATATTGATCGCGTTCGTGCAGAAGACAGCTAACAACGCCATGTAGATCATGAAAAAGAGCCCCAACTCCACAATTTTCCCCTGAGCTTGTCCGTCAATGGTGACAAACAAACTGAGCAGCTGTCCTAGTGGAGTCAGGCCTCCCCCGTCGCTGTGTCGCCAGAGAAGACCTCGAAGAGGCTTGGGAATGATGACGGAAGTTGAGCCGCTGTAGGAGCAGAGGAGCGGGAGTGTTGCTATTGGAGGAAGAATGAGTTTGAATCGCCAAGGGAGGTCCTAAATTGAAAAGTGACAAGGAAAAAGGTGAAGAGGAGTAATCGGATGGCGATGGCGGGAACCAGGGGCTTGACTCTGGTCTCTGGGTTTTGCACATCGAGAAGAAAAAAATCCCTTGGCACTTCCCGGATGACCGGCCCCTGCGCTACGTACCAGTACATCATCGACAAAGCCCAAAAAGAGCATAAAACAAATTGAGAGCAGAGAAGAATTGTAGTTGGCCAAGCTTTCAGGGCTTTGTGTGTACAGCAGCTGACATGCAATTATGATGATCAGGTATATTATGCCCGGCGCCAAGCCCTGCGATTCGGGAATAGGGACTTCTCCTAATGGTGTGCCTTTCTTGCACAAATCCTTTCCTGTCTGTTGCTTTCGTCGGCAATACTCTCCCATCACATTTACCATGTAGACCACCCCTGAGCATCCTGCTGCTGCCAGACCCAGTTGCTCCAAGATATATTTCCGGGCATTTGCAGACTCCCGCCCAAAAGCATCAACCGGAACGTCAAGAAGAAGCTTGAGGGGGGCCGTCAACAGCAGTACCACGTAAAAGGCATCCCACAGGCGGTTGGACAAGTCTGATGGGATGGGTCTTCTACTCGCCGAAGGGGAAGGCGAGGAGACGAGAGCCCTACTTGCCCCTTTTGCCTTACTGCGGGTGGCCACCATGCTGTTTCAAAATTGAAGGTCAGTGGATCCATTTTCGTGTCTCTTGAGCATGGTCAAGCGAAAGAGCTGAGGTCTGGAGCTGCTCTGCGCGAGATGCCTTTGAAATTCAGGGCTTGGCAGCAACGGACGGGCAACGAGCCGTCAAGCGAGCGGCCGTTGCGCGCCCGCCGTTACCGCGATTGTTCCACGGGCCCATCCCTCTTTTAATTCAGGAAGATGCCTGGCAGATTTTTCCTCAACATACGAGTCCGGCATATTTTTGGCACATCATTTCGAAAGTCTAATGTCATTTTTTTTAGGCGTTGGGGATCTGCCATCGCCCTACCTTTCGTCATCGTATTCGCAATTGAAAAAGTTATCGTCCTCTTTTAAGGGCAAGGTCATGCGGAAAAACAGAAAGCTTTTGGGAAGTTCTGATGCACCTCGAAACTCAACTTTGAAGACCAACGCAAGTGTTTGGTCGTTAACTGGAAAGTCCTCCGCCATATCCAGCAGCTCGGAGGGTTTTGAGTCAGGATACGGAGAAATGGTTGATTCACGGGGTGAAGAGGATATTTTAAGCTTAGACATGACACTAGGGACCTCAGCAAAGACACGACTGGTGTTCACCGACCACGGTTGGCAAGTTGATGACAAAATTCACCGAGAGTATGAACAGAAATTACAAAAATTGACAGATCAGCTCAGCGAAGTACGATGGGAGCAGCGGGTGACCCGTCCAGAAGGCTGCGAAGAGGATTATCGTTCGAAGCTTAACGGAGAGGCGGAGGCGGCTTCCAAAGCTTCAATTGAGGAGATTGCTACACTTCAATTTAAAAATCAGATCCTAATCGAAATGCTAGCAATTGCTCAGCTTGATGAGTCCCACGCAACGCAGAGCTATGATCGAGAGAGGCTCAAGGCGGACGAGTATCGTCGAGAACTGAAGCAATGTTATGCCCATATGCTTCGGCATCGCCTTGACCCTCCTATGCTTGCAAAAGATATTACGAGAGACAATGGAGAAAAATCTCACGAACGTATGAAAGAAGAAAGAGCATGTTTTTGAAGCTGTATTACTGAATGATTTAAATACGTACAGCTTATTCTTTCTCCTCGTTCAGTAGATCGCCTCCTCTTGTTTCAATAATTCGATGTTTGCTTACACGGCTCAAATATACCATGAATGTCTCCATGTACTGAAAGTTGCTTGTCTTTGAAGTAGTTGTCTTTGCGCTTTGCTCGCGCGTTCCATTTCCGCATGCCAACTATTCCGACTGTGTGCTACCACGTAAAACGGTTGACAGACGCCATCATTGATTGCCTTCAGCGTGTATCACGATTTTTTTTGGTGCTATAAATCCCTGTGGTTACAGCAGAAGTGACTTCTTTTTGTCTTGGGGCAATCTTTTGGTGTCGGCCAGGCAATTTCGACTTGCATCAGTGTTTCATGAGCGTACACCTCACATTTTCTTTCATAACTCTTGTATTTCAAGGCTGAATAGCACTTCTATTAAGCTTTTATATGGATATCAAGCTGCTAGAGCATCTTCATAAGGCTGTAGTGTGTCTGTAGTTTCTTTCGCACGGCTCTTGGGATACGAGGCTACGTTCGCCTGGTCATAGATGGCATTTAAAGCAGAGCCGTATGCTTTGATGACCGCGTGGCGCTTGATACTCATTTTGGGGGTCAGCATCTCATTCTCCACAGTAAAAGGCTCCTCGAGCAGAAGCCATTTTTGAGGCATTTCATACTTTTTCATCTTGTCTTTACAGGCAAGCACGATATTTTCTCGCATGAATGCCTGCACTTCCGGATGAGTCCGAATTTCTGTTTTTCTAGAAGAGGCAGATAAACCAGGAAGCTTCTTGCTGACACACCAAGCAGTGAGCTTTTCCCAATTGGGAACAATAAGCGCGGTGTTGAAAGGAAGATCGGCTCCATACAGAACCACTTGGAAGATGTATTCGCTCTCAAGAAGGGCTTTTTCAACCACAGGCGCACATACATATTTGCCATTTTCAAGCTTGTAGAGTTCTTTCAGACGGCCGGTAATCTGTAACATCGTATCAAATGCGTAATAGATTGTGAGTTTGCTTGCATTTGCTGCTTTGATGATCCCCTGTCCGTTGGAGAATAAATATTTCCCTTATCTTTTCATCTTGTCTTTACAGGCAAGCACGATATTTTCTCGCATGAATGCCTGCACTTCCGGATGAGTCCGAATTTCTGTTTTTCTAGAAGAGGCAGATAAGTCCTTGTCCTTTCCCCGCCTTTCACTGGTTCCTTCCCCCATTTCTTTACTCACCGTCAGAAATCCTTGTTCAAGCGTTCCCAAATCACCGGTACGAAACCACTTTTTCCCGTCCATTTCCCCAAATGCAGCCGCAGTCTCTTCTTTTTTCTTCAAGTACCCTTTGAAGACCATGGGCCCGGACGCCCAGATCTCTCCTTCCTCACCCTCTGGCACACGCAACCCGTCACGCACAACGGCCAGTTCCGCTCCCTTCACTGCTTGTCCGACAGACCCTAGGCGGCGAATTTGGATGTCTGGTCGGCTTATGCTCAAGAGTGGGCTGGTCTCCGATAAGCCATAGCCCTCTAAGATAGCTATTCCTAGGGCCGCTTCAAAGAAACGCGTGACTGGTAAACTCATCTTGGACCCGCCCACTGGCGAAATTCGCACACGTCCTCCTAATGTGTCTCGAAGTTTACTGAGCACGATATGGTCGAGCACCTCATATTGGGCCTGTAGTCCGAGACTCATTCGTTTTCCTTCTCGCAATATCTCCAGTCTTCTTTCCGCGACTGCCACCGCTTTATCAACCAGCCACCGACTCCATTTCCCTTGCGATGTGATTTTATCTTGAATGCGATCATACACCTTTTTATAGAGTGTTGGTACTGCGAACAGGATATTAGGACGGACTTCCTTGATGTCACTCGCAATGGTCGTCATATCTTGCGCGAGGGCAACACGGGCCCCGCGGCTCATCATGTTGAATAGCTCGCAGTTCATACCAATGCTGTGCGCCCACGGCAGAAATGCCAAAGAGAGGGCATTAGGCATGTCCTCAGGTCGCACTACCTCCCACATTCCTTCGATGTTAGTGCAAAGGTTTCTGTGAGTCAATTCCACTCCCTTCGGCGTCCCCGTAGTTCCAGATGTGTAAATTAGGACAGCGACATCGTCGGGCCGAACGACCGCAGAGGCAAAGCAGGCGTCCGCCTCAGCAGCCATTACCCCAGTGACGCGGGCCATGCGAGCAGGAACATCTACGTCGAAGGTCCAAATATCCTTTAGAGATGATACAGTCTTCGATTCCTGCATATTTATAACGGAAAGCGCGTCGCCTTGCGCGAAAGCAGGATTCCTAGAAGGGCGCGTAAGGAAATGCCGGGTCTTATCGTAAGCCTCCCTGCTTCCTACCAGCAAGAGCTTAGCGCCCGAGTCTCTCAGGATATACTCGCATTCCGTTAGTCGCTGTTGCTCATACATCGGCACCCACGTCGCGCCCAGGCTGAGTGACGCCATGCACCCAACGGCCCATTCCACACGGTTGCCGCTTAGAGCTGCCACCTAATCGGTCAGATGTTACTTTAGGTGTGACTGGTCCAAATTTGACATGACTCATGGAAAATGCAGCCATGGGGACTAGAAGCCAAAGAAAAAAAACCCACGCAATATCACCCTGCCTCCTCTCTGAGAGGCTTGGCATGCGTCTTGATTCCAAATCACGTCTACTTGACCTTTGACTAATGGGCAGCCTAGAAAGTTCAAAACCCTCGTACATATCAAGTGGTTGCACAATAATGGATATTTTTACAGCGTGAAATGGCCAAGAAAGAAAGCTGTAAATGGGCTGCCCGACCGGCATCACGCATCAAACGCGAATGACATCATAATTATTACGTCTTTACCTTGTCCCCAGGACCAATTCCTGCTTCCCGTAGCACAAATTTGGCCTTGCCAACCATATCATTGAAGGCCTGGTATGTAATCCATTTGTATTTGCTGCTAGGGCAAGGTTTATAGCCCAAAAAGTCCTTTTTACCCTGTGTCCTAGCGACACTGTCAAGCAAAAAAAAGGAGGTTAACGATGCACGCGCGAATCAAATGGATTTTTCGAGTACGTCCACATAACAGATGCAACATTTTCCTTACTTTTGTTGCATTTCGACGAGGGTGGTAAAACTTGGGATTGTTGAAGAGGATGGCACGTGGGAGGCGGATCGGGACTGTGTCACCCGAAGGGAACTTGACATGATTTGATAGCCTTGTCCTTGATGACCCCAATGACCATATATGCCACGTATGGCGAAATGTTTATAGCGATGCATCGTCTGATTGCAATTGGTTAGCTTGTTCTCCGCAAAGGACAAATACTTGTTAAGAGACAGAACGTTGATGTTTGCCTGTGGGAAGGAAAAAGGAAAATAAGTTCTTGTCTCAATTCCTGGAATACCGAATGCAACCTCGTAAGCAAGACCTCATGTCCGTATTGAAATTTAAGCTATGACCAAATTCAACACTTTGAAGGTTTATCGACCTTTTCATGTGAGAAAGAATGTTCGCAAAATCTCTTGACACCTTCTCCGAAATAGGATTAGCTAGAAGGGTAATGATGTCAAGCATGATTCAAAACTGTACAGCCAACGAAAAGCGAAAAAAGACAGGATAAATGACACAAGCAACCCCAAAATTAAGAAAATTCGAGCGTGCCCGCATGCTCGGAGCCCCGGTGGGCCCCTTTCCGGTTCCGGGAAACAGAACAGTGTGGCTATGTAGGGCCTCGAGTTGAAGTGCAGGGGAAAAGTGCAACGCACGCGCCGGCAAAAACCCGCGAGGCTGTCCCCGCCCCTTTGCCAAGCGCCTTTTCTCCCCCATACAATCGTACAGTGGCATGGAAGGAAGGGCGCATCTACGCAGAGGTTTAAAATATGGAACCCGTGGATTATCACAGAAAGGCATCGGGGATCCACCTTCTGGTTTTGCGTCGAGATCAGCCCGTCGTCCTTGCCCTCGCCAACCTCCTCGAAAAAGGTCTTCACCAATTCATACCACCACCCTCAACTCGGAGGCGTACCAATCTCCAAATCCGTACCGGGCTATAAGGGGCAAGGCTGCATTCGGAAATACCATCGATGTCCATACCCATTTGTACCTGCCTGGATACATGGATTTGCTGAGACGCCGGGCAGAGGTTCCGCGGATCATTCCCGCCCCGCCAGGGAGCGCATCGGACGCGCCCGAGCGCCTTCTGATATTGCCAGGAGAGGATGCCGACGAAAGTACATCATCTGGTCGTCCAATTGGTAGAGAATACTGGAGTGTCGAGAAGAAGCTGTCTTTCATGGATGTACACGGTAGGTCATGCGGCAAACTTTGAGTTTTTTTAAAATAGATGTGTCCGACGTAACTTCTTAAGAGGTATGCGCAAAATCCTATATTGTTTTGCCTTAATTCTGTAAGAGACGTACTTCTCGCTTGTATTCGGTGGTGTACTCGAGGGATGTCGAGCGTCTACTGTTTTGAGCCAAATCGTACCTTCCTCTATGTACCACTACATAACCTAAGTGGCGTTTCTCAGCATCACTACGACATACATGCTCCATGAAAGTTGGATGATATTGATGATATTTTACCTTCTTCTAAGGCATACAAACTAGTGTCCTCTCCCCCGCCAATCCCTGGCTGGACTTCCTGCCCCCCTTGGACGCCCTCCGAGTCGCCCAAGACCTCAATGACGAGCTTCACGCACTCTGCTCCTCCTCCTACCCGGCCCCCCCGTCCTTCCCTTCTTCAGCCCCTGTTCCCCGCTTCCTCTGCTTCGGATTCCTCCCCCTGCATCCTCTATTTCAGTCCTCCCAATTACTTCCCGCCATCGTCCGGGAACTCGAGCGGCTTGCCACCCCCCCCCTTTCCTCCACCATGCGTGGCGTGATACTGCCCGCGCAGCACTTGGACCACCCGCTCATGGATGGCGTGTACGAGGCCTGTCAGCGGCTAGGGCTGGTGCTTTTTATTCACCCGCACTACGGCGTCGGGAAAGGGTCAGAGGTGAACGGGGACTACGGGCACGTCCTCCCCCTCGCCCTGGGCTTCCCCTTCGAGACCTCCGTGGCGGCCGCGCGTCTCCTGCTCTCGGGGTACCTGGACCGATATCCTGACCTACGAGTCCTTCTGGCGCACTCGGGAGGTACTTTGCCTTTCCTTGCTGGACGCTTGGACAGTTGCGTGGCCCATGACCCGGCATTTGTGTGGGGAAGGGGGGGAAGAAAGGGCGGAAAATTAAAGCTCTCGCCCTCGCTGTATCTGCGGCGTAATTTCTTCTTCGACAGCGTAGTATATCATCAGGCGGGCTGTCAGTGCCTAAGAGCGCTCCTGGGCGAGGCTGGGAAAGACAGGGTCATGTGGGGCTCTGACCATCCGTTCTTCCCCCCGGTGGACGCGGCTGAGGGGGAAGGAAGCCGTCAGAGGCCCTGGCCTTCCGCAATGAAAAATTATGAGATTTTATGGGGAGAGGGGACGTCCACTGACGAAGTAAAAGAAGGAGCAAAGGAGGAGAAATGGCGGGAAGGGGTGCTATGGAGAAATGCGAGCAAGCTGCTGTGTATTCCCACTGCTACCGGAGAGAGGGAGGGAAAGGAGTAGGAGAGGGCAAAGGGATGGAGGCCCCATGCGGAGCTAAGAGGCGGATGCCATGAGCAAGTCGAAGCCAAGATGACGAGAGGGCTGGAATGACAGTGGGAGTGTGACGGCGCGAACGAGTCAAAGCGAATCCAGACTGTGTGGCTGTCGGCAATTCAAAGAAAGAGCACGCAAATGGAGATTTCGGAAATGAAGGGACCGAATCGCAAAATCAGCGAATGCAATTACTGCAATGTACGTATTTATATCCAGCACTGTGCCCTTTACCGGGATACATTCGAGACTTTCATGCTCTACTCCCTATCACACGCATACTTTTCGTTCGCCTTACCGACCGCTCTTGCCCTCCATCATTAGCCCCGGCGAGGCCGAACGGCCACTGAACTGTACAATGCACCAGGAAAAATGTTCCAGCATAAGCGATAAATCTTATTGAAAAAACGCGCCCCTAAAGCCTGTGTTGCCGTCCTCCTATGCCTCTCCTATTACCCCATGACTATGCAGGCTCACCACGACTTACCCGCGCAAGAACGCCGCCGCCTCTTTCACAGCCTCTATACTCGCCAGCACGCTTCCGTGTGCGCCCACTGGTGCCTCGAGCTCAACAAAGAGCAGATCCATGGCTGCATCGTCTCCCTCTCCGCCCCCCCCGGTCCCCGACAGCTCCTGCTGTCCTCTTTCTATCCTGAACAACGAGATTCGTACACCCTCTGTCAGCTGGCACCTGATCCCGCGCTTCAAAAGTTCCCTAGACTGCACACTACATCCTTGGAAACGAAGAAAAGTCTCGAAGGCCCCTTCTTCTTGGTTACGAGCGACTTCCGCTCGCGCGACTGTCGTAGTTGCTCTTTCCTTTTTCGCCCCGGCTCCCCTCCCAGCCCCACCATCCTCCTCCGGCTCTTCACCCGCCACGTCCTCCCCGTAAACAGGCGTCGTAATCCGGTGTCGAATCAGCACCTCCGCACTAGAACGCACGTCTCTCTCCTCGTACATTAAGACACGCTGGGTCCTCTCCCGCCCCTTCATCCCTCTCCGCCCTCCCAACCCTGCTCCCCCCTCAGAACCTGTACTGCCTCCGTTTTGTTGCCGACAAGATCCCTTCAAGCGTAAATGCAAGTGCGGACTTTCAGTACTGCTGCTTACGCGTTCAATAAACTCGTCCCGTAGAGTCACAGCACGCCGCCTTCTATCGATCGAGGCCGGTGCCAGCACCTTTTCTCTGCTTACCCACGACTCTTGGAGAAGAGGGTCCAGGCATGCGGCCCGCAAAAATGAGAGCAGTTTGGGGAGTTCGCTGCGGTGCTGTGAGAATGTGTGATTCATGTGGTGATTGAGAAACCCATTGAGGACCATGAGCCGTGAAAGTGCTGCTCCCTTACTGGAATACATGTGACTCTCACTATTTCCGGGTGAGAGCGGCATTACGTACCGAGATTCCCTGTATGACGGCACAACGCTCGTCGCAACTGGTTTCCATTACAAACCCGGCCGATACACGGATAGATAGCGAGCGAGACTGCAGATGGGGTCGAATGGTGACTAGAGCCGTGACTTTTACTCGTCGCAGCTGTAGCAGCAGCAGAATGCGTAGCGCAGCCTAGAGCACATGAACATGTTTGAAAAATGATTGATATCTGTATTTGCGCTTTGAAAATAGAATAAGACATAAATGCTTAATCTCTCATCAAGTTCAAAGCCTTTTCAACTTTTGCCTTGTGGTAGAATATGATGCGGGGGAAGTGAAGGAGTCCTGGAGCAACATTTCTTCATTTGAGGCTCCTGGACGATGGTAGTCATACAATTCTCTCCGTTGCATGTGTTTATATAGTACATCGTGGAAGCCCGAAGTATGTTGCAGGGTTATTTGAAGGACTTGTGGTATAACATCTATCATTATTTATTATATTAGGATCGGGAGGTTAAGCTGCGGGGATAGCCTGTCAGAGTGCTGTCGAGCCTTAATTCCAAATAGTGTGACTATGACGATAGAGGAGCTCGTTCAGGCCACTTTATATTCGTGTTTCTCATGTGCTATTACAACACCTGGTGCAGCGACGCACGGCGTTTCCCGGCCAAGGAGGATCGCCAAGACTGAGAGGACGAGAAGGGGCAAGAGGCGACGAGCACGCACACGAGTCCGTACTTCACCCTGCCTCCGAAAACTAATCGCAGGCCATATATGTCATACCCATAGGCCCAAACGTCACCAAACCAATGAAGTTCCGAGCGGGTTTGGCAGCCAAAGATCTCGGCAATTTGAACGGTAAGGCTGTCACACTCCCTGCAACTCCCACCTCCTCATCTCTTACCATCATCGGCCTCTCTCCACTCAGGCGTGGCGCAGTGCTTTGAAAGATTCGGCCCATCGTGCCTGATTTACCTGTCAGAGCGGTCTATAAGGTTTGCATCCCCTAAACTGGGCAGCGATGAGGTCCGTGCCTTCAGCGAGATTCAACAGGTTCGTTTTTAATTGAGGGGTCTGGCTTCGAGACGTTGTGGCAGAGCATATGTCACAGACTACCGCGAAAGTTAAAATTAGGAAATATCTTTTCCTACTTTAATTCCTGAGGATGCTATTCATTGTCTTCTTCGTCGCCACTCGGCTTTCATTTTCATTTTACTACAGGAGAAGGTCTTCTCGGAGTACCGGATTGCCTCTCTGGCCAACAACTCCATTCTCTTCGAAATCGGACTTTCAAACCTGATCAAGGCATTTTCCTCTGCCAAAACCGCACATTTCATCAGAATGAAGCTGGCTAAACGTGCTGGTCAGCCGTGCATTTGCTTGGAGGCGCGGGTGCGTCTTGGGCGTAACTGGGGAGGGAAAAGGAGACTGTCAATGCTTGCCAAGAGGCGTGACGAGGAGGAGTAGAGACTAATGACACGAAAGACGGTTCCGTGCACGAACTAAAAGGTCCTCCTGCATGATTTCCTTGCCCCAGGCCCTGGACATGGAACTCCTCCACGAGGTCCCCATCAGAGTCATGCGCGCAGCCGACATCCAGTACTACATGCCGCCCGACGTGGCCATGCCACGCGTCCAGCTCGAGCTGCCGTACAACCGTTCCATGCGCACGGTCTTGGAGGTGGGAAGAAAGTCGGGAAGTCATAACGCGTGTGTTCGCATCGCAGGGAAGGGGTGGCGTCCTTACGGTGGGCTCGATCGCTCTTTGGAGTGCCTATTTCGAAGAGCCGCTCCGTTTCGTGTGCCCTATGGTCCGCTTCTTATGACTGAATCCTGCCTACTTTCTCCTTCTATCTCTCGTCTATCTTCATGCTCTACTCAGCGCTTCAAGATCATGGATCGCTTCTGCTTCGTAGATGGGGACATGACCGGGGCATTAAGGTTGCGTCTGCAGAACGATCGGTGCCACGTGCAGACCTTCTACAGGTACTTCAGGGGAATACTGGCAAAAGGGGGGGGGCTGCTTTCAAAAATTATTTCCCTGTGCAGTCCTTCGCTGACACTTTTAATCGCCAACTTTTTTTTCTCACATGCTCCAACAGCAATCTAATACCGCGGTATGTGGAAGGAATGACGGACGGCGACGAGGACATGAGGCGCACAGAGGAAGGAGGTTCGGCTTGCTGCTCTATCAAGCTTGACTCGCGCAAGTTTTTGTCGGCATTGCATTTCATGACGATGAAATACGACTCCGCCATTTGTTGCATGATTGAGGATAGTTGCCTAGTCCTGCATGTGACGCTAGCGGGCAATGTCGGGACCCTTACCTTCTACTTGCCCATGTACTTGGTCTGAAATGAAGGGGGGGAAACAAGAGAAAAGATCGCGACGGCTATAAATGTACTAGTTCATGAAGATCAAGTGTATATAAGAAGATTATGGGGACACATGTGTATCAAAAAGAAAGAAAGTACGGTTGCGTCCAAATTGCCTCCGAAGAAAAAGACAAGAAGATTTTTTGTCGTACTCTTGTGTCTTTGCGGCTCTCTCCGGCGGAAATAAGTGGGGATCCATATGAGTTAAGCAGAGAATGTGTATGCTTGCGGTCTTCATTGCCTCCGAATCAAAAGACTTTCATGTCTTACTCAAGTGCCTCTGCGGCCTCCCCTCCCTCCGTCCTTGAAGCTTTCGGCGAGCGCCCAGGAGGCCATCTCGCCCGCCTGTTCAAATTTCTTCTAAAGAAGACACGGGGACATCATTGCGCGCATGATGGAATCGTGCACCATGCTGCCGACGTCGCAGAGCGGACAATTTTTCCCAATGAACGTCAGTTCCTTCTACGCTTCACAACTTGGTGGGCAGCATGCTTTCCATCCCTCGGCGATAGTGACGAGTACTTCTGCCTGCAGCTGCACTCTGGCTTTGATGCCTTGTGGTGTCTGGTGTATGTCTTTTCGTCGCCTTTGACGGTTTCCCCGCGTCCTGATTTTATGCCTTTTCATACAGTATAATAGAACATGGAGCCAGGATTGCGGCCGGATTACCAGCGCTTGCGAATCAAGTCACCAGCCGAGAGGGGAGAGGGGTCTTGGTCACAGACAGGGGTCACAGTCTCAGCGACTCACGTCAGCTATGCGGTGCCACTGCCCACTCGCCGGGAGAGGAAGCTGAGGAACAAGGATGGGAAGTTTTTGCTTCGCGACGTGTCGATGCGCGTGCAACCAGGTGAGCTTTGTTATCTGATGGGGCCCTCCGGCGCCGGGAAGACAACCTTGCTCGAGGTTTTAGCCGGGCGTCTGCGATTGGGGACTCTGCGCGGACAGGTCACCTTCAACAGCCAGCCCCGGAACAGCACATTTTGGCATGAAAGTTCTTACGTGAAGCAAGACGACCTGCACATCGCTCAGTTGACCGTGCAAGAAACTTTACACTTCGCGGCCCGCTTGAGGATGAGTGGCAAAGTTTTCACCCAGGCCGAGCGCGACAGCCGCGTGGGTGCAGTGGCCGAACTACTGGGACTCGACGTGTGTCTACACAGCATTTGTGGCGACGCTCTCAACCGAGGCATTTCAGGGGGGCAGCTAAAGCGCCTCAGCATCGGCGTGGAGATCATGACCATGCCCAGCCTCATCTTCCTGGACGAGCCGACCAGTGGGCTCGACTCCGTGATCGCGCACGAAGGTAAGAACGGTGGCGGCCCAGGCTGTGTGCTTTCTGGTGTTTTGCTGCGTCACATCTCTCGGTCGAAGAGCTGTACTGACCGCAAGGCGCTCCCCATCCCTCTGGTTTTCCGCTAGTCATGTCATTCGTCCACAAATTGGCCAAGCAACGCCGCACAGTCATTGCCACCATCCATCAGCCCTCTCCTGACACCTTTGCCTTGGCCACGACGGTCGTCCTGCTTTCGGGAGGACGTCTATGCTACTGCGGGCCCTCCCCTGAGGTAACGGAGTACTTTCAAGGCCTTGGCTTCGCCGCGGAGGGCTTCTCCAACCCCACCGACTTTGCCCTCTCGGTCGTCGGGGGCTCACTGGGAACCCGTCTGGTGCATGTGCCGGGGGGCGGCGACCATGAAGACGGCAGAGCGGACGGCAGCGGCGGGACCGGGGGCAGCCTGCTCGGTAGCTACGGGGGAGGCAGTCGGCCCTTGACGCCCAGGGAGTTGGCGGGGCGTTTCCAGGCATCGCCCGCATTCAGGTGCATCACAGTGACCGGCAGCACTTCGACTGCAACGAAGGTTGCCTCCGTGCATGCTGTCGGACCTGGGCTCGCGCCTGTCGTCGATCCCTCCGCCGCCAAGAGGGAACGCCGGCAGCCCACCTCCTTCCCCACCGGCCTCGGGAACCAGTGCCGGGTCCTGCTTGAACGTAGCTGGCTAACGCAGACTCGGCAGCTAGGTTTTATTCGGGCACAAATCGCCAAAAACCTGATCGTGGCCTCCGTCTGCGGGGCGGTCTTCTACGGGCAGGGCGCCGTGCCTCCGCCCTCGGACCAATTCAACCAGGAGAGTTTCAACGTCTCCTCCATCTTGTTCTTCGCCATGCTGTACACTATCGTCGGAAATCTCCAGGCCATCCCCCAGCTCTTCACACAGCGAGTACTGTACGTTCGCGAGCGTTCTGCTTTCCTCTACTCGACCTTCGCATACTGGCTGGCGAACGCCCTCGTAAACCTCCCGCTCGTGCTCTTGTGCCACGTCATCTTCCTGAACGTCGCCTACCTTCTCGTCCAGCTTGATCGTTCCCCGTCCGTGTTCTTCTACACACAATTCGTGACGATGCTCAATAACGTCGTCGCTTTCACTTTCGCACAATTTTTGGCCGCCTCAGCCCCATCCGCGCAAGTAGCATTGGCCATCTTTCCCGTGACTTTCCTATTCTTGACCTCGTTTGCAGGCTTTACTGTGCCTTTGCAGGACCTGCCATCAGGCTGGATCTGGGCGTCCTACATTTCCTATCCCCGTTGGTGCTACGAGGGTATCGTGGCCAGCCAGTTTTCGGTTCGGATCGATGGGGCCTCGACGATGGAGTACTACGGGTTTGGAGGCTGGGAGCCGGGAAAGAGCTTTTACATCCTCTTTATCTTCCTACTCCTTTTCAATGGCTTGGTCTACTGGGGCCTGCTGCCGCGGAGGTCGCGGCTAGTGGACATGGAGGACAGAGAGGGAGAGATGGGAGAAAAAGGGGAGAAGAAGGGTGCAACAACCTGCGACACGAAGGGGCTCCGAGCGCCTCTGTTGATGGACGATATGTGTTGCTCATCCATGGCTGTGGAAGGTGGGATTCGCGATGAGGATGAGGAGGAGGGTATGGGTCAGGGAGGGAGGGATGGACTGCAAGGTGCTTTTCCTCTGCATAGCAGCATGGCCAACGTGGCGGGCGGGCCGGATGGAGGGCCTCTTTCGTCCCCCGCAGGTCCGAGCAAGGGTTTGAAACAGAAATTGCTGGCCGCGGACGACAAGGATTTGGATATACCCCGCGTGCTTTTGGAGTCCTTGACCGGAACTAGCGACACTGCCTTCATTGACTCCCGCCTGAATAGCGGGGGAGCGCGGACGAGCAACGAAAGCGGTCGCGGTGGGCATGACAGTTTCTTGTCCCAGTTACAACAGGAAGACAGAGAAAAGGGAGGCGCGCTAGATGTCAAAGATTTTGAAATGCGCTCATCAAACATCCCGAGGAGTGGAGGCATCCGCCTTCGATTTCGGAACCTGACATACTCGCTTGGCTCCCGCGGCTGGCATGGACAACGGAAAAGAGTGTCCCGCGCGGGCAACGTCCCTGTCGCCACCCCCTTAGCGAAAGATGCAACCGGGACCAAAAAATACCTGTTGAGAAAGGCAAGTGGGCGCGTCAATCCCGGGGAAATGTGCGCACTCATGGGTGGGTCCGGGGCGGGCAAGACAACCTTGCTCGACGTGCTGGCAGGGCGGAAGACGGCGGGGCTCATTGAGGGTGAGGTCTTCTTCAACGGAAAAGCCGGCATGCCATCTCCCAAGCTTTGCTCATACGTCACTCAAGATAACGTGCACATCGGTTGCTTTACCGTCCGAGAGACACTACACTTTGCCGCTTTGCTCCGGATTAAGGAAGGGGTGAGGCCAGCGCAGCGAGAGAAGATGGTAAATGATGTCTTAGGAATGCTCGGACTGGACTCCGTGGCGGATGTAATGGTGGGAGATTCCTTGCGAAAAGGCATCTCTGGGGGACAAGCCCGTCGTTTGACAATTGGGGTAGAAATAATCAATTTGCCGGGAATGATTTTTTTGGATGAGCCCACCACTGGCCTGGACTCCAATATTTCATACGAAGTCATGGCCGCAGTTCGAAATTTGGCGAACCAAAATAGAACGGTTTGTTGCACTATACACCAGCCATCTATTGAGGTATTTGCACTTTTTGACAAACTGATCCTCATGGCTAAGGGGGAGCAGGTTTATTTCGGGGCCACCCACGAGGCAGTGAAGTACTTCTCGTCGCCGGCTCTCGACTTCGCCTTCAGCAAGGGCGTGAACCCTGCCGAGTTCGTCATGAGCGCCTCATCAGGTAGTATTCTGACGCGAGGAGGGCTAAAGAGGGATGTGCACGAGCTATCCGCTCTCTACAGGGCCTCGGATCTTTTCATGCAGTTCAGTGACGATTTTGATGCGGCCGTCTTGACAGCACCTGGCGGACTCTGTCCCGGCCTCAATTTAACATATGGATCGGCATTGGCGGCGGAGAAAGATCTCACTTCTGCGCCCGAAATGTCAGCGCTAGAGAACCGCCTCTTTTTTAGAGACATGTTGCAAATAAACAAGATCTTGATCCGTCGACAGTTCTTGAAGATGCGGCGGAACCGACGACTTGTGGTTGTGGGCTTGATTCGCCACGTGCTTGTTGCCTTGTTCTACGGCTCGCTGTACTGGCAAGTCGCACCTACGGCAATTCAGTCTCGACTTTCATTGCTCTTCTTCGCAATTATGTTTGTAATGCTTGGAAACCAACAAAGCATTCCTGCCGTCTACGAAGACCGCCTGCTCTACTACCGGGAGAAAGGCGCTCACGTCTACGGTCCTTATTCCTATTGGATGACATGTGCTGCGTCCTTTATACCGCAGATCATCCTTAATACGTTGCTGTATAGCGGCATTATGTACCCAATGGCTGGGCTACACAGCAATTTTGCCTGCTTTGGGTACTTTTACTTGGTGACCATGCTGTGCTCGCTCTGTGCCCTCTTCTTCTGCCAGCTTCTATCGATAACGCTTCCCAATCCGCAAACGGCAGTCGCTGTCTTTCCCGCTTCTCTCTTCATATTTGTACTTTTTGCTGGGTTCATCGTCCGACTTCCGTCCCTTCCTTCATGGATAGGCGCTTGGTGCCCCGACGCAAGCTTTGCACGCTGGGCTTTCCAAGGTTTGGTGATAAATGAACTGGACGGTAACGCCCGGGTATCTTACAAAGACCTTCCCGCCGTCTACTATAGCCCAAATCCATATCAAACTATGGTGTCTAATCTTGGTTTTCAGGGATATTCGAAATGGTTCACCGTTCCAATCCTTTTGTCAAATATGGTCCTGTTTCGAGGGTTAACGTATTTGAGTTTGATTTTCATAAATCATGAGAGTCGGTAAAATATTACGGACAACCTTGAAGACCTCTCACCAGGGTGAGGATTTGACGCTTTCATTGCTCATTTCACAAGCCAAAAAAGCATACAAATGTGTTAAGTTCGCTCGTGTCGTACTGCTCCATTCCTTGTAAGGTTGGGCGAGAGACGCAGCATTTGTAGAAGCAATTGTCGTGTACGAACGTGCTGCAAGTGTTACTTTCATTCAATTTCAAACCCTGATCAAGGTTTTCGAGGTTCTAGAAGCTACTGTACTTTGACATCAGCTTTTAAATTGACATATTTGATTTCCGTAATATCGTGTACATTTTCTTTCCCAGACAGATGCTGCTGGCAGAGCAGCTCGTGTATTACAATCGTGTGATCGACTCGTAACCGATCGCACTTTCCTGTACACCGTTCAGTTGATTGATAGCATACTTTCATTGGTACCGGTTCTGCTCTACATGCAAATTATGCTCCGTCTGACGCTGCTGATCACGTTCCTGACGACGACGCTTCAGTGAACTGTGTGACAATCTGGTCGGGGGAAGCTTGAGGAAGAAAGGGCTGATAGACATGATGAGTGATGCCCCTAGTCCCCCACGGAAGAAATTCATGCTATATCCTATTCCAGCATGTTTTTTGGAGACCCATCTTTTAAAACTCCGACCATCCCTCTTCCTGCTTGAAAAAGCGTCGTTCTCGGTGGAATTAACGGTGCTTGGTTGTTGGGTAGAGGATATGATTCCGGCCGCACTTTCTCGATGATTAAAAAGTCGATAAGGCAAGTGTGATGCCTTAATGACCCACCAAACATATGTCATAAGCCATAGGATGCTCTCGATTAGGTGAGCCACAAGTTGCTTTCCCGGAAGAAAGAAGAGCCATGGAGTTACTCGAAAATGAGGACCTGCTGCCCGCGTATAGCGACAGCTCACACTGAAACCCACCCGCTCCACACTAGCCCGCTTCTTTAGCTTCGGGCGGCTGCGTGTCACTACCATACCTGGAGCGAAGGCAGAGGCAGAGGGAGGTCCGGAGCCTGCCGACGTGTCGGATGTGGAGCTTTCTCCATAGTGGTCTACAGAACAATTTCTTTGATCCCCGGTCATCATTTTCGTATAGCTCTGATGCTTTCCAGTCGAGGAAAGAACCATGGACGCCTGCGGACCAAGCGGCAGGACGGGAAGAAAATGCGCCAGGAACCGGTAGACCAAATCAGCCGGGTAACTAAAACTAATCCAGCCGGACACGCAAAAGGGGAAAAACATACCCAAGCAGGAATTGATTGTAGGCAGGAAGTCGATACGCTCCCACATCAAAAAATTAGGGGTTAAGGGAATTCCAAAGCCACAGCCAATATCTCGATGTAGTAAGGACTTCGTAAGCGTGACGGCAAATCCTTTGAATTGGTATTCCTCTCGAAGGCGATTAAGGAAGCCGCGACATGTACTCAACGCCGACAGGATACTTTTGACGTCGCGATTACATTCGATATTGGGCAGATCGGCTATAGCAAGCAAATCTAGTCCGCTGGATGTAAAACTGATGGAATCGCCATTTTTATCACTGGCGTATTTTTTCCCCAAAATTCCATCCCCTTGCTCTCCTTCTTCTACAGACAACGGTAATAGTATATCACGCAATTGTTGGCTGTCGTCGAAGTGCTTGGCATGGGTCGAACGCATAAGTCGCACCCACCGCCGTCGCCGGAAGCGGTCGCTGAACGACTGCTTGCGATGGACACGATGCTGCTTGTTGAAGCTCTGAAAGTGGTCAGCATAGCACCATCCAGCTCGATCAGTATTATTATCCCGCGCTATTTTCCAATCCAAAGACGCCCACTGGAACCCGTCGGGTAGCTGAGCTTCTTGTGGAGGAACAGATTTCCCGCCGTCAGCGTACGTCCATGTTCGAAACCGACCGCCTTCGCCTGGGCGCCGCCACCCACGGCCGAACTCCCACTTTTCATTTTCATAGATTTGCACCAGACGATGCTGGGTTGAGAAGCGGGCAGAGGAAGTAACAGTGCTAGACGTGGAAGAGGGGAGCGCTGAAACGCCGTCAAGAGAGCCTGTGTTATGTGCAAGAGCTTCCGCTGTACCATTTGTAGACCATTCGACTCTGTCCGGTGTTGACGTGGAGGAGGAAAGAAGTAATCCTGATAATGATGCGCTGGATTTTGTCAGGCTTAAAAGGCTGAGAGCGGTCAGCAGGATTGGCATTATCCTCCGAGGTGTGGTTCCAATGAGAGATGTTGAGGTGACCTTCCTTCTTGTTGTGCTACTCCAGCCACATTGTACAGAAGGATTGGCCTCCATTTTCTGTGCTTGAGAGAAAAATCAATTCGCTTGCAAATTCTGTGCATCATACTCAAAAGTACTTCTATACTTAAAGATTTCGACAGCATACTTTGTAAAAGCGAACGCTCGTAACCTCCCCCCCCGTCTCCTTCCTCGATCAACATGGACGTCGCGACTCGCGATTAGGAATAGCTTCTTCCATGCCTTATTAGGAGTCCGATTTAATCGCAGGCCAAATGCGTGAACGCATAATTTTGCGACTTCTATTTTATCCGACAACTCTATGGTCTGGCACGCCTCTTGCGATTTACATACGGTGCATATTTGGGGAGGCAGCTTGATACCCAAAACCATTTATGGACCGGGTTGCGTATCCTACTAGTGTATCACGCTGAGGGGATGATGCGGATGATTTCATTCTCTTTCCTAGCATGAAATTTCCAGCGTGCAAACTGCTTGCTGAGAGTGATTTTTGTTTAAAGGTTGTCGCGAAGGCAGTCGAATTTCCCATGCTGGTTCTCCTCGGTGTTGGTAGGAGACGAGGATTGCTAAAAAAAACAGTATCCTGAAAAGCCACGCTGAAAGCCTAGGCCTTTTTCACGATGCTTTCCAAGCTAATATCTCGTATGCGAAGTCAGTATTTGAGTGTGGTGACGTTTCGGCATCCATGAGATGCCACGGTGTGCGGTGTCTGAGCTTCTGCCACGGCTCCTTGCGCTGACAAAATCGATTGGGAAAGTCAGTGCATATACGCGGCCCAGCACGCTATTAGAAGCAGACTGTGTACCCCACGAACTACAGCGCAGAAGCTGTGGGCGACGTATGTCACCCAGCTGGGCGTAGGGCATTTGAACATATTGACCATGTCAAGAGTACCTGGAGGTTCAGGCACGATAGGAGCTACAACCGAAAATGCGTCCCGCAATTTTGGTTGTGTACACGTAGGCGACATAACACGGAAAGGGCTTTTCAAAGAAGTGGGCGTAACAAAATATAAATTCAGAAGAGACAGCAAAGTTATTTTTTTGCACGATACGTCACCATTTTCCCCCAAAGCCAATGTGCCGACGCTTTCATCAAGTCCAAAAGCAAGCTCAGTCCGAATCTGAGGACCTAGAAGAGGAAGAGCTGGACATAGATGAAGACGAAGACGACGAGGACGTGGAGGAGGACGCGGATGAGCTGCTGGATGAACTGGAACGAGAAGACGCTGAAGACGTCGAGTCCTTGCTGACACTCCGCGAATGCCGCGGCCTCGCACTGCCGCGCCGCCTGCCTTCCTCTTCATCGTCCTCCATCCCACGCCTGTGGTTTCTGCTACCCTCACGCGCTATTCGTCCTCGATGTCCTCTCGCGTCCCCTGAGTCGCCGCGTCTCTGCATTCTAGGATCTTGGCCCTCATCAGCGTCACGATTTTTCATGCCTTTCTGGCCAATCCTAGACATTCCTCCATCGCGACTTCCGCTGCGGGTCCGTTTTAGCCTTTGGCCATCCTGTGCGCGATAGTCCGCCCGCTCTCTTGTCCTCATATCCTCCTTGTCCTGGTGAGGGCGAGCCAGCCCATCGCGAACATCATCCGGCTCATCTTCACTCGGTCGCCACCGATCATCCTCCTCATCCGACGCAGCATTTCGTCCTCCCTTCATTTCCCGTCGCTCTTCGGCTTGCCGCCTCTCCTTTTCCTGGATCGTATCCCCTTCAAATCGTCGCAGACGTTTTTTTCGTTCAATCTCTTCAACCTGACGCTTTTTCCTCTTTTCTTCCCGCTCCCTATGCCGAGCCTCCCTCCGTCGATTCTGCGCCTCCGGGTCCCAAGTCTCGCCTTCCACGTGATCCTGAGCGATGCCAAACGCGTTCCGAAGCCTTTCAATCTCCCCCGCCTTGCGAGCTGCTACCTCATGTGTATCCGTCATTTCCGACCCTTCACCCCCAGTCTTGTTGGCGGCCACTAAAGCTAAATTGTTGCCCTTTAATCGCTCTCGAAGAGCCGTGGCCTTGTCCTTGATTTCTGACTCTGAGTAACCTTGATCCCTCATTCTTTCCTCCATTTCGTACACTTGTGCTTCAATCTGACGTTTTCTCTTGTGCTCCAATATTTCTTGGTTAGCTTTGGCTAGTACCGCTGCTTTAAATGTATCCTGAGGACCACCGTGCCCACTTACTAAGGCTGTTTCTTGCCGGACGCGCCGCGGCGGTACATATCCTCGGTTTTTTGTCACATACCCGCTTGTGGCAGAGCCCCTCGCAGTCTGCAAACCGATCCCATTGTACATCGTTCAGCGATGCGTTTGAAAGGTGGTACTAAAGACTACGGTGCGCCTTGAAAGGCGAAAGTTGAAAATTGTCGTCGAAGAGTTAAAAACGATGGACAGCGAGAGTCCCTGTTTGCTAGAGATGGTTGTGATTAAATTGTGATGAGTCGGTTCCACCACGGAGATGAGCCTTTCACGCTTCAACGCAGAAGAGCGGGATCGAGGACTATGGGAGATAGACGTTCAGCAGACGATGGTCGTGGCAGTAATGAGTCCAGCTACTTCGATGCTGTCCCTCAGGCCGGGGCCGCAGGTTTTGGCGCGAAGACCAAGCTCGAGGCGACGGCCCGGGCCGGGAGGTTAGGCGCCCGGGAGCGTAACCGTTTCTTGGGGGGCGCAAGCAACAAAAGTTTTACTACATTTTATTTTTTAACTTTCTCGTTAATCCAAGCATAGATAGCTCGTTCATTCATGTAATCTATCTATTTCAATTGCAGAGTCTTTCTGCTCGTGCATGGATCTTCTTGCGGTTTATTTTATTTTCAAATATATGACGTTGGGACAGGATCCTGCATTAAGTCAACATTGTCTAGCACGCAACTCCTTCCTCCCACACTTCGTGACCTTGAGAAAAGATAAGTGCTGGCAATTTTGTCACAAATTGCGGAAAGTTTCATGCTATTGTGTGGTTCAAAGCATCCGCTCTCCCACATCAGTTCGTCCAGATCCCACGACGAGACCTTGCGGTATTCAGATTCATCCATAAGAGACTATAAAAGGTGGCATCCAACGCTGCGACGAAAAAAAGAGCTTGGTAAATCATGCCCTCATCCATGCCCTCAGGAGGATGCCCAAATTTGGGGGTTGCTCCTATTCTTACATTTGTTGCATTATTGACTCAGTGCTTCAAACCTCTCCTTTTTCAGGCCTCACATCAAGGATGCACCAGGCTTGGCATTTGCCACCAACCTGTCATTGCACGCTTCAAAAAGTACCAGCAACGGAGGACAACAAAATAGACATGGCGTCCGCTCAAGCAAGATCCTCGAGTTGCTCACTTTCTAATAGTCCCGCGCAAATTAAGACTTTAATGTCAACCGAGGTGTCCAGCGAGCAATCGACCGTCCTATTAGAGAGGCCAGGGATAAATATCGTATTTAAAGCTCTCAGAGACCATTTGTCCTCCGCTGTTGGCAAGAACCCTTCTTTAACTGGCAATGGTAGTGGTCTGCTCCAACGACAGAAGCTGTGGATCCAGCTCCGCACACAGCGATTGGAAGCAGCTCGTGCTACCAAAGCCCTTGAAGAGGTCGCGGTGCGTACACGTACATAGACAGTGCTTGGAAACTCAACAAGTTGATTTGTTAGCCATTCTTTTCTTGCAATACACTATATCACGAAGTAGGATTTAAAACCCATCCCTGATTTAGGGGAAGCTCGCTCAAGTTGGGAGAGAGCCAAGGCTGGACATGAGGTAGCGAGACTTCGAGCGTTGAGGCGAGAAAAGGAACGACGAGACCTTGAGCAGCTTAAGCAGGAAGCCACGCGTGCTAAATACCGAAGCAAGTATGGGCCCAAAATAAAACCAATGGGAGGGCAGCAACAGCTTGAGACGCACAAGAGTGCTCAGGGACACTGTAAAAGCCTACCGTTCAGCCCCAAGAGATCTCCTGCCTACCTCTCCGGGATTGGTGGTCAGCCATATGGAGAGAGACGCCGCGACAAGAGAGAAAAATGTAAGGTATAGAAAATTGGCCTCATCTTTTTATTAAAGATCGTTCCACTCGCGCTATCACTCTGCACATACCCACAGCTATTAATTGCGTCTCAGCACAACCACAACAAACCTCGATGATCGAGCCATCACTCACAAGAACAGCATCGTTTCGAATACGAGATACTCAAAGCCGAACAACGGGCCCAAGGACTCCTACTTTAGCGGATTCTTACACCCATTTTGCAACGCCTTATTCGGATAATTTAAAAGCAGGCTCGTTCTTTAATGTCACGCAGAGTGTCGGAAGCGCCCAACACAGCGAACTGCCCTCAATCGCGCCACCAGCTTCACTTAATGCGCCATATGTTCAAAGCCACGTTTCTCCGAGAGCTAAGATTGAGGGAGCTAAGTTCTCGCATATGAACAACTTGATAAATCCACAATCGCAGTCGATCAATAGCAAGAAGGAAGTGTCCAACAAATCGAACGAAATGTACGGCCAGGAAGTGAAATCCGGACAAAAGGAGTTTCCTACTAGTATCTTACAGCGTGATCAAAGTGATGGCGATGCCCATCTTGACAAGGATGAGGATACGATTTCAGCCGGTTATGACAACATTTTCGAAAAAAATATCATTGGTCAATGTCGTATAATTCACACATACAGCGACACTTCGACACTGCAGACACAGCAGACACAGCAGCTTGTGCCTAAAGAAGATGCATTGTTGGCGCGACTGCTAAACAATAGTAGATCCTCGAAACATATGACGCAAGGCTTAGATAGCTGCTATCATAGAAAACTGTGATTGCCTGTGTGGTTACTTAGCGCCTCATGGGCCACGAAATATGTGCTTGCACATTGGATCGGAGTTCAGGAACATGTTGAACCAAAGGGTGTTTGTGTTTGTTTTTGAATAATGTGCACCCTTTCATAAAGTTATCGGATTCGAGTGGCGGATCATTCCCGTGTGTATCGTTTAAGAGCTTTCTCTCAAGAATTAGGTTTGTTTCAATCTATGGTTATGGTTTTAGATCATCCGAGCGTGTATCCGGACAGGTGCGGCTCTGGCGACGATTGCCGGCGACAGCTGACGCTTGCCCGGCCGTCCGGCCCCTGGCACACGCCGCCCCCTGCCGTCGCGTGCCCGTGCCCACCTGGTCATTGAATCGCCGCGCTCCCCGTCTCTTTCTGCCACCTTGTCATTCCACAATAATGGTATGGAATTCTGGTCACATCAGCAGACTCCAGGATTGAGCGGCGGTTGAAAGCAGCCATTTGATGGTCGTTGACAAGCCTGGAGGGATGTCTCGTGTGGCGTATCTGCTCTCCCTTCCTTTCTGCACTACGATTTGCTTGGCATTGTTACGCCGTGTAAGCGAATTAATTCTCACACCTACTCACAGGTCTAAGTAAAGAAGTGACCTGACGAAACTCTTGAGCAGCTTTGGCGGTGGAAAATCATTACGCGCGACGTAAAGAGTGGCGACTGAGGACGCAGCGTGCCGTACGCGGGCAGGACAAAGAAGCATCTGCGCTCTGCGCCTTACTATCACACAATATCTAATTATACTGCTGCGCTAGTCTCTACACACATGCGTGTGATATCCCAGGAGCGTTTTAATAGCGCATATGACACAAGTTGTACATCCATGCATCTTGGAAAGCAGGAGCCTGAAGAGAGTGAGCCTTCGTCTCATTACTTCGGTCCTGGACGAGCGAACTCTTGTGCACCATGCGGCGTAGGGACATTGAGTGATGTCAATGGACTTCGTATCGAGAAAAATATTGAAGAGCAGGGGAGCGGAAACATTGCAGCTCGCTGCGACTGTGGTCAACATACGTTTCTGGTGCTTGCTTCAGACAGCGGTGGAGACACTGCACCCACCACGCCCGACTCAAGCGGTGCCATTCGCACCAGTCACAGTGAGACGTCTATCACAGAGAGCTTAGGAGGAAACGTCGTGGAGGGAAGGCTTACGGATGGCAGAAGGCGTCACTGGGAGAATCAATCCGGTGCTGACCTGTCATCATCCCTGCCAACGCACTCGCGTCTGATCAAAGAGGACGATCCTGCGGACATTGAAATACTGAGTGCCACGATGGTGCAAGCAATGGTATGCAAGGGTAGCACAGAGGGAAGGGGCAATGTCAACAGGCGTCAGAGCCACAGGCATTCTCTAGATAGTTCGGAGGGCCCCGTCAATGCTCTTTCTCCGCGACCGTCTGTCTGTCCAGCGTCCGCAAGACCTCAAGACCATTATCGCTCCCACCAGCCACAGCAGCAACATCAGCGCCGTCGACTATCTGTTTCAGGAGCGGACGGAGGTGACCTTGGGACCAGTATCGGGAGCAGCACCGTGTTGGACGGAAGTATGGAGGATCCGAGCGCGCTTTCCCTGGACCGCATCGTGGTGGAGGGAAACGGGGACATGGTAGTCATTCATCCCTCTGTGGTGTGCGACGCTTGCCCCTCATGTGACGACGTCTGCACGCTTCAGGATTGCCGCGGCTGTCAAAAGAAACGTGAGCGCCTTTTGGCGAGTGGGATAATGGTGGTCCAGGAGGCCTGGGGCAGGACCACTCGAAAGAGACCTTTGCAGGAGAACTCTCCGTCGGGGGGCGCGTGTGTGCCGATCATGGCCAAGCCACACGGCAGCGCGAAGGGTGATGGTTGTCAAAATGTGTCGTACTCTCTCTGTGAGATACGGCGGCACAGAACCCTTGCCTCGTGTTGGCTGGTGGCCAAGGGGCAGGTGTACGACGTGACCAACTACCTCTCAAGCCACCCAGCGGGCGCCATAGCGATGGCCCGTAAGGCCGGAGGGCAAGATTGCACAGAGGATTTTGAATTTCACTCGGCAAAGGCACAAAAGCTATGGAAAAATCTAAAAATCGGGTCTGTTCGTCCATGCCCTGGCGATAGACAGAGTAGAAGAAGTAGAGGGGGGGATGATAGAAGTAGTAGATCCGGGTCTGACTTGGGTTCCTTGGTAGGATCGTCCTGTAGTATCATGTAGAGACCTGGGCGCACAGGCCTGGCCATTTGCAGTGGGCAGGGTGACTAAGAGGATTGGAAGGCGTTCCAACACCGTGAAGGTATCTATGTCGGGTGGGCGGTCCTTGGATTTGTGACTGTACCCATCACAGAACAGCCGAACATCTACAACTTTCCGTTGAATTGTGCGCGTGCGAAGAAGAAAAAGACGACACGAAAGAATATTTGACACGAAAACACACTCAATATATGACTATGCATTGCTATCGCATCCGCACACCTGAACAAGGGCGTTGGAAAATCGGGTCGATCGCAAACGTTCGCTTAACTTCAGAGCAAAACGTGAACAACCACGAGCAAAGAACGTTCAATTATACCCTCGCAAGTTAATTTTTTGAGGCCTTCTGGGAATATGCGTGCTGACACAGGAGCTCTACAGAATAGATGCGGCAGGCAGTCAGTCAGTTTTCTGCAAGTGACCAAAGACCTCCTTCCTCAAGGGTACGCTCAAGGTCCAACGCTCTGACACGCTTCCGTCCTCCTCATCCTCTCGAGTCTCGTACTGCTCGTGGCGGCCCCTGTCCTACAGTCCAATCTTGGATCAGGTGTATTGGGCCACGCCTATCCTGTCGCCACCTCGCAGCTCGTCTCCTCCCCCCTACTCACTTCCTCGTACATAGGAGCCTCAGTTTCCAAGAATTTCCTTGAAACCAATATGCTCCATCAAGTCTCGCAGGTCCTGATCCACTTCTGGTTGCTCTTGCTCGATCAATGACACTTCTGGCACGAAGTCCAGGCGGCGCTCACGCTCCTCCTCCTGCAGTTTCAAGGAAATTCCTCGGACTGGCCCCTTCTGAATACGCTTCATCAAGTGCGTGACAAAGCCAGCGATTTTGTTGCGCATGCGCTTCGACGGGACCTCGGCTACCTCGTCGACAACACGTTTGTTGGTGTGAAAATCCATGGTCAGGCGCGAATAGTATTTCTCGATTATCACTCGTGCTGATTTCTTTACGGTCTTGGTACGCACACCCTGAAGATATCATAAAATAGAGAAATCCCCGCAAGTATACTGTTAGAAAGGCCAACACAGTTCACTGACATCTGGTGACCTCTTTCTTGAAATATGTGAACAGGATAGAGGGCGAGAAAAATGCTTCGGACTACAACAGTAAGAAAGGAGGACAGTGACATGCTTGTGACTTAATAAACATGTTCTTGATCGTGAAATTGTTGTACAAAAGCGAACACAGAAGGTCGTCATGAGCAGACTACGAAGGGAAGAAAATGCGGTCGCCCTGCCAACCACTGGATAAGCCCCCACCGAAACGTACCATGATTCACAGCTGCTCGTGCAAGGCAGATTGGTCCTGGGCGAATATCAGATGATGAAGCGTTAGTAAAAGTCGCCATGAGTGTACACAGGGAGAGCCCGAATGACTCCTTGTGAAGCAAGAGGGGTGGATGGTGGGAGGGAGGCCCTGCGCGTCGCCAAGGAAAGCGGCGCGGGCGCCTCCACACGTTTGTGCCCGAGACCGCCGTACAGGCGACAGTCTTATTCTTGCATGTGCATGACCCGGTGAGACGTCGATGCTGATACTTGCCATCTATGCAATCTTTATTCCGATCAACATCTGTTGACAGGGACTGACCGTAGACGTATGGCCTCCACCATATTGCCGGACGGATTGCAAGACTCTCTCTTGACCCTCTGCACGTTGGTCTATCCCCTTCCGTTACCTAGAGGGAAGAAAAGTGGTGCTGCGTTTGCCAAAGCGTTCTCATCCGTGGGCACGCCCGAAGCGACTACAAGTATTATGGAGGGAATTGATAAGGTGCGACAAGAGTTTGTGGACGACGTCTCAAAGCTCAAGGTCAGCCCGGCCGCGGTCAGTACAGCAGCAGACCGCTATGCGCCACAGCTAAACCGTATAATTCAATCCATTGATGCGAGTGTAAGTGAGAGAGGACTTCAAAAATAATAAGGAAAATGATGACTGATGTCATTCGTTAAAGTGCTGAAGAAGAATTCAAAAGTATGTCCACACCTACAGCCTATATCGCGTTAATTCTTCCCATTTTATCCATCTCCATTTTCCTCCTAGCAAGATCCTGTCCGCCTCACCCAACGCATGCAATTTCAGTGGACGTCTGCACTGAATGCACAGGCATCTCCTTCGGAGTATAAAACTCAAGAAGTCTTTATCTTCGAAATGGCCATGGTTCTGGCTAGCAAGGCTCTGGCACAAATAAATCAAGCCGCAAACTCTATAGATCCCTCAGCCGACAGATACGCGGAGGCGGCTACTCTTCTAAAAAGTGCGGGGGGAGTCTTTTTGGCTCTTGCCCATGACTTTCTGCCGCGCTGGAAGGAGACGCCCGACAACGCTGCCGGACGGCATCCCGAGACGTCGGAGGGGGTGGCGATGGCCCTGGTGGACCTCGTCTCTGCGCAGGCACAGGCAATGTATGTCGCGAAGGGAGTCTTCGCGCAAACCGTACCTCCAGGAACGCTGGCCAAGCTGTCAGTGACGGTGATGGATCGTTTTGAAAAGTGCATTTCCAATTTTAAGGCGCGGGCCTCCGCACACTTAGCGCGCGTGGATCCAGACTTCCTCAGCTACATGATTTTCATGCCGTAAGTGTCAGAGAGTGAGTCCAGGGAGGAGTAGGTAGCTTGCAGAGATAATCAAGATTTGATTTTTGAGAATGTTTCCGCTTGGCCAAAACTTAAACGCCCACAAATCCCTTTTCTTCTTGTGACAAAGCGCTCTTTATCGTGCTCTAGCCTACCGCTTTCTGGCCATTGCTCACTGGGAGAAGGAAGACCATGGCACCGCAATCGGGCTCTTATTGCAAGCAGAGATTATATTAAAAGCTCGGCGGGATGGTGTATCATCGGGGCTCTCTGGAATAGAGGAATCTCGCTTTCTCTCTGCGTTTAAGCCTCAATTAGAGATCCTGCGTCGAGAAGTGAGTAGCATGCTCACGTCTTGGAAGAGAGATAACAGTACGATTTATTTTGCAGGTATCGTGGATTCGGCGAGTCTTCCTCCGCTTCCAACGGGGGCGAATATGGTTTCCATCACCAAGTATGAATACGTCAGCAACCTCCCCCCGATTTTATTTGCCGAGGCAGCAGAAGCCAAATCGTCATAGACTCTCAGAAAGATCGTTTTAGACCGCAAGCCATAAATTAAAATGTACAATTAAGTGTGTAACCCTGGACAAATCCTGAAAACGAAATACAACGAACATCTTTGAATCCCTTGTCAGCTAACTTCCCCTTTCTTCTCGGCATGAAACCACTCGCTTCTTCTAGGTATCCCTCCCTAGCCATGTTTGACTCACGATTAGGGCTCTTAAAAAACAAATGTCTTCAATGTCCTTAATTTCCCCCAAATACAGCCGCTGAAAAATTGGTTTCGAGTCTCGATTTCCGTCCTTTTAAAAAATACCCCCCCAAGGCCCGAGTCCCTCTCGCTGGCGGCATCACGGCGAGCAGCCTCCTGCCTGACACTTTCAGGTCGCCCGCTTTCGTCTGCGGCAAAAATGTCACAACACACTGAGCCGACGACCCATAATCAGCTCACCTGTGCACATCGTAATTTTAATAGGACAAGAAGCTGATAGACGATTAAGAAGCCATCTTTTCTGCGCCATAAAACCACGCTGCCAAAATGGTGAGTTTTGATAAGGCAAATTTGTTCCTGCAGAAAGTTGTTTCTACAGATTTTGTCCCCTATCTTGCCTTCGCTCCCCACTCAATCAGTTAAGATATAATGAAGAGCAAGGTGAATTCGAGAGCGTACTAAGACGGAATGTGCAGTCCCTTGAAGACCCAGATCGCATGATACGACGGCGTGTGCTTGATAACATCAGGAGCGTCTTGTTGGAGGATGAAAAGGGAAGTAGACCGTCCTTGTCTCATAGCCCCAAAAAGGTAGTCATTCATTTCGAACAGCAGGTGCAGCAACCTATTTTAAAAATCGTAGAGTATGATCCTGCTGAAAAGTGCCGAGAAAGTGCCTTGGACATCTTGCACGCTGTTGTCCTTCTCGCGCAGCCGATGGAACACAGCGTCCTCTCCACGGTCACCCTCGCCTTCCTTCCACTTGCGCAGAGAAGGATTGATGCAACACCATTCCCGGAAGGATCGGAAGAAAACCGCCTTCGGATCCTCCAGATCGTCAGGGCTTTGATGAGGACTCAAGTGGGATGGTCGGCGATCCTCGAAAGCAAGTCTGCTCTTTATCCCGGGCTTATGGCTGTCTTGGCGCGGGAGCTTGCGGACTCATATCCTGACATCAAATGCGAGGTCTGTTACTGTTTAGGATTGGCTGCGCAATTTTCTCAGAAGGAATTGCGGCTTAACCAGGGTAGATTGCTTTCGCCTCTTCTGGGCAACCTTGGCCACCAACGCTCTAAGGTCCGTCAAGCCTCTCTGCAGGCACTGGGTGAGCTGCTGAGTGTGGGACACGATGCGATGGCTCATTTGCTGATTGAAAATGTCCTGCCGCAATTTGAAAAACTTATCTTCGATCGAACGTCGATCATTCGAGGGGAGCTTTTGGGATTGATAAGTTCCTGGCTCCGGCAAGGAGTGGAGCCGAAGAATGACAGAGAGGGAGAAAGATCCGCTTTTTTATCCAATCAATTTCACTTCGAACAATGTGAGACGGAACTTTTCTTTGTTCTGCTTATGGGCCTTTCGGATGACGATCCAGATGTTAAAAATATGTGCAGACATACTATAGACTTGGTGGCACGTGATTGGCTTCGGCGACAGGTGGTGAAAAGAGCAGTGCACACGGATCGTACTCCACTCGAAGATGGAGAATACATTTCAGATCTGCAAAGCATGGAAATCTGTCCTGCAAATGCCATGGTGCGTGGCCTCCTGCGCTCCTTGATGCCGAAAGTTTTAGGAAATTCTGGTCACTGGACCCTTCGAATGCGACACAGAAGTGTTCTTCTCCTAGCTGACGTGATTCGACATGCACAGTCGGCTGTCATCCCCTTTCTTCCCTCTATAATCCAAAGATTGGCAAGCGCTTTGATTGATGAAGAGGCTGAAATCGAAGCCGCTATTGCAGAATGTGCAAGATCATTAGGAGAAAATGTTGCAGCTTCCGTCGTCGTTCACAAAACATTGCCGATTATTCAGGGAGCAACGGGCTTTGAAATTGACCACCGATTCGCGGGACTTCGCCTTCTAAATTTCATTTTAATTGGAATTGCGGCAAGTAGGAGAGGTGTAGGTGCAGAATGCAGAAGAGCATGCGCGGAGGAGCAAGTCGAGCTTTCAAGCGAAGACGTCGAGTCCGTATTTCTCTGCGTATATAACGAAGACTTTTATTCTGGAGAATGGATCAAACGTGCGGTTGTGGCCTCTCAATCCGCGAAAATAATATCTTCAATGGTAAAAATCGCCCCTAATGCTTGCGCATCGATAAATTGTCAAAGCTGCCTTATGCTGGCGATTTTGCACGTCTTAGCTTTCTCTTCTGAATCTGACGGGCTTGTGCACGAACACCTTGGTCAAATAGTGGCCTACTTGGCGAGCAAAAGCTCTGAAGCAGGGAGTGATGATGGAATCGAAGACAAAGAATCAGTTTGGCTGGACCATTTCGAGTCCTTATTAGGAAAGGTAACGGCTGACGCAGTGAATTGGGAGAAGGACTCGATTGGAAGGTTTCTTTTTGATGCACTCGTGCGAGAATGTCCTCATGGAACGGCTTTGCATTGGGAGTATGTTATAAGTATAATCACCCCACATCTGACTGGAACCGGCTCTAAACTTGACGAAACCAAGCTTGCGCAGCTGAAACTCGCCCACTTGTTTATGCTTGAAGTAGTCATCGAGAAGTCTCTTCCAATAGCTTTAAAAATGAAAGGGGATCACGTTGCAGAGCGCCGATTGCATGATTTTTACAAAAATGTGCTACTTCCTTCCATAAAATGGCATGCTGGTCGAACAGCGGCAACTGTTAGAAAGGTGGCCCTTGCCTGCCAATATCGACTTTTGCAGAACAAAACTACTACAAAGCGTATGAGTTCAGCATGTATACTTGATATCGCTCTCCAGTCAATGAGGTTATTGCAGACAAATCTAGAAGATTATGATGCCACATCGCGACAACTTGCAGCTAGTTGTTTGGACAAAATACTGGGTATTTGTGGCACCATCGACGGAGTGTTTCATTCTTCGTCTTCGGTTTCCTCAACCTTGCGACACCTTCTTCCTGATTTGATGAAATGTCTCGATGACACATCAGCTGATGTGCGGCGAACAACCTTTCGCGTGCTTGAGACACTATTTTCACTTCCTGGTATATCATCAGTCTTTCCATCCGCAGTATTAAAGGACACGGTAGAACTATTGCTCGTACATTTGGACGAGCAGGAATGCGCGTATGGTTTAATTAATATTATTCTCAACCGCATATCAAAATTAGACTTTGAAATTGAAAAAATCCTCATTGAGCATGGAGTCGGCTTACAACCAATCAACACATGAGAAGGAAAAATAGCGTCAATTTTTCATTTAAGAGCCGCAACAGTAGCTTTGGAATAGAATCAACATGTACAACGAAGGAGTTGCCTTTTTGGGATTCCGATTTCGCCTACCGATTTCTCCTCCTTCGCCCATGCTTGGACACCCGATGAGGATTAGCCGTCAATCCCTGGACTATCAAGTCTCCCCCTTCAAGTTCGGACGATTGTACGGCCTCTTTTGAGCGCAAGAAGAACAACAAATCACTGATCTGTGCCTCCAGCTCCTGAATATCATGTTTTTGTCTGATCTTAGCGCTTGTAATATTACTGCGCAAATTCGACAGATGAAATTCGCCCTCCTTTTGATCGCACAGTAGCTCCTGGTTGCGCACTCTCATTTTACGCGCCGATTCTTCTGCCCTACGCAACTCTTCCATGAAGCGCGAATGATCCTCCTCCATTTTTTGTATGTCACTTCGGATTTTGAATGCCTCCCGTCTTTCGTCATCGGAAAGCTCATCATCCTGGCAAATATTCTGAGCAAAATCTGTAGCAGCCTTGGCTAAAAGCCTTTCATGGTAAGCATTCTGCTCTTCCAGCTGGGACAAAAGGAGAGCACTATATTCTGCCTCCAGGCCATCAAATTTACCTCGCGCACCTTTAACTTTTCTGCAAGATACTTCGTGTAAATTGTCTTCTCGATAACCATGAATCCGGTCCGCTATTGCATGACTTTCGCTGAGTGCTGAGGTCGGAGAATGTCCTCCGCTAAGCTCAAACTCTGAAGAATGCACAAACATGTCTTCTACGTAATCCCAAACTCTGCCTGTTGCGAGCTCCAGACTAAAAATATGACCGCAACAGTGGAAGTGTCGCTTGGCATGCTCTGCCGTGTACCGTCCACATCCCACATGGCCGCACAATAAACAAATCCAGAGATTTTCAGGTATATTACAAGTGTAACATGTCAGAGCCACAGGTGTTACCATTTTGCTTCCATTAAAAGCAGTATCCGGCGTCCCTTCTTTTTTTGACCTTTGAAAGTTACATTTCTCCTGGTTCATCGCATGTATTTGGACTTTGTTGCATATGCGACACATCGAAGAAGACTTACGGCTTGGTGACCTTTTCCCTGCGGAGTATTCTTGAGAACCAGATATCTTTCCCGAAATTTCAACGCCTGTATCACATTCCTGGATTGAAGAAAACTTGTCATCCGAACGCAGCAACAGAGCAGGTCCCAAATAGGTCCCCACAGAAACAGGATCGAGCCGGCCTAAGCACCCATGACAGGTTGGCAACTCCGCTAGATAGCATGACAACCCCCGTGAGAATAAATCGATGTTATCATATTCATCTTCTTCATCCCCTTCGATGTTGGAATCGTTTTTGATGTTCAAACTAATGCTTTGCATCTCGCCGCCTTCCGGTTGCATCTGAAGGTTTCGGCCAAACAAATCCTCACTGATAAACCCTGTATCTCTGACCGACAGGATGAGCGATTGTGAAAGGGCCAAAGCATCCAAATAATCGCCAAAGACCAAACAATATACAGGGCATATATCCTTTTCGTGAGGCCCCCGGAGCTGTACTGTGTCTAAATGAGACAGATGTGCGATATTCAACGGGTCGCTTTTCTTGCTTTGCATGAAAGAAGTCTCTTGGACGCATATTCTGCTTCCCGTGACATCTTTAATGACTAGGTCGAGGGAAGAAAGCAATTCCTCACTTTTTTGGTCGTTCACCAGAACGATGCTTGAGACGAATAGGATCTGCCCTTGGAGTAATGCATCCGGCTCCCGAAGAAAGGCTATCAACCTGTCCACCGCCAGAATTGAATCCAGCGTGATCAGTGCATGGACTCTACGGTGCACCTCGTCCCGCACTATTTGGATGAATCTGATCCGAGGGGCCATCTCTGTTAGGCTTTGCAGGATTTGCTGCGCGGATACAGCATGCACGGCATGACAGGATTGTTCCGGAAGGTGCCCTGACTCAAGATAAATATCTGGGAGTTGCGTACCATCATGCTGTTCTTTGGCATTAGCATAATTGAAGCCGCTGGCACAGTCCGTGTTTTGGCAGTCTAGTAGGAGGACAGTGAACAAACGTGCGGGCCGAAAAGGAAGGAAATGCCACTCATCCTCGTGCGCAGCATCTCCAGATCCCCCCTCCAGTCTTTCTGCTTTGTAACTTCTCTCGTTGCCTCTCCCACTTTTGGCTTCGCGTCCACCTTTGTCGCTCGCTTGCCGATGACCACTTTGCCGCCCAAAGTACGAGTCCCCGTAGGCATCTTTGACTTTGTCTCCGTCGGTTCTCGTTCCTGTTGCGAGACTTCGATGAAAAAAATTTCTTGGAGCATGGCGATAGAGGCGTAATCTTCCCAACGTCTCATATATTTGTACGCTTTCGTAGCCTGGGAGGTGCGCCAAACTTTTTATTTTTCTGGATGCGTTCTGCCGCGGGTCCTGGAGAGCACCAGCACCATCAGTCCTTTGCTGCTTTCGCCTTGAGCCTTCAATTAAAACGAGAAAGGATCCAAGCGACAGGGATGCATTTCTGGTGTCGCCCTAATCAGGTAGAACAGAATACGCCAGGAATCAGCCATATTTTAATGTTGCTGGCATTCTTGATACATCGCAGTGCAATATCTCAACGAGGACAGGACTCACCACACAATGCATCAGTGATGGAGCGCCGCGCTCTTCCCCGCGTTGTTTCCAATCCGTCGACGAATTTCGTAGAGAATCTTTCTCGTGAATATTCCTCGGGTGATTAGTATCCCGGTTTGTACTACTTCAGGCTGTAGCAGCTGGAGGATGACAGGCCAGCCCTTCCATGGTTAGGCGCGCACGGGAGATGCCGGCGCAAGAGACGTTCCTGCAGAGTGTACGATTTGTGAATTATAAAGAAAAATAAAAATTACGACGTTGTAAATCTGTGATGTCAAGCATGATTGAAACCCGACTTTTGTGCCCTAGAAGCATGATGGAAGCATGACCACGCGATGACGTATGGCACAGTATCCTACGCTTTGCGCCCAGCTGTTCACCATTTGGGATTTTTTGTTTGCACTTAAGAAAACGCGGTGAGACGCATAACAACCTAAGAAAGGGATGATGTAGTTTGTTTGATTACTTCTCTGTTGCAGCGAGGCCGGCGAAAGGCAACCGCGAGCGGCAGGGTGGTGGCTATAAGAGAAAAGGTATGAGGGGGGAAAGCGACGCAGAACAATAATCCACTAAGATCACGATACCGGCAAGATACGACAATCCTACTCCTCAGGGCTGAAAAGCAGCTGATTGGGTAGCGTCATCGTACGCTCTGAAGAATTACCGTCAAGGATGTGGCTCGATCCCCGTTCACAGCGTCTCGTGTAGGAAGCGATCCCTGGCTATGGTTTGACATGTCGATGCCCCTTTATGCATTACAGGCCTGGACCGCGTAATGCGAGAGCGGTACACTGATCACCGGTAGGTATCGCGTCTCATTGCAAAGAATGCCGGCTTCATTTCCTAGTCCTGAGCATCCACCTAAGCAGCCGAGGTATCAAGCCTTGTTGAACAGCAAGTTTGGGCGAGCACTGGTACTTGCCGAGGTAGCCACACTCGCGGGAACAGGGGTCCTATACTATACTCTCACGACAAGCGAGGACGCAAGAAACAAACTTGCCTATCGGATGCCCTGGGTAATGGATGTTTTCCACAAAGTTACGCAGGATAAATACAAATAGTAGCGTTTAACCTTGGGCCGTTGCAGCGAGTGTTAATTTTCAAATTCTAGTCCTAATTCACCAACATTGTGCATTTTACTGTTCTAACTCCGTGATGAGGGAAGGTGCCATGTCGAGTACGTGTGCAGAATGCACAAGAGCACTCCGCTTAAAAACCTTGCCCATGATACCGCATACTGCTTTATGCGCCTAGATAACCAATGGGAAGCGCACCGGTGATGAGATCCAAGAGGAAATTCCAGACTACGTGAAGGACCTGGAATGTCACGTACGTACCGTTGCGGTAGACCTTTGCTCTTGCCAGTGAAGGCAGGCAGGCAAGGAAAGCTGCTGATGAGGGCGGAGAATAGATTGCACAGATCTTGGCGAGAAAGGTTCAAGTCTCGGAGGGGGGCGGTCACTTTGACGAGCATGTCCTCGAACAGGTCTCTCAATTCCTTGTGCAGCGAGAGCCCCCACCCCAGTGCCGACAACGGCTGCAAGATTGCGCGGAAGCGACGCTCCACCGCCTGGAGACGCGCCCGCCCGCCCTCAAGGGCATCCCCTTGCCCCCCTGCCCGCCGGATGGCTCTTCCCAGCGCTCTCTCGCCGATGTCCGGGACTGGCTGGAGGAGGCGGATGGCCACTTGGGCCTGGTACTGGTCGAGGATAGTGCTATCGTTGAAGAGGCGGCTCAGCTCCCGGAGGCCCACGAGGAGCTCCTTCTCGAGTTCCATTCCGTACGCGCAGCGCAGACGGCATTGTAAGAGACCGCGTGCTCTCCCGTGCAAGCCTTCCGGGGGACAAGTCGCAGAGGCCGCCCACGAGGTCCGGCGAGGAGGCAAGGCCGGCGTGTCCCTGGCATCGCGGCTGCCGCAGTCCGTGCCAGTCTCGCGCTTTCCCTTGCCACACTCCTCAAGGCCCTCATCGGCGCCGCGATGCTCCCTT
>Ga0102934_1000178_pt1 | contig 38105 bp, 38 predicted proteins | sample SalPonR2_A_D1_MG_FD_78175 | JGI IMG/M metagenome (GOLD analysis project Ga0102934, IMG submission 78175) | Salt pond soil microbial communities from South San Francisco under conditions of wetland restoration - Salt Pond MetaG R2_A_D1_MG | ecosystem: Environmental > Aquatic > Marine > Intertidal... | reverse complement strand
CGGACGTTGTTCTTTTACAACAATAAGACCCAGTAGTCAATTCGGAACTAATATTGTATGTGCTCCTAGACCATATGAGCAGGGCTAATTGGGTGCTGGAGGGCTTCCTCGGCAAGTTTTGGTTGAAGCATAAGCTATTTATTTAATTAACAATTCTTTCCTAGGAGATGTTCATAAGGAAGGGAATCACACCATTGAGGTGAGATTATGATCTTAGTTGTTAACGGACCCAATCTTAATCTATTAGGTGAGAGAAAGCCGGAGATTTATGGGTCAAAGGGTCTTTCTTTTCTTGAAAAGAAGTTATCCGCACGGGCGAAAGAACTTGATGAGCAGTTAATTTTCTTTCAGTCAAATCACGAGGGAAAGATAATTGATTTTCTACATGAGCACAGAAAAGTAGCAAAGGGTGTACTTATTAATCCTGGCGCTTTGGCTCACTATAGCTATAGTTTAAGGGATGCCCTGGAGGCGATAAACTTGCCGGTGATCGAGGTACATATTTCCGATATAGAGAACCGGGAGGATTTTCGACGGAAATCAGTTGTAGAACCGGTTGCTGTCCAGCAGATATCCGGGCAAGGGCTAGAGGGCTATGCTATCGGTTTACGCCGATTGGCTTCACATATAACAGAGGAGTGATTTCCTTGCTGGCGGGTCGCATAGAATCTTTAAGAAAGTCAGAGACACAAGAGATTAACGACAGAGCCAAGCAATTGATGAGAGATGGGCAGGACGTAATTGATCTGGGAGCTGGAGACCCCAGTTTCCAGGAACCCAAGGTCGCTAGAGCTGCAGGAATCGATGCGATAAAAACTGGTTTTACTGGTTATACTGAAGCCGGTGGTATTATTAAATTACGTGAGGCCATTGGGCAAAGGTATCAGAAAGTCTTTGGGCTCGATCCTTCCGATGACTCTATTTTAGTAACTGCTGGAGCAAAGGCAGGTTTATTTGAGATAATGCAACTTTTGCTTGAGGAAGGTGATCAGGTTATCCTTCCTCGACCGTACTATCCGAGCTATCCAGCGCAGGTTCGGCTATCAAGGGGCGAACCCGTGTTTGCAAGAGGTGCACCCCAAAATCATTATCTGCCTTCTGTTTCTGAAATAGAGGAGAAGGTGACTCCTCGGACCAAGGTAATTTTGATTAACAGCCCGGGAAATCCGACTGGGGGAGTTTACAATACGGAGCAAGGTGAAGAAATTATCAATTTGGCGCGGTCCGAAGATCTGTTCGTAATCAGTGATGAGTGTTATGACGGTTTTACTTATCAGCAAGATAGATTTTGGACTCAGGTATCATCAGGTTATACAAAGGGTTTCACGGTTGGATCCACTTCCAAGATTTTTGCTATGACTGGATGGAGAGTGGGTTACGTAATTGGTAGAGCCAAGTACATGACTGAGTTGGAGAAAATTCAGAGTCACTTTACCTCAAGCCCGTCTTCTATCTCTCAGAAGGCCGCACAGGCTGCATTCGCTCATGAGTTGTCATTGTCGGAAAGCATTCGACATGAGTTTAAAAGAAAACGCGATCTTCTAGCCCAGGAATTAAACAAGGTCTCGGGGATTGATTGCCCGATACCTCCGGGAGCCTTTTATCTGTTCCCTGATGTAAGGGATTTGCTTTTGGAGGTTGGTCTTGATGAGTCGGGCGATTCTCAGTTTACTCGAGTGCTTCTTGAAAAAAGCGGCGTGGTCACCATTCCGGGCAGTGCTTTTGGTATGCCCGGTTATCTCAGGATCGCTTATTTGCCGAGTGTGGTCGTGCTAGAGGATGCAGTTGATCGAATTAAACTCGCCATCGAGCAGTGGTGATTCTTTCTGATAGTGTTATGTTGGTTAAGCTACTCCGGGAGCCAAGAAGAGCTTAGTCGGGCTTTTGGCTCATGATTTGTATCCGAAAATGAACTAACTTTTGACCTGATACCCTTGTTTGTTATCGCATATATATGCCACCGTTTGCATTTATCGTTTCGCCGGTTATGTAGCTTCCATCGTGGGATACCAAAAATGCTATTACTCCTGCAATCTCTGGCGATTCGGCTACTCGGGCGAGTGGTATCTTGGCAGCTATTTGTTCCTCTTTTTCCTTTAAAGAATCTTTTGTCATCGGGGTGCGAGTGTAGCCCGGAGAAATCGCGTTTACAGTTATCTCTGGTGCTAATTCCAGGGCTAAGGATTTGGTCAATCCAAGGATACCGGCCTTGGAGGAGGCATAATGTGAGCCGTGGTCAGATCCCGTCATAGCTCTTAGAGAACTGATATTAACGATTCTTCCCCAACCCAGCGTTTTCATTTTAGGCGCAACCGCCTTTGCACAGTTAAATGCACCGGTTAAGTTTACGTTCAAACCTTTCTGCCACTCTTGGTGGCTTAGTTCGTCTAGGGTTGCGTGATGGGAGAATCCGGCATTGTTTACTAGAACGCCCACATCACCGAACTCTTCTGTCGTTTTTTCTACCATTTTCTGGACTTCGTGTGGTTTCGTGACGTCTGCCTGGACTATGATTGCTTCCCCCCCATGGTCAATAACGGTTTGCTTGGTTTCTTTGGCTCCTTTTTCGTCTTGCCTATAGTTGACGGTGACGTGAAAACCATCTTGGGCAAGTCGTATAGCTGTGGCTTTTCCGATGCCACGTGAACTTCCAGTAATTATTGCACCTACGTTTTCCAACTTGATCACCTCGATACTTTATGACAGTAATATTCAGACTTTGGTATTTAGTAAATAAACGAGAGAAGCATGATTGCTCCTCTCGTCGTAAATTTCACACTCTTAACTATAGCTCTATCGCATCAACTGGACATAGATTTGCTGCGTCCGTGCAACAACCTGCTTTTCCGCAACTTTCCGCGTCCTGTTTGACCTCAGCGTATCCAGCCTCGTTGTTTAGCTTAAATATTTCTGGGCAAGTTTGTGAGCACAGACCACATGCTATACAAAGCTTTCTGTCTACTTGTGGTAAAGCCACTCTTTTCCTCCGTTTAGTACTCGTTTATCCCCACTACTGGGTTTGTTAGTGTCCCTATACCTTTGATTTCTAGTTTGATTTCATCGCCACTGTGAATTGGACCTATACCTTCTGGTGTTCCTGTCGAGATGACGTCTCCCCGATTTAAGGTCATAAAAGAACTTATTTCTTCAATTAGTTGAGAAGCATTGAAAATTAGTTGAGAAGTATCAGCAGACTGGCGTACTTCTCCGTTTACAGTTAATTGGAATTGAATTGGCTTGTCTAATTCCTCGGGTGTAACTAGGTATGGACCGATCGGAGCAGCAGTGTCGAAACCTTTCGCGCGTATCCAATTTTGCTCCCAGGATTGTGCGTTTCTATTTGTGACATCGTTGAGTCCGGTGTAACCCCATATGTAATTTTCCGCGTTAGTTTGTTGGATTTTGTAACAATTTTTTCCGATAACTACTGCGATTTCTCCCTCAGGATCAAATCTATCCTCTGAAGTAATTCTAATGGGGTCGTTATCTCCGATAATTGCCGATGTGGGTTTGAGAAATAATGATGGCCTCTCTGGTGGTTCCGATTCGGTTTCCTCGATGTGTTTCCTGTAGTTTAACCCAACACAGATTATCTTCGTCGGTTCTACCGGAGGTAAAAGATCTACTTCCGATAGTGGAAACGAATCGGCCTCGGTTTCGATAACTTCACCAAAAACTCGCCCCTGCAGTGCTTTATCACTGGGAGGAACGGTAAATCTAGCGATTTTCATGAGAATTATTGAGTCAAGGTAACAACCGCCCCGGGTTCTAAAATTCTAAAGCTGAAACTTTCTGTGAGGAATAACTTGACTTCTGTACTGTCGTGGTTTTCGTAGCCAATTGAGAAATCCTGCCCCAGAATTAACTCGTAATCCCCGCCTCTTGTTGATAACAGTAAGGCGTTGTCAAGGTGTGGGTTGTAAATGATTGATCCATCGATTAGATCTTCTAAATGTCTTTTCAGTGGGTAACCTTTCGAGGACTTGGCGATCTTCTGCCATAGGTCTCGATTTGCCACCATAGAATAGGGACCTTCGATGGAGGTATCCTGCAAAGTCATTACACCTTTTGATATTGCCTCAACGATACCTTCTGGACCTTCAGGTATATCGAAAGAGGTTTCGGAGACTTGAGTTAAGCCTTTTATCTCTGAGTCTTTAAGTCCTTTGTAAATAACGTCTTCCTCGAATTGAGCCGCTTTCTCGGCTGCAGCCTCTAGAGGTGAAAGATCCAAATCCTTTGCACCTCGGCTTAGGTTGTCAAGTTCCCAGATGTTTAAATTGAAGGAAGTTCTTGTTTCTACGAGTGGCGAGGTTTTCCTGGTGCCGTATCTTACTTTTCCTGGATCGTCTTCTTTGATGTCTAATCTGCCCTCTGAAACAGCGGAGAAATACCAACCTTGGGGGTCTGTCACGTCGACAAATTTCCTTCCTGTCAGTTGACTGATTAATACTTCTCTTGCTTGGTCGTCTATTTCGTCCCAACCTGCGTCAGTTATTGGAGCCAACGATCGTTTTAAATAATCCATTTTTTTCACCTCTTTAATGATTTGGGATGATTAGCTCAACCCGCCTATGCCAAGGTCGGGAGATTCTTGCCCTTCATCTGTTGCGTTTTCCTCTTCTTCCAGCTCTTCAACTTGTGTTATCGGAGCTTCTGAGAATAGATAAGTAGACAACTCTTCATCCCAGCCAGGCATGTTGCGACGGAGCCATTCAATTGCCATGCACGCGTGCTCTATTTCCTCATCTCTATTGTGGGCAAGGATCTCACTTAGTTCATCGTCGTCACTGGCGGATACTCTTTGTTGATACCAGTTAACTGCCTCGACCTCTTCTTTAAGGCTCATTAGTGCTCTAACAAAATCTCTGTCGGTTGATTCTAGATCTTCTATTGGTTCGTGATATTGGTCCATTTTTTACCTCCCTGTGATATGGCTCAATTTGGTCCAATTGTTAGCATAACCTTATAACCTTACTAACTCAACCATAGATTTGGGACAGGCTTGGGATGGTATTTGGGAGCAATGATTAACTTATTGAAGAGTTGAAGCTTAATTGTAACGCCCGAATAATTTCTTATTATTAGATATTATGTTAAATCTAAAGCCCAATGAGGTCTGGAATTATTTTGAAGAAATTAGCGCTATTCCCCGCTGTTCCGGCCATGAGGAGAAGATCAGAGAGTACTTATTGAGCGTGGCGGATCGTCATAATTTGTCTTCCCGCGTTGACGGCGTGGGGAATGTTCTGTTGAGCCAAGTCGAGAGTTGGGGTGCTGACGAGCCCCTGGCTGTCCTTCAGTCGCATATGGATATGGTCTGCGAGAAAGATTCAACCGCAGAGCATGATTTCAGTAAAGATTCCATAGAGTTAGTCGTGGATGACGGGTGGGTTACTGCAAACGGAACGACGCTTGGTGCTGATAACGGGATTGGTATGGCTATTGCATTAGCCCTGGCTGGGGGGGAGTTCGACTCTGGGCCTCTAGATTTTTTGTTTACGGTGAACGAGGAAACAGGACTGGTGGGGGCTAGCGGGTTGGATCCTGATTTAGTGAGGAGTGATCGGTTAATAAATTTAGACAGTGAAGAGTTTGGCACATTCACCGTTGGTTGTGCGGGTGGCGGAACTACAACCATTAACCTGCAGCTAGATTTCAGCGGGAGTGAGGCAAAAGAGGGTGACCTCTTGGAGCTATCGGTTGCTGGTTTGACCGGCGGTCATTCCGGGGAGGATATCGACGAGGGTCGGGCCAACGCGTTGAAGTTATTGGCTAGGGTTCTCAAGAAGATGAAAGAAGGTCCGGGCTTAAACCTGGTGGAGATCGAAGGTGGAGGTAAGCATAATGCTATCCCTCGGGAGGCTTCAGCTGTTTTTTCTACATCTGAGGCTCGTGAGGGGTATCAGGGTATAGTTGAACAGTACAGGTCGATTTTTCTGGAAGAGTATCGCAACTCTGAAAAAAAGCTAGATTTATCGCTTGTGGAGTCCATTCACAGTAACTCAGGGAATGTGATGAGTGAGGGAACGACTTGCAACGTTATCGATTTGCTGAGATCATTGCCAAATGGCGTTATTCGTTACGACCAGGAGTTGTCCTCATTAGTGGAGACTTCAACAAATTTAGCTTCGATTCGACAAAGCAGTAATTCGCTGGAATTCCTTATAAGTACTAGAAGTAGCTTGGAATCGCAATTAGAAGACGTTAGAGGTAGAATTGAGATAATTGCGGGTTGTTACCGTGCTGGGGTGGATAAAAATGAGCCTTATCCAGCGTGGAGTCCCGATTTCAGTTCTCGCCTGTTGGCTGACGCGAAGGATGCGTTTGAGTGCGTGTATGGGCGTGAACCTGAGATAAAATCTACCCACGGCGGGTTGGAAACTGGAGTGATAGGAAAAAAGGTCGAAGGCTTAGACATGATTGCAATGGGGCCAACTATTGAATCTCCGCATTCGCCTGATGAATGCGTGAAAATAGCGACTGTCGAGAACTTCTGGAACTTCTTGCTCGAATTTTTGGGATCTTTTTAAGTAGCATGAAAGTGGTTTTCTAATGTGTGTATAGTTCCTTTTTACGAGTGAGTATAGTTAGAAGTCACTTGATTTAGAGATAATTGTAAATTACCATCTCAAACGATCTAGTTCGCAGTGGACTAAGAGGTGATTAGCATTCCAATAATAGAATCTGCTAAGAAAAGGTTGAGGCAAAATAAGAAACGGGCAAAGCTTAATAGAGAGCGTAAGAAGGATTTGAAGGAAGTAACCAAGCGGATGGATAGGCTTTTGGAAGAAGAGAAAAAAGAAGAAGCAGAAGAACTGCTCCCTGATCTGATAAGTCTTGCTGATAAAGCATCTAGCAAAGGTCCTTTTCATAAAAACAAAGCAGCCAGAATTAAATCCAAATATTCCAGAAGGGTAAAAGCTTTATCCGGCAGTTAAGTTACAGTTCAAGAACCCAGCCCACCGGGTGGGGCATATAAAGAGACAATGGTAAAAATAACCTCGGGTTTGAAAAACGAAAGATTGACCCAGCACTCTCGGCTAATTTTGGTAGATTACGATAATCTAGTTTATTGGGAGGCGTTATGAGTTACGATTTTGACCTACTGGGCAAAGCAAAGTATTTTTCAGTTGGGTCGCTAATAGCTGTGATAGTTGGTGCGGTTTTGATTGTCGTTCTAGGTATGAATTTAGGGATTGACTTTAAAGGTGGGACCAAGTTTGAGGTCCTCTTTAATGAGGACGTAACTACTACAGGAATCAGATCATTTCTCGCTAATTCTAAGCAACTTTCTGCGCTTTCAGGAAGCAAAATTCAGAATATTCAAGGTAGCCAAGGTGGCAACAAAATATCCATTGCGACGAAGCTAGATGTTTCTGGTGATAGTGATTTACTGGACCAGCTGGAACGGGAGTTAACCCAGAAATTCGACGTTTCTCAGGGAAGCATTAGCAGAAAATCGGTGGGCGGGAAAATCAGTCAAGAGTTACAGACAAAGGGTTGGCAGGCAATTGGTCTGGCTTTATTGGTTATCCTTATTTACATTAGCTGGCGATTTAGGTTGCGTTATGCAGTAGGTGCGGTGGCTGCTGTAGTACATGATGTAGTGATCGCCATGGCTTTGTTTGCCATTTTTCGGGTCGAAATTAACCTTCCGACAATAGGTGCTTTTCTGACAATTGTCGGTTATTCGTTGAATGATACGATAGTCTATTTTGACCGAATCAGGGAAAATTCAACTAAGCGCATCGCTAGAGAGGGTTCAACTTTTCAACTGATCAACAAGAGTATAAATCAATCTTTATCAAGAACTATAAGCACCTCAACTACCACTTTCATCCCTGTAATAGCTCTGGTTGCCTTTGGTGGACCGGTGCTTAGGGCGTTTTCTCTTGCCCTGTTAATTGGCGTTATTGTGGGTACTTACTCGTCAATTTATGTTGCTTCTCCTATAGTTTACCTCTGGGATAAATATTTGGCTCGTGAATGAACTCGCTCCTGTACGATGATCAAATTTGGGAACAGACTGAGGGAGTTGAAAGTTTAATTGCGGAAGCGCAGCAGGAGTTGGATTGTTCGAGAGCCTTTGCCCGGGTAGTGACAAATCGTTATGGTTCCTGCTATTCTCTCGTAAGCCGACCTCCAAAAGAGGCTCTCCACCCCACAAAAGATCTTCCCGATTTACCCCAGGCTCTGGATAGGATTGAGAAAGCATTACAAGGCGAAGAGGATATATTCATCCAGGGTGACTTTGACGTGGATGGATTGAGCAGTGCAGCAATAATTTATCGGGGATTGAAGGGGGTTCGGGACTTACCTGATCCAGGAAAGCTAAAAGTGGGGGTCGGGGACAGAATTAGAGGTCACGGGTTGGATAAGGAACTCTCCGCAAGGCTAATTAGAAATAATTTCGATTTGCTTATTACGACGGATTGCGGAGTCAAGGATCGGGAAGAGATCTCTCATTTGCGGGATTATGGTGTAGATGTAATAGTAACTGATCATCATCAACCGCCTGAAGTTCTTCCGCCAGCTCTGGCGATTGTGGACCCAAAACGTCCATCTTCTTGCTATCCTAATCCTTACCTCGCTGGCGCCGGCGTTGCTTATAAGTTAATAGACGGTCTATACGAAAGGTTGGGCTCGAAGGAGCAGGTTCGTAGTTCTTTGCTACAGTTGGTTGCGTTGGGGACGATTGCCGATTTAGTTCCCTTGCTGACGAAGGGGGTAGATGAAAATAGACAGCTGGTGAAACTTGGATTACAAGAGATACAGAAAGAGCCCATCCCAGGGTTAGTTTCCCTGTTCAATGAGTTGGGTGACAGGGATTGGTGGAAGAAACCTGTGGAGACAAGACATATAAGCTATCGATTGGCGCCGAAACTGAATTCTGCAAATCGCGTGGGGGATCCAAAGGTAGGATTTCTGTTGCTCGCCACTAATGACACCCCTCGAGCTGATTATCTTGTGAAGACCCTTATCGACTACGATAGGGATAGGTCAAGAGTACAGCAAAAGGTTATTCGCCAGGCTAAGGAGCAACTTGAACTCGAGGGTTTTGATCCGCGGAGCAGAGGTGTCGTGTTTGTGGTAGGGTCGAAATGGAATCTCGGAATAATTGGGCTTGTTTCGTCGAAGCTTTGTGCTGAGTACGATCTACCCGCGGTAACCGTAAGTAGAATGGGAGGGAGATGTAGGGGGTCTATGAGGAGTGTGGAGGGTGTATCGGTGGTCGAGGGTTTCGACAGATGTTCCCAACATTTGATCCAATTTGGCGGTCATGCAATGGCTGGTGGTTTTACCGCATATGCCAGGGAACTCGATCCTCTACGGGATTGTCTGAACAAGTGGTCACTGGAGAAACCCCTTGCCAGAGAACAAAAAGTAAACTCCTTTGAAGCTGAGTTAAGGCCTGAGCGAGCGTCTATGAATTTGGTTCGGGAGCTGGAATTGTTAAAACCATTTGGTGAGGGCAATCATTCTCCAAGATTTTATATGAAAAATTTGGACGTGATTAACGTCAGACAGGTTGGAAAATCGCAAAAGCATCTAAAGTTGACCTTAGCCAGCCGCGACGAGACATTTAGCTGTATTGGTTTTGGTTTGGGAGATAGCATTTCTCGTATTCAATCTGCCAACACCCTTAATCCAATATTTAAACTAGAAGAGAACGTTTGGAATGGAGAGAGAAGTGTGCAGCTAAATCTAGAGGATTTCGTTGCGTAACAAAACTTTTATCTTTTCTCCAACAACTCTAAGCATGAAGTAGGGAATCAATCGTGCTTTCCATAATCTTCGTGGCTCTAGCCAGATTCTGTACAACCACTCTAATCCATTGTCTTGTATAGCCTGTGGGGCTCTAGGCAAGTTTTCAGATAGCACGTCGAAACTCCCTCCTACACCCATCACTACATTTGCTTGGACGTGTTTGATGTTATTCATTATCCATTTTTCCTGTTTTGGGACCCCCATACCGACCAATAGTAGGTCAGGTTCAAGGTTATTTATCTCGCCAAGTACTGTTTGATCATTTATAGGATCGTAGCCGTGGTGCGTGCCCACTACGTCTACCCCCTGGTAACGTTTGACTATGTTTTTCGCCGCTTCTTTCGCCACTCCGGGTGCCGAGCCAAGTAAAAAAACCGTTAACCCATTGCTTGACCGAAACAACTTTTCTAGTAAGTCTATACCTGCAACTCTATCCGATAAGTTCAGTCCGTGTAAATTTGAGGCCCACACGAGGCCGAAACCGTCAGGGGTGACGATGTCGGCTTTGAAAAAAGATTGTCTGAGCAGGTTATTACTTTCTGCCTTGATTACAGCTGTCACATCAGGTGTTGCCACGTAATTTGTCCCCTCTTCTTTGGTGAGTGCTTCCATTCTTTGGCTTGTCCGTGCCAGGTTTGTCTGGTCGAAAACGGTCCCTAGAATATTCACCTGATGGTCTCCGTTGGATAGTGAGGGTGACATACTGTTAAAGTAAGCCACAATCCTGCTGCCGAGAATAAAGTTCACGGGAAGTATGACCAAACTAGAGAGCAAACCCGAAAACGAAAGGAAGCCAGGATTCCAGAGGAACCAGGCGATTACTAATCCCAGGTAACTTAAACTGGTGTAAGTTAGAAATATACCCATAGATCGGGATCTTATGTACTTGGAAACTAAATGCTCGATTAGACTGTCACTATCTGCAACTGTGGTGGCGATCCTTGCGAAAGCCAGTGATTTTGTTGCGGTTGGCAATATCAGTGGTGCTATCGGTACGAGCAATACGAAAGCCGTCAATGATTTTACCACTCCAGAGATAGCAAGGCTTGCAAGTATAAATCCAAATTGAAGAGATAGCGTCGATAGAACCTTTTTGGATGGTGATATGAATAACATAGCCAGCAACCCCCCGATGAACCCGTAGCCGAGATAAGAAGAGAATTGTAGCTGTTGAGTGTGCTGAAGCTTAACGAGAGTAATGAAAAACGCTGTGACGATTATTAGGGTTATCACGAATAGTTTCCATTTTCTTCGGCCGAGCTCGAAGTGAATAAACTGTACTGATTTGGATATGGTATAGAGCCAGGCTACAGTTATTGGCAAGCTAAACCAGGTAAAATAGAGATATTGGTCGCTAAACGAGGGTTGCATGAATTGAATACGGAAGCCTAACATGAATGCAATTACTGAGGCAGTCCCTAAACCGAGAGCTTCCTTCACCTTGCTATTCGGCCCTAGTTTTTTTGATACAGAGATGAGTAGCAGGCTAGTTGATATTCCAATAAGCAATATTGTGTATCCATGGACAAACCAGAGGGCCAGGGGTACAGCAATAATTAAAAAATAGCCGAGCCAGCTTTGATTGGATCTTTTCCAGTTAGCTAGTTTGCCAAACAAAATAGTTAATATGAATGAAATCGCTAGACAGATTCCGATGGACATAGCAGTTCGAATTATAGTGTCAGTCCCCATTTCCGAAAAGGAATAAAGTAGGTTCTCATAAGGACACCTGTCTTTTTTTTAGGGTAGGAATGTCGTATCCATGGGAGTTGGATTGAAGTGCTAAATTGCAGAAAATCACTTGATATTGTAAAATTCATTAGATTTGACTTTGTTAAAATACGTTTTCGAAAGACTAATTTTCCTTGTTAATAAGGGGGTTCCTATGAAGGAGATTCGATGGCACGGGAGAGGTGGTCAAGGAGCAAAGACCGCTTCTCAACTTCTTGCTGACATTCATCTTCAGGAAGGTAAATTTGTCCAATCTTTTCCTGAATACGGACCGGAACGCAGTGGGGCACCTATAAAAGCCTATAATCGAGTGTCAGGTGACAAGATTAAAGTTCATTCGGGAGTTTATGAGCCTGAGATTGTGGTAGTGGTGGATCCAACATTGCTTTCGGCGGCAAATCCTACGGAAGGGCTTAGTGAAGACGGAGTGTTGTTAGTCAATACTAAAAAGAGCGCTGAAGATATTGTAAGTGAGACAGGATTCGATGGCACTGTCTTAGTATTTGACGCTTCTGGATTGGCAGAAGAGGCTGGTAGCGGTTATGCCAATATTCCCGTACTTGGGGGGTTAATTAAAGTATTAGGCACTGATTTTGATGTCGCTGAAGCTGAGGTCAAAAAGGCCCTATCAAAGAAGCTACCTGAGGAAGTCGTAGAGAAGAATCTGAGGGCTTTCAAGGCAGGCTACGAGGCGATTACTAATTAATTACAGGAGGGTTTATGGCTGAATTTGAACTTAAAAAGTACGACGAAGTTCCGATTGGTGCTGTATTAACTGGCGGAGCAACTCCGGAGCTGAATAAAACAGGGGATTGGAGATCAGAACGCCCGATATTTGATGAAGATAAGTGTATCCAGTGTTTACAGTGTTGGGCATACTGTCCCGATGCTTCTTTTCAAATCGAGGACGAGCAAGTACTAGGAATTGATTACGATCACTGTAAGGGATGCGGCATATGTGCTTCGATTTGCCCCGTTGACGCCATTACCATGGTTCCTGAGGGGGAGGTAGCAGATAATGAGTAACGGAAATAGACAAGTACTCACTGGTCATCAAGTTGTTGCTAATGCAATGCGCCAGGTGAAACCTGACGTAGTAGCGGCTTATCCGATTACCCCGCAATCCGAGATAGTGCAATATTTCTCTCAGTTTGTTGCCGATGGGGAAGTTGATTCTGAAGTGATTACAGTTGAGTCAGAGCATTCGGCGATGAGTGCCTGTGTAGGGTCTTCAACAGCTGGAGCAAGGACTATGACTGCGACCGCATCTCAGGGTCTGGCTCTTATGATGGAAATAGTATATATTGCTGCTTCGATGAGGACTCCCATAGTGATGACAGTTGCAAACCGTGCACTGAGTGGCCCGATAAACATTCACTGTGATCATTCAGATTCAATGGCGGCCAGAGATAGTGGAGCGATTCAAATATATGGCGAGGACGCCCAAGAAGCTTATGACTTTACTTTGATGGCACAAAACCTTGCGGAGAATCATGACGTTCTGTTACCCGTGATGGTTACGCTAGACGGATTTACTCTTACCCACACCGCTCAGGTCGCTGAACTATTATCAGATGAAACGGTGACCGACTTCGTGGGGGAGTACGAGCCGCTATACCCACTTCTGGATGTAGACAATCCGACTACACAGGGCCCATTTGATATGCCGGATTATTACTTTGAGCACAAACTTCAGCAAGTGGATGCAATGAAGAACGTCCCGGAACGGTTTCTCGACATCCAGGAGGAGTTCTCGAAGATATCGGGTCGGGAGTACGATGGCCTGTTCGAATCTTACCGCCTTGAAGACGCGGATTATGCGGTCGTATTACTGGGATCTACTGCTGGTACCGCCAAGGTAGTGGTTGACGATCTTAGGGAAGAAGGTAAGAAAGTGGGATTGCTCAAACCATGGATGTTCAGACCTTTTCCGCGGGAGGAAATAAGCGCTGCTCTGAAAGACACAGAAGCGGTCGCCATCCTGGATAGGTCACTGTCTTTCGGATCGAGAGGTCCGCTTTATCTGGAGATCAGCTCTGCTTTATCAGATGAATCGGAAAAGCCCAGATTATTTAACTATACCTATGGGTTGGGTGGAAGAGACATCACGACACAAAACATTCTGGAGGTCTTTGAGGATCTCGAGAAACCGAGTTTGGATGACAAAATGCGTTACATTGGAGCCAGACAATAACTGGAGGGTAACAATATTATGGCTAGTTTTAAAACTTTAGCGAAACAAGAGGAAAAATATAAGAAATTTGAAAGTGGACATTCGCTGTGCGAGGGTTGTGGTTTGCCCATCGCGGTGAGGACCGTTCTCAACTCGATAGATGGCCCGGTGGTGGCTTCTAACGCTACCGGTTGTCTCGAGGTGGCTACCACGCGATATCCTACAACTGCTTGGAATATTCCCTGGATACATAATGCATTTGAAAACGCGGCTGCGACGATTAGTGGTGTTGAAAGTGCCTATCGCTCTCTTAAGCGCAAGGGCAAATTGGATAAAGAGGTTAATTTCGTGGCTTTTGCAGGTGATGGTGGCACTTACGATATCGGATTACAGTCGCTGTCAGGGGCTTTAGAGCGAGGACATAACTTTCTTTACGTTACCCTGGACAACGGTGCGTACATGAATACTGGTATTCAGAGATCGAGCGCTACGCCGAAGGGTGCTTCGACGACTACGGAGCCGGCAGGGAAGGTTACGTATGGGAAAGAACGTCAACGTAAGAATCTGACTGAAATAGTGGTAGCTCATGGAATTCCCTTTGTTGGTCAGGCTGCAGTATCTAATGTCATCGATTTGGCCGACAAAGTGGAAAAAGCCGTCTCTAAAGACGGCCCGGCTTTTATAAACGTTCTATCGACCTGTCAGCTAGGTTGGAGAGTGCCACCGCACGATGCGGTTGACGTTGCAGGCAAAGGCGTTGACAGTTGTTTCTGGCCGCTATATGAAGTTGATGAGGGGGATTACCACGTGACGTATACGCCAAGAGAGAAAATCCCAGTGGAAGAATGGCTGAAGCCCCAGAAAAGATTTGCAGCGTTGTTCAAACCGGAAAATAGTGGAGTTATTGAGGAAATACAACAGGAAGTAGACGAAGATTGGGAAAAGCTACAGTCCAGAGCTTCAGAATAGTCAACCGAGCAAGTTATTGATACAAAGAGCTGGAGGAAGGCGGGATTGGATCCAGGAGCTACCGAGATGGTGAGTGGAACGGGGGATATATACCCGCCTCCCCCAGTCAGTTTAGTTGTTCAATGTAGTATTGTAGTATTCTTTTCTCATAGTATTAACCTTTACTACCAGTAGTAATGATCCTTTTTTTGCTTAGTTTTTGAAAGGACTTTGGGAGGGATTATTGTCCATTGTTATCACTAGTTACCCAGAATGATGTTTACTCGTGAGGTGAAATTTGTCCCCATCGAGCAGCTTGCCCGGTTACCCGTTTTTGGGGGGTAAGTTGGAGATTTCCCAGTATTCCTGGACTGTTTGGATAACCTTGCGAAATTCTGCTGGGTTGACGGGTTTGTGGACGTAGCTACTTGCCCCACTATCGTAGGCTTTTACCATATCTTCTTCTCGTTCTGAGACGGTCAGAACAATCACAGGAATATTTTGTAATTCCTCATCTTTTTTTATTTTTTCCAGCACCTCATGGCCACCAATTTTTGGTAAGTTTAAGTCAAGTAAAATGAGGTCAGGCTTCGGGGTGTCTTCAAAACCTTCATTGTGATAGAGAAAGTCTAATGCCTCCTCCCCGTCTCTAACTACAAATAGTTTGGACTCTACGTCGCTTTTATAGATAGCCCGTTGGGTTAAATCAACGTCATAGTCTTCATCCTCAACTAAAAGTATTTCCAATCTTTTGCTATTTCCCATTATTTCCTCCTAAGGAGTAATTTTAACAAGTTTAGGTTTTTATTTGTTGAAAGTTAACCCCATTCTTCACTTGTTGACCGGAAAAATTACCCACAATTTGCTCTTGGTTAGCGGGTAAAGTGAAGTAGAAAGTCGTTCCTTCTCCTAACTCAGATTCTGCCCATATCTTACCGTGATGTTCTTCCACTATGCTTTTACAAACTGCCAAACCGATACCAGTTCCTTCTGGGTTATCCCTGGGGTTTAACTTTTCAAAGACCTTGAAAATTTTTTCTAGATACTGTTCCTTTATGCCTATTCCGTTATCCTTAACCCAGAATAAGTTTTCTTCTCCCTCGTCGCGCCAATTTACTTCGATTACTGTAGTTTCTTTATCATTATATTTTATCGCGTTTGTGATCAGATTACTAAATAATTTGGTTAAAAGTGTTCTATTTCCGTAGATTTCCGGTAGGTCGTCGGCTATTTCTAGTTTTACACCTTCCAGAGTGTATTTTAGATCCTCCTTTATCTCGGAAAGTATCTCTCTCGATTCAATGAGTTTAAAGGAGTTGGTTTCCATCTTGATGCTGGAGTAAGTTAGCAAACTCTCTATTCTATTTCTGAGTCGTTGTGTGGACTCAGATAAGGCGGTTAATGCTCTTCGTCCGCTTTCGTCAATTACGTTGCTGTAATCTTCGAAAAGGACCTGGCTGTAACCTTCCAGCGTTTGGAGCGGGGCTTTTAAGTCGTGTGAAATACTTCTGGAAAACTCTTCAAGTTTTTCGTTACTTTTCTTTAACCTTTCGGTCTTCTTTTTTAAGTCTTCTTCAAGTCGTTTTACTTCCGTGATATCTATATAATGTTCGATCCTTCCACCTTTGTACCTTTGCGTTTCAATAGGTATACTTCGGTATTCCAGTATACGATCTGTATGACCGTAAGAGTTTGTAATGTAGCAAGTGTAGCTGTTAATTCTTTTGTTTTCTTGGTAGGCTTTTTTTGCCGTCTCAGAAAATTCTTTTTCATTGGAAAAGGAATTTACATAATACCCCATGGCTTTAGTTGCCGAGAGTCCAATTAGATCCGTTCGATTCAGGTCGAAAAAATCCTCCATGGTATTGTTTACCCAGACTATCTCTCCATTTCTATCTATAAGTATTACTGCTGAGTCTAACGTGTCAATGGCATCTTCGATGAGATAGCGATATCTTGCTCCAGCTTCTCGTAATTTCCTCATGAGTTTGTTGATCTGTTCGTTATTGACGAATTCTAGTATTCCAGCTTGTTCAGTTACCTTAGCCCCCCGCATTGTGGTGGAAATGGTTTTTGGAGGGTTGGCTCTGGCCGGTGTTTTTTCGACGAGTCGAACGTTGATCCCTCTGACTCGACTTACGTGAAACATACGCTTCATCTGGTTTTTTACTTTTTCTAGATCTTCGGGATGTACTATTTCGGCGATGTGGAGGTTTTTCTTCTGGTCATGCCCTATCGTTTCCTGCGATGATTTGTTTGCTTGTAAAATGTTCCCTTCTCTGTTAACGAGGTAGATAATATTGGAAGAATTGTTGAACAGTTTCTTTGCGTACTTCTGGGCACCCCATCCCTTTAACTCTTTAGAAGATTTAAAGGAAAACTTCTCAATTAGCCCGAAGACGCCTATTGTCAGTAAGGGCATCGTTGCAAGTACTCCTATTATCGTTGGGGAAGAAATCTCCAGTGCCAGGATCGTGATGGCCAATATTATATAGCTTAAAGTCAGGACTGAAATATATTTTTTCAATTGGACTCACGCACTTAGGTTAGAATTAACAACACAATCTACAGTGGTACATCGATCACTCAAAATACCACAAAACTTACTAAACTACAAGGACAATAATCACTTACTTGAGGGAAAAATTAGATAATAAGATTTTTGTCTAGACTAATAGGGAGTTTTGTCGCAAGTTTGGAAATACTTTCTTCATCGAGAATCTCAATTTTTCGGTCCTTCATGTTAATAAAACCGCGATCTTCGAGTTCACCGAGGGTTCTTATTGCCGTTTTAGAGGACACCCCAGCTAGTTCTGCAAGCTCCGATCGGGAAAGTTCTATTCCTTCGTTCCCTAGTCTTAGGATAAATCTGGCCAACCTTTCTTTACTACTGTTATACGATCTCTCCGCTAATTTGCTTTGAAATGCCTTCAGTTCTTCGGACATTTTAGCGAATATTCTAAATACGATTTCAGTGTGATTTTCTAAAAAGTAGAAAAAGTTGCCTCTCTCGATGAAACCTACCTTGGTATCTATGAGTGTTTTAGCGAAAGCAATGTGAGCCCCCTTGTCGAATAGCGTAGTTTCGCCGATAAATTCACCTGGGCCAGCCATTTTCAGGATCTGTCTCTTACCCCTCAATGTTCGCTTCACCAGCTTTACTAACCCCTCATGAATTATATAAAAGCCAAAGGACGGAGCTCCTTCTTGAAATATTATTTCCTCCGGGCCGTATTCAATGTACTTGATTTCGTCCTGTAATTGACCAAGACTTCTTTCATCGAGGTCACTAAAAATCTTGACATTGCCGAGATCTTCCATAACTACTCCTGGATCAATTTCCGGTTATTAACCTAAAGATTCTGTTGTTCATGTGTCTTTTTCAAGCCCCGTCACTTGGGGCGGGGTTCTTGACTTTCTAAGGAGCAAATTAAATTAGACCGGAGTTATTGTATTCTCTTATAGTCGATAAGACTAGGGACGTATTTGTAGTATCTACATGGGGTGATTGTACCAGATCAACTAGTTGAGTGGTCATTTCCTTTCTACTTTTGAACTTTCCTATGCTGATCACGTCGAAATCCCCCGTCGTTTCATAAATATGAGTAAGACAGTCGTATTTTTCAAGTTCCTCTAGGACCTTTGAAAGGTCGTCACTTTTTGCTTTGACTTTGATTATTGCGGTGAGAGAATAACCGAGTTTGTTGAAATCAACCTTAAGGTTAAACTTATCGATAACGCCATCGTCCCTCATCTTTTGGACTCGGTTACTCACCGTGGTTGGTGATACTCCTAGTTCCTTTGCAATATGTCTCAAAGACATACGGCTATCCTGATTTAGGAATTTTAAAATCTCTATATCTCTGTCTCTTAGTTTCATACATCTAGAATAGCAATATAGTCTTGGTTTGTCAAGGTTAGCAACAGGTTATTGGCCATTGTCCATGTCCTTTCCTCTAGAAGTTATTCCCATTCCATGGTTGATGGCGGTTTATTGGAGATATCGTATACAACCCTATTCACCTCGGGAATTTCGTTGGTTATCTTGGTTGAGATATCTTCTAGAACTGGGTAGGGAATCTGTGCGAAGTTTGCGGTCATAGCATCTTGTGATTCTACTACTCTGACCGCAACTGGATACCTATAGCTCCGTGTATCCCCCTGGACCCCTACACTTTTAATGGGGAGCAATACAGCAAATGCCATCCAGACTTCGTTGTATAAGTTTGCCTCTCGGAGCTGTTGTTCAACTATGTAACTAGCGTCTCGGACGATCCCAACGCGCTCAGGGGTTACTTCCCCAACTATTCTAATTGCCAGCCCAGGCCCAGGAAATACGTGGCGGTTCACTATTTCGTCTGGGAGGTTAAGTTCGGAGGCTATTCTGCGGACTTCGTCCTTGTATAAGTCGCGAAGGGGCTCGTATATATCTAAATCAATCTTCTCCGGGATACCTCCCACATTATGGTGAGATTTGATAGTGTCCGAGTGTGTGGTAACCCCGCTTTCTATTCTATCTGAATAGATGGTACCTTGAATAAGGACCTCTGCCCCCAGGTCACTTGCGACTTTGGTGAACGAATCGATGAATGTTTTTCCTATAATTTTGCGTTTTTCTTCAGGATCCTTTACACCAGAGAGATTGCTCAAAAAACGTTCTTTTGCATCTACGATTTTTAAGTTCAGTCTGGATTCACTGAACCCGTTAATTATTGAGCTGGTCTCACCTTTACGCATTAATCCAGTGTCTACGTAGACTGCAGTTAGGTTATTGTCAATTGCCTTTGCTACTATCCTTGCAGCAGTGGAGGAGTCAACTCCTCCGGATAAACCGATTATAGCTTTCCTATCACCAATAAAACTTTTGGCATTGTTGATAATACTTGTTACCAGGTTGCTGGGATCCCATTTTCGGCTTGCGTTGCAGATCTCTGTTGCGAAATTTTTGAGAACAAGATTTCCTTGTTCTGTATGAGTGACTTCGGGATGAAATTGCACACCAAATAACCCGCGTTCTGTGTTGGCAAAAGCTGCCACTGGGCTGTTTTTGGTTTTACCGATGATTTTGAAGTCCGCAGGCATGTCTGTTACCGTGTCACTATGGTTCATCCAAACTTCCTGAGTCGGGTTGAAGCCGTTAAGTAACTTGGAGGCTTCTCGAGTAATGGAAAAAACGGTTGTCCCATATTCTCCCGCTTCCCCGCTATCCACCCTACCACCGCAGAGCTGTGCGATAAGCTGGTGACCATAACAAATACCTAGTACAGGGAGGTTCAGGTTCACTAGCTCCGGGTCAGGATCCGGCGCGTTCTCTTCGTAAACAGAGCTTGCTCCGCCTGAAAAGATAACCCCCTTCAGTGCTTGTACCTCTCGCAGTTCTGTGGCTGTTACATCTGCGGGAAAAATTTTCGCAAATACACCGATGTCTCGAATCCTTCTTCCGATAAGATGGGAATATTGACCGCCAAAATCAACTATGGCAATTGTGTCCATAGACCTGAGCTCCTCCTACGAAATGTTCCGTAGCATTACGTGGTAATATTCTCTAATTGACCCTGTTCGAACGCAGTTTTTATTTCTCTAGCTATTCTTTTACCCGTACTCATGGGCTCATCGTAGTAGTAAAAAGAATACGGCGAACCATGTGGATAAAGGTTGGTTCCTGCCACGATACGCCCGGAGATTTCAAATGTTATGAATTCAAGCTTGTCCGTGCAAACAGTCTCCAGGCAAAATGGCCCGAATAATCCAGGACCAAATAGTTGTTGAGAAGATTTGATCAGATTATTTCCCATCTTATAAAGTTGTGGGAGCAATGATTCTCGTACCGCCAGAGGTTTGTTTCCAACCACCACGAAACTTTTTTCTCCTTGATTCACTCGATAGTATTCATCTATGTTGGACTCGTCCCGGCGGTCGAAACCAAGTATCTCCAGCCTGCCCCGAAGCGGTGAGTAGAAGTAATGAGGGTAGTATCTAGTTCCCATTGCCCACTCCTGGATGGTGTACTCTTCGTTCTCTCTTCCTGAAATTTTACTCTGAAATTCCTCTTGGGAATTGGCGAGAAAAAAGCCCCTACCTCCTTTTGCCCCGGAAAATTTTACTATCACGGTGCGGTCTATATCAGCTGGGTTTTCGTATTCCTTGGGGATCCTGATGCCTGAGCGTTCAAGCCATTTTCGTTCTTTGATTCGATCTGATTCCCACTCCAGGGTATGCTTATTTCCAAAGATCGGGGGACTAAAATCATTGATGAGTTTCTGTGGGCCCACGTATTCGACGAAGGACCCATGAGGAACAACTATTGAATTCTGTGCAGTTAACTTTGATTGGATGTTGGCTTCCAGTACTTGAGGGAATTCGTCGATTACCAGAAAGTCGTCGGGAACAGCTTTTGGAAAAGAGCTATATAGATCAAGCCTATCCTTAGTGCAGATACCCAGCGTAGGCATATTTTCTTCTCTGGCCCCATGGAAAATTTGTAGTGCTGAATGTGAACAGATTGTAGCTATTGTAGGTGTTTTGTCAGCTATCACGTTACGATATCCTCCAAACGTTTTTGTTCGATAGCGTGATCGATTTCGATGGCGGTTCTACCACCGGAACCAATCTCCTCGCCATATTTGTACTTCATGTAAGGAGATGTCGAACCAAGGCAAGGTGAACCAGGGACTCGGAGTGAGGCATCGAATACTACAAATTCAAGCTCTTTGTTCAGGACCCCCTGTAGAGCGAAGAGCCCTATTATGCCCGGCGGATATTCTGCCTTGCAAGTTTCTACGAACTTTCGTCCGGCGCGGAAGATCTTTTGCAACTGCGATTCTCTCATTGTGCACCCGTAATGTCCGACCTCGATATTTTGGTGTTCAATCCCTGCTTCAAGTTGTTCGTCGGCGGGAAGCCTTAACACTCCATCTAGGTCAGTTTGGATTCTTCGGTCGAAACCCAGGAAATCTACTGTATCAGTCAGCGGTGACCAGAAGAAATTTGCGTTGAACAATCCTCCGAGAGCAACTTTCTCTATTGTTGCTTCGGCCAAATCTTCCTCTGTAATTATTCCTTGTTTAATCCGTTCTTGGGCTCGTTTTTGAAACTCTTGGGGAGAGGAGGCGTAAAAGAAGGCTCGTTCCACGGATCTCTCCTTTTCCTGGACTTTGATAATGGATAAGGAATCGATTTGTTGTGGAGAATCCAGCTCTTTTGGCCGGCTGATCTCCGCTTTATCAAGTAGATAGTACTGGTTTCTGTCTTCGTAGCGTTCCTCTGCTCGTAACATTCTACGGTTACCAAGTAGGGGCACTTTGAACTTTTTTTCAATGTTGTTGTAGCCGACGTAGGTAGCAAAGGATCTGTTAGGGACAAAAATCGTGTTTAACTCTCGTAGTTCGTTTTGGACTTTTTGGTTAACCATGTCCTGGAAGCGATCGAGTATCATAGTATGGTCGAACAAGTTGGCATAGTGGTCTGTGTAAGTCTTTTCCCTTCCTCTTTCGCAAACAACTACAGTGTCAAAGTTTTCTTGTTTTGCTCCGTACCCAATCTCCAAGGCTGAATGGGACCCGAGAACCCCGACTGTCGGTTTATTTGTCCTCTGGCTCTTGTAATCGTTAACTAGCTGTTTTATGTAATCTAGGTTTACTGCCACTATCGGACACCTCTGTAATTGACCTGTATTTTTGTCCTGCATGTTTGCGGTTCTATACTCTTTGTTATCTTATTGAACGTACACGAGCGTTAATTAAGATAACAAGCCTTCTGCGTAAGTCGTGAGATAATCGGTTCAAATTTCTTTAAGCAACTCCACTGCTTTCTTCTTTGCAATAGTGTTTACCAGAGGATACGTATTTCCTAAAGGTTCTTCGAGGACTTTTTTCAACAATTTTCTGGCTTCATCTGTCTTACCCTTGTTTAGTGCGTAGTATTTGGCGTAGTAAAAGTAATTTTCCAAACAGTTGGGCGCTGATTCAATTGCCTTGTCGAAATGTGCTTTTGTTTTTTTCCAGCTGAAACCGTGTATCAATTTCTGTGGTAAAGTGAAGGGCATCCTTTTCAAAACCTCGGCGGAAATGGAACCTAGCATCCTATGTGCCGCGCCCCCCAGGTACTCTTCGTCCAGTTCAAGGATTTTACGGTTTGGGCTGACCAAAGCAGGGAGTTTGTTAAGTGATTCTAATACCCCGTCCGATTCCGCGGTTCTCCCCAAGTTCGCCGCGGTCCAGAACAACCCTTCTATATTTACGACTGATTTAGGTATATCTTTTAATGCAGAGAAACCTTTTTCGTTATAGAACTTATCAAAATCTGGATTTGTCCGGAGGCTTTTTAAACCATACCGGTAACCCTTGTTATAAACTTGGATTTTTTCTTCTCCATCTTTCAGGTAAGCTTCTGCCAGCGTAAAGTATCCAAGTGATAGCCTGTTAAGAGAGTGTCTATTGGTGGGATCAAGTTCGATAACTTGTTGGTAAATCTTCAGTGATTTCCTGAGTTGGCTTTCTGTTCTAGTTTGAAATTGAGCTTTATGTGCAGCTTTGTCCGCGCTTTGAATTAACTGTTGAAGCTGTGTTTGTGATTTTTGTGCATGGATTGGAATTGGCATACAAAGGATCGTAGCGAGAGGAATGACAGACAGAAAAATCTTAGCGTTGTTTTCTATCTTTCTCAGTTCAAACATAGATCAATTATACTGAGGTTTATGCACCCTTTAAATGCAGGTTTGGGGTATTTTTTATTCAGAATTATATTGGGTGATGGTGTCTTTTGTAAGAAGTTTGGGCTTGCGAGGAGGATAATTCCCGTTGTATATGTATCGATTTCCCTGATTTCGAACGAAAAGAAATTGAGTTCGTGAGAATACCTACAGATAGCCTTCTTTGTTGAAACTCAGGTCGTCGTACTTACCAACGATTATATGATCAACCACGGATACACCTACGGTTTCCAGCCCAGCCTTTACTTTTTCTGTTACCCGTAAATCAGCATCTGAGGGTTCGGGAGAGCCTCCAGGATGGTTGTGAGATAATATCACTGCACCTGTGTTGTTTTTCAGACAACTTTTAATAATTTCTCGTGGTGTTATCTGAACCTGATCCAGAGACCCTTTAAAAATAGTTTCCTCGTTGATGAGCTCATTTGCGTTATTTAGATGTAACATTCTAAATTCCTCCCTTTCCAGTTGCCTCATTTCCGGGTTGAGGTACTCTATTGCCTCGTTTAAGCTAAATATTTGTTCTCCGGGTGTGATTTCTCTGCGAGAGAATCTTTTTGCAAGCTCAAATACCGCCATTATCTGACTTGCCTTTACTTCTCCTATACCTTTATAGTCGTTTAACTGGCTAATGGTAGAGTTTGATAACTTATCCAGGCTCAGCTCAGTTAGTATCTCCTGAGAAAGCTCTAAGGCGTTTTTCCCTGTGGTTCCTGATCGTATGATAATTGCCAGGAGTTCAGAGTTACTCAGGTACTTCGGGCCGTATTGTTTCAACCTTTCTCTTGGCCTGTCATCTGGGGGTAAATCAGTAATTGAGTATCTAACCATGGTTCAGTCCTTAGCTAAACAATTCTGGCCCGAATGATAATAGTAAAAGGCAGACACTGGTAAGTCGGCCGTTTTATAGGTTTTTCTTCACGGATTCCACTTTACCGGTGAGTCTCCCCGTTTTTCCGGTGTGGTCATCTATCTTTATATGTGTTTCTACTCTGTTATGCTTTTCTTTTAATTTCATATGGCATTGTTTGATAGTATCCATGATTTCGTCCCAGCTACCTTCTAGAAGAGTACCCATTGCTGTAAGCTGATAATCTAAATTGCTTTGCTCGATTATCTTTATTGATTTTGCTACTTCTTTGCCCAGTCCTTCCTTTTGCCCGACGGGATAAGTGTCAAATTCAACGATCATTTTACCTCCCCCTAATAACTTTTGGATCAACGACTCGGTTTTGTTGTAACTAGACTGATCACACAATAAAAAATTCTGCTTTAATAATAGTAGAGCTGTTGGAGCCAGTCTATAAAGTAGGTTAAATTGAGAAAGTTATTTTGAGGGTATTTCCACTATTTACCTAAAAGGTCTGCATTTTCCTCAACCCAATTAAGTTGATCTAGTGCCTGCGATAAATTGTTCTCGATATTTACAGAGTTCCCCCCTTTTTGCTTTAGTTGATTGAAGTCAGAGATTAGCTCCTGAATTTCTGTTTCTGTAGTCTTTACAGACTCGAGGGCATCTACCGCTTTGCCGCGTTCGAGTAACTTCAGGCTTGTTTGGAGTTCTTCAATTAGTTGATTTATTGTCTCGATTTTTTCTATGCTTTCAAGTAATTCATTCATTTCGAAATGACCTGTTGCAATCTTTCGAATGGATGTTAATCGTCTTCCTCCAGATGTCCTTTTAGTTCTTCCAGTAATCTCTGTTTGATTCTCGATACCTGACGCTGAGAGGTGCCAATTTGCTTACCAACTTCTTCTTGAGTGTGCTCTTGGTAGAATATGCCGTTTACTACCTGTTTTTGTACCTCAGTCAGCTTATCGATCGCTTCTGCTATTCGTACACGGAACTCGAGAGGCAACTTTTCTTTATGTTTGCTTTTGATTTTTTCGTAGTCGATAAACTCAGGCCGGGGGTCGGATTCTCTTCTTTCACGGTCTATCGAGATGTAGTTCATTGAGTCTCTTGCTTTTAGCACTTCCCTGATTCCATCTTCCTCGATATTGAGCTCTTCCGAGAGCTCGCCGACGGTGGGGAATTCCCCAGTATCTTTGTAAATCTTTTCTTCTGCTTTTGCGACTTTTCTATTTAGCCGCTTGATCCATTGTGGTATATGTACCTGCGGTTGGTTGTCTCTTATGTAGTGGCGAATCTCTCCTTTAATAAGGTGTGTTGCATAGGTACTGAGCTTGGTATTTCTTCCCAGGTCGAAGTTTTCTACCGCGTTTAATAACCCTATGTAGCCGGCTTGGGTTAAATCCTCGTAATCAATGCCGGAATGGGAGAAATCTCCGGCGATAGATTTAACTAAAGGTATGTTTTTCTCTATCAGTTTCTCTTTTAGATTCGATACATCTTCTACTTCTTCCTTATTTTCGTCCTGTAGTTTGTTTATCTCACTGAGAATTTCTTCGTTCGTTTGTTTGGATTTTTTCATCTGTAATCCCCTTTGATCATTTTCCTACACAAAAGTCCGAGAAGACTTTGTCGAGTATTTGCTCGGGTAAGTCTTCCCCAAGCAATTCACCCAATTTCTCTCTGGCGCTTCTAACATGGACTTCTACAAGTTCAACAGGCCTTCCTTCGTCCAGGCTAGTAAGTGCCTCCTCTAGATCCTCTTTGGCTTGCTTAAGTAAGTTTTTCTCCTTAACATCAAGCAAGATGATACTCTCGTCTTTTTCCACCCGGCCACCCCAGATTGACTGGGTAATCGTTTCTTCCAGGGAATCGAGACCGGAGCCTTTCTTTGCCGAGAGGGGAATTATGTCAACCCAGTTGTTTCCCATTGTATCAGCAATAGACTGTTTAGACAAGTTTTCTTCAAGGTCTGCCTTGTTTAAGATGATAATTGTTTTGTTCGGGTCGAGTTCATCCGCAATTTCCAAGTCCTCCGCCTGCAGCTCCTCGGTGATGTCAATCAGGAAAAGTGAAATGTCTGCGTTTTTGCCTTGCTCTTTCGCCCTGCTTACTCCGAGTTTCTCGACTTCGTTTTCTGGGTGACGAATTCCTGCTGTATCCGTTACTAAAAGGGGAATGCCGTTGATCTCTATCTCCTCTTCAATAACATCTCTGGTCGTACCTGGAGTGGTGCTGACTATTGCGCGTTCTTCCTTAAGGAGCTTGTTTAATAAGGTAGATTTGCCTACGTTAGGACGACCGACTATCGCCGTTTTGTGTCCCTCTTTTAAAATCTTGCCGTCCTTGCTTTTATCCAGGAAACGATTGATTCGGCCTTTTGCATTGGATAGTTTTTTTCTTAACTCTTCATCGCTTAACACGGATTCCTGGTAGTCAGGGAAGTCAATTGCGACATCAATTTTCGCCAGGATAGAGGTAAGTTCGTCTCTCATCTCGGATAAGAATTTGGAGAATTTTCCTTCCAGCTTTTTGACTGCCAGTTCCAGGGACAACTGTGTTTTCGAGTCGATAAGGTCTTTGACCGATTTTGCCTGATCCAGGGTAATCCTCCCGTTCAAAAACGCCCGTTTAGTGAATTCTCCGGGTTCGGCAGGGCGAGCTCCCTGACCAAAAGTAAGTTCCAGTGTTTTTCTTAGTGGGACGATCCCTCCATGACAGTTGATCTCAGCTATATCTTCGCGAGTGTAGGTTTTGGGAGATTTCATGATGGAGACCAATACCTCGTCTACTTTCTTCCCGTTTTCCGGGTTGCGGATAAAGCCATAATGGATGGTGTGAGATTTGACTTTGCTTAAGTCTGTCTCGTGGGGAGAGGAAAATAACCTGTTTGCGATCATTATTGAATCCGGACCGGATACCCTGACAATACCGATACCGCTTTTTCCCAGTGGGGTGGAAATCGCGGATATAGTGTCCCCTTTGTACATGTTAGTCGGTTGGTTTGATGATGACCCGACGCTCTGCGCCCTCGTTGACGCTATAAGTTTCAACCCCCTCTACATTTGCCAGAGATATATGGATCCATTTCCTTTCCTCGGGAGTCATTGGATTTAACCGTATCTTTCTCTTGCTTTGCTTTGCTTTCTGCGCTGCATCGAGAGCAAATTTCTCGAGTTTTTTTCGCTTGCTTAGCTTGACGCCATTGATATCAATTTGTACTTCTTTGTCCGTATGAAATCGTCGGTTAATAAAGACTTCAGCCAGCGTTCCCAGTTCGTCTGCCAAAGTTTCTTTGTCTTCGGATAAAAAGCTCGATTGACCCTGCAAGTATAAATATATTTCGTCCTTTGTTTTGTATTCTATTTTTAAGGTTGGATGTTCACCCAGTATGTTAAAGAAACTTTCAATATACCGGAGTACGGCAGTTTCGGTTTCGCCATTGCTTTTGCTCATCAATTAACCTTCGTTCTTTTCCGTCTCTGCCCGCTCCATTTCCCAGTTAATAAAGGATTGTTGGCCTATCATAAATATTTGGGTAAGAAAGTAATATAACCATAAGCCGGCAGGAAAATCGCGAAGAAAGATCCCCATAAATAAGGGAAAACCATAGCTCATTATCTTGTTCTGGCTCCCTCCACCTCCCGGCGTCTGCATCATTTGTTGTTGAATTATCATTGTAGCCACTGTCAATACGACCAGGATGTAATACGGGTCAGCCAGGCTCAAGTCGTTTAGCCATAGAAACCCAGGGGACAGATGAATTGCTTCGGCGCTGTACATAATCGCTCGCCAAAGTAAAATGAGTATAGGTAATTGAATAAACATGGGCAGGCAACCACCCATTGGGTTTACATTTTCTTCTTTGTAAAGCGCCATCATCTTTTTTTGCTGCTTCTCGCGGTCGTCGTATTTGTTTTGGATTTCCTTGATTTTTGGCTGAAGTTCCTGCATTTTGGCCATAGAACGGTACATATTGCGCATTAATGGGTATAACAGGACCCTGATCAATACAGTAAACAGAATTATCGCCCACGCGTAATTCCCGGTGAGCTTATAGAGTTGATTTAAGAACTGTATAACGGGGACTAATAGTTTGCTGAAGAAGCCTGTGTCGTCTATTTCCTCTAGCCCCACGTTTGAGAGAAGTACGTGTCGACGTCGGCCACCATAGACTGAAAAGGAAAAATCCTTGGAACTTTCTGCTTCTAAGGGTGCATGAAAGAGGTTGACCCCTACGCTTCCCTGGGCTACATAAGGAGAAACATCATAGTCCTTAGTGTTTTCGAGGGGTTGATATGGAGTTCCCGTTTTCAGAAATAGTACAAGATTTTTCCCAACAAGACCCACTCCGTCAAATTTGCTATAGGAGTTTCTTGCAAGTTTACCATTACTCACTGCACCGTCAAATATGAATTTTGCCGTAGGATCAGTCAAGTAAGAGATCTTGTCGCTTTCAGGAGCTTTCGCTCTGGAAGCCAGATACAAGATAGTGTTCTCTGATAGATTTAGTTCCTGACCGGTTTGGTTATTGATTGTGACGTCCAGACCGAAAGTATAATTGGAATCGTTGAATAATGTGTACCTCTTCCTGATGGTAATCCCATCCTGGTCGTGGGCAAAAGTTACAGATAGTTTATCGTAGTGAGTGTCTTCTGGAATTATTGGTTTGTACTTGAAATCCTTGTCCGATTCACCCTTTATCTTTAGCTCTCCTGGAAAATGAGTGTCTTGAAGGTAAGATGTTTTGAGAGTGTTGGGGTTTATCGTAATACCTGGTACCACTTCCGCCGTACTTGTTCTGAATGAAGAAAAATGAATAAATATACTTTGAAGATTTCCGCCGGTTGTGGAAAATAGATAATCAGCCAGCTCTGTTTTTACTCTTACCGTTCCTTGTTGTTCGCTGAAAATTACATCGATCGGTTTCTTGTGTTGACTGGATGCTGTTGCGAAGAGAGTGAAAGTCAAAGTTATGCTAATTATCAACGCCAAAGCCAAAATAAAAACAAAATGTCTGCCTGATTTATATGTTATCGAAAAAAAATTCAAACACACTCCTCCTCTTGGTGCAGGTAAAGGTCGAATGGATTTTAACTAAAACGGGCCTTCATTTCAATTGATGGGCTACTCCGAAAGTTTCTGTGGCATCAATGAATCTTGAATCAGTTGCAAGTGTGAAAGGTGTCAGGTACACTAATTTGGAAGTCGAAGAGTTGGACTTCAGAGTTTTAGATAATTCATGATTTGCAATAATTTCATACTTAGAAGTGTGCCCCATCTTTGAATATGTTTACTGGAATTATCGACAGCGTGGGGGAATTTGTTAGCTCCAAGGGCGGCAAATTTTTATTCTCTCTCCCAGATGACTACTCAGAGCAAGTTGAAATTGGTGGAAGTGTGTCGGTTAATGGGGTTTGTCTTACCATCGTAAGTTTGCATTACGATGAACAGCGGTTCTCTGTAGACATCTCCGAAGAGACGAAGAAAAGGACAAACATCGGTCTGCTTCGTCCCGGTAAGAAGGTAAACCTTGAACTTCCTCTAAAAATTGACGAGTTTAGCGGTAGGTTGGATGGGCATATCGTACAGGGGCACGTGGATACTATGGGTAAAATCGCGAAGATTCAAAAAAGAAAAGATAATCACATGGTACGGCTTGTAACTTCTAGGAAATACGGTAAGTTTTTGGTCGACAAAGGGTCGGTAGCAGTTGATGGGATTAGCTTGACCCCCTATCAGGTCTCGGGGGGGTCATTTACTGTGTCGGTAATCCCCCATACTTATAATAATACGACGCTTCAGTTTGTTCGTGGGGGTTCAAAAGTTAATCTGGAATTTGACATCCTGGCCAAATATGTAAACAGGAGCGTCGATTCAAGTTAGAAATTTATGGGAGTGAATAAACATGAGCCTCGATTCCATTGAGGGAGCTATAGAAGAGATAAAAGAAGGGCGAATTGTCATTGTCGTAGACGACGAAGACCGTGAAAACGAAGGGGATTTTGTGATGGCAGCGGAGAAGGTGCAGCCGGATGATATTAACTTCATGGCCAAGGAAGGTAGGGGCCTTGTCTGTATGCCTATGGAAGCCCATAGGTTGAAGAAGTTGAAATTAGAGTCGATGGTCAGTGAAAATACCTCTCATCATGGCACCCAGTTTACGGTTTCAGTTGACGCGAAAGACGGTATCTCCACGGGTATTTCAGCTTATGACCGTGCGAAGACCATATCAGTGATGGTCGATGAAGATAAAGGGCCCGGCGATTTGGTTAGACCGGGCCACGTGTTTCCTTTAGAAGCTGAGCAAGGGGGAGTTTTACATAGAGCTGGCCATACCGAAGCTGGGGTTGACTTAGCAAGACTAGCTGATTTATACCCGGCTGCAGTTCTGTGTGAGATAATGGATGAAGACGGTACAATGGCTCGTTTGCCGAAGTTAAAGCATATTGCCGATGAACATGGATTAAAGATCGTAACCATTGAGGATCTAATTAAGTACAAGAAAAGAAACGAAAAATTGGTGAGGAAAACTGGTCAGGCTGATTTGCCAACTAAATACGGGAGTTTCCAGATTTATAGTTACTTGGATGAGATCAATAAAGACGAGCATGTAGCGTTGGTCAAGGGTCAAGTCGAAGGAAAGAAGGATGTTTTGGTTAGAGTACATTCTGAATGTCTTACTGGAGATGTATTTGGCTCGAAAAGATGTGACTGCGGAGATCAGTTGCACCAGGCAATGAGAATGATTGAAGATACTGGGAAGGGCGTGCTGGTTTACATGCGACAGGAGGGTAGAGGTATAGGCCTGAGTAATAAAGTGTGTGCTTACGAGTTGCAAGATCAGGGTCTGGATACGGTGGAAGCCAACGAGGAACTCGGGTTCGAAGCAGACCTTCGTGACTACGGGTTTGGAGCGCAGATTTTATCTGATTTAGGGCTTAGCTCGATTAGATTGCTTACCAATAATCCTCGTAAGGTAGTTGGCCTTGAAGGCTACGGGCTGCATATTACTGAAACTCTTCCAATTGAGATAGAGTCAAACGAGCACAATAAGAAATATCTTCAAACCAAAGTTGAAAAAATGGGTCATAAGATGGCTCAGTTTGACAATGGTCACGAGAACTAACGGGATGAGGAGGTAATAGTGTATAACCAACTGGAAGGAGAGCTGGACGGTTCGGGCTTAAAGATAGGAATAGTCTTAGCGAGGTTTAACAGTTTGGTGACTGATAAGTTGCTGTCTGGAGCGAAAGATAAGTTGACCAGGTTGGGAGTTAACCCAGACCAGGTTATCGTTGTATATGTACCTGGAGCTTTTGAGATTCCCCGAGGCGTTAAGAAAATGGCGAGTTTGGGGGAGGTAGATGGAATAATTGCATTAGGTGCAGTCATCAGAGGTGAGACCCCTCATTTTGAGTATATCGCTAATCAGGCATCCAAGGGTTTGGCCAATCTTAACCTTGATAGTGAAACTCCGATCACTTTTGGCCTAATTACTGCCGATACTCTGGAGCAAGCCATGGATAGGTCTGGGGCGAAACAGGGTAATAAAGGAAATGAGGCGGCCGAGTCTTTAATAGAGATGATTAACTTGGAAAAGACCCTTTCTGAGGAAGGCAAATGAAGTATTACGCTCCAAAAGGTTTGAACGATATTTTACCTGAAGAAATACCTTATTGGCACGCTGTCGAGCAACAAGTCAGATCAATTATGTCTGTTTACAATTACCGGGAAATTAGGACGCCAATAATGGAAAAGACTGAAGTGTTCGCTCGTGGGGTTGGTGAAGAGACGGATGTGGTCTCCAAAGAGATGTATACCTTTGACGATAAAGGTGGACGCTCAATGACCTTGCGCCCCGAGAATACTGCCTCGGTTGTTAGGGCATTCCTGGAACACAAAGTCTACGGAAAAGAGGAGCTATCAAAGTGGTATTACCTTGGCCCTATGTTTCGATATGAGTCGCCACAGAAAGGGAGGTCAAGGCAGTTTCACCAATACGGCGCTGAAGCTATTGGTTCCGATGACCCGGCTCTGGATGCTGAGTTAATTGCTTTATCGGTTGATTTGTTGAAATCTCTGGGCCTGGAAGATATAGGGTTAACAATCAATAGTATTGGTTGTCCTTCGGACAGAGAGAACTATTTGGAGGAGTTAGCTGAATATTTAGAACCTCGAGAAGACAAGTTATGTGTCGACTGTCAAACCAGATTGAAAACAAATCCTTTACGGATACTTGATTGTAAGAACGAGACCTGCCAGAAGGTAGTGCAGGGTGGTCCCATTATTACGGATTATCTTTGTTCTGAATGTCGATCTCACTTTGACCGGGTAAAATCTTATCTGGACGAATTCGACCTTGAGTACAACATTAACCCGAACCTGGTAAGAGGGTTGGACTATTATACGAAGACTGTCTACGAGGTATTTTCTAGTGATCTGGGAGCTCAGGACGCTTTGGTTGGTGGCGGTCGTTACGATGAACTTGTTGAACTTTTCGGTGGTGATCCAACACCGGCAGTGGGTTTCGCGGGCGGAATTGAGCGCTTGGTTCTATTATTACAACAACTTAATGAGTCAAAATATTCTCCGGAGGGACTGGACCTATACCTAGCCACTATTGATGAGCAGGCAAAGCGCATAGCGGTGAGCCTTCAGCGTGAACTGAGAGAGCTAAATATTACAACTGAGCTAGATTACTTGGATAAGAGTCTTCAGGGCCAGCTAGGCTACGCGGACAGGTACGATGCAACGTACACAGCCATACTCGGGCCTAGGGAGGTCGAACAGAACGAGTTAACGCTGAGGGATATGGTTACCGGTGAACAGGTGAACGTCTCCCTGGATAACTATAAGTCTGAGATCAAAGATAGGTTGGATGGGTAGTCTGATAGAGCGTTTCCAGATATTTGATTTGTAATTGAGTCCGGAAGATAGTTCTTCTCTTGATCGGCTTGTGTCGTGAGTAAGTTTTGCAGTTTTTTAGGTTTCCATTATAAGTATACCGCATATTAAGTTCAAATAGCCGTCTATTTGCATCTTATTGCTACTTGAGTTGCCCGGTAAACTTCTTGTACGTCGTGCACTCTCAGTATATTGGCGCCCTTCAAAATCCCAACAACATTACTAGCGATTGTACCTTCTAATCTTTCTGTTGCTGGTAGATCAAGTATATCGCCGATAAAAGATTTCCGCGAAGTTCCAAGTAAAATTGGTTTGTTTAATACGTGGAATTCGTTTAGCCGTCTCAATATTTCGTAGTTGTGTTCAGTTCGCTTTCCAAATCCGATCCCGGGGTCCACTATGATGTTTTCTGCGTCGATCCCCGATTTAGTTGCTACGTTAATCCTTTCCTTGAAAAAAGCGATTATGTCGCTAATTATATCTTCGTATTTTGGATTCTTTTGCATTGTTTGAGGAGTACCTTGCATATGCATCAATACGATGGGGACCTCGTTTTTTGCCGCGACGTTGCCTAACTTGGGATCAAACCTGAGTGCGCTGATGTCGTTAATTAAATTTGCTCCCGCATCCAGTGCTTGTTTCGCTACTTCCGATTTGTACGTGTCGATAGAGATTGCGACGTCAGTCTTCTCTCTAATACTCTTGATTACTGGGATAGTTCTACTGATTTCTTCCTCCAGAAGGACTTCCGCTGCCCCGGGTCTGGTGGATTCCCCACCGATATCAATGATGTCTGCTCCCTGTTGTTCAAGTTCTAATCCATGTGAAACGGCGTCTTCACGCTCAGCAAAGACTCCTCCGTCAGAGAAGGAATCAGGTGTCACATTGACGATTCCCATAATTAAGACTTCCTTTTTCGTCCTGATTTTATCCATTATGCTCATTTCTCCTCCTCCCCGGATTTGGTATTAGATATTACCAATAATAGCTGAGAACCCCCAGGGCTTGCCCTGGGGATGAATCGGCTGGGTCAATTCCCTTTTTTCAAATTCAGCCTTCTATTCCAATGTTTTTCTACAAGCTCCACCCCTTGAGGTGGGATAATTGACTTCCATCTATTTGTGGTTGCATTTCAAACGTTTAATCTTCAGCTGAACTGATGGTTGTTTCAACCGTCACAGTCATTGTTTAGTTTATTTAGTATGGTAGGGATGCTGGATTATAGTCAATGGGAGGTTTATTCCTCCGTGTAAAGTTACAACCCGGTTCTCTCCCTACTTCGCCAATCTTGAACATATTGTACCTGAGCTGTACTATTAGTATCTAATCTGAGCGGTTCTACTGTGTTGATAGAACGGTCAGGTAAACCGTAGGTAGATTTTGCAAGCCAGAGTTGAGTGCTGAGTAGATGTCGCGAATGGGAGTTGGATTATCCAGTTAGTTTTAACCCACTTGGTAAGGTGTATAAGTGATGTTACGTAGGTGAAGTAGCCTAGCCTTCGGACTTAGACATTACAGGCGCGAGAGTAAATCGCACGGATTAAGTAATTAAGCTTTTCGATCAGCCAACGTACCGGCAGGTTGCTTAGGTGATCGGTTTTTATCTGGTCAAGGTTAATTTTGACAGTTGTGAAAATCTTTAGGTTCAAAATTAATACGTAAAGAGGTGTAAGCAGTGGAAGTAATTTTAACAGAAGGCATAGAGAGTTTAGGAGAAGTGGGAGAAATTGTCGAGGTTGCAGACGGATATGGACGAAATTACCTATTGCCAAAAGGCCTCGCAGTCGAACCTACGGTCGGCAATCGGCGTAGATATGAAAAAGTGAGAAAAGAAATTAGCAAGAAAAAAGAAGAGCGGCGGGAAAGAGCTCAGGAGCTTTCAGACAAATTAGATGGACTGGTTGTGACTTTCACCCGGAAAGCTCAAGAGGAACAGCACTTATACGGATCGGTGAGAAAAGGGGATATAGTATCCGCTTTGGAAGAAGAAACCGGTGTTGGCCTAGATCCTGGCAGCGTCAAACTTGATGAACCTATAGAAGAGCTGGGTCAGTTTGGGGTCGAAGTTAGGCTCTATGAGGATATCCATGCGAATATCAGGGTAAATGTGGTTGAAGAGCTGGAAGAAGAATCTGGTGAAGTGGAAGATACAGAGGAATGACTATTTTGCACTGGAGGCAGGTCCCACCTTCTTGTGAAATAACTGGACTAGCAAATGAGTTCTGATGTGACCAGAGCGTTGGTTTTAGCTGCTTTCGCTGTTGCGGGTGTAGCTATCCTTTTGTTTACGGCCGGACCCCCGGTTGTGTTGTTAAATGGAAACGAGATAGATATAGATGTAATTGAAACTTCTGGTGGCTTGGCAGTTCCGCTAAAAGACACCTCCCGAGTAGTGGGGGCTATGGCTGACCCTGGAAAATTAGGAGGATACGTCGTAGAGTGGGGCAAGACAGAGTCATTCTACCTACCTAAAGATGAGCTTTTACAGGTTGACAATCAGGTTTTCGTCAATTTGCATGATCTGATTCGCAACTTGGAGGGAAAGGTAATCCGGAGCAACGGATCCGTGGACATACGGGTTCCTCCAAGCCAGCTCCTCCGGCTCTCCTTGAGTGCTGATTCACTGTCACTTAACTTTGATCAATTTACGTCTTTTACACGGACTCAGTCAGATGAATTTGATTTGTCCATAAGATTTTACAACGTAATTGACGCTAGGAGCTTTGCCGATTCTCTTGAGGATGATGGAGCGTATTTCAGCGAGGTAGAGTTGACTTCCGTGGGCCCAGATCAGTTGATACTTCAATTGGATCTCAGAGACGATGTAAGGACCAGGGTAGTCACTGAACGAGGAGAGTCTGGATTTCAGTTTCTATTGGATTTTCTTTCTGATCAGGGAAAAGTCGGCTCTCTTGAGGGAAAGCCTACTCAGGCCGTCAATTTTTCGTTTAATACCATGGTGAAGTGGCTAGACGGTCAACGGCATACGATTCATTATCTGGAGATAACCGAGTGGCAGGATGCTTACCGTTTAACGCCGGTTCTTGCAAACGATAAGGTTGGGTATCGAGACACGTTAACTAAATTAGTGAGCAGAAATTTAGGTGTTGCCGGCTTGAACGCCAATTTCTTTGATCCTGCTTCCCTTACACCCATCGGTCTAGTAGTTAAGAACGGGGAATTGCTTTCTCGTGATTGGGGAAATAGGGCGGCAATTGCCATCGACTATTTTGGTAGACTAAAATTCTTCAGGCCAGACGTGGATTTGTTTTTAAGAATTCAGGCCACGAATATCCCAATTCAGGGTTTTAATAGACCGCTAAGTGAACATGATTTGGTTGCCTATTCCCATCACTATGGGAAGTCTATTCGAGTGTCTGGACGTTCTGTGATTTCGGTGGTATTGCAGGGTGGAAGAGTGGTTTCTAGATCCATTCGACCACCGGACTCCGTTGGTAGGGATCAGATTGTAATAGTTGGTGTGGGGAGAGAACGGACGAGATTATTCGGTATTAGCGAAGGTGACGAAGCAGAATTTGATTGGGAGATGGAACCCTACGTACCCTTACTCTGGGGAGCAGTTAGCGCTGGACCATTGCTAATACAAGATGGTAGAACTATACTGGATTTAAATTTGGAAAACTTTACCGTGACCGACGGTTTGGTGACTTCTAAGGCCAGTCGTACTGTTTTAGCGACTACTTCCCAAGGTCATTTGTTATTTATAGTTATCTCTAGAGCTGGAATTTCTTTACCAAAGTTACCTGAGTTGCTGAAAAGGTCGGGGCTTGATATCAAAAATGCTATTGCGTTTGATGGAGGGTCTTCTTCCGGTTTGGCTTACAGGGATGGTCTATCCATCGAGAAAGTCGGGGGAAATAGGCGTATCCCAGTAGGATTGGTACTGGTCCCCCAAACCTAATGAAAAGGTTTGCCAGAGATGTCTTAATTATCGCTGCCGCTACTGCTGCTTCCCGAGTATTTGGTTTGTTCAGAGACATAGTGATTGCTGATAGGTTCGGTGCAGGGCCTGCCTACGATGCCTACTTAATTGCGTTTTATATTCCCCACTTCCTCCGACGCTTACTTGGTGAAGGTGCCCTTGCTTTATCGTTTATTCCTGTTTACACAGGCTATTTGCAAACCAATAAGCAAGAAGCGAGAAGGATGGCGTCGAACGCCTTAAACTTGGCCCTTTTTTCATTTCCATTTATTATAGCGATAGGTATCTTTTTTGCACCGTATTTTATTCCGTTTCTTGCCTCAGGTTTTTCTCCCTCTCAGCAAAAGTTAACTATTGAATTAACTCAAGTTATCTTTCCATTTATTGGTATTATTGGTATAGCCGCTTTGGTCATGGGGATTTTAAAATCCAGGAAATCGTTTTTTGCTCCATCTTTTGCCCCCGTCTTCTTTAATATTGGTGTCATTGTAGGGGCTTTACTGATTGGGAATTGTTTTGCCCGACCGATCTTCGGGCTAGCTGTTGGAGTACTTGTCGGTGGCCTCGGCCAGTTGCTGTTTCAAGTGCCTTATTTGAAAAAACATGGTTTCGCCTGGCAGTGGAAGTTATTCCCCTTACATCCCGGCATGAAACGGGCTTTGAGATTGATGATTCCCGTGGTAATTGGTTTGATTGCGATGCAAGTGAACGTTTTGGTCGACAATAAGTTGGCCTCACATCTTATACCAGGATCGGTTTCTGCGCTGCAGTATGCTAACAGGTTATTTCAACTACCCCTTGGTTTGTTTGCCATTGCTATATCATCTGCGATTTTGCCCCGCTTGTCCGAAAAGTGGGTTCAGGGTAACCGTGAAGGTTTTTCCGAGATGCTGAACAGAGGTGTAAAGTTCTCATTGTTAGTGATCGTACCTGCTACGGTGGGATTGTTCTTATTGGGCAAGCCTATAATCGAGTTGCTATTTGAACATAGGAATTTTCTGCCTTCTGATACTTTAAGGACTGTCCATGTTCTCCATCTTTATTTAGTGGGCCTGATGGGATACAGTTTTGT
>Ga0102934_1000177_pt1 | contig 38118 bp, 33 predicted proteins | sample SalPonR2_A_D1_MG_FD_78175 | JGI IMG/M metagenome (GOLD analysis project Ga0102934, IMG submission 78175) | Salt pond soil microbial communities from South San Francisco under conditions of wetland restoration - Salt Pond MetaG R2_A_D1_MG | ecosystem: Environmental > Aquatic > Marine > Intertidal... | reverse complement strand
TTTTTATTTAGATCTAATAAAATATGGTTTTTATTTAGATTCTTAATGTTAGTATAACATATTAAACATTAATTTAAATACCTTTAAAAAATTATGAGAATTGGAATTGATTGTAGAACAATTTTAAATCCTGATAAAGGGGAAGAGGCAGGAGTGGGCCACTATAGCTATCAATTGGTAAGACACCTTTTAAGTCTTAACAAAAAAGATACTTTTGTTTTATTTTTTGATAGATCAGTAGAAGATAGGCGTTTAGAAAAATTTAATCAGGATAATATAGAAATTAAATTTTTCCCTTTTGTTAAGTATGAAAGATTCATGCCAGAGCGTTATAGGCATTTTTTAATTGCAGCTACCATTAATTCAAAACACTTAGATGTTTTTTTCTCTCCCATTCCTAGGGTTCCTCAGTCTTACAATGGTAAGAGTTTGGTTACGGTTCACGATTTATCTATGTTACGTTTCCCAGATCTTTTTTCTAAAAAAGAACTTTTAAAACTAAAAACACAAATTCCTGATTCATTAAAACAGGCTGAAAAAATTATTGCTGTATCTCGTTTTACTGCCAATGAAATTAAAAAACATTTTAATATACCTTTAAAAAAAATAAAGGTTATTCACAATGGCATAGATAAAAGATTTTTTAATAAGGTTTCTGAGTCTTCAATCAAGGCATTTAAAAAAGACTATGGCATAAAAGGCGATTATATACTATTTTTAGGCACAATAGATCCTAGAAAAAACATTGCCCGTCTTATTGATGGATATGAGTATTTAAGGAAAAATATTTTTAAAGATAAAAATTATAAGTTAGTTTTAGCTGGAGCTAAAGGAGCAGAAGTGGCTCAAATAGAAAGAAAAATTAAATTTTCAGATTATAAAAAAGATATTATTTTGCCTGGTTATATTCCTGCTAAAGATTTAGGTGCACTTTTTAAAGGAGCTAGTCTTTTTGTTTTCCCTTCCCTATATGAAGGTTTTGGCATTCCCCCTTTAGAGGCTATGGCCAAGGGTGTCCCTACTGTAGCTAGCAATATAGCGCCTGTAAAAGAAGTAGTTGGTAAAGAAATTTTAAAATTTAATCCTAAAAATTCTACTGATATTGCAAAAAAGATGGCAGAAGTTTTGAAAAATAAAGAAAAACAAAAACAAACAATTGAAAAGGGGATAGAGATTGCTAAAGAGTTTAGTTGGGAAAAATGCGCTAAGTCTACTTTAAAAGTCTTGCAAGATATAGCTAACTAGTTATAATTATATTTAGGTCGTAAGTTGTAATAAGTTATATTAATTAATTTAATTATAAAATTTTATATGTCAGAACAAATGCATTCTAGTAATTCTGTCTCAGCTCAAGGCAGTAATTTTTCTCATTCCAAGAAAAAAGGGCTAGCTTTTTTAATTATCGGTATTATTGTTTTATTGGCTGTAGCTTCTTTCTTGGTTGTAACTATTTTATCTTCAACAGAAACCGCTGAAAATTGGCAAGCTGTTTCTTTAACCAATGGTAGAACTTATTTTGGGCAAATAGTCAAAGAAAGTTCAGATAAAATTGTTTTAGAAGATGTTTATTATTTTCAGGTTAATCAGGTACAAAATCAAGAAGGCCAAGCTCAACCTCAGATTTCTTTGCAAAACATTCAAAACGAAATGCATGGCCCAACCAACAAAATGGAGATTAACAAAGAGCATGTTTTATTTGTTGAAGAGTTAAGTGACAACTCTCAGGTTTTAACTGCCTTACGTCAACAGCAAGCTGGTACTGGATTTCAACAAATGCCAAGTCAACAAGCTCCTCAAGCACCACAACAAAACACTAATCCACAACAATAATTAAAAATTAATTGTGAAAAATAATATAAAGTCAAAAGAAAAGGCTTTTAGCTTTTTTGGTTGGATTTTTATTTTACTTATTTTTATTATAGTTACTAGTATTTTAAGTATCTTTTTTTTAGATAAACCAGAAACCTTATCTGGTGACAAAGATATTGAATTTTGGCTTTATCGACATAGCCCGCAAGTTACCGGAGAAAAACATTCTTATTATGTTTTTGTTAGGAATGACAGTGGCCAAGATCTAGAAGATGTTCAAATTAATATTGACTTTCCTTCAGGTTTTAACCTAATTTCAAGTGAAATAAATTGTCAGGAAACAAATGGCAATTGTAGCTGGGAAATTGATAAAATTAAAAAAGGTACTTTGTTTGATTTAGAATTTACTGGTAAGCTTTTTGGAGCGCCTGAGAAAAAATATTTTAACGGTGGTCTTAATTTTCATTTACAAGGGTTTAGTTCTAGGTTTTACAAAAGCTTTGAAAACAATGTTCTTTTAAATTCACCTATTAATTTAAAATGGGAAATTCCCCAAAAAGCAGGTTTGGGTGAAAAGATAGAATCAAGTATTTACTTAGATAATGACGGTAAAAGCATTTTGCCAATTACTAGGTTAAGGGTAGAATTTCCAGAAGATTTTATTGTCCAAGCATATAAGAGTGAAGATCCTGACATAACAGGTCAATTAAAAGAAGACTATTTTTATTGGGACATTAATGATCTAAACTTTAGGGGTGAAAAAAAATTAACCTTTTCTGGGTTTTTTAAAAATGCTGATAAAAGGCAACATTTTTTTAAAGTTGAAGCCCTTATTCCCTTTGAAGAAAATAAATTTATCCAAAAAAGTGAAAAAAGGCCGGTTTTAATAGGTCAGGGGGTTGATATAAACTTAAAGGTTGCTGATAGTGAAAAAGGACCTATTATAGCAAAATGGGGTCAAACTTTGCCCATAGATCTTTCTTATTACAATACCAATGATCAAAAAATTAAAGATTTAGAATTAGATGTAGACTTTCTGGGAGAAAAATACTTAAAAAACTCTCCGAATTTTAACTGGGAGATAGATACCTTAGATAAGGCTGATTTTATAGAAAAAAGTGGAGATTTAAATATTGTTTCAAGTTTAAACGCTTTAAAAAATAATTTCAATCATAGTAAAATTAAATTAATTCCTAAAGCAAGGGGGAGATTTGAAAATTATTCTAATTTTTGGCAATTACAAGGAGAACCCATTGAAATTAAAATGTCTACTGATCTTTCTTTAAGAACTGGGGCAAGGTTTTATACTGACGAAGGCCTAAAAATTGGGCAAGGCCCAATTCCTATGAAGGTGGGATCAGAAACTAGACTTTGGATCTTCTGGAATCTTAAAAATACTACCAATGATTTAGAAAATATAGAAGTGAATACAAAATTACCGAAATTTGTAAATTGGACTGGTAATTTTGAGTCAAGCGTAGGAACTTTAAGTTATGATAAAGAGTCTCAAACTGTTTTTTGGAGAATTCCCGAATTAAAAGCTTTTAAGGGCGGGGCCCATTCTTTAGTACAAGGAAAATTTGAATTATCAATTAGGCCTGAGCCAGATGATAAAGATAAGGTTTTGCCCCTAACTGGAGTTACCAGGGTTCGAGCTAAAGATAATTTTTGTCAAAGTGAAGTTTTTGACTCTAGTCCTGGGCTAGATACTACTTTTGAAAGTGATCCCATGATTCAAGGTAGTGGAAAGGTTCAATAATTTATAATTTATTTTATGAAATTTAATTTACCTGAAAAAGAAAAAGAAATTCTCAAATTTTGGGAAGAAAATAATATTTTTAAAAAAACCTTAGAAAAAGATTCTCCTAAGGGTGAATTTGTTTTTTATGATGGACCTCCTTTTGCTACTGGCTTACCTCATTATGGTCATTTAGTTGCTAGTTTAATGAAGGATGTGGTGCCAAGGTTTTTTACCATGAATGGTTATAAGGTTGAGAGAAAATGGGGCTGGGACTGTCATGGGCTTCCTGTGGAGAATATAGTTGAAAAAGAATTTAATCTTAATTCTAAAAAGGATATTTTAGGCATGGGGGTAGAAAAATTTAACAAAGCTTGCCGAGAGGAGGTTTTGCGGTGCGCTGATGATTGGGAGAAAATTATAAAGAGTTTAGGACGGTTTGTAGATATGGAGAATGACTACAAAACAATGGATAGGGATTATATGGAAAGTGTTTGGTGGGTTTTTAAAGAGCTTTGGGAAAAAGGTTTAATATATAAAGATTATAAATCCATGCATATTTGTCCTCGCTGTGAAACAACCCTTTCTCAGTCCGAAGTTAGTCAGGGCTACAAAGAAGTTAAAGATTTGTCTGTTACGGTAAAGTTTCAATTAAAAGATAACCCAGAGGTTTATCTTTTAGCATGGACTACAACGCCTTGGACTTTGCCTGGAAATACTGCTATAGCTGTAGGACCAGATATTGATTATGTTAAAATATCTTTTAATAAAGACTCTAAACAATATATTTTAGCTAAAAATAGATTAGACGATTTTTTTAAGAATAAGAATTATAAGATTTTAGATGAATTTAAGGGCAAAAAACTGATTAACCAAAAATATGAACCTTTGTTTGATTATTACCTAGATAAAGATTTAAAGAATAAAGCCAATCTTTATACAATTCAATCAGCTGATTTTGTTAATCTAGAAGATGGTACTGGTTTAGTTCACATTGCCCCTGCTTTTGGTGAAGATGATATGAATTTAGGAAAAGAAAAAAAATTGCCCTTTATTCAGCATGTTACAAAAACAGGACGTTTTAAAGATGAGGTTAAAGATTTTTCAGGGGAGCTAGTAAGACCTAAAATTAATTCTCAAAAAACAGACAAAAGGGTCATTGAGTTTTTAAAAGACAATAATTTTTTATTTAAAAGTGAAGAATACTCTCATACTTATCCTCATTGTTGGCGGTGTGATACGCCACTTTTAAATTATGCCACCTCTTCTCTTTTTGTTGATGTTAAGAAAATAAAAGACAAATTATTAAAAAATGCCAAGGATATTTATTGGGTGCCAGGCCATATTAAAAAGGGTAGGTTTGGTAAATGGTTAGAGGGGGCTAAAGATTGGGCAATTTCAAGACAAAGATTTTGGGGCTCAACAATTCCTGTGTGGAGATGTGATAAATGTGGTCAGGAAAAGGTTTTTGGTTCAGTAAAGGGACTTGAAAAGGCTTCTGGTCAAAAAATAAAGGATTTACACAAGGATTATGTTGACAAGGTTAAATTTGATTGTGATAAGTGTGAAGGAGTAATGAAAAGAGATCCTGATGTATTAGATTGTTGGTTTGAGTCTGGATCAATGCCTTATGCTCAAATGCATTATCCCTTTGAAAATAAAAAAAGATTTGAAGAAAATTTTCCTGCTGAATTTATAGCTGAGGGCGTTGATCAAACTACTTGTTGGTTTTATTATCTCCATGTTTTAGCCACAGCCTTAAAAAACAAAGCTGCTTTTAAAAATGTAGTAGTAAATGGTATAGTTTTGAATAAAAAAGGAGAAAAAATGTCAAAGCGCTTAAAAAATTACCCCGATGCCATGGAACTAATAAAAAATATTGGCGCTGACCCTATAAGATATTATTTGCTTAGTTCTCCTGTTATGAAAGCCAATGATTTAAAGTTCTCTAAACAAGAGCTTAAAAATGAAACAGGGTTTATTAAAACCTTAATGAATGTTTTAAGGTTTTATAAAATGTTTAAACCCGAAAATATTAAAACTACGAAATCCGAAAATATTTTAAATCAATGGATTATTCAAAGAACAGAAGAGCTTTTAAAAAAGGTTACCAATGGTTTAAAAAATTATAATCTCAATATAATAAGAGAAATTCCTAGTTTTATTAATGATCTTTCTACTTGGTATATAAGGCGTTCTAGGGATAAAATTAAATCAGGAGATATGGCTTGTTTTTCTACAATGAAGCAAGTTCTTTTAACCCTATCAAAGGTAATGGCTCCTTTTATGCCCTTTAGCGCTGAGCATCTTTATAAGGAATTAAATGGCAAAAAAGAATCTGTTCATTTAGAAAGCTGGCCTGTTTTTGAAGAGGTTGATGAAAAGATAAAAAAACAAATGGCATTAGCAAGAGAGATTTGCGAAATAGGACATAATTTAAGAAAAAGAGCTGGTATAAAAGTGCGACAGGCATTATCCAGTTTAGTAATTTCTAATATTTCTTTAACAAAAGAATATAAGAGTTTAATAAAAGCAGAATTAAATTTGAAAAAAGTTGAGATAAGGGACGAAATTCCAGAGGGCAAGAACTGGGAGATAAGGCAAGAGGGTATAAGAGTTGCTTTAAACAAAGAAATAACAGAAGAGCTTGAAAAAGAAGGGCTTGCTAGAGAAGTTAAAAGAAAAATAAATGGTCTTAGAAAAAAGGCAAAATTAACGCCCAATGACAAGGTTGTGGTTTATTATAAAGCTAGTGGCAAGGTTAAAAAAACTATTTTAGAATTTAAGGAAATGCTTGAGGATCAAACTAAATCTAATTTTGTAAATAAAGCCTTAGATAATGAAGAATTAATTCAAAATGAATATGAAATTAAAGGTGATAAATTAACCTTAACTCTTTATAAAAAAGACTAAATTTATGTCTTCAAGAGATGAATATGTTAAGGGAGTGGTTTTAGAAAGTCGACCCTATAGAGAAAAAGATAGAATGATAAGTTTTTATAGTCAGACCAAGGGGAAGATAATTATTTTTATTAGAGGTGGTATGAAGTTTAGTTCTAAATTGGCTCCAATGGTTTCGGAGCCATTTGCTTTATTAAATTTAAAAGTAGTAAGGGGAAGACATTATTACCATTTAATAGGGGGAGAAATAATAAAAAGTTTTAAAAATATTGAAAAAGATTATAGGCGTTTATTGCGTTTAACTGAAACATTTCAAAATATTAATAAAGTTTTACCAAGAGGAGAAAAAAATGATAATGTTTATTTACTTATTAAAGAATTTTTAAATATTATTAACTATAAATATTCTATTTTAATCTTTATATCCTTCATTATAAAATTGCTTTGCTTTTTAGGATTTATGCCTGAATTAAATAAATGTTTAATTTGTAAAAAAAGCTTAAGTCAGGGTTATTTTGATATTGAAAACGGTGGATTGGTTTGCAAAAAACATAAGACAGCTAAAAGCTTTAAGCTGTCTAACGATTTATTGAGTTTATTACAAAACTTAATTTTTAAAAGTTTTAAGCAATTATTATTAAAAGATTATTCAAAAAAAGACATTTTAAGGGCCAAGCATATTATTGAAAGTTTTTATAGCTGGCAGGTTTAATTTTGACAAATTAATAATTTTTGTTATAGTAAGTTTACTAAAAGGCGCCATCGTCTAATGGACAGGACGCATGGTTTTCATCCATGTAATGGGGGTTCGATTCCCCCTGGCGCTATTTTCAAAATATAACTCTCTCGTATTTACGAGGGGGTTATAATTTTTTTAAAGTAAACCTAGATTATAAAATTGACTTTTTATAACAATTTGCTATTCTTAAAGGGTAAAATCTTTTAGCTAAGAATTATGTTAAGAAAAAATTCTAAGGAAAAAACAATATTGGATTATCAAACTGATATTTTAACGGGCATTAGACCAACCGGCAGTTTGACTATTGCTAATTTTCTTGGTGCAGTAGACCCTATTGTTAGGCTTCAAAAGAATAATTTATCTACCTTGGTTTTTGTGGCCGACCTCCACGCCTTAACAGATAATGAGCCTACTATAGTTAAAAAATATAGTAAAGAAATTATAGCTGATTATCTTGCCCTAGGATTAGATCCCAAAGAATCTAATATTTATCTTCAGTCTGATATAGCAGAAGAGTTAATGCTTTTAACTGGAATTTTATCTCGCCATGTATCAGCAGCTGAACTTGAAAGAATCCCCACTTTAAAAGAAAAAATAAAGCAAGGAGGTGATATTAAAAAGGCAAGCGCTTTTTTATTATTTTACCCAGTATTAATGGCAGCAGATATTCTAATAAACCAGGCTAAAAAAGTGCCCATTGGAGAAGATCAAATGGCACATATGGAAATTGCTCGCCTTATCGCTAAAAGATTTAATAAAAAATATGGCAATGTTTTTCCTTTGCCTAAGGCACTTGAAACCAAATCAATAAGAATACTCTCTTTAAAGGGCCAAGGCAAAATGAGTAAAAGTTCTCCTAAAGGAGCAATATTTTTAACAGATGATAAAAAAACAGTAGCCAAAAAGATAAAGTCAGCCCAAACTGCTTTTAAAGGGGAAATGACAAATAAGCTAAAAAGTCATATTATAATAGCTAAAAAATTAGCTCAGAATCAAAAGCAAATACAAGAAATTGAGAAAATAATTAAAAAACATAAAAATGGAGAACAGGTAATGGGAGAATTTAAAAATATTTTAACTAAAATAACCTGTAACTTTTTAGAAAAATTTCAAAATAAAAGGAAGAAGATTTTAAATGAGCCTGATATGATCTCTTTAATACTTGAACAGGGAAAAGAAATTGCACAAAAAAATGCTCAAAAAACCTTAAAAGTTGTTAAAAAAGCCTTAGATTTTGTTTAGGGTATAATAATATTTTGCTTTTTCTTTATTTTTATATTATAATAAAAAAGATTAACAAAAATTAAAAAATTATTACTTATGGATATAAAAGTTTATTCAACACCAACCTGCCCTTATTGTCATCATGTTAAAGATTTTCTCAAAGAAAACAATTTTGAATTTGAGGATATTGATGTTAGTAAAGATCAAGAAGCTGGAAGACACATGGTAGAAAAAACCGGACAAATGGGGGTGCCAGTGGTAGAAATTAATGGCGATTTTATTATTGGCTTTAATAAGGCTAAAATAAAAGAAAAACTAGATTTATAAATTAATATGCTAACTTTAAAATCAGTAAAAAATAATCCCCAAATTGCTGAATTTATTAAACAAAGTCAAGCTTCTATGGAGGCCTTGGGTTATACAGAGCATGGTGTCCGTCATGCTAGCTTAGTGGCTAAACGGTCAAGAAAGCTAGCTCAAGAGATTGGCTTAGATAAAAGAACTCAGGAATTATCAGCTATAGCTGGTTATTGTCAGGATATGGGGAATTTTATCGGTCGAACAAGGCATCATTATTGGGGAGCTCTTTTATTTCATCAGATATTTTCTGAATTTGTTGTTACAAATAAAAACGATTGGGAAAAGGGTGATTATGCCCTAACGCCAGAAGAAATTGCTGTTATTTCCCAATGTCTTGCCAATCATGATAAGGATGACATGAAATTAACTAATCCCGTTTCTGCCATTGTTGTTATAGCAGATAAGTCTGACGTGCATCGTTCTAGAGTAATTACAAAGTCAAAACAAGAAATAGATAAAGATATACATGATAGAGTAAATTATGCGGCAACTAAGTCAAACGTAAAGGTAAATAAGAAAAATATTGATTTAAAATTGCAAATTAATACAAGTGATGTGCCTATTATGGAATATTTTGAAATATTTATAGATAGAATGGTTTATTGTAGAAAAGCAGCTGAATATTTAGGTTATAATTTTAGGCTATTTATAAACGACTTTAAATTGCTTTAAATGGATTGGACATTTTTTAAAAAGAGTTTAAATAAAATGAGCTGGGTATATTATATACCCCTTTTTATTTTAGCTTTTTTCTTTTTTTTAATAATGATTTTTAAGGTTACTACTTTTATAGATGAGGTTAGATCTCTGGGTTTTTCATATAAGGTTAAAAGGCAGGGGCCAGTAAAAGCCAGGGGAATTTATATTTCTTCTTGGAGTGCAAGTGAGCCTAAAAAAATAAAGAAATTAGTTGATTTTGTTTTAAATACAAATTTAAATGCAGTTGTAATTGATATAAAAGATGTAACAGGCAAAGTTTCTTATAAAACTGATGTAGATTTAGCTAGGAAAAATCATCTTTATGAGTTAAGAATAAAAGATATTAAAAAAACTATAAATCATTTAAAAGATAAGGGAATTTATGTAATTGGTAGAATTTCTGTTTTTAAAGATGATGCTCTAGCAAGACGTAAAAATAATTTAGCATTACAAAAGCAGGGTAATATTTGGGAAGATATGTCAAACTTGGCTTGGGTTGATCCGGCTTCAAAAATAGTTTGGGACTATAATATTGCCTTAGCCAAAGAAGGATTGAGTCTTGGTTTTGAAGAAATAAATTTTGATTATATTAGGTTTCCTTCAGACGGAGATATAGCAAATATTGATTACCCAGTTTGGAAACGCAAAAAACAAAAGCAAGAAATTATTAAGTCATTTTTTAAGTATCAGCACTCTAAACTAAAAGATCATCGTGTTTCAGCTGATTTATTTGGTATGACAATGAGCCATGTTAGGGATGGTTTTGATATGAACATAGGCCAGAGGCTAGAAGATGCTTATGGTTATTTTGGCTATATTTGCCCTATGCTTTATCCTTCATATTTCAGAAATGCATTTTCAGAAATTAAAAAGCCTTTTGAAAAGCCTTATGAGGTAATAGATAAGAGCTTTAAAAATGCCCAGGATAGTTTAAATAAGTTAAACAAAGACGAAAAGCCTTTTATCAGACCATGGATTCAGGCTTTTAGCACTAATCAGGAAAAAATAAAACCAGATTTTATAAAGCTTCAAAAACAAGCCGTGGAAGATAATGATTCCTATGGTTTCTTGCTCTGGAGCTCAAAAAATGATTATTTTGATTTTCAGGAAGTTTTTAAAAACTAGTGATTAAACCCCCTTTTTCTTTTTCTTTATATTTGCTAATATAAAGAAGTAATTAATTGTTTATTTTATGGCTGAAAAAATTCAAGAAAATTTGATTTCTCTTTGTAAAAGAAGGGGATTTATTTTTCAAACTTCAGAAATTTATGGCGGTTTGCAATCTTTTTATGATTATGGCCCATTGGGAGTAGAGTTGAAAAGAAATATTAAAAAACTTTGGTGGAAAGAAATGGTTCAAAACCATAAAGAAATTGTTGGTTTAGATTCTTCTATTTTAATGCATCCTAAGACTTGGCAAGCTTCAGGACACTTAGAGGGCTTTACAGACCCCTTAGTTGAGTGTAAAAGATGTCATAAAAGATTTAAGGCAGATGAGTTGACTAAAGACAGGTGTCCGGAATGTGGAGGAGCATTAACCAATTCTAAGGATTTTAATTTAATGTTTAAAACCTTTATGGGCTCTACCGAGGATAGTGCCTCTGAGGTTTATTTAAGGCCAGAAACTGCTCAAGGAATTTTTGTTAATTTTAAAAATGTTTTACAAACCAGTAGGCTAAAAATACCTTTTGGGGTAGCTCAAATTGGTAAAGCTTTTAGAAATGAAATAACTTCGGGGAATTTTATTTTTCGAATAAAAGAATTTGAGCAAATGGAACTTGAGTATTTTGTTAACCCTAAAAATGCTAGTAAAATTCACGAAAAATGGCAAAAAAAACGCTTAAATTGGTATATTGATTTAGGCATTAATAAAGAAAATATTAGATTAAAAAAACACAGCAAAGATCAGTTAGCCCATTATGCTAAAGCCTGTTCTGATGTTGAATATAATTTTCCTTTTGGTTGGTCAGAAATTGAAGGTATTGCCAATCGTCAAGACTTTGATTTGACTCAACACTCAAAGTTTTCTCATCAAGATTTAGTTTATCTTGATCCAGAAACAGGAGAAAAATTTGCTCCTCATATAATTGAACCTTCAGCAGGAGTAGAAAGGCCTTTATTGGCATTTTTAATAGATGCATATGAAGAAATGGCAGGAGAGACAGGAAAGAAGAAAGAGGTTGTTTTAAGGCTTGATAAGCGTCTTTCTCCCATTAAGGTTGCAATTTTCCCATTAATTAAAAAAGAACCTTTGCAAAAAATTGCAAAAGAAATTTTTAATGATTTAAAGTCTGCTTGGATGTGTCAATATGACGAGACTGGCTCAATTGGAAAAAGATACAGAAGGCAAGATGAGATTGGTACTCCTTATTGCATTACGGTTGATTTTGATTCTTTAGATGATGATTCTGTTACTATAAGAGATAGAGACACTAGGGAACAAGAAAGGATAAAGATTAAAGAATTAAAATTAATTTTAAGGCAAAGGTTAGATTTTTAATATAATTTAATTTTATTTATAAAAAAATTATGAAAAAAGATACCAGAACAACTATTATTAAGTTTGATTTTTGGTCTATTGCAAGAATTTTTGCAATTATTTTAGGTCTTCTTTTCCTTTACTTAATAAGGGATATTATTTTAATAATCTTTACGGCAGCAATTTTAGCTACTATTATTACCCCTTTGGTTAATTTTATGCAAAAGAAAAAAATTGCTCGTTGGTTGGGAGCAGCCATAGTTTATGTTTTTATAATATTAATTATAGCTCTTTTAGGTGTTGCCATAGTGCCAAAAATTATAAACCAAACCCATAATTTAATTTCAAAGCTACCCGAAACCATGAATTCTTTAATGGGGTTTTTCTCTCTAGATTCAGGGGTTGAATTATCACAGGTTTTAGGAGATTGGTTTCAGGGACCCTCTAATCTTACTAAAAGCTTTTTCTCGGTTTTAGGTTCTGTTACAGGACAATTTTTTACTGCTTTTATGATTTTTGTAATTTCTTTTTATTTAACAATAGAGAAGAAAACTCTCTCTTCTGTAATAGAAAAATTTATACCCGAAAGGTATAAGGGATTTTTGGATAGGTTTTTAGACTCGATCCAAAAAGAAATCGGTGCTTGGGGCAGGGGGATGATTGTTTTGGTCCTTGCTGTTTCTATTATGGTTTATGTAGGGCTTTCAATTTTAGGTGTTAAGTATGCCCTAGCTTTCGCTTTTTTGGCTGGTGTGACCGAGTTTATTCCCTATATTGGGGCTTATATTGGGGCTGTTCCTGCCTTGATAATAGCTTTAACTCAGTCTCCAAGTTTGGCTTTGTTTGTTGCCATTCTTTACTTTGTTATTCAACAGATCCAGGGCAGCCTAATATCCCCCTATATTATGCATAGGGCTGTAGGGCTTGATCCATTAACTATAATTATTGTTCTTTTAATTGGTGGTAAGGTTGCTGGCCCCCTGGGAATGATTTTGGCAGTTCCTTTTGCTACTATTATTTCTATTCTAATAAAAGATTATAGGATTTATAAAAGGAAATCTGCTGAAAAGGAAGCCCAAGAAGAGGTTAAAATTTAGCTAATAAAAAAAATATTTTTAAGCCATTTAACTTGCAATAATTTCAAATTTTGTATACTATGAAATTAGTAATAGTTAAATTTAAGTAAATAAATATTTTATGCCTTTTAGAATATCTAAAAAATACGTTTTATTGTTTGAAACAAAATCCTTTAAAGATTATAGGGGTTATTTTGAGGAAGTTTTTAAAAAATCTTTTTTTGATGACAAGGTACCCCAATTTAAACAAGACAATATTTCTGTTTCTAAAAAGGGTGTAATTAGGGGTCTTCATTTTCAAAAAAAACCAAAGGCTCAGGGCAAGCTTGTTTATTGCCTTAAGGGAAAAATTTTAGATGTAGCAGTTGATATTAGAAAAGGCTCACCTAATTATGGTAAGTGGACAGGAGAGATTTTGTCAGAAGATAATGCTAAAATGTTTTATATCCCAGAAGGCTTTGCTCATGGATTTTGTTCTCTTGAGGAAAGTTCTTTAATTATGTATAAATGTACAGATGAGTATTCTCCTGAGCATGACAGCGGGGTAAAATGGAATGATCCTAAAATAGGCATTAATTGGCCTTTTAATAATCCAATTATATCTGAAAAAGATCAAAAATTACCTGGATTAGAAGAGGCTGATAATAATTTTATTTATGAAGAATAAAAAAGTTTTAATTACTGGCGCTAAAGGACAATTAGCTCAAATTTTTAAAGAAAAGTTATCCTCTGAAAACGAGGTTTTTTTATTGACTAAAAAGGATTTAAATATTGCTAAGTTTGATCAGGTTGAAAAAGTATTGTTGGATAAAAAACCAGATATTATTTTCAATTGCGCCGCCTATAACTTAGTTGATCAAGCAGAGCATGATTGGCAAAAGGCATTATCAGTCAATGGAATGGCCTTAAAATATCTTGCTATATGTAGTAAAAAAATTAATGCTCGGTTAGTTCATTATAGCAGTGATTATGTTTTTCCGGGAGAAAAGCAAGAATATAATATAGCTGATCAACCAAAACCAATTAATAAGTATGGCCAAAGTAAGCTTTTGGGAGAAAAAATGGTCAAAGACTTTGCCAATAAGTATTTTATTATTAGAACTTCTTGGCTTTTTGGCAAAAACCCTAAAAGCAGTTTCCCTTTAAAGGTTTTAAATTGGGCCAAGGGTAGGGATAGTTTGAAAATAGTAGCTGATCAAACGGGTAGTCCAACTTTTGTGGGTGATTTAGCAGAGGTTTCGATTAATTTGTCTCAAACTGATAACTTTGGACTTTATCATTTTTCTAATAATGGACAATGCTCTAAATATGATTGGGCAAAATTAATCTTAAAGCAGATTGGTTGGAAAGGTAAATTAGAAAAAGCTAAAGCAAGTGATTTTAAGACTTTAGCAAAAAGACCCAAAAGCACTAATTTAAATAATTTCCCAATTGAAGAAATACTTAATTACAAAACTCCGTCTTGGCAAGATGCCACAAAACGATTTTTAAATAATTTAAATATATAATTTATGAAAATACTAGTTACTGGGGGAGCGGGCTTTATTGGATCTAATTTTATTAGATATAAGTTAGGCTCTGATTCTTCGGCTAAAATTATTAATTTAGATAAATTAACCTATGCTGGCAATTCAGATAATCTTAAAGGCTTTGAAGATAATGAGAATTATAAATTTATAAAAGGAGATATTATTGATGAAAAGATAGTTTCTCAGATAATGGAAAACGAAAAACCAGACGCCTTAATAAATTTTGCAGCTGAGTCTCATGTTGATAATTCTATTAAAAACTCTCTTAATTTTACTAAAACAAATGTTTTAGGCACCAATGTTTTATTAAATGTTTCTAAGTTTTATAATATAGATCGTTTTATTCAAATTAGCACAGATGAAGTTTACGGTAGTACAAAAAAAGCTAAATTTAGCGAAAAAGATCCTTTAAAGCCGAATAATCCTTATTCTGCCTCAAAAACTGCAGCTGATGTTTTGGTAAGATCTTATATTAAAACTTATAACTTTCCTGCTCTTATTACGCGTTCTTGTAATAATGTTGGCCCTTATCAACATGTAGAAAAATTTATTCCTTTATTTAGTACTAATTTATTCCAAGAAAAAAAAGTGCCTTTGTATGGCGATGGTAGTAATATCAGAGAGTGGATTTATGTTTTAGATAATTGTAGGGCTATTGATACGGTCTTAAAAAAGGGGGAAATAGGTGAGGTTTATAATATTGGAACAGGAGAAGAAAAAAGTAATTTAGAAATTGCTAAATTATTGCAAGAAAAAATTAAACCTAATAAAGATTTGATTGAATTTGTAACAGATAGAAAGGGACATGATTTTAGATATGCCTTAAATAGTTCTAAGATTCGTAAATTAGGTTGGCAACCAGAGTTTAATTTCGATCAAGCACTTGAAAATACTATTAATTGGTATAAAAATAATAAATGGTGGTGGAAAAAACTTAAATAATTTTAATTTATAAAAAATTATGAAAGGAGTTATTTTAGCTGGGGGTAAGGGGACTAGACTTATGCCTTGCACAAAAGTCACAAATAAACATCTTTTGCCGGTTTATAAAAAACCAATGATTTATTATCCCTTAGAAAAACTTTCCAATGCTGGCATTGAAGATATTTTAATAATTTCTGGCCCAGGTCATGCTGGAGATTTTTTAGAGCTTTTAAATGATGGCAAAAGGTTTGGGGTGAATCTAAATTATGCTATTCAAACTGCTCCCAAAGGGATTGCTGATGCCCTAAAAAAGGCCAGGGACTTTTCAGACGGAGAAAAAATAGCTGTAATTTTAGGTGATAATATTTTTGAAGATAATATTGGTGGTTATGTAGAAAATTTCAAAGAGCAAAAAAAAGGCGCCAAGATTTTTTTAAAAGAAGTAAAAGATCCTAATAGATTTGGGGTAGCTGAGGTAGAAAAAGATAAAGTAATAAATATTGAAGAAAAACCAGATAAACCTAAAAGTAATTTAGCTGTTACTGGGCTTTATATGTTTGATAATCAAGTTTTTGATGTTATTGAAGGGCTTACTCTTTCTGATAGGGGCGAATATGAAATAACTGATGTTAATAATTTTTATATTAATCAAGGTACAACCACTTTTGAGATTTTAGATGGATTTTGGTCAGATGCTGGAAAATTTGAGTCTTTATTTAAAACTACTAAATATTTGTATGACAAGGATCATTAAGATAGTTAATTTATATTATGATTATTAATTTATAAAAAGGGGCAATAATCGCTCCTTTTTATTATAAAAGAGTTGACTTTTTTTAATATTAAACTACAATAAGGATATAAAACTTTTCAAATTATTTTATGTTTTCTAAAAAAATAGGTATTGATCTAGGGACAACTAATATTTTGGTATATTTGCCAGGCCAGGGCATAGTTATAAATGAACCTTCGGTTGTAGCAATTTCTACCGTGGACAAGAAGGTTTTGGCAGTAGGTGACGAGGCCAAAGAAATGATTGGCAGGACCCCAGGAACAATTATTGCTAAAAAACCACTTAAAGATGGTGTTATCGCAGACTATCGTTCAACTGAGGCTATGCTTAATTATTTTGTATCAAAGGCAATTGGTAGGCTTAATTTATTTAAGCCCGAGGTTATGGTTGCTGTTCCTGGTGGAATTACCTCAACTGAAAGAAGAGCTGTTGTAGATGCTACAATGAAGGCTGGAGCAAAAGCAGCTTATATTATTAAAGAGCCTATTGCTGCTGCTATTGGCTCAGGTATACCTATTGGCTCAGCCTCTGGGCATATGATTATTGATATTGGCGGGGGCACTACTGAAGCCGCTGTTATATCTTTAGGGGGAATAGTTGAATGTACTTCTGTTAGAGTGGCTGGTAATAAGCTAGATGCTGCTATTGCTGATTTTATTAAGAAAAAATATAATTTAGCAGTAGGCGAAAGAAGTGCTGAAGAAATTAAAATAAAAATTGGTTCGGCTTTGGAATTAGACAAGGCTAAAGAAATGGATATAAAGGGAAGAGATATGGTTTTAGGTTTACCTCGAGTTATCACCATTGACTCAAGAGATGTAACTGAAGCTATTCAAAGTGAGTTAAATTCAATAGTGGTAGCCGTAAAATCAGTATTGCACGAAACACCACCTGAACTCTCAGCTGATGTTATAGAAAAAGGCATGGTTTTGTCAGGGGGAGGTGCTTTGCTTCGAAATTTAGATAAATTACTCACCCAAGATATAGGAGTGCCGGCTTATGCGGCTGATGATCCCTTGCTTTCTGTTGCTAAAGGAACAGGTCAGGCCCTTGGTAATCTAGATTCTTATAAGCGAAGTATTTTGTCAGTAAATTAAATTATGAATATAGGTATAGATGGTTCTCGAGCAGAGGGCCAAAAAACGGGTGTTGGCTGGTATAGCTATCAAATTTTAAAAAATCTCTCTTTTTTGTCGCAAACCGATGAGTTAAAGAGGGATAATTTTTTTATATATACAAGAAAGAATTTAAATATAAGTTTTCCTAAAAATGTTTTTTTGAAAAAATTAAATTGGCCTTTAAGATTTATTTGGTCTCATATAAGGCTAAATTGGGAAATTTTATTTCACCCTATTGATGTTTTGTTTATTCCAGCAGCTAGCATACCCTTATTTTATTTTAAAAAAAGCGTTGTTACGGTCCACGATTTGGGCTTTAAAAGGTTTCCTCGGGCTTATTCTTTATTCCAAAGGTTTTATTATAATTTTGTTCATTTTTGGAATATTAAGGTGGCCAATGTTATTGTTACTCCTTCTTATTTTACAAAAAAAGAAATTTTAAAAACCTATAATGTTAAAAGTGATAAAATTAAGGTTTGTCCCTTAGGTTATAATAAGGAAGATTATAAAGAAAAAGAAAGTTTAGATATTAAAAAAACGCTTAAAAAATTTAATATTAATCAGCCCTATTTTCTTTATGTGGGGCGACTTGAAAAAAAGAAAAATGTTTTAGAGTTAATTAGCTCTTTTAATAAATTTAAAGTTAAATATCCTAAATTCAAATTAGTTTTAGTTGGGAGTCCTGGCTTTGGTTATAAAAAAATAAAACCAAAAATTAAAAAAAATAAAAATATTTTAAAATTAGGATATGTTAATATTGAAGATTTGCCTAATCTTTATGCTGGGGCATTAGCTTTTATATTTCCCTCTCTTTATGAAGGTTTTGGAATTCCAGTACTTGAATCTTTTGCCTGTGGTACTCCGGTTATATTATCTGAAAGTGGCTCCTTAAAAGAGGTGGGTGGCAGAGCTGCTCTTTATTTTAAGCCTGGTCAAAAAGATCAATTAGTGGCTTTAATGGAAAAGATGGTAAATGATAAAGAAACCTATCATGCCTTAAAAAAAGAGGCTAAAAAAAGGGTTAAAAACTATTCTTGGCAAAAATGTACCCTTAAAATATTAAATATTTTAAAAAAGCTTTAAATCTTGTTTTTTAGTTTAGACTTGTTATACTTATTAATAAGGGTAAAAATCTCTTTTATTATATGAAAATTATTGGTCATACAAAACAACTTAAGTTTTTAAAAAAATCTATAAAAAACAACTCACTGTTTCGAAGCTATCTTTTTTATGGCCCTCAAAATATTGGCAAAAAAAGAGTAGCCAGGGAATTTGCTAAAGATATTCTTTCTTTTAAACAGGCTAATAAGGGTTTAATTGCTAAAAAAATTGAAAAAGGGGTACACCCTGATTTAAAAATTATTTTTCCTAATAAAAAAGGCTCAATTAAAATAGAAAAAACAAGAGAAATTATTGAATCCCTAAAACAGTCCCCCTTTTCTGCACAAAAAAGGATTGTTATAATAGAGAATGCCGATAGTTTGACAAAAGGTGCTGCAAATTCAATACTTAAGTTTTTAGAAGAGCCGCCAACTTATGTCCACATTATTTTAACTGCAGCGGATATATCTTTATTGCCAAGCACTATACTTTCGCGTTGTCAGATGTTAAGGTTTAGCCCACCATCTAAGGATAAAATAATTAAGGCTTTAAATGAACTTAAAATAGATAATAATAAGATTGAAGACATATTATTTTTATCAGGAGGAAAAATGGATTTAGCCCTATCTCTTGCTAATAATAAAGACTTATTTAAAAAAAGGCGTAATTTAGCCTTGAAGTGCAGGGATATTCTTTTAAAGGAATGCTTACACGAGAAAGAGGAAATTCTCTTTAATATTCAAGATATTAAAACCACACTTTTTCTTTTTCTTATTATGCTAAGAACAATAATTTTAAATGATTCTTTAAAAATTATAAATAGTTTTAATTTAGGGCCGATTTCTAAAAAATACAATCAAGAACAGTTAGTCTCTATTGCAAAGAGAATAATAAAAACAGATTATTTTTTAGACTCTTATGTAAATAGAAAGCTAGCCCTTGAATATTTAATTATAGGATTTTAATTTAATTAATTATGGATCATAAAAATTTAAAAACAGTTTTAAGCTTATTTGTAATAGTTTTAATTTTTACATTAGCTGGTTGTGTTAATGTAAGTATTAAAACCGATGTTGGGGGAATTTATAAATCTAAGGATAGTGGGGAAACCTGGACTAAAAAAAGGGCAGTTTTAAATATTTTAGAAAAACAGGAATTTTTAGAAAATGTTAATATTAATGTTTTTGCTGTTGACCCCCAAGACCCAAGGACTTTATATGTTGGAACTAAGGCAAAGGGTCTTTTTGTAAGTTATGACAAGGGTGAAAAGTGGCACAATATTGAGAGATTACCCCAGGGATCGATAAGTTCGATTAAGGTCAATCCCGTTAAAAAACATGTTGTCTATATAGGGATTAATAAATCTCTTTTAAAAACAAGTGATGCCCTAAGAACATGGGAGTCGGTTTATGTTGATGACAAGCAAACAAAAGATAAAATAACTGAAATATTTGTAGACCCCTTGTATCCTAATAGGGTTTATGTGGGTTTTTCTGACGGCCGTGTTATTAAAAGTAAAAACGAAGGTGCTAGTTGGAGTCTTTTAAAAAGTTTTAATAGAAAAATAGTTAAAATATATAGGTCTATTAAAAGTAATAAAATTTTTATAGCTACTGAAAATAATCTTTTTTATTCTGGTGATGAACAAGAAGAGTGGACTAAAATGGAGAACTTAGACGATAAAATGCAAAAAGATATCCAAAATGTATTATTTAAAGATGATCAGTTTATTTTGGTTTTAACTAAATATAACATATATAAAACTGAAAATAGTGGCTCTTCTTGGGAAAAATTAGAGCTTTTATTGCCAGCAGGATCTCGAGATCGATCTGATTTAAAGGCCTTAGCCTTTGCTCCTAGTGATGTAAATATTTTGTATTATGTCACAAATAATACTTTATATAAATCTAGAAATGGTGGTGAAGATTGGATTACTCGCGATTTAGATATTAGCGGAGCTCCAATTGATATTTTTGTTTACCCACAAGACTCAGAAATTATTTATTTAGCAATAACTAAAAAATAAATTTATGAAAAATATTATCGAAAAACACAAAAAAAGTTTTGATAAGGCAGTTCATTTTGGAAAGCAAGATATCTCTTCTATTAGGACAAATCGAGCAAGTAGTAAGTTAGTGAATAATATCTTGGTAAAAAGTTATGGAACAAAAACCCCACTTGAAGAACTTGCTTCTATTAGTGTTTCCGATGCCCGCACAATTGTTATTAGTCCTTGGGACAAAAATATTGCAAAAGAGATAGAAAAGGCCTTAAGTCAGTCTGATTTGGGGGCTAGCCCTAACATTGGACAGGATAATGTTATTCGAATAAATTTACCCCCCCTTAATCAAGAAACAAGAGAAAAAATTATAAAGGTTTTGCATCAAAAGTTAGAAAATGCAAGAGAATCTTTACGTTCTATAAGAGATGAGGTAAAAGGGGAAATAGAAAAATCTGAAAGAAATCAAGATATTACCGAAGATGATAAATATCGCTTGATTGAAAAGCTTGATAAACTAACCAAAGAAAAGCAGACTGAGTTAGAAGAATTTGCTAATAAAAAAGAAGAGGAAATAAAAGGAAATTAATTTTATGTTTGTATTGTTTGCGATTATTGGTCTTAGTATTTTAATTTTTTTTCATGAATTAGGCCATTTTATAGTAGCTAAAATTTCTGGGATTAAAGTTGAAGAATTTGGTATTGGTTATCCGCCTCGCTTTTTTGGCTTTGTTAAGGTAGGCGGTAAAAGAAAGATGTTTTTTGGTAAAAATGAGCCCAGGGAATCAAAAAATACAATTTATTCTTTAAACTGGATCCCTTTTGGTGGTTTTAATAAGCTTAAGGGGGAGTTAGAAAAAGACCAAGATCCAGATAGCTTTAGGGGAGCTAAATGGTGGAAAAAATTTTTAGTTGCAGTAGCTGGAGTTGCTATGAATATAATAGTTGCGATTTTAATTTTTTTTATTTTATATAGCACGGGTATACCACAAGATGTTGATAATGTTTCTGAAAATGCTCATGTAGTTGAAAAAATTGGGGTTCAGGTTGGTTCTGTTGTGCCTGACTCACCAGCCCAAAAACAAGGTCTTATAATGGGCGATATTATAAAAACAATTGATGGTAAACATTTTGACGAGGTAGAAGACTTTCAAAATTATACTGCTACTAAAAAGGGAGAAAGTATTGAATTAGGTTTGCAAAAAAATGGGAGAATGGTTAAAAAAAATATCCCTGTTAAATCCTATGATGAAGTTTATTCTGACATTTCAGAAATTTATAAAATAGATGAGGCAGATAAAAAAAGAGGTGTTATTGGGGCTGGTCTTTCAAAAACAGCCTTAGTAAAATATCCATTTCATAGCGCTTTTTTAAGGGCCCTTAAACATGTTTTTGGTTTGGCTTGGCAAATATGTGCTGGCATTGTTTTAATGATAAGCTCTTTAATTACCAAGGGAGCTGCTATAGGTGGAGTTATGGGTCCAGTTGGTATAACTAAAATAACTGCTGGTATAGCAGAAATTGGTTTTTTATATTTAGTGCAATTTTTAGGACTTTTGTCAGTAGCTATTGCGGTTTTTCAGCTCATACCCTTTCCTGCCCTAGATGGTTCAAGAGCGCTTTTTGCTTTAATTGAGGGGATTAAGGGGAAGCCAATAAAATATAAAACAGAAAATATAATAGTTAGCACTGGTTTTTTAATTTTAATTACGATTTTAGGCTTTGTTACTATTAAAGAAGTTATTGGTTTATTTTAGTTTTATGATTAAGGTTTTATAATATTTATGAATGATAAAAAAATAAAAAAGAAAAATTTGGTAAAAAAATCTCAAAATATATCTAAGTGGTATAATGAGGTTGTTTCTAGAGCAAAACTGGTTGATCAATCAGAAGTTAAGGGAGCAATGATAATGAGGGCTAATAGTTTTGAAATTTGGGAGCAAATAAAGAAAGTTTTAGACGGTTGGTTTAAAGATTATGGTGTAAGGAATTATTATTTTCCCATGCTTATACCTCATTATTTATTAGAAAAAGAAAAGGAACATTTAAAGGGCTTTTCCCCTGAGTTGGCCGTTGTTACTCATGCCGGTGGAAAGGATTTAAAAGAACCTTATGTTTTAAGACCAACTTCAGAGACTATAATATATAAAACCTTTGCTGACTGGATTGAAAGTTATAGGGACTTACCCTTTTTAATTAATCAGTGGTGTAATATTGTAAGGTGGGAAAAAAGGACATATCCTTTTTTAAGAACTAGTGAATTTTTGTGGCAAGAAGGGCACACTGCTCATAAGACAAAGGAACAAGCAAAAAATATGACCCTTAGGGCTCTTAAATGGTATGAGAAAATATATAAAGATTATTTAGCAATTTCTTCTTATGTTGGAATTAAAAGCGAGCAAGAAAAGTTTGCTGGCGCTAAAAAAACTTATTCTATAGAAATTGTTGTCCCAAATGGTAAAGCCTTACAGGCAGCTACTTCTCATAATTTAGGAGATAATTTTTCTAAGGTATTTAATATTAATTTTTTAGATAAAAAAGGCAAAAAAAATCATCCCTTTCAAACTTCTTGGGGGCTTTCTACCCGTTCTATTGGCGGATTAATTTTAGTACATGGTGATGATGCTGGTCTTATTATTCCACCTAAAATTGCTCCTAATCAAGTTGTAATAATAACTGTTCCCTGTAAGGATAAAAAAGATCAAGAAAGGGTTGAAAAATATTCCAAAGAAATAATGGCAGAGTTAGAAAAAAATAACTTTAGGGTTATTCTAGATTCCGACAATAATCATGGTTTTGGTTTTAAAATAAATAATTGGGAGTTAAAGGGCATACCCTTGAGGCTTGAAATAGGGGCAAATGAAGTAAAAAATAAAAAACTAACTTTAGCTAGAAGAGATAATTTTAAAAAACAAGAAGTTGAAAGAGATCAATTGATTAATGAGGTAACAAGCAAACTAGAAATGATTCAGAATAATTTACTTAAAAAATCCCAAGATATTAGAAATAATATGACTATTGAAGTTGATGACTATGAAGAGTTTAAAAAAATAGCTCAAGGCTCTAAAAAGTTTATAAGAGCCTTTTGGTGTGGTAATAAAAAATGTGAGAATAATATAAAACATGAGACTAAATTTTCTACTCGAGTTTTAGAAATAGATCAATTAGATAAAAAAGAAAAGGGTAAATGTATTTATTGTGGTAGAAAGGCTGATCATAAATGGTTATTTGCTCAAAGTTATTAAAATAAAAAAATATGTTTAAAAAATTATTAGGCACAATTTCAAAAAATATTGGTTTAGACTTAGGAACTAGCAATACCAGGGTTTATTTAAAGGATAGGGGGATAATGATGAGTGAGCCTTCTATTGTTTCTATTAATAAAAGGCAGGATCAAATCATTACCTTAGGTCAAAATGCCTTGAAAATGGAAGGCAAGGTTCCTGAGCATATAGAAGTTGTTAGACCGTTAAGACATGGGGTAATTTCAGATTTTGAAGTTACTGAAAAAATGTTAAAAACAATTTTCGAAAAAGTACATAGAGATGTTTTTGCTTTAGTTTCAAGGCCAACAGTAATAACGGCGGTGCCCTTAGAGGTAACCGAGGTAGAACAAAAGTCTTTGGAGGATGTTATTTTACAGGCAGGAGCAAAACAAGTTCACTTAGTGCAAAGATCAATGGCTGCGGCAATTGGAGCCCGACTGCCAGTTCAAGAATCAATCGGTAGTATGGTTGTAGAAATTGGGGGAGGATTAACAGAGATAGCTGTAATATCTTTAAACGGCATTGTGGAGTGGAAATCTTTAAAGATTGGGAGTGAGTCTTTTGATGAAAGAATCATTAATTTTGTAAGAGAAGAGTTCGGCGTATTGTTAGGACATCAAACAGCAACTAGGCTTAAGACTCAAATAGGATCTGCTTTTAAGTCTGACAAAAATAAGGAAATGTCAGTTAAGGGTAGAGATTTAAGAAGTGGTTTGCCTAAAGAAATTATTGTTACAGAGTCTCAAATACGCGAAGCAATAATGCCTTTATTAAAAACTATAATTGAGTCTATCCATGATACTATTGAGGCTAGTCCGCCTGAATTAGTTTCAGATATTTATGAAAGAGGAATTATGTTTTCTGGTGGTGGTTCTAGGCTAGACGGCCTTGAAAAGTTGGCTAAGGAAAAAATAGAAGTTCCTGTTTATATAACAAATGAGCCTAGTACTTCTGTGATTCGAGGGATCGGTCTTATTTTAGAGGATTTTCAAAACTTGAAACCAGTTTTGATTCCTTCTGCTCGTGAATAAAAATATAAATAAAATTTAATTTTTCAAATAAAAAAACTTCGAATATTTAAAGTTCGGAGTTTTTATTTATTTAGTATGAATTTTTTATTCTTCTTCTAATTTTAAGGAAACTAATTTTGAAGCTCCCGTTTTAGTCATTGTCGCACCATATAATATGTCAGCAATTTGGATAGTTTGCTGATTGTGGGTTATGACAATAAACTGAGTGTGTTTTCTTAGCTTTTTTAGTATATTGGCAAAGCGAGTAGAGTTTTTTTGGTCTAAAGCAGCGTCAGCCTCGTCTAATATAATAAAAGGAGGCTTATTAATTGAAATAATAGCACAAATTAAAGCTAGGGCAGTCAGGGCCTTTTCTCCACCGGAAAGCATTTCAATATTTTTTATTTTTTTGTCAGGCGGGCAAGCAAAAATTTCAATACCTTTTATAAGGGAGCTATTATTTGTTTCATCTGTATTATCTTTTTCTTGAAAGGAAAGTTTAGCTTTGCCACCAGCAAATATTGTTTGAAAGTAATAATTAAATTCTTTTTCGATTTGAAAAAAATTTGTTTTAAAGGTGTGTTCTATTTTTTGGTTTAACTCCTTAACTATCTTTAAAAGTGATCTTATTGTTTTAGATAAGTCTTGGGTTTGATTGTTTAAAAAATCATATCTTTCTTTGACTTTAGGATATTCTTGCTCTACAGAAGGGTCAATGCCCCCTATGATATTTAACTTATTTTTAAGTTTAGATATTTGGTCATAGTTTACACTTTCATTATTTATATTTCTTTTTAAAAGTTCGTTAATGGGGATATCTATTTCGTTTTTAATTTCTGCTTCCAGGTCTTCTTTTTTTGTTGCTAGGCGAGTGATTTTTATATCTATTTGATTTAATTTATTATTAACCTCATTAAGATTATACTGTTCTTCTTGAGTTATTTGTTGCCATTTAAGTAATTTTTCTCTTTTTTCTTGCTCTTTATTATTAAAATTGGAAATATTATTTTTAACTTTTTTTAATTTTTCACTAACTAGCTTAATTTTATTATTAATATCTTTTAATTTATTTTTTAATTCGTTAATTATTTCTTTCTCCTTAGAAAAATCTTTTTTTATTTCTTTTTTAACTGAGGTTTTTGTAAAAAAGTCAAATAAAGAATTTATTTTATTTAGAACTTTTTGGGAAAAAACTTTTATTTTTTTTAAGTCATCTAAATCATTAATTTCATTAATAAACTTTATCTGGTTTTCTTGTAAATTTTTTAATTCATTAATGTTTTTAAATATTTTATTAGAATTAGTAATTTGAACATTGTCGTGTTGGGGCCTTTTTTCTTGTTGTTCTATTTCTTTTTGAAGTTGGCTTTCAAGTATTTGAATTTTTGCTTTTACTTCAGAGCGTTTGGAGATTAATTCGTTGTTTTTATCTAAAACTTCTTGTTGTTTTTCTTGTAGATTATTATATTCATTTTCTTTTTCCTTATAAACAATTTTCTTTGATCGGTCTTGGAGGTCGTTTAATTTTTCTTTTACTTTTTCTTGTTTTTTTTCTAAATCATATCTCTCTTCTCTTTGCTTTTTTATGCCCTGATTAATATCTTTTATTTTTTTGCCGTAATATTGTATTTGTATTTTTTGTAGCTTTTCTTTTATTTCCTTTTTGCGCGATAGTTTTTTTACCTGTCTTGTTAGGGAGTTCATTCTTGGAGTTATTTCTCGTAGTGAGATTTTGGCTTCTCTTAAATTTTCTTGACTTTTTTCTATTTTATTTAAAGCGTGGTCTTTTTTATATATATACTTTTGTATCCCCGTGGCTTCGTCAAAAAACTCCTTTCTTTCTTTAGGGGAGGAAATTAAAACTTTATCAACCATACCTTGGTTTACTATGCTATAACTTTTTTGCCCAAAATTAGTTTTTGCCAAAAGAAGCAAAATATCTTTAAGTCTTACCTCATTATTATTTAATCTGTACTCACTAGTGCCGTCTTTATAAATAGTTCTTGTGATTGTAAACTCCTTATAATCTATTGGAGATTTCCCTTTTTGGTTATCAAAAAATAATTTTACTTCAGCTTTATTTTTAGCATTTTTGTTTTGAGAGCCAGAAAATATTATGTCTTGATTTTTTTTACTTCTAAGGGGCTTCATGCTTTGTTCTCCCAATCCCCATTGAATGGCTTCTAAAATATTAGATTTACCAGAGCCATTTGGTCCTACTACTCCTATAATGTTAAATCTATCCTCTTTGGGTTTAGGAAAAGAAAGGATAGTTTTATTGGCAAAAGATTTAAATCCGTTAATTTTTATTTTTTTTAAATACATTTTTAATTCATTTTTTTTAAAGCTTTTTGAGCGGCTCTAATTTCAGCTTTTTGCTTGCTTTTACCCTTTCCAGTGGCTATCTTTTTTTTGTTAATAAAAACACCCACTTTAAAAATTTTTTTATGCTCTGGTCCTGATTCAGAGATAATTTTATAAGTGGGCGTCACTTTTATTTTTGATTGAGTAATTTCTTGAAGCTGTCCTTTAGCGTTTTTATAGGATTTGGTTTGTATTATGGTTTTTAACTTTGATATTATAAATTGTTTAATGAATTCAGTGCTTTTTTCAATACCTTGGTCTAAAAAAATTGCTCCAATTAATGCTTCTATAATATTTGCTAATATTGTAGGTTTGGTTTGAGATATTTTTTCGCCCTTGCTTAAAAAAATATATTTTTCTAAATTTATTTTTTTGGCTACGTTAGAAAGGGATTCCGTGTTGACTAGGCTGGAGCGTAAAACAGTTAATTTACCCTCAGGATGCTCTGGGAATTTTTTATAAAGATAATTAGTAATAACAAATTCTAAAACAGCATCCCCTAGAAACTCTAGTCTTTCATTATGATTTCTTTTTAAAGCCGGATGTTCGTTTACATAAGAGGTGTGGGTTAGGGCCTGCAAAATAAGGTTTTTATTTTTGAATTTTATATTAATTTTTTTTTCCAGATTTAGTACCCTTTTTTCCATAATTATTTTTTAGAACTACTAGAATTCTTTATGTCTTCGTATATTGCTCCCAAAATTCCATTTATGAACTTTGATGAGGTGTCTCCGCCAAAGCTTTTAGCAATTTCTATTGCTTCGTTTATAGCTACTTTGGGGGGAGTTTTTAAAAATATAATTTCAAGAATGCCTATTCTTAAGGTATTTCTGTCAATAATGGTAATTTGACTAATAGGCCATTGTGGGGCATATTTTTGAATATATTTATCAAGCTCTTTTAGGTTTTTTAATGTCCCTTGAATAAGTTGATCCACAAAATCATGAGCATCAAATTTTTCTGAGGTGAATTCTCTTAAATTACGACTTAATATTTTTTTAATATCTTTTTCTTTTTTTAAAATATTAAGATTAAAGTCCCATTCAGCCAAGGATCTAAGAGCAATACTTCGGGCTATGTGTCTTTTAGCCATAATGCTTATTTTTTATTATCTTCTTGTTTTTTTATTACCTGATCTCCTTTGTATTTTCCACAATAAGGACAAGCCTGATGAGAGGGAATGGGTTTTCCGCACTCAGGGCACTTTCTTAAATTTGCCTTTTTTATTCTGAATTGATATTTTCTTCTTTTGCGTCTTGATTTTGATCTTTTTTGTTTTGGAACAGCCATAATTTTTAGGTTAAATTATTTTTTATTTATTTTATTATTATAACATTTTTTAACTTCTTGACAAATGTTTTTGCTATGATAGGCTTTTAATAAATAGAATAATATTACTTTACACAAATAATCCACAAGTTGTTAATTTGTTGTTTAATTTAAAAATATAGTATAATAGTTATAAAGAGAAAATCATTTATTTTTTTATGAATAAAATAATAGACAAAAAAGAACTTTGGGAAATCGTATTGTCTGATTTAGAATTGAATCTTTCAAAGGCGAATTTTAAGACATGGTTTTCTAATACTAGAATTTTAAAAGTAAAAGACAAAAACCAAACTGTGGTAGTTGGGGTGCCTACTAATTTTTCTAAAGATTGGCTTGAAAAAAAATATCATCGCTCTATTTTAGATGCCTTGCAAGATGCTATGGATAGCAAGGTTAGGAAGGTAATATATAAAGTTGCTCCTTTAAAAAAAGAGAAAAGGAAAAAATCAGAACCAGTTAAATCAGAACCTAAAAAAGATTGTTTTAAAAATAACTCAAAAGCAAAGAATAGTTATGGATTAAATCCTATTTATACTTTTAAAAATTTTGTTGTAGGTAAGGGGTCAGAGTTGGCTTATGCTGCCTGTAAGTCAGTGGCTGATGAGGTGGGAACAAGATATAATCCATTATTTATATATGGTGATGTTGGCTTGGGAAAAACTCATCTTTTACAAGCCGTTGGACACGAGGTATTAAAGAGTAAAAAAGACATTAAGATTTTATATACTAATGCTGAGAAATTTACAAATGAATTTATTCGGGCAATTAGCAACAACCAAATGAATAAATTTAAGCAAAAATATAGAGGCTTAGATGTATTGCTTATTGATGATGTGCAGTTTATGGCTGGTAAAGAAAGAACTCAAGAAGAATTTTTCCACACCTTTAACAGCCTGTATCAAGAAGATAGGCAAATTATTATAACTTCTGACAGAACACCAAAGGCAATACCAGCCCTAGAAGATAGGTTAATTTCTAGGCTTGAGTGGGGGCTTATTGCTGATATTTCTTCTCCAGATCTAGAAACTAGGATAGCAATTTTAAAAACCAAAGCAAATAAAAAAGGTTTTAAATTAAGTGACAATATTATTCAGTATTTAGCAAGTCATATTCAAAGTAATGTCAGAGAACTAGAAGGGGCCTTAAATAAGTTAATTGCTTATTGTGATTTTCATAAAACTGAAATGAGTCTGGACGTGGCTAAAAATATTTTAAGTGGCCTGAAGACTAACAAAAATAAATCATTAATTAGGCCTAAACTACTTATTAAAACAGTGGCTAATTTTTATGGTATTCCTCTTGAGAAAATGCTAGGGAATTCTCGCAAAAGAGAAGTGGTGGTACCAAGGCAGGTAGCTATGTATCTTATGAGAGAAGAAATAGATTCTTCTTTCCCAGCAATTGGAGAAAGGATAGGGGAAAGAGATCATACCACAGCAATGCATGCTCATAAAAAAATTACAAAAGAAATTAAAAAAGAAGGCCGAATAAAACAAGAGGTAGATCTTATTAAGCAGAGATTATATAATCAATAAATTTATATTTATTTATGCAAGTTATAAAGGCCTCGGGAGATAAACAGGAATTTCAAATTAATAAAATTATTAAAACCTGTAAAAAGGCAGGGGCAAGTGATAAATTAGCTCGCCAAGTAGCAAAAAGGGTCGAGGCAAGTTTGGAGCCCGGCATTAGCACAAGAGAGATTCTTGATTTAGTGCTAGACCTATTACATCAAGAAAATCCAGGCCTGGCTACTCGTTATAATTTAAAACAAGCTGTGCTGGCATTAGGGCCAGCTGGTTTTCTTTTTGAAAAATTTGTTAAAAGACTATTATTAGAGTATGGTTATGATGCTTATTTGCCTAAATTAATACAAGGCAAATGCGTAAAACATGAAGTAGATATTTGTGCTCAGGCCCCTAAAAAAGAATCTATACCATGGGAAAAATCTAGTCAAAATAATAGCTATATGGTAGAATGTAAGTATCATAATGATTCTGGAACAAGGTCGGGCATAAAAATTGCCCTTTATACAAAGGCCAGATTTTTAGACCTTCGCGAGGCCAAACATAAAAATAAGTTTTTTGATTATCCTTGGCTTATTTCTAATACAAAATTTTCTAATATGGCTATTAAGTACGGTCATTGTGAGAATCTAAGGCTTTTGGGATGGAAATATCCAAAAGGGTTGGGACTGGAAAGGTTGATTGAAGATAAAAAGCTTTATCCAATAACCATTTTAAAAAGTGCTAATTCCTTTATTAAAAAAACTCTTTTTTCTAGGGACATTATTACTTGCCAAGACTTTTTAAATGAAAAAAGAGATGATTTAAAAAAAGAAACCAAGATTTATTATAATACTTTAATTAAATTAACAGACGAGGCAAAAATACTTTTAGGAAAATAATTTTATTTTATGCAAGATATAGGCGATTTATTAAAAAAGAATAAAAAAAATGGCTTTAGCCAAAATGGCACCCAAAACGATTTAAATGAAAAGCTTTCTGATATGGAAATTAAAAATCAGGAGGCAAAAATTAAGCAAAAGGCCCGAAACAATAATTTGCCCTATATTGATTTATCAAAATTTCCCATTTCACCAGAAGCCTTGCGTTTAATACCTAGGGCCAGTGCAAAACAAAATAAGTTAATATGCTTTTTTAGAAAAGGAGACGAGGTTCGTCTTGCTTCTCCTCAGGCCTTTTTAGCAGAGGTACAAGAACAAGCAAAAAAAATTGCTCAAGAAAAGAATTTAAAAATAGGATTATATCTTATTTCTCAAAGAAATTTCAAAAAAGCTTTGAAGCGATATGAGGCCCTCCCTAAAATAAGGGAACAGAGAAAGCAAATTAGTATTTCTGCAAAAGATTTTAAAAATTTTCAGCAGCAAGTAGATACTTTTCAAGAATTATCAGGAGAAATAAAAAATGTTTCTACTTCTAAGCTTTTAACTTTTGTTATGGCTAGCGCTACTAGTGCTGGGGCCTCTGATGTTCATTTTGAGGCTGAAGAAAATGCGGTTCAGCTAAGGTTTAGAATTGATGGTGTTTTAGTTGACGTGGCAAAGATTTCTAAAGATAGGTGGGGCTATATTGCTTCCAGGATTAAATTATTATCAGGGATGAAATTAAATGTTAGTGACATTCCTCAAGATGGCCATTTTGTTATTAAATTGCCTGAGGAAAGGATAGATATTAGAGCTTCGGCCTTACCTACTGCTTATGGCGAAAGTTTGGTAATGCGACTTTTAAGGTCTTCTTCGCTTGGAATCAGTTTTGAAAATTTAGGTATTGGTAGCTATGCCTTAGATAAATTAAAAAAAGAAATTAGTCGACCAAATGGCATGATTTTAACAACTGGACCCACTGGTTCTGGTAAGACTACTACCCTTTATGCTATTTTAAAAAAGTTAAATGATGCTGAAACAAAAATTATTACTCTAGAAAATCCAATAGAATATAGACTTGAGGGTATTAATCAAAGTCAGGTTGATAAATCTAAAGATTATGATTTTGCTAAAGGATTAAAATCAATTTTAAGACAAGATCCTGATGTTGTAATGGTTGGAGAAATTAGGGATTTAGAAACTGCTACAACCTCGTTGCAAGCGGCCCTAACGGGTCATGTTGTTGTTTCAACGCTTCATACAAATGATGCTGCTGGTGCTTTGCCCAGGCTTTTTTCTTTAGGAGTAAAGCCTTATCTTTTGGGGCCTGCTATTAATGCAGTTATTGGACAAAGGTTAGTAAGAAGGGTTTGTAAGCATTGTAAAAAAGAGGTTAAAATTGAAGGTGAACAACTTAAAAAAATAAAAAAAATACTATCAGGCTTACCTGATAGAGCAAAAAAAGAAATTGATTTAGAAGATCTCCATTTTTATAAAGGCCAAGGTTGTAAAAAATGTCAAAATTTAGGCTATAAGGGCAGGATTGGAATTTATGAGATTTTTAACATTGACCAAGGTATTGAAAAATATATTTCGGGTGGTGGCCTTTCCAAAAAAGAGGTTGAAGAACTTACCCAAAAACAAGGTATGGTTAAAATGGTTCAAGATGGTCTTATTAAAGCCTCTAAAGGGTTAACAAGTGTAGAAGAGGTATTTAGAGTTATTGAGTAAGTTTATATTTCTAATTCAATTTTAGTTAAACTTTTTATTAATTCTCTTAACTTAGGTTTTTGGGTTAAGAGTTTTTTATATTCTTGTTTTTCTATTTTATAATGTTTTATTTTTTCACTTCTAATGTGGTTAACGATTTCTTGAATAATTTGAAATTCTTTTTCAATTTTTTCTTTTTGAAATTCTTTTTTATGCTTAGGCCAGGGAGCAATCATGACTAATTCATCCAAAGGGTTAAATTGAGAATACAATACTTCGGTAACAAAGGGAATAAAAGGATGTAATAGTCTTATAATATTACAAAGAATTAATTTTAGTATTTTTAGGGTTGAGTTTTTAGTTTCAGGGTTTTGAGTTTGAATTTTTGAAATTTCTAAGTACCAATCAGCAAATTCATGCCAGATAAAATCGTAAAGTTCATCACTGGCTTCACCAAGTTTAAAATTTTGAATATTGTCTGTAGTGTTTTTAATAACCTTATTTAATCGAGATAAAATCCATTGATCAGCCAAGGTCTTTGATTCAATATTTTTTATCTCTATTTTTTTATTTTCAAGTTGCATGTCAATGAAACGACTAATATTCCATAGTTTATTTATAAAATTACGGCTTGCCTTTAGGTTTCTTTCATCAAATTTAATAGCTTGTTGTCCAAAGCTCATTGAATACATTAAGCCAAATCTAGTAGCATCGGTCCCATATTTATCAATCATGTCCAGGGGGTTAACGTTAGCTTTTGGTCTAGATTTGCTCATTCTTTGACCGTCTATTGAAAGAATAGTAGAGTGAAAATAGACATCTTTAAATGGAATTTTATTTAAGAATTCTAAGCCAGAGATAACCATTCTAGTAACCCAGAGATAAATAATATCTCTAGCAGTTGATAAAAAAGAGGTAGGGTAAAATTCTTTTAAATCTTTTGTTTTTTCTGGCCAGCCCAAAGTAGCAAAGGGCCAAAGAGCTGATGAAAACCAAGTATCTAAAACATCGTTGGATTGTTTAAATTTAGTAGCGCCACATTTTTTACATTTTTTAGGCTTTTCTGAAGAAACAACAAAGCATTGTTTATTTTTTTCATTTTCACAAAACCAAACAGGTAAACGATGTCCCCACCAAAGCTGCCTTGAAATACACCAATCCTTTACATTCTCCAACCAATCTAAATAAACTCTTTGATAGCGTTTTGGCAATAAATTAACCCTTTTTTGGGCCACCGCCTTAATGGCTGGCTTTGCTAATTGTTCCATTTTTATGAACCATTGAGTGGAGATTTGAGGTTCAATTGGAGAAGAGCATCTATCACAAAGAGAAATTTTATGTGGATAATCTTCAACCTTTTGTAGATAATTTTCTTTTTTTAGCTTTTCAACTACCTTTTTTCTAGCATCTTTTACAGATAAGCCTTTAAACTCTTTGCCAGCCTCTTTGGTCATTTTGGCGTCTGGTCCAATTACGTTAATTATTTCTAGATTATTTTCTTGACCAATTTTCCAGTCTAAATTATCATGAGCTGGGGTTATTTTAAGGGCGCCAGTTCCAAAATCTTTGTCAACTAAATGGTGAGATATAATAGGAATCTTCCTTTTTGCTAAAGGAAGTATTACTTTTTTGCCGATTAATTTTTCATATTTTTTGTCTTTGGGATTTACTGCTATTGCAGTATCACCAAGCATGGTTTCGGGTCTGGTTGTTGCAATGGTGATGAACCCATCTTTGTTTTCTAGGGGATATTTTATATACCATAATTTTCCTTTTTCTTCTTTGTATTTGATCTCGATATCAGATATTGCTGTAGAGCATCTAGGGCACCAATTTACAATTCTTGGCCCTCGGTAAATAAGCCCCTTTTTATAATAATGTATAAAGGTCTTTTCTACTGCTTTAGAGTATTTTTTATCAAGAGTAAATCTTGTCCTAGACCAATCGCAAGAAGCGCCTAGCTTTTTTAGTTGATCTAATATAATATTGCCGTATTTTTCTTTCCATTCCCAAACTTTTTCTATAAATTTTTCTCTTCCTAATTCATGTCTAGTTTTGCCTTTTTTCTGAAGCATTTTTTCTACTACATTTTGAGTAGCAATGCCAGCATGATCTGTTCCAGGTAACCATAAAACCTTTTTTTCTCTCATTCTTTTAAATCGGGCCACAATGTCTTGGATTGTTGTATTTAAAGCATGTCCCATATGCAGGGATCCGGTTACATTGGGAGGGGGAAGGGCAATGGAATAATTACCCTTTTCTGTATTTTTTAGGTTGTCGGGATTAAAAAAACCGCTTTTTTCCCAGCGTTTATAAATTTTTTCTTCGTGTTCTTTGGGATTATATTTTTTATCCATTTTAAGTAATTGTTATTTTTCTTATTTCTTTGTTTTTTTTATCTTGCTTAATATTAACAACTTTTGCGTTTCTTGGCAAGATTTCTTTAACCTTATTAGCCCATTCTATTGCAACAACGGCGCTTTCATTATTTAACCAGTCTTTAACGCCAATGTCTATTAGACTTTGTCCGCTTTTTAAACGATAGGCATCAATGTGAACAAAATATTTTATATTTTTTTTATTATGAGGCAAATTATAGACCTTCATTAAAACAAAAGTTGGACTAGTAATGTGTTTTTTTATATCTAGTCCCTTAGCTATTCCTTTAGCAAAAATAGTTTTGCCCGAACCCAAATTACCTATTAGGGCCAGAGTTTCTCCACCTTTTAGTTTTTTAGAAATTTTTTTACCAATTTTAATTGTTTGTTTTTCTGATTTGCTTTTAATGGTCATTTTTTTAAAGTTCTAGGTTAGGTTCTACTTTTAATTTAAGCCAATTTTGATTAAGATTGTCTTTTTGTTTCTGAGATAATTTTTTGTATTTGTGGTAAGCCTCTACTGCTATCATGGTTGCGTTGTCAGTACAAAATTTAAAATCTGGGACAAAAAATTTAATATTTAATTCTTTTGATTTTTTTGCTAATCTTTCCCGCAAACTATTATTAGCTGCGACACCGCCACTTAAAAGAATTGATTTTGCATGGAATTTTTTAGCAGCTGTAATTGTTTTTTGAGTTAATACATCAACAATTGCATTTTGAGCTTCGTGAGATAAAAATTGAATGAATTTTTCATTATTCAGTTGTTTTTTATTGTCTTGCACCTTATAAAGAACGGCTGTCTTAAGGCCTGAAAAACTAAAGTCTAAATTTTTTGATTTTATCATGGGGCGAGGAAGAGAGGTTGTAAATTTCTTTTTAATATTTTTAGCTTGGCGATCCCATTTTTCTGCTTTATCAGATATTTCTGGCCCTCCAGGGTAGCCTAATCTTAAAATTTTAGCTATTTTATCAAAACACTCCCCTGCTGCATCATCTCTAGTTTGACCTAATTTTTTATATGAATTTTTTCTTAAAATTCCAAGCTCAGTATGTCCTCCAGAGGCAACTAGAGAAATAGCTGGGTAGACTATATCTAAAGATTGGATAAAATTAGCTCTGATATGAGCTTTTAAATGATTTATCCCCATTAAGGGTATTTTTTGTGAGAAACTTAGTGTTTTGGCAGTTTCAACTCCAACCAAAAGGGATGTTATAAGGCCTGGTCCTTTTGTAGCGGCGATTAGGTCAATTTTAGAAAAACAAATTTTTGATTTTGCTAAAGTTTCTTTAATTACGGGAATTATTTTCTTTATGTGAGCTCTAGCAGCAATTTCTGGAACAATTCCACCATATTTTTTATGGATTGGAATTTGACTAGCTACAGTGTTAGCCAAGATTTGAATTTCTCCCTTTTTTATTTTGATTATTGAAGCGGCCGTTTCATCACATGATGTTTCAATGCCTAATATTATCATAATTTTATTATAGCAAAAATTTTATTGACAAAAAATAGTCTTTATGTTAATTTGTTAATATCTTATCCACAATATTTCTTGACACACAGTTTTTAATCATGTAATCTAAAAATACATTATTTTTATTTCAATGTATTTTACACAAAACAAAAAACTAAAAGTTGCAAAGTCAGCTGGCTGATTCAGGTGAATTTTTTAGATGAGTCTTTAGCCGCTGATAAGCGGTTTTTTGTTTTAAGAAGTTGTTCATTACAATTAAACAAAGTAGAGATATTGCAATGTATATTATCTATTATTTATTATTATAAATGCAATTTCATTTATTTATTACTACTTACTAATTAATATTTATTAAGGCACATTATATAACATAATATTGCGCACAATGCGTTATGCAAATTAATTTTTGTCTATTATGTGGTAGATTAGAACGTTAGAGCATTTGGTGGATGCCTAGACACTAAAGGCCGATGAAGGACGTAGCAGTCTGCGATAAGCCTCGGGGAAGTGACAAGCAACTTTTGATCCGGGGATTTCCGAATGGGGAAACCCGCTTACTGGAAGAGTAAGCAGTCCTAATTTTTTTAGGATAGGGCACTCAGGGAATTGAAACATCTTAGTACCTGATGGAAAGGAAAGCAAAATCTTTTGATTAGCGATTTCCTTAGTAGTGGCGAGCGAAAAGGAAATAGTCTAAACCTTATAAAATCTAATTTGTTGTAAGGGACACCTTCGGGTGATTTTTTACAACAAGAAAAGGCTTTAGGGCCAAAATATTTTATAGGGGGTTGTGAGGGAATATTATCTTGTCTCCTAAAAGATAAGGTTATTTTCTATAAATTTAGTCGAATGGTTTGGAATTAATTAACCAAAGAAGGTGAGAGTCCTGTAGGCGAAAAATTTATAAAGATAATTAATATTCTTTTCAAGTAACACTGGGCCCGTGAAACCTAGTGTGAATCTGGGCGGCCTATCGTCCAAGACTAAATACCTTTAGTGATCGAGAGTGAACTAGTACCGTGAGGGAAAGTTGAAAAGTAGCCCGTTTAGGGCGTTGAAATAGCACCTGAAACCAAATGCTAACAATGAGTCAGAGCTCTGTTTATAACAGGGTGATGGCGTGCCTTTTGGAGAATGAGCCAACGAGTTTTCTTTTCTTCTAAGTCTAAGGAGCATTTGCTCTGGAGGCGTAGGGAAACCAAGTATTAAAAGTGCAATTAAGAAGAGGAGAAAGACCCGAAGCCGAGTGAGCTATCCATGGCCAGGGTGAACCCTAACGAAAGTTAGGGGGAGGCCCGAACCTTTTGGTGTTGCAAAACCATAGGATGAGCTGTGGATAGGGGTAAAAAGCCAATCGAACTCGGTAATAGCTGGTTCTCCCCGAAATAGCTGTAGGGCTAGCCTGTTTTATTAAGCCTTGGGGGTAGAGCACTGAATGAGAAAGGATGGATTTATCTTACCTTTCCCAATCAAACTCCTAATACCAAGGTGGTAAGAAGCAGAGTCAGACGATGGTGGCTAAGCTCCATTCGTCGAAAGGGAAAAAGCCCAGATCTCTATCTAAGGTCCCAAAGTCCAAGTTAAGTGTAAAGGTGGTGAAGCGGCTTAGACAGTCAGGAGGTTGGCTTAGAAGCAGCCATCCTTTAAAGAAAGCGTAACAGCTCACTGAGCAAGTTACTTTGCGCCAAAAATTTATCGGGACTCAAAC
>Ga0102934_1000175_pt1 | contig 38216 bp, 24 predicted proteins | sample SalPonR2_A_D1_MG_FD_78175 | JGI IMG/M metagenome (GOLD analysis project Ga0102934, IMG submission 78175) | Salt pond soil microbial communities from South San Francisco under conditions of wetland restoration - Salt Pond MetaG R2_A_D1_MG | ecosystem: Environmental > Aquatic > Marine > Intertidal... | reverse complement strand
TCCTCGTTGCTCCTTGCCTCCCCGTCAACCAGGCCCCCACCCTCCTCGCATTCCTTCATGCCACCCTTCCCCTCCCTCCCCCGGCCCCTCTCTACCTCCTTCCCCAGCGGGGATCCTCGGTGCGTCAGCCTTTTGCCTCCCATGGTCACATCCACACGCTATTTTTGTCGGTGCATGTGTACGCCCGTTTGGGGAAAGGGGAGGCGCAGGGACACACGCAACGTGTCGAGGCCTGGGTAGGCAAAAAGGGGGGAAGAACGGGTCTGTGCACGATGAATTACTGGGACAAGTCCGTGTTTTGGAGCGGGTATCCCCTGTACGATTGGCGGGAATACGTGTACCTCCGGCACAAATATGGCGCCGAGGGTGTTTTCCCTTCCCTGGAGGAGAAGGTGTGTTGGGAAGGAGAAAAAGCAAAAAGCGGAAAAGGATGGATAGAGCGTTACTGGGAAGGAAGGCGGAGGAAATTCTTGGGCATCCTGGTCTGAGAGAAGATGAAGCATAGGAGAGAATAGATAGGCTGGTGAGAAGGGGGAAGGGTAAGAGGAATCGAACAAGAGTTTTATAAAGCAAGTAATGGCTACTAAAGCACGTGGGAGACATAAACGGTTGTAAAGTGTTTTCAGTCAAATAGGACCTTATCAGCACCCTGTGGGGGGTCCACGGCAATGGCTTGAGGGATTGTTAGAGGTCGAGATCTTTCTCCTCCTTTAGTCCCTCCTTTTCAATCCATATTTTTCTCTTTTCCGTACAACACTTGTCTTCGCTGCATCGCTTTCACCAGATTCCCCCCGTCATCATGTGATTTAAAGGCCCTGTCACGTTCCTGTCCTCCGCTTTTTTTTCTTCCCTCCTAATCTCTTCTCGTCCTTTTTTTCACCCTTTCCTCCTTCTCCATCCGGGGAAGATGTCTTCCCTTCTTCCCCTCGTTCCTCCCTGACTACCCCTGTGCCTTTTTGGGCCATGATCAGCTTTTCGTGAATGAATTTCCATTCCTCCTCCCGGACTGGCTGCACGCTCAGCCGGGACCCTTTCTGTAGCAAAGCCATCCCCGCCAAGGGGCAACCTGGCTTCAGCGCCTCCTCCCTCAAGACCTCCAGGGGAACTTTCTCTTCCAATCGTTCTTGGAGTGTAACGTCCACCATCCACCATCGTGGGGCTTCCCGGTCGCTGCCAGCATCATAATACTTGCTGCCTTTGTCCCATTGAAAATGGTCCGGGTAGGCAGCACGACTCACCTCCATGATCCCCACAATGCCTGGAACTTTGCAAGAAGAGTGGTAGAAAAAAGCCTGGTCACCCACGTGCATATGGTCACGCATCAGATTCCTTGCCTGATAATTGCGGACACCTTCCCAGCAACCGGTTTGATTGGGTTGCGCTGCCAGATCATCCACACTGAATTCGTCGGGTTCGCTTTTCATCAAAAAATACCGTCGAGTTGAAGAAACCTTGGATCCTTTTGAAGTTGTTTCGGGTGGGAGGGGTGCCGTGGAAAGCGCTCCAGCTGCCTTGTGGACCTTTCGTGATTGAGGCGCAGTGTTGTCCGAGTCCTTGTTGGGAGAAGAGCAGATGGACATTGTGCCTCCTTTTCTTTTGCTGTTAGCGGCAGGTAAATCGGTCTTAGCTTCGCTCGAGCCCGCGATGCTTTTGGCTTTACGCTTGGGAGGCATCCCGCAGAAGGTGATATCAGGGGGGAAGAACAGCACTCGCGTCGAGGAGAGAGTTACCGTGTGGCCAATACTCCGAGAATTGCGTATGCAAGGTCTTCGACTAGCACCTGCCACACCCACGGCTAGTTGTATCAGCAAAAGAGACAAACAAATGGTGACGGTGACAGTAAAAAAACGAAAAATGTTTTTTGGTTGCGTGGCAATCGCCTGCAACTTCCAGTCGTGAAGACGTCACCCTGTATTAGCCTTTCCGTGCGTGTGCATCTACACGTACAAAAATAATCGAATCTTCGATAGAAATGCTAGTCGAAGATCCTCCCCTCGTAAGCCTTTGTACATTATATGTGGGTATAATACGTTGCATGTGCCGTTAGCAATTGTCGACACCAGATTGCGGTGTTGAGTGGAAGTATTCCCGCTACGTAGGGTACGAAGCAAATAAAGGACACAACACGTTTATCAATAAGCCAACTCATAATAAGCAGCATAGCGACCAAGAAAAAAGAAGCCAGGGAAGGCTTGCACGGCAAGGGCAGGTCCGGGGCAGGAGGTCAAAAAGGTAGTTTACGTGTATGTGTCCGAAAAATGCGAATATATACTTTGTGTGGAAAACCGCTCCTGGCCACCCACTCGCCCGTGTCCTTCCCCTTGCCCTGGCAACACCACCTTAAAGGATGGATACCCAAGTACGAAGGTGTTGTGGTATGATACACGTATGTCTCTTTGCCCAATTCGTTACAGAGAGAGGCAGGGCGTCCCCGTGGCTGTGTTTTTTTTTTCCTCAGACATTCTGCTTGTAGCTCGCTGTCGCCCGGCCCTACTGGAATGGACACGCAAGTGTATCTACCCTGGCACTTTACCCTCCTAGTTGCCCTTGTTACGGCGTCCTTCTAACCGACCATCAACCATTTTGATAACCCACACAAGTTCAGGATGGGTGGCCGACGCATTCTTGTGGCCCTCGCTGTCATTCCTGCTGTTGCAGGTAAGCTTTATAAAGTCGAGCCAGGGGCAAGGGATGGCAGGGAAAGATTTTAGGACCGGTCGACTTGTACGCCATTTGATCGTTTTTCCAATTACTGGTTACGCGTGCATGGTTTCTTGATGTGTGTGTGATTTTTATGAGTATTCAAGGTTTCAGGCATGTTGTAACATTGTTGAGTGGCTAACATAGATTGACGCGTAGTCGAAAGTCGTCAGCTCCCTGAAGAGGCTATTGAGCCGGGGTTTACTGCACCATCTTCCTTCTGGATGACTGTAATATGTATTCCACAAATGTGTCTAATTACTCTAAAATACTTATTTGGAACGAGATACAGCTCTCCTACAATAGACTAGATTGAGGCCTTTTTCAATTGCAAGGTTACCATCTGGCCGACGACAGCTTACCCTTCTTTCCTCCCATTTCACGCCTTTCTCGTGCAACCAATAGGATTCATGCTCTCGGGTAGTTTCAAGGGCCAACAGTCTCAGTCTCTGCTCCGTCCCTCCATCCAAGCACACCGTGCTGGCGCGGGATCACTGACGATGCGCCTTTTCGATCACAAGCGTCGAGACATGAAGTTCATTGAAGACATTATGGGGCATCCTGGCGTGGGAGACGAGGGACACAAGGAACCTAGCGTGACAAATCTTCGCCCTTTCCCAGGAAACTACCCCAAGAAACACCGAAAGGGCCGCGGGAACGCCGGGGGCGGAGGTGGCTCGAGTGGCTACGGAATGCGCGGGCAAAATTCTCGTGGGGGGGTCCGCCCTGGCTTCGAGGGAGGCCAGACGCCGTTGTACCGACGCACGCCCAAGTGGCCCGGTCGCCCGATGGGCCCGGGACACAAACGAACCCGCTATGCCTTGGTGCAGGTGGAACACCTGAACGAGGCCGCCGATTATTTCCCCAGTCGGACTATTATTGACCCCGGTTTCCTCCTCGATCAGTGCGTGCTTACCAAGCAAAAATTGGATCTCTTCAAGGTGGTGGGTGGCGACGTGCCTTTGACCCGCCCTTTGACAGTTCTGGCCCACGGTTTCACGGCTTCAGCCGCCGCCGCCATCGAGGCGGCCGGAGGGAAGTGCGTCTTGCTGTCGCCGACGACCAACGAGGTAGTGGAAATGGAGGGCTTGAATGTGGACGAGATCCTTGCGCAACTGGACAAAGAAGAGGCAGCGACAGAAGCGGAGGAGGCGGAAGGCAAATACGTGGATGTGCCCCGACCTGGGGGCGCGCGCGAACGGATCCGTGCTGAAATCAGACGGGAGGATAAAGAGGCCTATGCTCGGCTGAACAACGCATAGGAGCCGAGAAGGAAGTGAACCAAGGGCTGATTAGAGGGTGGGTCCTTGGCCGAAAGAAAAGGAGGGGGTGGCGTGGAAGTTTCTTCTATACATACGACGACAATATTGTGGAAAGGCTGGGAGCATGCGCTCTTGGTCGACGTCCCCACAGATGATAATTCAAGGTCCGATTGGGTGATACTCCTCACGGACATGCGTGAAAAAGCGGAAGGCTGGTGTCTCTGATGACCTGAAATGGTGACAGAGTGATGCAAAAGGTGCTGTGGTGATTGCACAGCACGCATTGGAGGACTAGCATAGTCATTCATACAAGAAGAAATCTTTCGATCCAAGTTTAGTGGGATGTCTATGTTGAGGGCAGATCTAAAGAAGTACACGAGACTCAAACGGAGCGCGGGAGTCGAAAACGTTTGTTATCAATTGTCACAGTGTCTTAACTCCCGATGATCCCGATGAACATGCTCGTCGAAATATGGTATTAAGTATCCTCCCCTTATCCAAAACTTTTCAGATTTATCCCTTTTAAGCTCCTTATTCCGCTTGCTGCTGCGACAAGGATCCTCCCCTCCCGTCTTGCACTCCTCTTGACACGCCGTCTTCACCTCTGCTGGTCTCAGTCATCACTCTGCATCAACAAGGCTGTCCCTGTTAGAACCCATTTCGATACGGGTTCCACGGTTTTAAGCGTAGCCAAGAAGATGTAGGTGGGCCCGCGGGCGGATGTGAGATAAACGGGGCATTCGTATACGTCTGGTTGATTTCTTAAGTACCCCACGGATGACGGCTCCCACGTCGGCTGAACAGGGACTGCCCGGATGTACAGCACTGGCAAGGGGGAAAGGAGTTCTTTTAGCTTGCTGTCTGTCAAGTTTCCTCCTACTAATGTGTTTCCTACGACAGAGACCGTTTCTGCAGCCTCCTCGGGGGGGGTCCATCTCGCCCCTTCGATGTAAAGTCCATGAACATAAGCCCCCTCGTGGGGAGGAGGGATATCATTGCCAAGCTGCTCAGGAGAGGCAAACGTAGTGACATGCGTCTCAATCGTCATATTATCCAATGGATGTCCTGTCTGACGGGCTGTCACCTGCATAATTGCTGTCAAATACGCTGTGGGGTTGAAAAGCCCCGGAAGCCATAGACAAGCAGGAAGATTGCCCAAATCCTCCACCCACGCCTGTAACTGTCGAACGCGTCGAAGCATATCCCTGTACTGCGATTCCAGGCTCTTTTTGGACGGCCACGCGAGTTTTTCCCACGTACATTGCGAGAACGGGTTTCGGCCCGGCCATTCATTCGATAAGAGTGCCCGGCTTAAATCCTCCATGGTGGGCGACATGTTCAACTGCCCCTTGAATCCCTTGTCCAGTTCTTGCAAGGATCTTCGAATTTCTCCCAGCAACGTGTTCATGCGTGCACACTCCTGGAGAGCCACTATAACGAAAGGTCCATTTTTGGATCGCAGCCAGGGTTTTGCTCTATCCTCTAAGAGAGCTAGCACAAAATCCTGTGGCAGGCGATCGAGCAAATCCTTCATGATGTGTCGTACAGTGGAAGTAGATTTGCTGATCGGGCTCGGTACAATACTATTTCCTACATCCTCTGTCCTTCCTTCAGATGTCGAAGGCGACTTATCTGTCGCCCGAGCACCAGGCATGCTTCCTGCTATGGACTGCACCGTATCTAATAATGAAGATGCAAAATTGGTCAAATAACCTATCTCAGCATTCGTGTGAAGCCCAAATTGTGGTGGAGCTTCGAAAGGAATATGTGCTTCGATATAGTCTAAGTAGCCTTTATGAGTCATCAACTCGGGAATGGGAGAACGAAAGTGAGGGCTCAGTTCCATCTGCTTGAAAACTCCAGGGCCCAAAAGCACTTTCAAATACGTGTTACACAGGCGGCGATCCCACGCATCCGTTATGTGACCTCCGTACATGACTTCGCCTAGAATGTACCTAAGGTCGGCCCACGGCACTGTACCCGAGGGTGCCGCCTCGATGTAGGCCTGGAGAACATTAGAGCAAATCGTCAAATCCCCCATATTAAAACTGTAAGCTCGAGACCAGCCTTGCGGGCCAAAGCGCTTGCGACCCAATATCAACGAGTGGAACCAACACAGCGCAAACAGGCAAGCTTGGAATGCATGTTTCTTCTCCGCTTGTGTGCTTGGTTGCTGCACTCCCACAAGGTCTATCCGCTCTTGGGAAAAATTAGACCACGCCCGGACCATATTAGACTTGATGTCGGCGGGCGCTTCGTTCGCTACCTTTATTACCCCCTGCATCAAAGACTCGGGCATGTTCCTCAAATTTGCCAGTGGTGGCGGCTCAGCTGAAATGAAACAGCGAAAGGATGGATGAGGCCCTATGTTCACAGCGCCTTCGCTTATATTGCTTGTGGCACTTGCAGTCACAACTTCCAAGAGCCGCTCCAGTTTTGGTAACCAAGATTGCATCAAATGGCAATTTTGGAGCATTACCCATCCTCCACATTTGGCGAAACGTTCTATCACGGCCTCTGCGAGCGCTTCTTGGCCCTGGCCCATGGAAATATTCACAAAGGTGCCTTGCTCCAGCGACATGCCCATCGTTCTGCCCAAGCTTTCCACCCACGGCGTAGGGTCCACCCCAGGAAATAGGACGAAAAACATGGGAGTGCTCGGTGTGGTCTCCTGAAAAGCTTGCGTCATGTCAAACGGCCGCTGAGAAATGTAGTCATTACCAAGTGAATGAGATATCCATATCTTGATAGCTGTAATTAGCCGATCAGGTCTGAAAGCACGGAGTAGAATCAGACGAGCCAATGGAGGCAAACCCCTCTCGTACTCGGATGGTAATTTGGCAATTTCGGGCTGTTCGTGATCGAACCAGTCGCGCCATTCATCCGGACTGCTTTGAAGGGCATCGCCTAGATGATTAAAATATTTTTTCAATCCCTCCAGAGCCTTGACGCGCTGCCAAACATTGGACGGTAGCCATTCCACCAACGAGCCCATCGGACTGGGATCAGCTGTTGTCTTCGAGGAGGTCAGGTACTCCAGCTCTTCTATTGATATTCGACCTTCATGTACCATAATTCTTAAAGCGAGGAGAAAAGCTACGGTTACTTTGTCCTTATCGAAGAGGCCTCTGCACACATACTGGAAAGTCGTAATGGTGATGGCTTCGATTAGCTGGGAGCACCTATTATGCAGTTCCTCGTCAGTCATATCAACAACGTTCAAATTCTCCATGTCATCCATGGCGCCGGTGTTAGCAGTTCTGTTGAAATCTAGATTAAGACTGGATTGGAAATGTTGCTCTTCCATGTCTGCCAAAGAATCTTGTCCCTCCAAGTGCGCGTGTGTATCATTTACAACATCTCCTTGTTCCTCATCCATGCTCGATTCCACCCTTTTTGATGGCACTGGTATGCTGTCCATTCCACGATTAAATACCAGTATAAATGCTGCCAGGGAATACACATAATACGTGTGAATTGTTTCCAGATCTTTCAATAGGAAAAATAACAAAGCCGCCCGTCTCGCCACAGGACGATACTTATCACTTGTAGACTTTATCCGCTCTTGCGTGACAAGTGCCAAAGCGGCTTTGGCCGCTATGTCGGAAGCGACACGTTTGGTTTTTTCGAGACCTTCAATTAGTTCCACATCCTCTGTAATATCACCCTGTGCCATTGCAAGCTTGGACAAGATTATGTCCTCTAACTCCTTCATTTTTATCTTGAATCCATTCTGTTGTTCGACGAATTGGACGCTCAGCTCAGCCAGATCACGCCGTTCTTTTTGCACCACCAACGTTAAAAGCTGATCCTCCAGGCCCTTTTCTGTTACTGTAAAATTCACTAAAGTCGTTTCAGCTTGGATTTCGGGGGGGAAGTGAGGGTTTGACATCTTCGTGTGTAGATACAAGCGGAAATCGGGATGCCATTCAACGTCGATATCTCCTACTTTGAGAAATTGTTTTTTGCCCTTTTTAATTCCCGCACGCCGGATGACAGGTGCTAGCACTGCATCTATCGTTTCGCCCATGTTCTCTATTAAGAGGGACCATCCATTCTCTAATGCGGCTCGAAGTTTTTCCAGTAGGAGCTTTTGGCCCAAGCGTACGACTTGAAGGTTGCGACCTCTTTCCTTCTCCCGAATCCACTTAATGCCTTGAAGCTGTGGGTCGATCAGCAAAGGCCAACGAACTGAGCTTGTAAGTATCACTCCATTCTCCGCGCTGACCGCATCGGCAGGCAAGCCTTCAGTATTCCAAGCCGCTATTTGTGCTTCCGGGACTAGTAGCTGCACAGGTGTCTTTGTTGGTGAAACTTGGACTTGATTCCCGTCATTCTTATTCCCTACATTGGAGGTGACGGGAGCAAAGGACAAAGGTACAGTCCCTACCGCCGTTTGAAGTTCTCTGACCAAAAATGGTACAAAATGTTGGTAAAGTAGCTCATCCCGATAAGGTTTTGTAAAGGGTCCTAGATAAGAAATAAAGGCGGCACTGAGCAGTACATCTCCGATAAGCAAGTCTTTATCCTCTGTCATTCGCTGAATTCGGGCTGTCCATCGATCATTTTCAGATGATAAGGCATGCGTCAAACGTTGAGCCAAATTTAATTTTTGCTCTCCCTTGGCCACAGAATCAAGGGCTTCCTGTTTTTCCCTGTTCGCCAAGGTATACTCCGTGTTAAGAGTATCAAGTTTTTCTTGTAGTTCGGCTACTTTCGTAAGCACTTGTGCCAGCCTGCAGTTGGCCGCAGCTAATTGATCATCAGCTTGCTTCAGGGCAAGGCGCTTGGGCTCAATCGTAACAATAATATCGTAGTACTTAACGATGTTGATTACAAACGAACACAATCCAGCTGCGGCAGAGTTTTTGGACATTATTATCTCGCTGGTAAAATGCTCCATTGCCAGATATTTACGGACTTCTTTCCAATTGATCGCAGGTACCTTACTGTTGTCCACATTTACCTTCATTTCTTTTAGCATGTCAATGTATTCCTGAATATTGCCCAGAAGAGCTTTCTTGCAAGCATCCCAGGACGTGTCCTTGACTTTTCCTGTCTTTGCATTTAGCGAAATGTGTGGATGTATACCAGCCAACAAAATCATTGTGGCAGCAAAAACATCGTCTACCCCTGCGGGGGGCTTAGCCATCGTCTTGCATTCTGCTAGATCCTTCTTGTTGAGTGTATCCAATGCCGCCATTGCACTCACTACTGCAGGCTCAGCCCTGGCAAGGTCCACTTCTGTGTCTCTCTGTTTAGCAGCCACCTGGAGTTGGATTTTCGTAACTTCTTCTTTCTCTTCTCGGGCCTTTTCAGTCTCAATCTCGACTACAGCTTTCTCGCGTGCCACTGACTCGGCAATGCTTTCCGCAACAGATTTCTTCTTCTCAGCTTTCTCAAGTTTGATTTTCAAATCTTCCTCGATTTTTGTTACTGCCTCTGTCGTTTCATCTAGCTTCTTTAACCCATTTGTAAGTCGCTTTATATCATTGTCTGATTCTGCGCGCTTTTGCTTGAGGATCAATCCAAATAATTTGAGCAACTCCAAATATGATTTAGGCGTCGTGTATACGAATCGACGCTCAAGTCGCAGAAATTTTTTCGCCACTTCATTTACCACAAGAAAGCTGTATGGCAAAAAACGCTCTATCACCCCTCGAAACGCTCTCGCGGCACCTACATTGCCTGTCACTCTCATACTCGATGCTGGAGTCCCTAGATCAGGTTTCGTCGAGGTCACTGCGTCTCCGTTTTCTCCTAAATCGATTTGTGCCAAATAATTTCTCCCCACGCTGTACAGAGCTTCCTTTGGCCAAGCGTGGAACCAGTTGATGACAGTACAATTGACCAGTGCTGGAAATTTCCGCGCGCGAGTCCGTAATGTATCGCCAACTGGAGAAAACGCCAAAACCACATGCAAGTATTTGCGGACCCTCCCAATAAAGAATTCCCAGCAGGTCCTTTTATCAGTTGCGACTCCTGCGGCTTTAGCTTTGGGTGCTATCGAGCTGCTTATAGACTCCTGCTCCTCGGTAGTAAAGAGGTCAGGGATGTGACCGGAGGCCAATAAGTCATTTACGTATACCAGGAAGCGCTCGTTGGTTATATGATTGTCAGCTAAAAGAAACACGACCCCTTCCTCTCGCAATCCCGCCTTTTGGTACGCAGCTTTGAGATCTTCCTTGAAATCTGTAACCCCATACGTAGCCGATATGACGATTTGTTTCACTGAGTAGCCGCACACGTGAGCTGCTAACCGAGCTAAGGATTGTTTACCGCTCCCTCCAACACCAATAAGCAGTGCATGGCCACCCTCGTTCAAGATGATGCGAGATATCCGCGCAACATGCTTGAGCGCATCATCGAAGAGGACCAGGTCCATAGCAGGATTACTCTCGTTGTATTCCTTCAATGTCTCCTCTAATGTAGTTGACAGCCTATCCAGGGACCCCACTTGGTCATAAGATCTACTTTGGGTGGTTTCCGTGAAATGACAAAAGACTAAGGGGGCAGGATTTTCCGCAGTGTAATACTTAGACAAGTTGTAGGTGGGAAAAAGCTTTTTGGCTTGTGCCTGTGCCAAGCTGTGATATTTGTGAAGATCCTCGTGGCTGGAGAGTCTGTCTCCATAAACCCGTTCTGATTCATGAAGCCACAATTGTACAAACTTCTCAGCTGTTTTAACCTGCGCCGGTTGGGCAACTAGCAAGCCTTGGAAGACGTTGGAAAGGTGCCGGATGTTGAATTCGTAGTGAAAATTTATAGCCGTCTTGCGAAATGAATTTGCCACCTGCTGATGCAGTCCATAAGCTGCTTTGATTATGTTGCTACCCTGCGCCTTGATATCAGAGTCAAAGTACTGCAAATGACCGTCCAAAAAGGTTTGATAGATGGTGAGCAGGGAAGTGGGCCCGGGCAATCCGACAGCAAAAGTAGAAAACCACCGCTGAAGGCGTGGGTTCACATGAAATGAGCCTGCTGTCGGATTCAAACAAGCCACCACTTGGGTCTTTAGGATCTGTTTTTGTTGCAGCTTGCTCATGTCGTACACGTGTCCATACTCCACATGTTGACGCAACAACGCAATGGCACTCTGCGTGTTGTAGGGATCCACCTCCGGAAGATTTAGATCATCCATGAAATAAATGAGACGGGCGTTTCCTGGTGGGCCGTACTGCGCGCCAACTTTTTTCTCCAAAGGAAGGCTTAGATTGTTGTAGAGAGTGGCCGCTGTGGTGTAGAAATTCAAGTTTACTGTCTCGGACTGGACCAAAGAGGGGTTCTGCTTGGCTAATAAATCATTCATGAGCTGGGTCTTTCCCGTTCCTGCCGCCCCCGCAAGCATGACTGGACGTTGCATTCTAATCAACGGCAGCATCCATGAGCTTAAGGAGCACGTCTCGGGTGTTGGAACGGTGATTTGTGACATGAGCACGGCACGTGAGTCGTAAGATAAGCTATGAAAATAGGGGGACTTAGTCCAAGGCTCGAACGTATGGCCGTCAGGATCCAACCAGTAGTCAAACACCGTGTCACGAGAAGGAAACTTGATTTTGCGCCATTCTGACTTCCACCAATCGCTGAAGAGCTTCTTGTAGTCTATACCATCGTCTCCTACTGTGAGAGAGGACCCAAAGGCCCATATACAGCAATACACGAATGCAGCCTCACAATACTCTGGAGGTCCGGCTACCGCAGCACAGACACTGCCGCGGGTTGTAGCTGGACCCTCCCCCGTATAAATCGTCGCCACGTGTCGAGGCCCAAGGTATGCATCCAGCATGTACAGGAGCGTTTGAATTAAGTTGACATCCACCATGGGAAGTACAGGCTTAGCGTTGAATTTGAGCCAACATAAGCTTTTCTCACAGTATTCATCGAAAAATCCCCTCAAGACGTTTTGTGCGCTGATGCAGGCCTCCGGACTGCAACCCCAGGTCTTCCGCATTCTTTCTTCGAATGTTCTTGTCAACCAACAATGAATCAATGAGCGCCATTGAGAACCGTCGTCTGACGAGATGTACAGAATACCTGCGCGCGAGACTGTTGCCGGTGTGGCATATTTGAGGTCTCGAATTTCGAAGATCATGCGCATATGTGACTTCAGTGGGATGCGCTCGTTGGAGGCAAGCGTGAGCATGCGGTTGTCATCCATGACAGAATTCATGGATTCAATCCAATTTGCGTCCAAGTCTCCATCTAAAAGGATCCATTTTGAATTGTCGTTCGGGATCTGACCCAACTCGCGCATTACTTTTGAGAGAAGTCCGTCCTTCCATTCCCTCGTTGCCATGCTGATGTAGCCATACAATTCCTCAGTGCTCACTGCCTTGGGATTAATATCGACCACCTTCGTAATACTCTTGCGCAGTTTGCGTGCCTGGACTAATGTTTTCCAACAGGAAGATTTCCCCGCTCCTGGAGGGCCCATGATAAAAATGCAGTGGCGAATGGCTAGCATTTCTTCGAGCTGCACCACCTTAAGCTTGAAATTCTCGTCAGGCCAAAAATGCAGTGCACCGCAAGCTTTGTGCACCGCATTCTCCAAATCCATGTCTACTTTTCGCGGCGGGTCGACGTTAGGAAACAAGTCATTGAGTAATCCATTGAACACGATCTGATCCTCACGCGCGATTTTGGGAATATTGAAATCCCGCAAGGCGCGCATTAACAAGGCACTCTCATCGATATCAGGTTCTTGCCGTTTGAATGCGCCTGCTACCACCAACACTGACTTGACAGCTCGAAGCCCCCAATCGTAATGTGCTTGTTTCGAAAGCAGTTCTCGCAGGAGGGAGTAGAGCCCGTAGAATTTCGAAGCCAGGACTTTGGCTGTGACAAAGCCTTCTGCCATGAGCATGTTCTCGCAGATGAGAACCAAATCTGGCACCATTACAGTCATAGGACGGAAAAGAGCTTTTAGCCCCTCTGGGAGCTCGGAACGCCCTAGGTATCCGGGATTCATAGTAATGAAGGCGCCGCAAGTCGGATCAAGTCTGATCTCATCACCTTCAATCATAATTCTGGAAGTGTCTGCTTTGATACCATCACAGATAGACTTAAACTGAACAGAGCAAACAGAAAGGACCTCTGGAACTAGACGATTGAATTCATCAAAACATCCCCATGCACCTGAAGATGCTAAGCCTTTGAATATGTTACCGAGCCCCATGTAGTCCATCTCAGGGGAGCAATTAAACACATAGCAACATTTCGCTAAAGCATTGGCCAAATCCTTTGTCGTCTCTGTCTTGCCGGTGCCTGCGGGGCCCGCGGGAGCGCAGCCCATCTTGAGATTTAGTGCCTGAGTGGCAGTGACATAAATACGATCCGTCAGGGCTGTGATTACAAGTCGAGGACCGTTGCCAAGATATTCATAGTCGTACGGAAGAACTGCATCGCAAATTGCTACCTCCGCACGCTCGTTGTGAATCTCGCCTCGTAAATGTCGATCTCGCGTTTGGAAAGACGCGTGGAGAGGTGGCTGACGGTATTTGTGTTTGAGTTGGGTCTGCCATTTGAAAGAATTAACGTCACTGATCTGCTCACGACACAGCATTTCTACGATGTCCCGGGAGTGGGCATCCATTGTGATGCATACCATCACCCTTTGACGATCCTCTTTGCTCAGGTCCGATGACTGGGTCAATCGAATCAAATCAGAGAGTTGCGCGACCTGCCTTTGATATTGTATCGTCAACGCTTTGGGATCTTCCCCGGTACGCATGCGTTCGAACGCCACCTCTACTTCATGCACGTAATTTACGGCCAAGCTGAGTAGCACAATCTGAGCTGGATCTGATGGCTTTCCTGTTCGAGGATTCTTGTGCATTAACCAATCTATACGTGGCATTTCTTGGTACCGGCGAAGAGATTTAATGAATTTGTGAAAAAGTGTGGTCTTCATGCTTTCGAGTATGGTCTGCAAGTACACCTCTACTTTGCCTTGTAAAGGCACAGACTCGACGAATTCCACTTCCTCGACTCCCACATCGGACACAAATTTCGTGACCAGAGGTCGGGGAGGCTCATCTGATGAGTTCTCTAGGCCTGCTTCTCTTTCTGCCAGCACCAACGTCTTTGTTGAAAGATAAATTTTGGGCGTATGTACCAGTATCCTGTGCGGTGTCGATCCGTTCGATAAGATGTCCAGTAAATCAGCCTCGCTTACAAAATAGAAGCGTGGGAACTGTCGTCTGCGTCCTTCGAGGAATTCTTTCAAAGATTTTTGGCAAAGCTCCAGACGCTGCACGATCCTTTCCAAGGAAGCGGAGAGTCCTTCTGCTGTACATGATGACATTACATTTTTCCGAGCCCACGTCTTTCGCAGGGTTTCGCGCACATCTAAATCAATCCCCGCGAATCGGAATGCATCTTCGGGCAGCTCCTGTTTGACCTCTTCCGAACCGATGAACAACGGCTCTAGGTACAACCATGTGCGTTGAATGTCTTGAAAATAGTTGATGGCCTCATTCATTGTGCCCAAAATAACCTGCCAGGCATCTATTTGACTTTCAAAGTGTGCTTTGTACCGCGAGTTGCTCATACTTTGTACAACCAGCTGGTCATTTTCCAGACCCTCGAAATCTTCCTCCGAGATCTTGAGAAGAGGAACTTGGGTATCTTTGTATGGCTCCATTTTCCAGGTGATGGATTCCCAGCGTTCTTCCAAATTATCAAGTTGGACCTCCATTTTCTCTTCCTTTGTAGCCTGATCACACATTTCCTCAATGTCCCCGGCGAATTGCAACAGGTTCAAGGATATAATGTCTCCCAAAGTCAAGTTTGAATTATAATGGGGAATCAAATGTTGCAACCTTTGACCGGCTTCGACCTCAAACACTCCACTATCTTCTCCTTGAACAATACCTGAGTCATCGAGGGTGCCTTTCGAAGAAAGAACACGGCTGCTCTCATCAGGATTCTCATCATTCGAGGTATCATTCGCTCCTACAGCTGTCGGAGCACCAGACGCGCCATCAATCTGTACATTGATGATGCCCTTCCGTTCGCTACATCCACTATTATTCAGTGAAGAAGCTGCTTTGTCACTTGTAGGCATCAAATCCACCTCTGGCTGTGTTGTACTCGCGACCACACCCTGTTCGACTGCTGTTAAAGATGTTTCGACGGTCGTAGCTTCAGTTTTGGGGAAATGAGGTGTTGAAGGCGTGTGAGCCATTGTGTCCATCGTCTGAATGGCTGAGGTCGTTAGTATCGCGGAGGAAATTGATTGATTTTGTTCCCTCGAAGGTCCCAATATCTTGTGAAGGAGGACGTCCCAATGGCGGGGTTGCATTTCTTTAGCCCGAAGGCTGCGGATAAGTGGCAGAGTGCTCATAAATTCTTTGCACATCGCGTCAGTTTTTTGGTAGGCATCTGACCAACGCGTACATCGATGCAAAGATTTCAAAGACTTGACATGCGATTTCATCTCATCCTCAAATGCATCGGCGTCCCAACCTGCCCATAGCTGATTATGGGCACTGGAGAGTGATGTCTGCATGCCTTCGATCACTGCCCAAAGCTTTTTTACCTCCTCCAGCTCGATTCTCACGGTCTCAATCATATCTGCTGATTTTTTAATGATATCGTCAGAAAATCCAAAAACCGTACACAAATGTCGAGTCTTTTCCAGTTGTTGCTTCTCGTCAAGCTGTCTTCGCTCCGCTTCCCGGATTTGATCCCGAGCTGCCTTGGTTTTCGTCGAGAAAGTCCAAAAATTCATGGCATGGAATGCCTTCACTTTGTCTTCAATTTCCTGCTCATACTGCTCCACGCCTTCTTGTATCTTAAGCGACCACATCTTATTGAAAGGGGCGATAGCAGCTGCAGTCATGGGTGCCTGGCGCTGTGTCTCCTGCCACAAATTTGAGGCGTTTTCCAGGGAAGCGACCAAATTATCAAGGCGATCAATCTTCAGACTCTTACGTTTTGAGTAATGCAAAGTGGCCCTGCAGGTGTCAATGCGAAGGTCCAGCTCGGAGCGCCGCAAGTCCACTGCTTTCAAATGCTCCTTGATCCGAATCAGGGGTTCCACATCATTCTGACCATTGAAATAGGTTGAGCGCAGGCCTGTGAGAGCCTTATTACAAAAATCTTTCAGCTCCCCTATGGATTCTTTGACATGTTGGGTTAAGCTGTGTCCCGTCAATTCATTAGGAAGAGAGGTTTTCCCCTTTGGAAGCAAAGAAGTCAAATTGTTAAGTCTTTCGTCCCCCTCTTGAACTACTTTCCACATCGTGAACGGCGAGCCTCGGATGGGGCCGGCCACCCCTTGGAAAGTACCCAGAAAATCAACGTGTACAATGTATTGGCTAGTACGAGGCACGACGAAAATGACCTGATAAGTACCATCCTCCAGGTCCACGACCTTCACTGGTAAGGAATGATCGCTTTCTCCCCGCCGGCTCTGACCGATGTCAGCTTCATAGACACCGACAGCAAATTCATCCATGCCGTTTTGTCGATTAGCACCTGAGGCGTCTCTGGCCTGAATATAAAAGGGGGCAGCAAGCCCGTCGATGACATTGCCGGAGAGAAGCCCCGGACCGAAGGCCACTGTTTGAAGGGCGCTGGAAACGGGGAAGTAAAAGAAGGACAAAAAGGTGTTGGTGAATGATTTGTTACCAACAGCGACACGCACTTCCGTGGTGACAGGTCCGTGCTTGTCGCAAGCGGGTGTGCTGAAGGTGAGTGTGGAATCGTCGTTTATAAGGCCCGGCACATCGATAGATCCTTCGGCAGAAGTAAGCCGGACAGTGGCCGAGGGGCGAGAATCCAGCCTGCCGTGAGTAAGAAAATGCATACCATTTACCGTGCATAACGTATTGCCGGTCAAAGGCCCTCTGACCGGGCAGATACTTTCGATTGAATAGGGCGGACCTACGATGCCCATGACCCGGCAAATGAACACCTCGCCAAACCAATGAGTAGCCCAGCCTCCGAAGAACATTAGTTGTCCATTGTTTGGATCGTACACGATTTGGGTGTCCGCTCGAGCTTCGGGAATTGCACCCACGACGGGTGGACGAACCCAAGTCTGACTACCAACCTCATAGACAAGCAGCTCGCTGCTATATGTGAACTGAGGGTTTGCGGGATGACTAGCGCTAGCTGTCGCCAGAGACAAGGATGAATTGGATGGCAGAGTGGTAGTTGTGCTCAAATTTCCCTCTGTAGCGTTGAGCGACTGCCCGGTGTTGCCCCCCCAGACGAATACTTTGAATTGAGGTACGGCTTCTACTGCTACCGCTGTGTGATTCCACCGTGCAGGCCCCCACCGCTCTGGACCGCTGGCCGTTTCAATGAAGGTCCATTTGAGTAGTTTTGTATCGAAGATATGCACATCGTCGAGTTGCGTCGTGGCGTTTGACCCACCGGCCAATACAAGGTAATCTCCCGCTGCTACCAGGCTGTGTCCAGATCGGGCTTCTGGTATATTAGAATCAGAAACGAGAGAGGCGCTACCGGCAGGTATATCTTCAAAGGCTGATTTTACTTTCCGAGGGGACTGAGAGGGTTTCATTCCTGTTTTGCCTGTACTGCATGGATGAAGTAGCTTCCATTCGAACGTTACAATATCCAGCATATGAAGATCGTTGAAATCGTGACGGGAAAAGCCCTCACCACCATATCCACCGAATATGTAGAGATTTTTCCCGATCAGGGCTGCTGCATGTGCACCTCGTGGACAAGGGGTGCTTGAACGACTATATTCGCCGGCAAGGCAGTTCTCCCTATTTATGCTCGGACATGGCTGTGACCAATTGTCTTTTGCTGTGTCAAGCACCCAAACATCATTTAAGCGCTGCATGCTGCTTCGATAACCCCCAAAAATTAAAATTTTTGTCTCATCAATGACTGTGGCAGTGTGTCTCCACCGAGGCTCGGGAGTCGCTGCCGGGAGCGAGGGGTCACCCTTGATCTGCAAAGGAGGTGATATGTTTCCGGAGACTTGAACATGTGTCCAATAGAAGGCCTCAGGATTGGACATATCGAGCTTGTACAGCTCATTATTTGGACCAGCGGGTGTTCGGGCGTCGATGCCTCCAAATAAATAGACCATTCCACTCTTGACTATCGTAAGAGAATGGCCAGACCTCTTTGTTGGTAGGTCACCAATGCAACGCGGCTGTGACCATTCCACTTCCGCGGGTCGCTGCTGCTCGGAAATAGAGAAAGTATTTGAGACGAATAACTTCAAATGTGTATTTGGAAAGCAAATCGGACGTACCATGGCTGTTGTGGAATGGTGCCGGAAGCAGAAATAAGACAACCTGAAATCCCTACTTGCCGGGCACAACTTTTTTGGATAAGTGGTTTATTAAAATTTGGAATATTTTGTCCAGATCCTTTCTGTCATGAAATTGAAATGAATTGCTTTATTCAGAAGAAAATCGTTCCATATTGCTTGCGTGTGGAACAGAGTGGCTCCAAAAAGTGAAAAAAAAAAGAACAATATATGGGCCATCTCGCCTGCCTTCCGATTTTCCTTTCGCGCAATTTTTTGATGGTGTATGGATGCTGGTTGACTGCGAGTTATCACTTAAACCCACTTGCAAACACCATTAATGCATCCAACTGTAGAAAAGAGATCTCAGAGAGCCCATTGTGCACGTTTCAATAATCCAGTAGTCGATTTCTCTGACAAAAGTCTTTTTCCTTTTCCTCCATAGGGCCTGAATTTCGTTCGTCATGACTCGCCACATTCGCGGCACACCTCTCAACGTCCGGCCCGGTATTCTCCGCATTGCCTTGGTAGTCACGGCCGTCTTCCTGGTCCTGCCTACGCTATGCGTGCCATTGCTACGTGAGTTGAAGGGGATGGACGGCTTTCCGTCAACCTTGAGGGTCGCCCTAGTATTGGGAGGGGCAGCAGCATGGGCGATAGCCTCTTTCACCTCTGCAACTGTTTGGTTAACGCTCAGTCTAGCAGTCACGTTGGCCAGCGGACTTTCCTATATGTCGATTTTGGGGCTCGTCCAGCCCACATTAATAATGCCCGCAACCGCCCCCTTGTTCGTCGCTGGGTTGATGAGTGTTCCTGTCCTCGCGTCGTTCGACGTAATTTTGCTTCTGGGCGTCATGGGTGGCCTTGGCTCGCAGGGTGTGCATCGTGTCCAAGACGGGGCCCACATTGAAACATTCGTGCTGGGCACGCTGGCGGTGCTTTGCCTGCTGGCATCGCCTGGCGTGATAGGGCACACAGCGTCAAGGGTCCTCTCCCCTCTCCACACAAACATTTTCACACTGCCCATACCCGTTCTGGCCGCCGTGTACCCTTTCCTACAACCCTCCCTCCCCAATTTCTTTATTGGCGGCCTCACTCTTACCCTATGTCTTGCCATGTGTTTGAGTGACGCACCTGCGGCCACGGTGGCGGCCCGCGACAATGCCCGGGGGTCTCATTGGTTGCTTGCTGCCCTCCTGACCACCCTCTGCCTCCTGATCAGCCTGACGCCGGATGACAGCCACGCTCTCGCAGCCTTGAACGCGTACACCCTCATCATGACCGGCACCGGGGTGGCGGTGGCGAGCACGTCATTTCTGGCTTCCACGGCCCGGGTCTGGGGGCCGGTGCGCTCGGGCGAATTCCAAATGGTCACCTTGGATTTTGTGGCCCTGGCCGCCTATTTCGCCCTTCCTCTTCTCTACGTCCTGTACCTTGGTCTTCAGCAGCTTCTGCACGCCCCTCTTTCCCTCCCCTTTGCGATCCCCCCCGGCCGACTCCCAGACTTGGCCTGGCTCCCGAAGTGGCTGCAGCCCTTAGGTCTCTCTCACCCCTTGGGCCCCGCCACGCTCCTGACATGGATGGTGGTCAGTACCCAAGACGCCTTTGAAGAATCCTCCATCCTGTGGGCGCATTGGCTGGTGGAGACGTACACCTTGGGGCGTCTGGACACACGGCTCGTCGCCCTCCTCGTCAGCCTGCAGGACATGCTCCCACATGCCCCTTCCGCCGCGGGGGCCTCGGAGGACGAGGTCCCACCCGGTACCATGGCTACAAGTAACGCGGGGGCCAAGCAAATCGAAGACACGCGTCCTCAGGGTTTGGAGGCCCTCTTGGCGCGGACGGAGATGCCTCGCTTGAACATCTTCGTCACCCCCGGTTTGGCCGCTGCATACCCCACGCTTTGTACGTCCTTGGTACGGCACGGGCATTACCTTGGGGTGGAAACCGCGGCTGGCCCCTTCGCTTCCCCTTGGACGGTCATGGACACGGTCTCCAGAGGCGTCCGGGCGGTCAAACAGGCCCTTGTGGCCGGGGGAACCAGGGGGGACCTGGCGGGGTACATGGGATCGGACGGACATCGGAATCCGTGGGCGCTTTGGCGGGCCAAAAGCTTACAATTGCGTTTCATCGCACCTGTGCACCGGGTGGTCCTGGGAGACAACGCAGGGTTGCGCTTGTGCGAGCTTTTGAATCCGTGGTGCCAAGGGGGGTTGGTAAAGGTGGAGGTGGGGGCACAAGGGAGCTCAGGCTACGTACATCTGGCGGCGACTTTGCTGGATTTGAAGGAAAGAGCCGAGGAGGGAGGGTACGTGATCTCAGCGCTTTCGGAGGTGTGTCCCGTGGTGAAACCCATGGTATTACCCGCCGAGCAGGGGAGATGAAGTTGTGTCGGGGTCCGAAAATAGGCGTCAAGGTTGGTGTGGGTGCGTTCTCATGTAAACATTGTGACATAGAAAGTCTATTCACTGAGTTCACTGATTCCAAGCGGACGTCTTCGCATGGATGGGACCAGATGAGCCGAATATTTACTTTTGTTGTTCCTATTGCGCCGTCATCGTTGCTCATACTATTTTTACAGGACGCATAACGACGACGAAAAGATCAAAAGACAAGGATACAGCTTTTAATCTTTTTTAGGTGTAGAAAAAATTGCGTAGCATCATGCATTGTTGGATCGACATCCACACCCTGTAAAATAGCAAAATACCAGACGTGGGAGACCACTGGCAGTTGACCCGAGCCTGTGAAAACCCCTGCCTTTAGCCCGTCCTCGCACGATGCTAAAAATCATTTTCGGCACCCGATTCAAACCACTGAACACGTCTGAATGAAAGACTGGAGCTCTCTTTCGCATATCTACATGTTTTTCCGAAACGAAACGTCAGCAAAAATATGCAAAGCTTCCTAAATGGTTCCATGCGCCAGGGGTTCAACCGGGACAAGTACAAAGAACGGGATTGACCATGCTTTCCAAAGCACGAACCGCCTTTTTGAAGAAAAAACGTTCCCACCTCCCTCATTTATCCGTCCATAACCACAATACAATCCAATGCACTGAATACGCGGTGACGGGCAGGTTTTTCGTGCCCGCTCTGATTTTTTTGGGGGGGGAGACCACGGTTTTTCGCGGCCGTGGCGTCGCCGTCGCAGTCGGACTCCTGCCTCCTTCCCGGTATGCGTCCTTCGCATTGAACGTGGCTTAGCTCGGAAACTTAGGACAGTTTGATTGGTTGCAAGACACTTGAATCTTCTTATATGTGCCTTCTTCATGTCGACAGCATAAGGGGCATGGAACCCGATATTTACTCGTGTCGCATGGCATAGATAGGTGTCGAACCGCTCTCCTCTAGCTTGGGGGTGGGAGACGGCACCACGTACCCTTTCCGCTTGTTGCAGTCGTTATAAACCTCTCATATACTCCGTGTATTTGTCTTCTTGCAAAAGAAACAGATCAGAGGGGCAAAGTGAAAGTGACAAGGACCTACGTGTGGCCAAACGGACCTCTTCTGCCATCTTTGACGGGCACGGGTAGCCCGCTTCGGGATCCACGACGCAAGGCTAAAGTGAATATCTCGAGGAAAATATGGCGGACGAAACCCAGCTTATGCCGTCTCAAAGACGAGGGTGGCTCCGAAATGTTTTCGCGCCCGTCACTCTCGTGACATCTTTGGTCGCAGTGGCTGTCGCGGTCTACTTCGTCCTAGGCTCGAAGTCTCTGATCTATCGCCGTCCCGGGTCCTCATCAAGCTTGGAATCTGGTAGGCTTGGGCCATCGGGATGCAGAGGATAACATCTTAGCATGAATCACGTGCTCGGGGGGATGAGATCGTCCTTTTCGGGGGCCCTGCACGGGGCGGCATGTTTGCGTGGACAAGTTTCCTCCTGGACTCCTACTTGACCCCCCCTCTCTCCCTCCTCGATACCCTCACAGGGAAAACTTCCATGCAATGTAAAGTCTACCAGGACCCAGCCGATCCGACGTCGACGATCAACATGCCTAGTAAGGAAGTGTTTGCCAGCAATCTCACGCAATTTCCGAGCGGTTTTGCATGGGGCGCCGCCACGAGTGCCTACCAGATCGAAGGGGCATGGGACGAGGACGGGCGAGGGCTATCGATTTGGGACACATTCAGTCATACCAAGGTACGCATGGACGAGACAAGACAGATGAGGGCGGGGAAAGTGGGCTGGCGAAGCCTTATTTTTCGGTGGTTGCTGCCTCTCGGCTTGTCGCTGATGGTGCGCCCGTGTCATGTCTCGTTCCCCTCAATTTCAGGGGAAAGTCGAGAACAACGAGAACGGGGACGTGGCGTGCGACCACTACCACCTGTATAAAGGTACGTCTGTTCCGGTTCGGTGCTGGGAAATACTTATAAATCAAATCAGGCGACGTCCTTACCCAAGACTCTGCATTTTGGGCCCTCAGAGGACGTGGCCGTGATGAAGGCACTGGGAATCACCAACTACCGCTTCTCCATCTCTTGGCCCCGGATTTTACCCAGCGGTACCGGAAATGTGAATTTTAAGGTATGGGCCATGAGGGGTGGAGCCCTCCATCGCATTTTCCTCCTCGGTCCATCACCCTACCTAGAGACCGCGCTCGATCTCGGCGCTGACAAAAAAGCGGCTTCCATGTGCCTGCGTTCACCACGCCTGCCGACCGCAAGTGTTGCGTCTCACTCTGGTCCTTTTCCCACCTTCTCTGCCTCGCAGGGCCTGGAATTTTACAGCGACCTCGTTGACGAGCTGCTAGCGAACGGTATTGAACCCTACGCGACGCTGTACCACTGGGACCTACCTCAAGCCCTTCAAGACAAGCACGACGGCTGGTACTCCCCGGTCACGAGCGATGCCTTCGCTGAGTACGCGGACGTCGTCTTTGACGCTCTGGGTGAGGGGCGCAGGGAGGGCAAGGGAGTGGGAGGGACGGCTTCATGTCTGGTTGTCGTCCACGTGTACCCCCTCCCGTCTAAATCTCTCTTCTCTTGGACAGGAGATCGTGTTAAATATTGGATCACCCTCAATGAGCCTTGGTGCTCGGCATTATTGGGGTATGGCATTGGGGTACATGCTCCTGGAATCAAGGACATCAAGTCAGGTAAACCCTCCCTTCCTACCTTCCTTCTCCCCTTCCCCTTTCCTCCCTCGCCCTTTTTTCGTTCTGGTGCTTCAGATGTGTCTGTCATTGAAGGCGTGGCTTGCTTTTCTACAGCATCAGACATGAATCTTTTTTGTCTTCCATCCCGAGGCCGCTCCCTGGCCTCGGTACTCCTATCCCTCCTTCCTTCTCACCCTCTCCTTTTCCTCCATCCCCTCCTTCTTCCTTCCTCACCCTCTCCTTTTCCTCCATTATCTAGGCGCCTACTTGGCGGGTCATCACCTCCTCCTCGCTCACTCCAAAGCGGTCAAACTGTACCGAGAGAAATACCAGGTCCTGCAGGGGGGGAAGATCGGCATCACCATCAACAGCGACTTCAAGCAGGTGAGAAAAGAGACGGAAGCTCAGACGAGAAAAGGTCCAAAGGACGGACGTTGGCCACGGTTAAATAACAGGCAGGGCAACAAAAAAGGGGAAGAGGGAGAAATCAAGCGAGGGCGCACTCCTGGCACGTGCCGAGTGACCCGCACAGGCCGTGAGGGTGCGCCTTTCAGAACGGTGCGTCTGGGAATCTATTCAATCTTCTTCCCTCCCTCCCTCCCCCGCCCCCGTTCTGTCATGCGACGCACAGTATTATTGCGACAACACTTTGGACAAGGCGGCGGCAGAGCGGTCGCAGATTTTCGTGATGGGCTGGTTCGCCGACCCGGTCTTCCTGGGCGACTACCCGGAGGAAATGCGCAAGACGGTAGGGAAGAGATAGGGGGAAAAGGGAGGGACAAGGAGCTAGGTAGAACTGAAGAGGGGAAAATCTGGACGAGACGACGACCTGCCATGTCTGTGTTTGCCTGGCAATGCTTACTTTCCTCCCCCATGCCCTTATTTACCCTATTCCTCCCTTTGCTTGCCCTCTCTGTGCTCTTTTCCCTTGCCGCAAGTGCGGGGATCGCTTGCCGTCTTTCACGGAGGAAGAGAAGGCGGACCTGAAGGGCTCGTTGGATTTCCTGGGGCTCAATCACTATACTACGGCCTTGGTGGCCTCCCCCCTCTTCCGGACGAACGGTGGGAACTACTACACCGACATGGGCACCATGGATTCCTCCGACAAGGTGGGTGGGTGCCTCAGGGGTGTTTTCGTGGCCCTCAATTCCCGCCTTTTCCTGCCCACTTCCTCCTTGTGGACGTGGTGGAGGGTGCGTGATGCTTGTGGCTAGAATAAGAGCTGTCGATGGATGGCCGGGGGCGCGACCCTGGCGTCCACCCAGGCAGCCCGGGACCTGTGCCGGAAGATTTGACAAGGAATTTTCCTGACTTTTTCCAATGTCTTTTCCCTTTTTTTCTCTCCTCTGTGCCGTTCAGTCTTGGCCTGTAGGGGAGTCCGGGTGGTTGAAAGATGTTCCCTGGGGGTTGCGGAAGCTCTTGGTCTGGATTCAGAACAGGTCCGTCCCTCCTGTCTTTCCCCCCTCGCTCTTGCTTGTGCCCTTTGATGCACTCCCGTGCCAACCATTACTCCAAGCTCGTTCCCTGTTTGCCTTTTTCGCCTTGCACTCCTTACCCCTGGTTTCTACTTCCCTCTGATTATGCTTCCTCTCCGCTCCCTCTTGTCCCTGCCGAAGGTATGACGATCCCCTTATCTACATAACGGAGAATGGTGTGTCGGGGCCGGGGGAGAGCAGCGTCAAGAAGGACAGCGAAGGGTTGGACGATACTTTTCGACAGGTACGCTTCCCGTGCTCCTCGCCTCCCTCCCTCCCGTTTCTTCCTACCTACCTCTCCCTCCTCTCCGGCATCCCTTTGTCGGGTCGTGGCGGAGGCATGCTCATCTTCACGAACCCTGCCCGCGTATTACAGAGCTTCATGCAGGGCTATATAGGCGAGCTGTACAAGGCTATAGCCTATGACAAGGTACGTCCTTATTAGCCCTTTCTCGGCCCCGTTTCCCATGACGCTTTCTCCCGCCATTTTTTCCTTTCGCGCCATTTTTTAGTGCATGCACGCGTGCCGCTCTAAGCTTGTAGACCGTCTGCACTCCCGTTATCCCGGCAAACACTACGAGTCGTCATTTCCCACATCTTTCATCCATTGTTGTTGTTGTTGTTTGTGGCAGGTCCAGGTGGGCGGTTACTTCTACTGGTCGCTGATGGATAATTTCGAATGGGCCGATGGTTTTCGGCCTCGTTTTGGCCTGGTGCGGGTGAATTTTACCAGCCAAGCACGCTTCCCCAAGGAAAGCTCCTTCATGTACCAGGAAATGATGGCACGGGTGACCCCTCCCCCCCCCGAGCCGGAGCCCGTCGTCCCGACCGTGCCCGCTGTCCCTGCCGCTGCCGAAGGCACCGGGCCTGTTCCTGTAGCGGGGGAAGACCCTGGGGGCATGGCGGGGGGAGGGGAAGCCGCTGCCGACAGCGAAGACGCAGTAGGGGTGGATGGCGACGTGTCGATCGAAGAGGGAGCTGCAGGGGATGGGGCAGCCATAGGCGCCGGCGAGTCGCCCGCCACAGAAGAAAGGGGCTCAGGGCTGGACCCTCTGGCCTCCATTCCCCCTGAGGCTCCTGAAGATGGGTTGCCAAGCACGGACGCCGCAGTAGCTGCAGCAAGTGAGGCCAAGTTGCAGGTGAAGGAAGGCGGAAACCCACAGGAAGAGGAGGAGGCAGGGCGGGAGGCAGTGGTGGAGGCGCTACCAGAGACAAGAGAGGCCGATGCCTGGAATAGAAACTTGTGAAATGTGTAAATTGTGCGTCAAAATCAAAAATAGAGGGAAATGGGCGGTTCTTTACATTCGGGTCATTGAATTGTGTAGGGTTTGGGAGAAATAGGCCACTTTGGGGAGGGTCTCTTAAGCCAAGCTGAGGTGTTAGGAACAAATGTGTCAGACTTGTAAATAGGAAAAAATCACGGGGTAACGATTGCCGGAAAGACACATAGAAACGAATGGTCGATCACTTTGGGGATATGATCGGCGGAGTCAGTCTGGGGCAAAGCGAGGCGAGCATTAATTTGAGAAAGGTGAATGTTGGGGGTGACTTGACTCCGCTTGTTAAATGATTACGAGGCTTACAGAAAGGGATAGCACGTTGGGATGTGAGATGATGATTTAAATATCTTGTCATTATCAAAATACAACTAGATTCAAATTGTGCCTTCTGCTCAATCGTCACTGTTCAAAAGTCGTATCATGACCAAAGGAATCTGCGCTTGCGGAATACACGTAAGCAGGTCTTTCCTTTCACATTTTCTTGGAAAAGAATTGAAAGAGCCTCGTTGTCCCTGAGAATTGCGTGACATCGGAATTTATGCTTTTATGTATCATTTGAACATCAATAAACACAAGAACATCATATTAAAGGTCTTTTCATTGATGACCCTTATTCCGCCATGGCTGTCTCTCCACGTTCAGGGCTCCAGCGCCGTACTTGTAAACTTCTCCGCAATTCGAACTGTGCAATTTCAAACCCGTTAAGTCATTAGTAAATAGAAGCATTAGTAATGTGGAGATGTGCCCCCAAAACAACAAATGCCACATAAAACGAGCCCTTATAATTTGTCCGGGAACGTGCGATATCCCCCATCTGCTGACCAACAAGCAGTTTGCAGCGAGTTGAAGTTTCCGCTAGGCTATTCCGTAGCTCCCACAACAATGCAAACCACCTCAACCCCAATCCGACCACCAATAGGAATATTTTGGCGTTGTCAGAAGATTTCGATGGGGAACCACGACCATGCTTCCTTCGAAAGCCCTTCCACGCCGGCCGCAGCTTCCTTCCCATATGCCCCCTGGCGCCGGTCCTTGCGACACTCCAAGCGCCCTCGAGAAAGAGATAAGAAAGAGGATGTAAATAAAAATATGGCAGAGACGTTCTTGCCTCTCTGTCTTTGGGACTTTGAAGAAGAGGGGGAGGTTGAGGAAAGAACTGTTGTCGTGGAGGAAGAGGTGAAGGAAGCTTATGGGGAGGATACGAGGCTCGACGAGTGCAGTACTGAAGGACAAATTGCCAGTAACGTAACCGAACCAGATGAGGAATGGATGCTCGCGGACACATCAAAATTTGACGAAAAGGCTACGTCTATTCAATTGCGTAAGGAAGGATTGCCGATTTACGTGACCTTCGGCGCATTCAAGGGAGTCAGCCTGCCCGCCCTCGGACGCATGGAGGGTGGTCGTCGTAAGTCACTCCCTGGTGGTATGTGGGCTTGCATGCGTGTGCTGGAGGCATGATATACATACATCGAGGGAATCATGTGCAATCCCGCAGAATGATCCAGATCGATGTAGACAACTTGACGGGAATTTAAAGGAGGAAGTAGGCCCCCTATAGGACAGGGAAAACAAGTCAGGCTTGCGCCTGGAACGCTCCCCTTGTCTCTCCCTTACGACCTCTCTTTTGTCACTGCCCGACCCATATCATTGCCACAGAATATCTCGACCAGTTCTTGGCCCGTAAACCGGGTTGGTTCGAGCGTGGCTCGGTCCCCGCGAACATGGCTCTCCTTCGCTCCCTCTCTCGCCTCCGCCTCCTCCGGTACGTGACTGACCTCAACGGTAACGTCGTGCCCGCCACACGCATGGTCCGAAATTGGGAGCTGAGACAGGAAAGAAACCAGCAAGCCTCCCGAGAAACACGCTGCCTGCACCGACAGAGGCAGCGACGACGGGCCAAAGCAGCGCTGAGAAAGGGCTCGGTCGCTTTAGACAGACACATGGAAAGCGAGGTGGCGGACGAGAGCAGAAAAGATGCGGCCACGGCGAGAGGTGGGGACAAAGCACGTGTACCAATGAGGCCACCGCCGCCGCGGGTGGTACGGAAAGGTACTGGCTACCAGACACCGCCGCGCTGATCAGGCGGAAGGGTCACTTGCAAACCGTGGGAAGACGCCCGGTCCACCGATCCGGTTTTCAAACCTTCGGAGACCGTGATTTCCGAATAAACGTGCTGTAAACATCCCCAAGACGATGCTCTCCCTTCGGGGGGTCCCTCCAGTCTCGAACGAGGCCTTGACGCCCTTTATACGGGGGACAATTTCCTGCGAAAACCTGCGTCATTGCGACTCAAAATCAAGTACAGCTCCTCAAAGATGATAGATATGCCCTTGTCCACGTAAATCAAGATCTGTGCATGCATTAAATCAATTGTGGTCGTGTCGCTTTTCAAGTGATCCATCTTATTTGCCAGCCCGTAATTATCTAACCATACAAAGGAAAGACAATCGAACAGTAGCATTTAGCTATCTACGCCTCTCCCCCAACTCTTGCGCAATTCATTATTCTTTTCCCTTTGGCTGCTCTGATATCTTTCCCCTGCACCCTGCTGCATTCATTGTGAATTTTGCTGATGTATTGCTTCCTCCTTCCAAACGTGTGCATGGATCCTGCTCCCTCCCACGTGTTTGCCCCTTTTCTCCCCTCTTCTTCTTGCTGTTTTCCCCCTCACCTGCCCCATGACCTTCCTTGATCTGCTTGTCACTCACAGTATTTATTTCCACAGCCTCTGAACGTCCCCTTTTTCGTGTCCCGCCTGTATCAGAATGCGTAGGCTCCTTCTCTTTCACCTCCGCCTGCTTTTCTGCACCGCTTCCCTTTCCTCTTCCGCTCACCAGTTTTTTCTTTGCCTCACCCAGTCGATGACTAAATTGCACCGTGTCTTTGATGTAGTCTAATCGCGAGGGGGCTCGGCCGAAACATTCCTCCTCTTGAAGAGCTGCGGCCACATTCAAGACATCTTCGTAAGTTTTTGCCTGACGTTTGTACGCTGCCATGATTTTCAATCGAACGACTTCCCGTTCCTCCTCTGTTAAGGAGGTTTGCCATGTCTTATTCGAAAGCGTGTTTTTACTAGCGTCCTCCATGTTGAGCTGATTCGAGATGGACGGAAGCAATAGAGGACGACAGAGGATGCCGGGCGTGTCGGACACAGACATGCGAAGGCGAGGCAGTGCTAAAACAGGTGAAGCCCGACCGGGTCCATCAGGAAATGAAGAGGGTTCACTCATGACTGATGCCTCCTTTTTAGGGGATGAAATCACAGATGCCATGATAAAAGCAGCCGCGAAGGTCCGTCGACGGTGGCTGTGTACCTGAGGGGAAGGGTAGGGTGGAAAATGTGCCGAAGAAGTGAACAGTCTCTGACATACACCACTTGTCCCCACACAAGCAGCGCACAGCACGAGGAGTTCTCCTCGATCACCCGGCGCGGTTTCGAACAGGTCAGCCCTGTGCGAGTGGAAGGCTGGTCGCATTTTCTGGGTTTATTCTGGCATCGCTGGATTTGTTGCATCGCTGACGTCGAGGCTGTTGACGGGACCAAAAAACAGCCTTGTGCTGCTGCTCAATTCACCCACCCCACGAAATACCAGCGTTATTTTAAATCCGTCGTATGTATCACACAACTATGCAATGTAATAAAGAAGTTAAGTTGAAGTCCAGTTGTTTTGTGCATTATTTGACCCAAGCAGGTTCCATTACGGGCTTCGACACTCACCAGAGGAAACAGCACAAGCAGCAGGGAGCTAGGTAATAGTATAGTCCAGAAATTCGAGACCACTTCGACGACAACCTCTCAAACTATCTGTGAGGGATGGAGAGAGACACACAAAGCATTTCTCAAGATAATGCACGGCATTGCATGATATGTCTGGGCTGCCCATCTACTTCAACACCTCCTGGCAAGGCAGTAGCTTTGTCGACGGCGGATCTTTCCGCTGAGAGCTCTCCATTTCTTCAATGTCCGATTGATGGTCGAATAATATGCCATAGTAAATGTTTGGAGGATTTGGTGCTGTTCAATGTCGCGCCGGAACGCTTGCGAGCCTACCACGGGCTGGTACCTTGCCCATGGATCGACGCCTCTGCGCTTCGAGAAAGCCCATGCTCTCACCGTTGGCAATACCGAGACCTGGTCAAACATTTATCATTTGAAATGCAAATCAAGTACACAGAGGAAATGACGGCATTCATTCGTACGTTGCTGGGCAATCCAAGTGAAAGTGCTCGGGAGACGGACACCCTCGTAAACGAGAACAAAGAGAAAAAGGCGTTGACAATGGAGGATCCAGACGATCCCCGTGTGCTCTCAGCAGCGGCACACATCAAGGAAAATATACTCAACCTCAGATGTCCTCAGTGCATGGCTGTCTTCTACGATTTTGACGCCTGCTGCGCGGTGACGTGTCGTGCGTGTGGGATTTCCTTTTGCGGGCTGTGCATGATGCCACCGGGCGGCAAGAGTAAGAAGGATGGGAATATGGAAGGAAGCGATAGGACGAAGGAGGCAGCGCATGCCCACGTCATCGCTGTGCACGGTCGCCTCTTCATGCAAGAAGAGGAAATTCTCCGGCAGCAAAACGTGTTTCGCCAGCACCGGCTCGTCCACTACCTGGTGTCTCTGGCGGTTTCCCCCTCCCTCCCTCCCTCCCTCCCTCCCTTCTCTTCTCTTCCCCTTGCTCCTTCGCTGTCCACCGACGCCTCCCTGCCCCAGGATGACGCCAGGCTCACAGCTCCGGGCATGGACATCCGCGCAGAGAGAAGCGAAGGCGAAGCAGCAGGCGAGGAGGTACGGCGGGCTGCTGAGGTCGCACTCGTCGGGGTACCGCAGCCAGCCCTAATGGAAAGGGTACTCTTCCAGGTCGCGCGTGAATGCAACGATGTAGGGCTGGACGTGAACGAAATCCGCAGGAAGGCTCACGAAGCACTCCGGGGGCCAAACGAGGGAATGGCCGGGGGGAAACAAGATAGAGAGGGCCCGACGCCGTCGGAGGGAGGGAGGGAGAGGGAGCATAACGACCTGCTAGGGCTCGGACGCTTCCACCAGCTCCGGCTGTCTCCGTCGCCAGTGTTCCGCCGCGAGATGACGCGTGACTTCGCGCCCGTTCGTTTCCCGGTGGGAGGGACGCAGGTCAGGCCGTGTGGACCGGGAAGAGGGGCCAGAGAGGTCGAGGTCGAGGGAGGGAGGCAGGGAGGGCTGGAAAGCACTCTGACGGGAGGCGAGGTGGCGGGGAGGGAGAAGGGTTTAGCCGTGAGCCACACTCGGCGCCCGAGTAGGTTGCACGTGGAGGAACTCCGATTAGAGGGAGGGAGGGAGGGAAGGAAGGAGGGAGGGAGGGAAGGAGGGAGGGAAGGAGGGAGGGCGGGAGCGAGGACAGGAGCGGGCTTCTGTCGGGTGGCGACGCCAATTCCACGTTTGGCCGATGGAGTGGCAAGAAATGGATACGATGCGTCGTTCACCAGGACGTGTCTGTCGGGGCTGTCGACACGCTTAGAGACAGGGGCGGAAGGAGGCACTGCGTCGGCGGCCCCCTCGTTCCTCCCGCCGGGGAACGGGCCTTCCCCCTGCGGGATGGAAGGAGGGGGAGAGCGAGGGAAGAAAGGGAGGGCGTGGGAGGAGGACGGGGACGAGGACGGCTCCCATGGATGGCGGCGCTGCCGGCCTCGGACTTTCAGTTTCCAGTCCTGCTCTCCCGTCATGACCGCCCTGGCCTCGCCCTACCTCCACCCGATAAGCACCGGTCCCTCTACTGGCACCTCCTCCTCTCCCTCGTTTTCCGACTTTGTCCTCCGTGGATCCAGGTAGCGCAGAGGCGGGCCGGTGGCATGCGGGCCGGTGGCATGCGAGGCGCTGGATGGGGAGGATAAGGAGGGCAAGAAAACAGCACCTGCGGTTCGTGGAGGAGGAATGGGTCATGGCCAGCGCAGGGAGGACGACAAGGAAACAACGAGGCAGTATTCCTGCCAAGGAGGAAGGAGGGAAGAGAAAGGGTCTTAGAGGCTTACCTGCCGCGCATTCGTCCGCTTAGAGACGAGGGAGGCTGGTGGTGTCCGTGTGATATGAGGCTTCCACAAGAGACAAGGAGGCTCCGTTGGCCCCACACACTAGCTAGGAACAGAATAGAGTAGACCAGCGTCGGGACAGCATCAGGCAATAGTAAAAGTCAAAGGAAGGACAGGGGACGCGAGCCCGTGTCCAGGGATGGACTCACTGCTTGTTTGATAGAAGGCTTACTGTGTCATCAGTGAAAAGTGTGAGACGAATTAGTTTGATGCATGTAGGCCGCCTATTTTGAGCCTATTTGCAGGAACTTAGGAAATCATAGCAAATAATGCAGCTCTGCACAGGCCAGAAGGCGTGGGGCTTCAGCATCATTAGAAGGAGAGGGATGAATGGAAGCAATGGGCAAGCACTAAAAAAAAACATCGAGCATAAATAATCTCGCGTCTCGCCAAAGAAAGAGGAAACTATTCATATATGAATACGGGTGTAAAGAGTACCCAAAGGGTCTGATCTGTCTTTCTAGCATTGGGGGTTGGGGGCAGCTGAAGCACTTGGTCGCGCACGACGAGACTCCATCCTATCTCTCCTCCATTTGATAGGTTATGACGCACAGTCTCAAGGCTAACTCTCATCTACCGGTAACCCAACCTCCCTTACCGCGACCATCCATTTTACAGTCCTCCACCTAAATATTGGCCACGGTGCCCCCCCATTCTTCCTATGTGGACTCGGGCTCGCTTCCATCGCTGTCACCCACCGATTCTATCAATCTTTGGTGCTTCGGCGACACGTTCGAGATCCCATCTCCGCCAATCAACCCTTCTTTCCTCACCTTCCTTCGCTCCCGCCAGGCCAGCAACCGTCTCTTCAACGGCCACCCAACCGGCAGGCCCTCCACGACCGCCCACGCCCCGTTCTCGATGTCCTCTTGGACCAGGGAGTAGGAAAATGCCAAGTAAATCAAACCTACCACGGCGGTCACCACATACACCCACCAGGGCTGTCCTGCCCCGATCCGGAGCACGACCAAGTAGATGTTGATGGCGAGGACCCCGAAAGCGAGCACCCAGATCGTGATCGTGAGGGGGAGGGAGGACACGTGCTCGCCCATGATCACGGAGGAGGAGGTGAAATGGAGCACAGGCAGGAGGGAGAAGGATAGAAGGACGGAGTTGAACACATTGATCGCTTCCTGGAACCGGTCGGAGAGGTTTTGGTTGTTCTCCGTCAATATCGCCACGACCAGGCCCGGACCGATGGCCACGAATCGGGTGAACGTCACTCGGGCCCAGAGGGGGATCTGCAAATCCAAAAAGCCTTCCATCACATATTGACCTGCGTAAGTACCTGTCATGGTGCTCGCTTGCCCTGCGGCCAATAAACCCACCGCCCAGATGTATTTCGCGGACTTCCCCAGGGCTTCGGCCAATGCGTCATGCGCCCCCGCCAGGCCAATCAACTGGCAATCACAGACACCTTCCTCGGTTCGACTCAAGCAGGCCAAAGGCCCCCCCGGGGCGGTGGCACAACCGTGGTCGAAGAAATGGTAGGCAAAGACGGAGACCACCGCCAGATTGATCACGAAGGAGACGGTCAAGGCTATGGCTGAGTCGATGGCAAAGTACTTGTTCGCTTCTTTGACGTGGGCGGGCCGGCGCCGGTCCACTTTTCGAGAGAGGACGAGGGCGGAATGGAGGTAGATGTTGTGAGGCATGATGACGGCACCTGAAAGAGGGAGGGAGGAAGGGAGGGAGATAGGAAGGGAAAAAGGGAGGGAGGGAGGGAGGGCGAGAGGAGGGTCAGACGCGCGTCCGTTGGGAGCACAAGAATAAAGAAAGGGAGAAAGGGGGGAAATGAAAAGAGAGAAAAGAGAAGGGAGAGAGGGAAGAAAGGGTGTGGGGGCAGAAGGGGAGGAAAGGAAGGGCGAAGAGGAAGAAAGAAAGAGGCAAATCTCTAAAGAGTATCCCCCCCTCCCTTCCTTCCTTCCTCCTTTCCTCCTTCCATTCCAACCTCCCCAAATTCCATTCCAACCGCCGCAAGTACCACTATCACTAGGCTCTATGATCCTATTCCCTCGCATCCCTCCCCGTCACTCTCCACCCTCCCTCCTTACCGATCAGTCCCACGGCCGACAAGACTGCGTAGGGCCGTATCTGAGGCACGAAGCCTTCCGCGATATCCCTCGAAGGGGGGGGGCTCTTTCCAAAATTGATGAAAAAGCACACGGTCATGATCGCCACCAAGAGCACGAAGACACTTTCCAGTTTTCGGACCCCGAAATACTGGATGCCAAGGAAAGTGAAGGTGTCGATGAAAGTGATGAGGCACCCGAGCCACAGGGGGAAGCCGAAAAGGATCTGAAAGGCGATCGCACTGCCGACAATCTCTTGGAGGTCGCAGCCGACGATGGCCAGCTCTATTAGTATCCAAAGCGTCATCGACGTGGCCCGGTTGTACTGCTCCTGTTGACAGATGGGAAATCACGCACAGGAAACAAATCAAGGCCGTAGACTCGTCTCTTTTTTGAGTATAATAACATTGTGCACTTCCATTTTTTGATATGCGCATGATAGTGCGATTGATATACGCGGGAAGACACACATGTCTTGAACCCTGCGAGAAGAGCCTTCGAATCCAAATGTGTCTTTCCCTTGCCATAATTCCATTCTTACCTTACAGACCCGCGCCAAGTTTTTGCCTGTCACCACGCCTAGACGTACAGCCATACATTGCAAAGCAAATCCCATAAAGGTGGCCAATGCCAGCATCCACAGCAAGTCATACCCTGTAGGGGGAGGAGGAAAATGAGGGCGCAGAGAGACAGGACCTACATGGTCACAAACGGCTCACAAAGTAGTTAAGTTTATGTAAACAACTTATTATAGGAAGATGAATTAAAACAGCCGTGAGATTGGGGGAAAGCCGCAAGAAGCCAGTTGCTCCTCAAAACGGCCGTACGACGAACCTGTATACGCTCCAACTTGCAGATCGGCCTCCAAATTTCCGGGGTCTAAATAAGCTATACACATTAGGAATCCAGGCCCGGTGTATGACAATAAAGTACGAAAGCTAAAGACTGGTGGCTTTCTTTCCGGCACCCCTCCTTCTTCCTGAAATGCGTGAACTACGTCCACCTCACTGTCGGGGTCCCCGCCTTCAAAAGCATAAAGAAATGACAAAATTCCAGCCGTTGGCGGCTTTTCGTGGTCGTGTCCGGGCCGTGGGTGTGTGTGTGTCTGGCTGTACTCTGTATCGTCGGCTTCTAGCTCTTGTAATGACCGCATGGCCTCCGTGGAAGAGGGATGGGCTGTAGACGCAGCCCCGGCACTGGGGATGGATACCTCAGCTGAAGTGGGCGGAACAAGAGCCGTGTGTACTGCATGCTCCTCGTCAATAGAAGGCATACTAAGCCTATCTGTTCAGTGGGTAAAAGTGGAACAAACAGAGGAAGAATGAATGTAAACGTGACGACAAACTGTGTGAAAGAATAAAATGTGGCGTGTGCGTCGTTTCACTCGCCCACGTCGCTGCTTTCCTCTGCTCTCTGGCTCGCACTTGCACCCCAGAGGCCTCTTTTTGATTGCCTCGTCCACAAAAATCTCATGAACCTGCCACTCCAAGTATTTGTCTACGCACTTCTAGACTACTCTTGCTCGTGCAGTGTACCACATTGCATCCTGCCCGTGTTGTGCGTTTAAGGCAACTACAAGTGCTAACGTCCGCCTCCTTCCTCCGGGTAGGCTAGCTCGGAAGCCGGCTTGGAAGTTCCTGAGCCTTCCTGAACGTGATGACACGCACCTCGATATTTTCCACGAACATGCGGGTGACTACCATGGAGACTCAATCAATGCTTGAAATTAAATCTCATAATTTGATTGTGTGCCAGCTGGTGTGTCGTGGGCTTTCCTCGGACCTGCTTATCCTCGTTTCAAATAAAGTTTTTGTTAGATAATTAAATCTCGTAGAATACCCGCAGAAAGTGAACGACGTACGGGTTCCATACCTCCGTATTGTTTCTTTCATCGGCAGCTTCCATCGGGCGCGCGTTTTTTTAACATATCCGTAGTCCCTGAATGCCTTTTCGTAAAGCGTGGTGATCCCTTATTCCTGTCGTTCCCGCATCGGTCCACAACCCCCGAAACGACATGTATGCCTCCAGGATGACCTAAAAGACGACACAACGCGCCTCACACAACATTCTTTTCCATCCTGCCAGACAACTCGATCCTCTTGGAGATCAAATCTTCCCAAACTGAGGGTGGACAGGAAGAGAACCCCGGCTGACTGCTACCCTGTTTAAGGCCCCCAAATACGCTTGCGTCGCCGCCACGACCACGTCCGTATTGGCACTGCGCCCGTAGTAGATCTTTCCGCTGGACAAATCCTCTAGACGTACGGTCACTTCGCCCAACGCATCGATTCCCGCGGTCACCGAGGAGACGACAAACTCCAGGAGCTGAGAGAGGGCGGTGGGGAGAAGGACGGGAAACAGAGGCGTTAAGCCGGAGGAAAGAACACAGAAAACCACGCACCAAGGAGTCCCATGCGTCAACCAGACCCCCTCGCCGCCTTCTCCCCCTCCCCTTTCCCCTCGTCGCGTCGTCCTCCCTCCCTATGGATTCTGCTAAGTTTTCAAACGTCCCTTCATCCTCTGGCGTCTGTCTTCCTCTGTATCCCCTCACCTTGATTTTCTCGATGCCCAATGCCTTGGTAACGGCCACGTAAGCCGCGTCCACGGGACCTGAAGGTCAATTGGGAATGGGAAGGTGAGGTGGAAAAGGGGAAGGGGAGACGCCGCGAGCACGTGGAGATGAGACACTTGGAGCACAATTGCCATGCAACGCGAGAATGGGGAAGAAGAAAAGGAGAAGCATGGGACCTTGAAAGCGTGTAGAGATGGGAAATGACCCGGACAGGACACGGGAAAAGCCGAGGGGAAAGGAAAGGGGCAGCGCCTCCAAGGCCGTCTCCGCCACCTACCTGTGCCCGTGGCCGCGACCGTGACCTCCTGATTGTCCTCCTTGTTCAAAAGGGTGATGGTAGCAGTAGGAACTTGACTGTCCCCGCATATCACCTGCAGCCACCGGCAGGGGCAGGCAGGGACGAAAGGGGCAGGGGCGGCCACGGTCAGAAATAGGCGGCTGCGCCTGACATAGCCGTAAGCACCCCATGCCGTCACCCTCCCTCCACTCAATCAGGTCATCTCCACCACCTTTCCGCCTCGTCTTTCCCTTCTCCCCTCCGAATCCCGGGTCTTGCCATCCTCTTACCTGGCAGCGCAAGAGCTCATACTTCCCCGCGTCGTACCCAAGGCGCATCTCCTCGTTCACGATCGATTCCAAGTCCAAATTAGTGATTTCCTGCCCAGAGAATGATGCAGGGGGGGAGGGGGAGGGAAAAGAGGGGCACATCCACGTGTCGCGTGTTAGGGTTTGCACGTCGGGCGGGCAGCTTGGGCGGCACTTCCACCCCGCGACGATTCCTGTACCGTCCTCCTCTTCGGCTTACCCCTTCATTCCCTCTCTCCCTTCCCCCCGTCCCTGCTCCCTCCCTACCTTCTTCTTGTCAGCTACTTCCTTGAAACGCACGAAAGCCTTGTTCAGCTCGGCGTCGCTCAGCGCCTCGTAGCCAAGTTCCGTCAGGCGAGACCGAAAGGCGTGACGCCCAGAGTGTTTCCCCAGCACAAGGCCTGGGGGAAGGGCCACGACAGGGAAAACAGGAAAAAAAGTTTGCGAGGCGCCAGGGCGTGGACCGTCACGAACTCCCAACAAATCAGACTGCAAAAGATGGGGGGGATCTCGACATAGGCCACAGGTGGGAGGGGTGGGAGGGCGGGAAGGGAAGGAAGGCAGTGGGAACGCACCGTTTTTCGCGAGACCAATCGACTCGGCGTCCATGATTTCGTACGTGGATTTGTTCTTCAGGATGCCGTCCTGGTGAATCCCGCTCTCATGGGCAAAGGCGTTGGCTCCCACGATCGCTTTGTTGGGTTGAATTACCTGAAGGCGGGAGGGAGGAAGGAAGAGAGAGAAAAGGGGGAAAGACAGACAAGGCTTGAGCAGCTTCGACAAGGACCAGGTGCTTTACGTCCTGGCCGATCCTTTACCCCGCCCCCCTTCCCTCCCGCCCTCCCTCCCGCCCTCCCTCCCGCCCCG
>Ga0102934_1000173_pt1 | contig 38251 bp, 28 predicted proteins | sample SalPonR2_A_D1_MG_FD_78175 | JGI IMG/M metagenome (GOLD analysis project Ga0102934, IMG submission 78175) | Salt pond soil microbial communities from South San Francisco under conditions of wetland restoration - Salt Pond MetaG R2_A_D1_MG | ecosystem: Environmental > Aquatic > Marine > Intertidal... | reverse complement strand
TCGTGCAGAGTCTGAGCTCGTTGACAGGGAAGGACGACGGCGGGAGGTCGTTCTGGGCGTCGACGATGGCGGAAGGAGACGACGCGTGGGAGTCGCAGTCCGAAGCTGGCTCCATGCGCAGTGGGTTGTCCGGGGTCGGGAGCATCCCTCATATCGCGCTCCGAGGCAAGAAAGATTCGTCCTTCCGGCCTGTCTCCAAATTACGGCCCCGCAACCCTTTGGTGGTCGACGGGGCGTCGTCTGTTACGGAGGTGGTGAAGGCGATGGTCCACAAACGCACAGACGCGGCGCTAGTGACTTCCCGGACGGGAAAGGTCTTGGGCATTTTAACAGACAATGACGTGACGCGCCGGGTGATTGCACAATACAGAGCGGAGACCGAGACCCCCATAAGCACCATCATGACTGAGAACCCCAAGTCTGTTTCGCAAGACAGTGACAGTATCGACGCGCTGACCACTATGGTGAAAGGCAGCTTCCGGCACCTGCCTGTGATGGGCCCGCATGGTCAGGTAGTGGGCTTGTTGGACATCGCCAAGTGTTTGAGCGACGCGATCACCCGACTGGAGAGGAGAGAAGAGAAAACTGCCTCCTCCCTGGCAGCCGCATCGGCGGGCGTCGCCCAGGGGGGCCATGGAGCTTTGATGCACCTCATGCAGTTGTTGCAGGAGCAATCAGAGCCGGGTAGAGACTGTAACCCTTCTCTGCGAGCATTATTAGGGCAGCAGGGGGCACCGACCAACATTGTCCGGGCCACTGTGAACGTACGCACGGCCGCCGAAGTCATGAGTAAGTGTCGGAAGGCGGTGTTGGTGGTGGATGAGGATGAAAGCTTGGTGGGGATCTTCACCCCCAAGGACATGCTAGGCAGGGTGGTGTCCCAGGAACTGAGCCCAGATTTCACGGCGGTCTCGAGTGTTATGACGGCCCGGCCAGACACGATCGAGGCAGAGGCCACGGTCTTGGAGGCCTTGTACATGATGCGTGAGAACCATTATCTGCAACTACCCGTGACGGACAGCCGGGACGGGTCGGTGGTGGGGCTGGTTGACGTCATGGAGGTTGTGCACGTGGTCTGCGGCCGGGAGGATGGAGGACGTCAGTTCTGGGCCTCCGCGCAGGAGAGCGGACGGAAGGGACGGGGGGAAGGGGAAGGGTGGTCGTCCGCATCCGAACTGAGCTCGCACGCTGCGGCAAGGCCGTCGCGCCATCCCGGGAGCATCATCGCAGGGCCTCGCTCCACCCTCCGCGGCGCCGGCCCCGACCCTGACGAGCAGCGGCACATACAGGCCAATCCTGTGGACCCGCATGAGGACCTGGAGAGCGCGTCGGTCCTCGCTGGCAGTGGTCAACCCCACACCTCCAACCTTCACGTGTTAATGTCATCCTCTGCGGAGCCTGCGCTTGAGGGCCGAGCCTCACAGCTAAATGGTTCTACCTCCCGCGGTGCTTTAAACGCACCCGGGGGCGCTCAATTTCGGCTGAAGGTTGTTGGCGAGGACGGTGCTGTCAAGACGGTGACTGTGCCAACGGAAAATTTCGAGGCCGCCATCGAGGCCGTTGGCAAGGCGTTAGACATGCCGACTGGCCAGCGGGCATGGACCTATGTGGACGACCAGAAGGATGTGATCACGGTTGATACTGACGAGGGGTTTGAGGAGATGCTGGCATACGCACACGGAGCACACTTATCGGTATTGAAAGTTACGATAATCAAACGCCGGCGACCGAAAACGCGACGTAGCAGCGGGGCAAGTAGCGGTGGGAGAAGCAGCGGCGGCAAAACCTTAACGGTCTTGGCGATGAGTAGCATTGTAGGCTTGGCTGTTGTGGGCATTGCGATCATGGCAGGGCGCAAATATCGATGACTTGCTCCAACCAGATTTCGATCTGATATGAAGTGACAAAGTACATGGTAGAATTTGAAAGCGACTGGTAGGTATTTCATGAATTTTTTTTGGGTTCTTCGTGACAACTCCAGCACGTGAGAAACTGAGCATGAATAAGACACACATTGCATATGGTGGGTGGAAACACTGCATTAAGCCCACAGCCTGTATGAGGTGGTTGGAGATATCAGAATTGTGGTGAGATATCTGCAGCAGCAACTTCGGTGGAGGATGCCTAAAATAAAAATCTAAAAAGAACGTAAAGAACCATCAAAGAAGTGAAGAGGGGACAGCACTATGCTGCCCGGAGGGATAGGAAGTGAGGAGTTGCTGGGAGCGATCTCGGTCTTCGCGGCTCGCGGTCGGCGAGGGCTTTCCCTTCCCTCTCGTTTCCCGCCATTCCCACCCTCCAAATCCATCGGCGACCGGGGGCGGGCCCTGAGAACTACGAGGTAACTTAGTTAGAAAATGGTCGTGCATCTGTGGAATGCATGGTCAGTGTTCGCACAAAGTTTCGATATCCTGGTGGTACGCAGGTGGCTGCAGGCAGAAGAATGAGGCGAAAACCAAGTATTGCCAACTCGATGCGTGTACCTATACCTCCCTTCGACCCATGTCTACCATGTCGACCGATAGGAGCTGATCGCGTCATTTTCACCATCATTTTGAAGAATCTGTGATCTTTTGATTAATTTGGTAGTGAATTACATGGATGAAGGCAATGTTCATGATTCATTTATTAATAGCGCCGATTTTTGGAATGGCAACGAGAAGCGGTAGAAAAAGGAGGTTGAGTCTTGCCGCCATTTGGTTTCGAGGCAAATTCGACTCAACCAAGGAATATTCATCAAATGTTCTCAATATTTTCATGTGTTTAATTTGCCTACAAACTCTGTAACATGTACGACACGTGGTAGGCGAAGCGCCGGGTGTGTCCGTTCACATTTCCAGCCCCATCTTGAACGCCTCCTCAATTTCCCCCTCACGATGTATGCCTTTAGAGGTCGTCGAAATGGATGACAAAACATTTTCTTTTCTTACATTTTTCTCACACAGGAATCTCACCTGCTAACAAAGAGAGAAAGGGTTGTGTCCGAAGAGACATATCGCTTTGGCAAAGGGAGGCCTAGTCGGCGGGCACCAAGCACACTCCTGCCTTCGCTTTGTTCCTGGTTCCCCTGGACTAGCATAAGTACCACATTGCAGTACCATGTTTTTCGCCTCTAGTCCTCTGACCAAAAAGGGTCCCCTGGGTAAGGTCTGGTTGGCCGCCCATTGGGACAAGAAGTTGACCAAAATGCAGGTCTTCCAGACTGACATCACCAAGTCCGTCGGTAAGTTCATCATCTAGCGATAGCCATAGGCTTTCGCCTACACTGTAGTCATTCCTGTGCCGGTTTGTGACCGTCAATTTAACGCTTTTCCATTGTTCAATCTTCGCCTCCCTGCGCTTCCTCAGACTCCATCGTGCACCCAACGGTCCCGCTCGCCCTTCGCGTCTCCGGCCACCTGCTGCTGGGCGTTGTGCGCATCTACTCCCGCAAAGTCAAATACCTAATGGAGGATTGCTCCCAAGCGCTGACTAAGATCAAAATGGTACGCCATGAGGCTACTTCCTGTCTTTTTCAGACTCTTCCGATTTCCGTTGAGATGTTTCTTTATTCTGGAGAAAAGAAAGTACTCCAGACCTTACATCCCTCACAAGCTGTCCCTTTTTTTGCTCTCGGGCTGCCTCTTTTATGTTTCATGTCTGAGAGTATTGTTGCTACTCATAATTCATACGGCTGGCGCAATGCCCAGTTTCAGCCTGTGCTTACAAACGTTATACCCATCCCCTTCTTATCAGGCGTTTCGCCCTGGTATTGTCGATTTACCCACTGGTGCCTCCGAAGCGCCTCTAGCCGCCATTAATGTGCAGAACTTCGGCCAGTTTGATCAAGACTTCTTGGACTTCGCCGGCTTTCAGGGACGGACGGAGAAAGGGAGAGATGGCTTGTTTGGAGGGGGACTCGGGGGGAGACCGGACTTGGACACGTTGCCGATGGCGGATCAATGGGTGACGGCAGCGACACAAACCTTGGCAAGGCGAGAAACCATCACCTTACAAGATGAAGGAGGGAGGGAGGGAGGGGGGGGAGTAGGCATGATTGATCAGAGCTCCCTCTTTGATCCGGAGGCGGAGCTTGAGGACTGGGGGCCATTCAATCCTCTGGATGAATCAATGGGAGTAGGAGGACTCGTCGACAGGGGAGGGGAGACCAGTTTTGAAGATGACAGTGGACGATATAGTGACATAGAACTCGGCCGTGACGCGGGCGATTTGAGTGGGCGGCGTTCGTCGCTGAAAAGGTCAAGGGCGTCTTTGGAAGTGGGGGAGGGAGGAAAGGAGGGAAGGGTGTCAGACTATGGGGAAGTCATGGGAAAGGAAGGAGCGAGGGAGGAGTACTACTATCAGGACGAGGGAGGCGACATGATGTTTATGGACGATGGGGACGTGCCCCCGCCCATAATGGATGAAGACTGGCAGAAGAAAATGGAGGGAGGGAAGGAGGGGGGGGAGGCCCGCGGTTTGTCCTCCCTGCCCGACTTGTCCTTGGGCACGAGCGTCGAGGGGGACGAAGAGGAACCGGCTGTGACAGAAGGAGAGGCGTTGATGGAGTGGGATGGTGAGCTCAGGAGGGCGAAACGCGAACAGGAAAAGAAGCAGAAGAAGAAGAAGCCGCGCCTGTTGCGGTTGGATGCGACCACCATCCTCTCGACGGCCCAAATCAAGGCTCAATTGCAGGATTACGACGACATTTGCCTGCCCCGGGTGCGCCCTCGAGATCGAGTGCGAGGGGGAGCGGGAAGAGGAGGGGCGAGGGAGGGAGGGAAGGCGGAAAGGGCGGCGATGATGGAGGCGGTGGAGCTTCGAATGAAAGCCCCGACACTTCCCGGTCTCTCAGACGATCTGCAGGAAGTGTTCCGTATCACAATGGCAGTGGGCGGCATGAAGCCAGGGGTGGCTGAAAGGACGGTGGAAGCGGGAGCGGACGGAGAGGGCGATGATATTGAGCAGGCACGCGCGGGGGCAGAAGGAGTCAGGCGGGAGACCATTGAGGCGGGGAGGGATTCTTTGTCGGTGGTTGGAGAGAAGGAAAGACGGATGAGCAGGGGATTGGCAGAGGAGGCGGGGCAGGGAGCAGCAGATGAGGAGGATTTGATGGTGCAGAATGAAGACTTTCGCATGGAGGATGAGGACCATGTGTCGCTGCCGCCGATGGACGAGGAAGGGACGGAGGGGTGGGAGGAGGGTGGCGCACATCATTCCTCGGCGAGCAAGCGGCGGTCGAGCGGGCTGGGGTTCGATGACGACGGATCTGTGGGCTCAAGGGATGAGAGGGTGCACGCAGACGGCATGGAGGACGAGGATGCCGGGGTGGCGGGTGGGATCGGAGCCCGTTTACGGGTTTCGAAGCGCCTGGAAGAGGAAGAGGTGCAGTTTGTCTGGCACCCCAACACAGTGAAGATCCTCACCTTCCTCCGCCGGCAGTTGCGAGGGAAGGAGGCAAAACGCCGCGGTATCACCTTGCAGGCCCTGGCAGCCGAGGCCTCCAGGGCGAATGTCGCCAAGTTTTTCTGGGAACTCCTACAACTCAAGACGTGGGACTTTGTCCAATTGGAGCAGAGGGCGGCTTATGGAGAAATTGTCATTCTACCGGGGCGCCGCTTCAAGGAGCCGATCCGTCTGGAGACGGACGAAGATGGAGAGGGCGGCGGTGGGCCGGAGGGAGACGGGGAACAGGGTGTGGCTGCTTAACCCGCCTCTTTGATGCTCTGGGACGCGGTTTTGAAACAAGTAAAACCGCCGAGGAAGCTGAGCCGGCTGTTTGTGGGACACCCACGTCTCTGTACGGCATTTGTGTATGTGTTGTTGATATGTGTTTTGAGGCGTGATCGAGACACACCGTGCCCGTGCATATGGAACGGAGAAGTGTCCGAATTAATTGTCGCGTCTTTGAATCGCCGACGACCGGGCGGCAAGGACAGCAATCGACTCCCTGACTGCCAAGCGTAGAAATCGAGAAACAAGAGGTGCGGCGCTTGCCGAGGGGCCAAAGACAAAATTCACCGACAGGATACAAGTTTCCTTCCCCGCCCTGCCGTGCCGGATGCGTAAAAAGAGCGACAATGTGTTCCAGTGCGCACAAACCAGGGCATCCGAGCAAGTGATGCAAGATCTTCCACCCATAATAAAGCTCAATGAAAGCGTTCAAATATCTTTCACAAACCAATTTCATTCTGTTTAGTAAAAGTATATATCCCTTAGCTTTCTTTCCGCCAAAGGACTAGCGAGACACCTTCTCCGACCCCCCCTCACGACTCCCCCCCTCTCTCCGTCGACGCGACTCGCACGGCCTCGTGCACGTACTCCTCCGACGGCATGCCGACCAGGACTCCACTCAGCTGTCGCGGCACCTTATCCAAAGACCAGCGCAACGCGTATTCGTGGAGGGGCTCGCCCGCCTTTCCTACCCCCCCCCCAAGCACATGCCCGGCGGCTTTACACGCCTCCACCGCCCGCATGGCCGCATGGTACCGCACCATCTCCCCGTACTTGACAAAAAACGCCTGCAGAGCGTCGGCGGCATCCTCGTCCAGACTCTCGAAGGTGGAGGCGATCATAGGAATGATCCGTCGCTCCAGCTCCTGCGTATACGTCTCAGTGGACGTGAAGGAGGTAAGCTGCCTGTTCATGTCTCGAATGAGATCCTGAATGATTCTGCAGCCCTCCCGTGTCTCTAGTTCCTCCTCCATGAGCTCCTTCTCCGCCCTCCCCTCGAACAAACTCGTGGGGTTGAACACCTCCAGGGCCGTGCGGCATGCCTCCATGTAGCCCCCCGGAGGCTCTCCAGAGAGCGCTGCCTTGTTCACGAGTCGATACAGCCCTCCCTGTGAGACAGCCGTCAAGGGTCGGTTCGCGAACACCTCCAATCCTTTCTCCCGCGCCTGTGCCGCCACCATCACGCCTCCGGGCTCTAGCAAGTTCAATGGGAGTTGAATGGCTTTTAAGGAAGGCGTCTCTTTCCCTGCACGCCTCGCGCCTTCGGCAGCCGCGTCCAATACCATGGCCAAGGACAAATGCAAACCCTCTTTCGAGCTGAGCGCAAAGCCGTTACTACTGACTCCGTATCCCTTCCGAACCCTCCCACTCCCAACCACGCCTTCTAGTGCCTCGAAAGTGTGCACCAAGCGCTCTCTCATTTTCTGCTTTTCTTCACGTAACGCAGCCTGCAAAGAGACATCGTCGGAAAATGATGTCTCCCCCGTCTCATGGCGGAGTACGATGTCGGCGAGGACATGCTCCGGGTTGTGCACGTACAGAATGTCCAGGGCGTCTACCTGCAAGCGGGCTAAAGATCCCTTCAATTCGTGCTCCATCACCTCCGGGTGCAACGAGTAGTACAAGCCCCCTTCCTCTTTATTCCCCACAGGCACGCTATCCGGTCCAGGGGCATGACCCTCCACGGGTCTGTAGTATCCAAACTTGGAGCAGATTGTGATGTCATCCCTGTCCAAGTCGTTGGTGCCTTGGAAATGAGTGGCTAAAGCCTGCCCTACAGCCCGCTCTGACGCTCCTGCATGACCATAATTAGGCGCCGTGTCAAAAACTCGTATTCCATGCCGTATGGCGGCGGTCAAGGCTTTCAGATGAGGCAGACTTGGAGTGATTCGCGCGCAGCCAAAGCCGATGCGGCGGATGCCTGTCCGGGGCGACATGCCGAGTTTTTTCAGTGCGGATTGGTAATGTACACAGACACGTTGTCCGAACGCGGAAGAGGCTCAACGACAACGGTACTCCAATGCTACTTTTTTAATCTATGCGTGAGGTGAAGAAAGTGAAGCCGTTGCGCTGGTTATTGTTCTGAATGTTGCCCTCATCGCTCGAATGCGCCCATCCCCCAAAAAACGACGAGCGGAGGATTTTTGCGTCGCCTATTTCAGAAGCAGAAGACGCTAGCCTTTGTTGACATGGTGTGCATGATTTTGTTTATAAACTTACACGTTTTAAACGTGAATGTGCCCTCAAGCATGTCTGTTCCTCCTTTGGCGTCTCATCATGATCTTGCAGGGAGGTTGGCCTCGACTAGCCCGTGGCCGCATCGATCTCAAGCGCTTGCACACTCACTTAATAAGCACACTGGTCGCCTAAAACATGAACAGGGAGCATTCTGAAAGGTTTTTCTGATGTTATAAATTAATATACTGGAATGTCCAAACGCAGTTCGGCGGCAGACGTAAGTGGAGGAAGTAAGGGTAACTTCATTTCCGTTTTTGTCGTCTCACATTGCCCCAACGTATTGTTGTCCACGCTCACACCCAGACATTGAGCCCGTCATTCCTAACTAGTGCGGCCTTGGAGCTCGTTTCTCCGACAGACGCATCTCCACAAGGTAACGTCAGCGGCTCGCATGCCCCATCGAAAAGGACCAGGAGCACAGTCGCCACCGCGGCTGCCACGGCGTCTGCCCCACCCGGCGGTAAAACCCTCCCATTGATAGAGGTCCCCAAGCATGTGACATTTTCGATCAAAGAAAGTGCGCCGCAGCTGTTCCTGTCCCGAGACCTGATGGAAGTGACGGGATGTCGTGCGGGCTACCGTATGGCGAAAGGCAGTGATTGTGTATACACGGGAAACTGGTATTGGGAGTGCGAAATCCTTGAGGATGCCAGAACAGTGACAGCGGCAACTGCAGGTGATAGGCAAAGCGAAGAACGGGCGGAGGAAGACTGTCCTCATTTCCGCGTGGGATGGGCAACAAAGCAGGGCAACTTACAGGCACCCGTAGGGTACGACAAACACAGTTTTGGCTATCGCGACGTGGCGGGCTCAAAAATCCACAAATGTGAGCGGGTGGACTATTACGGTGAAGCCTATGGACCAGGAGATGTTGTGGGGTGCATGATCTGCCTTCCGATTCTACCGGAGCACATGCGGGAGACGGCTCTGAACGTGGGGGGGAACTCATTGCAAGCGCCAGGCTTTCCCCCTCCCTTTTTGCCGCGAGAGGAGGTCGGGGTATCGACTACGAGTGTTGTGGGAGGGGTCGGTGTCATAGGGGTAGCTGGCGTTGCCGGGAGCGCGAGTTATGGCCGGCAGGGCGGAAGGAAAGGGAGCGGCCCCGACGAGGACGCTTGTGAGGACCCGCTTTTGCAGAGGGAGCTGGATGCATTAGGAAACCACATCCGTTTTTTCAAGAACGGGAAGGATCAAGGGCCGGCTTACACGCAAATACCTGGAGGTCAGTAGAAGACAGGACGGGGAGGGATGGAGGGAGGGAGGGAGGGAGGAGTGGGGCGGGGAGGCCGCTCAGGATCAGCGCCCACCGCGTCAGAGAAGCCTTCAGTGGGGGTCGGGATCTCGGCATCTCCCTTCGTAGGTCTCGGCGTTGTGAACTCTTTGTTCTCCTGTGAATTAAACACTCAGTTCCCCTGCTGTTTCTCGTACAGCGCGGTACTACCCCGCCGTCTCCCTCTACCTTGCTGGTCGAGTACGAGGCAACTTCGGTCCTTCCCTGATATGCCCTCCCCAGACCTCCATCCCCTTCTCGCCAGTGGCCGCCCTCAAAGGTGGTCTCAAACGTGACGAGCTTGCGCTTCATAATCAGGCAGTAAATGAGCGAAGAGCTGCCTTGGCTGCAAGACGACAGCGGCAGGAAGCGACGGAGCACCAAGAGGGAGGGCGGCTGGTGGGAGAGCGCCACCAGCAAGTGGTGGGAGTGAAGGAAGTGAGAGAGGAGGCGGGGAACACTGATGAGAGAGGAGGCGAAGAAAGGGAGGGGGGGCCAGCGGGGAGGGTCGCGGGGCACAACTCTTAGCGCTTGAGTAAAGTACCCCCAGCATCGCATTCACATCCCGTGGTTGTCAGGATCGTTTGAAAAGTACTTTTACGATCATCTTCGCTCGCTACTAACCGGAATCCTCTCTCTCTTCCTTCTTGGTCGCAAGCCTCCTCCACCCTCCCTCGCCCGGGTTATCCCGTCCTCCCTCGACAACGCCGCGGGCATAATTCCTCCCTCTCCCCGACCCCACGCCTCTAAGAGCCAGGCAAGCAGCCCCACGTTAACGCACAAAAAGACAAGGGACGATATCCAGGTCGCAAAAAAAGTGTTGCGACCCTGAAACTCGAGTAGATAGGCGCAGGCCAGCCAGGCGCCCAGTGCCAGGAGCCAGACCACGCCGAGGAAGAGCGGGAGGGAGGAAGGGAGGGACGCGAGGGAGGGCCCTGCAGCGGGGAGGACGGAGAAGTACCAAGCAAAATACTGGGCGGTGCAGACTTTGTTGAAGGCCACGAAAGCCATGGTTTGAACGGCCACACAGAAAGGCAGGTCTCGCGGGCCGAGGGTGAGCGAGGTGGATGCCAGGAGAAGGAGCTGGGGGAGGAAGGCGGCCAGACCCAACAACCGCCGACGCTCCTCATCTTGAAAGTCCAAGTAGATGGCGTAGAACCAGGGAGAGAAGTTATGGCGATTGTCTGTCCTGGTCAGGTGGTAAAGGAGGCCCTGGGAGAGGTAGGGGTGACCTGACAGGGCGTAAGCGGCCAGAGTCAGGCCCAGGAACGTCAAAGCGCTGACAACAGAGAAGAGAAAACGCTTTCTTGTCGAGAATGGCCAGACGCTGCGCCAGGAGCCATTGGCAGTGAGGTCCTGTCCCTCGCCATCCGTGTCGCTTTCAGGAAGTGCTGCCAGGTAAGAGAAGGAGAATATGATTGGGTACACCTTGAAATGGACTGCTGCCCCATGAAAGACTGCTGCGAGGATAGGTCGATTTTGCTGCACTAGCAAGACCGTCGCAAGAACCAATGCGCTGACTAAGGAGTCTGCACTGCCCCGTGTTGAGCAATTAATGACTAGGGGATTATAGAGCCAAAATGACGCATATAATACTGGAGGAGACGCAGCAAAAAACGACGAAAAGCCGTTCATTGGTTGGATCTTCAGCGGTGTGTTGTTTGCCACTGTATACTGGGAGGAAATTTTCATTATCAGGAACCCCACCAGCAAGTCAAAGATGACAAACAAGACCTTCCCCCACGCCGGGTGTAACCACAGGTTAGGCAGCAGCAAGTAGGCCAAAAAAGGTGTATAGCGATAAGTATCACGCTCGTATGGAGATCCACCATCACTTAAAAAACGTGCTGCATCACTGAAGACGAAATAATCGATATCTGTGTACTTCACAGTGCTTGAAGCTCTGTCGATCCACGCCCCTACTGCCAGCATCCCCAAGCGTATCAACAGGGCCCCTACAAACACAGACACCGTTGAAAATGGCGAGCTGGTCTGTGAGGAGGACAACATCCCTGTTGATGAGTAGCACAGAGAATGTTGAAATCGAGAAAGGTGGGAGGTAGGACTGGAAAGTCGCAAGTCTCGTGAGCGATGCGAGGAAAGCGGGCGATGGAGGGGCGTCCGGGGTGGCCCCCTGTGCCATCCACTTCACGGCAATGACCGCAGTCAGCGGCGCACCTGACAACCTTTCATGCAACGCATCAGCTCAAAAATTGTTCGGATGTGCGTGTGCGCGCCAATTTTTTGCGGCATTCTTGCGTCTAACACGTCTTGCGGCCCCGCGGACGACCTCCGGGCTCAGGGGCGCGTCATCACGTTCTCACAGGCAGCGAAGCCTCCAAGACGCCGTACGTACGGCGCCTGAAATTCTTCTGATCTCTATGCCCTGCACAACCGCATTTTTATGCCTTTTTTATTTTTCGACTTCGCACTCATCGTCGCGTTTTTACTCTTGTGGCTGAGGGAACTGTGCTTTGCTTGTTGGCCACAGAGGGCGGCGCCATGCCAGCCACCGTTCTAGAAGGCTTTCTGTGGGGTTCGGGCAAACCAACTCCCTGTCCCTGACTCGAAAACATCACGTACAAACAGGCATCTTTGTGTAAAAGAGCACCACGAGTAAGAATTGCAGACATCGTCGTCTCCTTTTCTAATCTTTGTGTCTTTCAAAGTTAACAGGTTTGTACTGCAGTGCTCGCCCGAATTGTGGAAGTTTTAGCGCATATAGCTGGTCTACCCCTTTTGTTCTTCGCGCGAGGTCTAAGCACAGCATCATCTTCCTTTTTTCTCCAGATTCACACACAGCACAAAGCTAAAAAATAATCGAAGTCGGGAAAGTCGGCCAGTAGCCTTTTTTATCGGGTGTAAATGTTTTTTGTGAGTAAATCGAAGCTACCTTCCCTGTGCTCGAAACTTTCTGCTCATATTCGTTCTTTAACCCATTCCTTCTCTTTCCAGGGTGGCGATCCATTCGAACATTTTGCAGGAGCAGGCATGGGAGGTGGCCGGGGGAGGGGAGGGGGAGGGGAGGTGGACAATCAAGAGTTCTACAAAATCCTCGGGGTAAACACGGACGCCAATGAGGGAGACATCAAGAAGGCTTACCGTAAGCTCGCGCTGAAGAACCACCCGGACAAAGGTGGAGATCCTGAAAAATTCAAAGAGATTACCATGGTGCGTACAACAGTGTCGCCTCGTCTGCGTACCTTGGTGGGCTATCCGACAGAGACAGCAGGCCGATCTTGTCGCGTTCGTCAAGTCCTATTTTCGCCTCTCGCAAAAGCGTGGGGGGGGTTTGTTGCCTCTTTTTCTGTGGAAGCGATTGTCATGGATAGGCATTTTGCTCACCAAGTGCACCCTCTCCTCCTCTGAACCCGACATTCTCAACTGCCGGCACAGGCCTACGAAGTCCTCTCTGATCCGGAGAAGCGCAAGCGGTACGACCAGTACGGGAAGGACGGTTTGGAGGAGGGAAGCATGCACAATCCGGAAGACATCTTCTCCATGTTCTTTGGCGGCGGGCGACGGGGCCCGAGTGGTCCGCGAAAGGGGGAGGACATCCGGCACCCTCTGAAAGTGACCCTCGATGACCTATACAATGGGAAGAAGTGCCACCTGGCCATCAACCGCGACAAACTCTGCGGGGCCTGCGAGGGCTTAGGGGGCAAGAAAGGGGCGGAACGTTCCTGCAGCACATGCAATGGGCGGGGGGTGACGGTCCAATTGCGTCAGATAGGTCCGGGCATGGTGCAGCAATCTCAAATGCCTTGCTCGGTGTGCCGGGGGGCGGGGAAGACGATGAGCGAGAAGGACAAATGCCGCGAATGTCGGGGACGGAAGGTGGTGAAGGAACGGAAGCTGTTGGAGGTGCATATCGAGAAAGGGATGAAGCACAACCAGAAGATCACCTTCCACGGCGAGGCGGACGAGGCCCCCGGCACCATCCCGGGGGACATCATCTTTTTAGTGCAGGAGAAGGATCATGAGGTGTTCACCCGCAAGAACAATGACCTCTTCATGGAAAAGACCCTGACGCTGACCGAGGCCCTTGTCGGCTACGACTTCCTCTTCACCCATTTGGACGGGCGGGTCATCAAGTGCGGGAACCAGCCCGGAGAGATCATCAAGCCGGGCGACATCCGGATGGTCCAGGGCGAGGGGATGCCGATCCACGGATCTCCTTTCACAAAGGGCCGCTTGTTCATCGTCTTCAAGGTGGAGTTCCCACCGTCAGGAGCCTTCGACGCGGCGCAACTTCAGGCGCTGGAAGCCGTCCTGCCCTCGCGAGTGGTCCCCAAGGTGACTGGAGAGGAGGAAGAAGTGGATCTCGTGCCTGTGGATGCGAACCAGATCGGGGCGGGGGACGATGGGAGCGCAATGGATGAGGATGAGGACGGTCGGGGCCAGCGGGTGCAGTGTCAAAACATGTAAAGACACAGGAGAGGTCCGACGCGGAGAGGGGGGTCAGGAACGGGTTCCCTGGCGTGTCGGAGGGGTTGGTACATGCATGTCCGGATGCCTGGAGGCAAAGGTTTAAAGAGGCGGATCCCGCAGTAATCGAACGATGGAATGGTGCAACACTAGCCTAGGGACGTGCCAGTCGCCAACAGTGACACGTGGGATGCGTCCATTTAATCTCATCCGTCTGGGTAACAGAGGGGGGAGGAGCGAGAAAGAGAGTAAAGAGAAAATTTGAGTGGAAGATTCCTACAAATTGCATGAGAAAGAAACATGTTTGCCATCGGGAGTGATAAAAGACGACATGTACTACATAAAATAAATCCTGCATGCTTTGTTTTTGTTTCGTAATGCATCCTCGACTAGTATGCGAAGCCAAAGCACCTCCCACCGCGCGCGTCGATCCTGACTGACAAAGACCTTGTCACTCCCCCGCCCATCCACCACGACTCCTGCCTGGGGCATGCACGGAAGACATCTCATGCGCCTTCTTCTCCCTCGTCCATGGCCACGTTGTGTTCGACACTGTCCACATCATCCAGCTCTTCCAGCGCCTCGATCACGCTCATGTTCCCCTCGAAGTCCTCGTCCGAACAGTCCATCAGGAGCTTGGGCACGTTCACCATCAACGAGGCCTTGATCTCCCTACCCTTCCCCAGGAAGACCTCCCTCAGGCTACTCACACTGGCCGGGTCCACCAGCACGCTCGTGACGCCCTCCTCCTCGTTCACGCGCGTGTCCACGTCCTCCACGTCGGCCTCCAGCGCCGCCTCCAAGACGGCGTCTTCCTCCACAATCCCCGCCAAATCGATGCGACCCTTCCTGTCGAAATTGAAGGCCACCGATCCTGACGTCGCCAGTTTTACGTCGGTCTTCTTGATGACGTTGCTGATCTCAGTCTTCGCCCGGTTCGTGTTATCTGTCAAGCAGTTGATGATCAGGCCCGCGCCCCCGTACCCGTACGCCTCGTACACCGCCTCTTTATAATCCGCTTCATTGGCGTTGCTCCCTCGCTGGATGGCGCGCTGGACGTTATCGCTGGGCACGCCCTGGGCCTTGGCCTCCCGGATCATGACTGCCAACGCCCGGTTCACCTCCGGGTCGGGCCCTCCTGCTTTCACGGCCATCACCAGTTTCTTTCCGTACGTGGCATAGACCTTCGTTTTCAGGGCGTCCGATTTCCCTTTCCGGGCGGCGTTCTTAGCTGCGCGACGGCCCATGAAGAGCCTAAAGGGGGAGTGGGCACGATGCAAGCAGCGGGTGACTAGGCGAGAAAGGGGCGTTAGGAAAACGGTCACGGCAGGGACTACATTTCCTCCTCCATTCCTCCACTCCCCCAGCAACATTATACTTTCACAAGATTGGAGGGACTACAAGATACACCTTTGGGTGATTGCTGTCTAGTACACGTGCACTGGCCTGAGCCATGTCCGCGACTACGATTTCCATCTACCAGGAAATAATTTCCCACTCAAAATCAGGTTCAAAGCTACCATAAGACTTTTCAAAAACGTACCTGTTCATTCGATTGAATCTCGGTTGCGGCTGTCGCAGAGGTAGATACACATTGCCGCTCATCGTGTCCGCTAGTATCCCTGGAGCTGAAGTTGCAGCCTCAGGCGGTCGGCAGGATGGCAAGAAAAATGCTTGCCCAGGGCTCAAAGAAATGATGAATAATACAAACATGCATCCCATATATACCATGACCCTGGTTGTCGTCATCCTTGAATCTAGGATGTCTGTGGGGGTTAAAAATCTGCACGTGAGGTGACGGCCAGGCATATCACTCGCCTTCAGGATGGAAGAAGCGAGAGGAGACGGTACTTCACAATTTCCACAGCTCCGACGTAACGCAATGTCTTCAGAGCGGGCCATGTGATACTCTCAGCTGATCGAATGCACTCATACAGCAAGTTAGCAGGATTTTGTGGCTCGTGTTCAATATTTCCACCGCAAGCGCGTCTCAGTCGTCGACCCGACCCTTGAAGGCGTGGCTTCCGAATCGGCAACAGTGCTCCGCTTCACTCGCAGACTTCACTGCCACGCTCCGCGCCTGTACTAACGAAACATCGGGTATGTGTGGAGTATGCACAATTGTATGTGACACATTAGATTTAAACTTTGTCTGCCGGGATTGCGTCTCTGCGTGCGTCACTTTTTGTAAAAGGAAAATATTGCTCTGACTCTCTCCTGATTTCCATTTTAGGCATGAGGCAAGAGGAATAATTAATTACTCAATTCATCGCGCATGGAGAGGCGCCGCAGCTACAGAAGAGTGATAGGCGTGATAGGAGTGGCATTTTTAATGCGGGAGACAACAGGGTTTGACATTCTTCATCCCTTTCCTCAACGTCAGCTCCACAAGCTCAGCCCGACCCCGTCGGAAGCAGGTGGACGCCGCCGTAAGCCATTCTCGTACAACTTGGGCAACTTTCCCATCATCGGGGAAGGATATAAGCGGGCAAGGAAAAGTCGGATAAGACTTGTCAGTCTCTCCCTGAGTACATCAAGTTGTGCCGGTGGTGGCAGCGGCATCGTCGAGAAGGAGGTGAGACAAGAGCAAGGGCTTCCCTCCCGACCAACCGCACCTGTGCGTTCAGGCCCTTCGCCACCACCTACGCATCCCTCTCCCCAGACAAAGTCCAGTGCGGGTTCCTCGCCCATATTGCGCAGGGGTCAGTCCAGTGCTGAAGGGCAGGTAACCAAACAAGCATCGCAGCCACAAAGCCCCCCGTCGCTCTCGGGGCGGACACAGCCTCCGCTCTCGTCGTCAACTTCAGCACTATCTCCAGCTAGCCCTCACAGGCCTTTGCAGAGTCTGAGGTGGGATGAGGAAGGGCGGGTGCTGGCGGTGTTGGAGGGGCTGGCTCGGCGTCGACGCAGAGACGAGTTCTGTGCCGCTACCGGGAGGATGGGTTTTGGCAAGGGCGAAAAGGGTAAAGGAAAACCCCGAGTAGCTGCGGTAAATGTACATCGGGTGGAGGAGGAGGGTAGCCTGGAGGTGCTGGAGGCCTTCATCCGAGCAGCGGCTGCCTGTCAGGAGCCGCGGGTCGCGTGGGGGGCGATGGAGGTCATGCTCCGGCGATTGGATGGTGCGGGGGAGGAGAAGGCATGGAGCCCGCGGTGGGACACGTTCTCTACCTTGATGAACTCTCTTCGCCGTGGGAAGGAGCTGGATCTCCTGCTGCGGAGCTTCAAGACCGCCCTCCGGTTCAGGGGCCTGAGCAAGACCGTGCTCCTCAACATCCTCCTTGCCGGCCTCTGCGACAAGAACAAGCACGTGGACGTGGCCGCCTTCTACCTGGAGACAGCGCAGGCCAAGTGGGGGGTGACTCCCAACGAGGTGAGCTGGAATACGCTGCTGGGCGCGGCGGCGCGGCAGAGCCAGGGGAGGCTCTTCGAGGACCTTGAGAGGAAAATGGCCGCCCAAGGTTTGGAGGGAGACGTTACGACCCGCAACATCCGGCTGCAGTATCTGCTCGCGTCTCGGCCCAGCGATGGGCTTGCCTTATTCGAGCGGATGCGGCAAGAGGCGCGAGCACAAGGGCGGGCGGTGGCGGGGAGGGGGGCGGAAAGGGGGAGGGTCATGGACCTGCGGACCGTGAACATCATGGCCGGGTACATAGCGCGGACGAAGGGCTTCGACGAGGCCCAGGCAATGGTAGAGGACGTGAGAAGGGGGGCCCCGAGGATCGAACCGAGGGCGGTCACGCACAACATCCTTCTCGACGCGCTGCTGAAGGCGAGACGGGTGGAGGAGGCCCTGGAGTACTTCTATGCCGTGGCCGCAAGGGCCTCGTCTGGCCCTGGGCCTGACAAGAGCGCAGGGAGAGGGAGCAGGGGGGAGAGAGGGCGCCAAGGCGGGGGCTGGAGGAAGGAGCGGGAGAAGGAAGTCGCCTTGGTGGACAGCACCACCTACGATATCCTCCTGAACGGGCTCGTGCAAAACGGACGAGTCTCCACGGCCGGGGCAGTCCATACCATGATGCGCAAGGCTCAGTTTCCGCCCACCATGTACACCTACGCAGCCCTCATCCGCCTGCAGAAGAGTGCCCTGGACGTGTACCGGCTGTGGGGCCAGGCGCGCGCGGAATACCCACGGCTCAGCCTCCCTTTCCTCAACCTGTTGGTTTACGAGCTCGGGCAGTCCCACAACGACTTGCCGGGGGCCCTGGCCGCCTTTCGCGCCATTCTTCGGATGGGTCGTCAGCCCAACACCATTTCTTTCAACTCTCTTTTCTCCGCTCTTATGAAGGACGCCAATGCCTGCCTTCCCAGATGGACCCCCCCTCTTGAGGAAGGGGGGGAGGAGGGGCCGGACAAGACCGGGGAGCGACTGTCCCACGGGCAGGGATATCTTTTGGAAGACGAGTATCCTGCTGTGTCGGCTCTCTCGAGCGAGGGTCGCGGGCTGATATCCCTTCTCGAGTCTCTGCAGGATAGGACCCTTCTGGAAGCCTCCTTGGTTGTGCTTCGGAGCATGTACCATGAGGGGAAAAGACCCTCAAGCTCGAAGGAGACCAGAGAGGGTTCCGAGACAGGCAACGAGAATATGCTTCAAGGGTATGAGCTTGGGCAGGGACGCGCATCCTCCCCCCCCTCCGTGACCGCTTCAGCGCGTCCCAACGCCCGGACCTTCACCATCCTGATGGCCGGCATCAACCGGGCGGACCTGGGGCCTCGAGGGACTGCTCTTTGCATTGCCCTGTACCACGAAGCCCAAGAAGATGGTGTGTCCCCGAACGGTATCATGTGCCATGCTTTGCTCCGCTCATTCGGGCCGGACGCGAAAGGGGCCCTGGGTTTCTTCAAGCGGGAACTCCGGGTCTCTCTGAAGGCACTGGATGCGGTCGACCGCGCGGAGGAGGCAGCGAGAGGATTGGAAGACGAGACAGAGGATGGACGAGAAATCGACGGGGTCTTTACGTCCGGTGGGAATCTGTCGCTGGCTTACATGGCCTTGCTCTACATCTGTGGGGTCTCCGGGCGTTCCGATTTGGCCCTGCAGTTGCTCTATGCTATGCAGCGGGACGGACTGCCCACTGATCAAAATGTTTGGGAGGCTTTTGAGGCGGGCAAAACCGCTCCTGGCGCTGCCGCTACTGCCACGTCGTCCATGGGCCAGTTGTGGATGGGCCCCTACGAGTCTCTGCTGCGGACAGAGACTATGGGCTTGGGATGGGAAACGGGTGTGAGGCGAGTGCGAATAAAATTCTGAGGACCTTACCGGCAGTGTACACAACAGAAATTGAAAGGCAAAATGCTCCTGCTAACCAATCCGTTTTTGCAATATCTGCAGCTTGTAATATAAAGGAACAATAACTTTTTAAATATAAAGGAAAAGAGATTGTCAGGTTTTAACCTCCTCCCATTTGGGCCTGCCCACCGCATTACCGTGAGGAAACCAGGAGCGAGATTCGTGTCAGTATCCGAAGATTTTTCTCCCGCAGATGCCAATAGCGTCTAAAGGAGCCATCTGATGGGGTACATTTAAGATAACTTGTGTCGGTGCCCACTTTATTGACCACCAACCGCTAGCTTTCTATCCGGGCAGCTCTCGCTCAGGTATCTGAACCAAACCATCAGCTCGAACATAGACAAGAAAATCACGTCGCCACGCACAATCTGATTGTCGAAAATCTATTCCAACCATTTTCGAGCAGGCTGTGGCGTCCAGTCCCATCTAAACATGGCATCACCTCTGCCTGCTCGTCGACGGCGGTGGTACGTCCCGACCATACATGTCCTTTTGCTGAGCGGTTGGGCCGCCATTTCGGAGGCGTTTGCCGTCCAGGGATGCAACGCTCCAGCAATAAGAGCGTTGACATCATCCTCATCGAAGCCCGCGGCATCCAGTGGAGTGGCGTCTGTGTACCGCAATGACTGTTGCAAAGCCCCGTCTACCTGTAAACCTCTGCAGACCGTCGGCCCCCTCATGATGATGCCTGATAGCAGCAATATTGGAAGAGACATACATGAAAGCAGTCGTAGCTGCCAGAACATCTATATTGTGGGTAAACCCAGCTGTAGGAAAGCAGTGGCAGAGGCCTTGAGCACTGCAATGGGGTTGCCTGTTATTCAAGCTTCGAGTGCTGCCACACTCCTTCCATCCTCCTCCGCCATCGTCGACGTTGACGATTCTGTCATTACTGAGAACGAGGGCGCCACCATACTGAGTGCATTGGGTCTTGTCATCAGATTGGTGGAAATGGATGACTTTTCAGGAGTTGGAAAAGAGCGAGACCGGCAGAAAGAGCGTCAAGCCGTGAGCCGATTTGATGTGGCGGTAGGCGCCGAGGACGACATTGCGTACACCTACGTCGTGAAGCATATTCAGAACTTGAGACGCCTCTCGGGAGGATACGGTGACGGTGCGGTGGATCCTTCGCTGGACCTGGATTTAGGGGCCAACACGTTCTTCCTGTCTCTCACCTTCCCCGACGTGCGGGAGTGCCTCCCCCTCCTGCCCGGGCTGGAAAGAGGCGTGGACGCCTTGGAGCTTCGCGTGGACCTTCTCCGCGACAAGACGCCCTGGGACATCCTCCGTCAGGTCGCCATTCTAAAATCTGCCACGAGGCTCCCCGTCATTTTTACAGTGAGATCTCAGGACCAATGTGGCGCCTTCCCAAACGAGCCGGCGGCTATCTTCGACCTCCTGGCCCTCGGGCTGCGGGCAGGCGTAGAGGTGCTTGACGTGGAAGCGTGCTGGGACCGGAAGGCTCGTGAGTCTCTTTTAACTGAGGCTTGGCGGGGCTATCGGGGCACCACGCGCCTGTTGGGATCCTACCACGTAGTGGGCCGCCGCGTCCCCGACCGAGAAGCCCTGGAGATTTTCCAAGAGTGCTACCACGATGGGAGGGTCGACGCCGTCAAGGTGGTGCTGACAGCTCACAGCGTCCGCGATACCTACCGCGTGCACGAATTGGCAGCGGCCGCCGGCCTCCCTCCTTCCCTCCCCGTGGTGGCGCTGTGCCTGGGCGAGGTCGGGAAACTGAGCCGAGTCTTGAACAGCCGGTATACGCCCGTCACCAGCAAACTTCTGCCCTACGTGGCCGCCCCCGGCCAATTGACCGCGGAAGAAATCATGAGGCTGCGTCAGGACCTGGGCATGGTCCCTACGTCCTCCTTCTGTCTGCTCGGAAGCCCGATCGCCCAGTCCCCCTCCCCGGCTATGCATACGGCCGCTTTTCAACACTGCCTGTTGCCGCACACCTACAGCTTCCTTGAGACCGAGGACGTGCTTGATCTCAAGGCGCGCGCGAAGGAAGGGCGTTTTGGGGGCGCCTCCGTGACCATCCCGCACAAGCAAGCCGTCATCCCGCTCTTGGACCGGGTGGAGCCCTCCGCTGAGGCGATCGGGGCGGTGAACACGGTGGTGGTGGAGGAGGACCCGACGACGGGGTCCGTGCGCTGGGTCGGCCACAACACGGACTGGAAAGGCATCGTCCAGCCCGTGACCCGCCGGCTCCGGGAGGCGGGGCGCGGGTTAAGGGACGACAAGGGCAGGCCTCGAGTTGCCCTAGTGGTGGGCGGGGGGGGGACGGCACTCGCCGCGGCCTATGGCATGACCTCCCTCGGTATGCGCCTTCTCGTCTTTAACCGCACCCCCAGCAAAGCCCACGACGTAGCGCGTCGCTTCGGGGGTAAGGTCTTGGAGTCTCTGTCGCCGGAAGCCGTCCTGGCCGCCACGGAGGGCCAGCAAGATCACTTGGACGTGGTGGTATCCACGGTGCCTGCCAGTGCCGAGTTCGTCTTGCCCGACGCCATGCTCCTGGCGCGACCTGTGGTGATGGACGCTGCCTACCGGCCGGCCGAAACAAGCTTGCTCGCTCAGGCTCGAGCCGCCGGGTGCCCCTACGTGCAAGGCGCGGAGATGCTCATCGCCCAGGGGGTGGAGCAATTCCAGCTCTGGACGCGCCGGAGAGCACCCGAGGAAGTGATGCGGGCGGCGGTGTACGCGACGGTGGAGGAGCTCAAGTAGCTCAACACGAAGGAGTGAGAGGTAGAAGGCGGATGACGGCGGAAAGTGTAAAAGTAAAGCATCTAAATCAAACTCAAACCGATTCGAGCATCGCACGCTTATCTCGGGGCGTTCTGCTTGCTTTTAGTACGATGGTGTCTGCCTCAACCCCCCGCTTCTCTCCGTCCTGAGCACATGCAAAGATTCCTTTCTTCACAAGCCGCCGATCCCCTCCATCCTATTCTCCTTGTCTCAAAACCGTTAGTCTAGCCCTGTCCGGCCGTCAAGCCCAGCAGCAAGCCCGAATTCTGCCCCCCCGGCAGGTAAGTGATGTTGCGACTCTTGCTCAAGATGTCCGCAATGTCCCGGGCCGCGTCGATGCGACGAATCTCGATCAAGGCAGTCCCGAAGTCTGCCACGGCTTTGGAGATCTTCATCGCCGCCTCCGCCTCGCCCTCTGCACGGATGACCACAGCCTTACGTTCCTGATCTGCCCGCTGCACTATGTACATTTGCCTCTCTGCGTCCTGCTCCGCCACCTGCTTCTGCTCGATGGCCTTGGTGAACTCCTTGCTGAAGGTCAAGTGGGTGATGGAGACGTCATCTAGGATGAGGTGGAACTCCCTGGCGCGCTTGATAAGGTTGACTCTGATCTGATCCGAGATTTGCTCGCGCTTGCTCAGCAGCTCCTCCGCGTTGTACTGGGCCACCACCGCCTTCAAAACCTCATTCCCCACACCGGGCAAAACTCGCTCATCGAAGTCTTGACCGATCTTTGAAAAGATCTCGGGAAGCATCTGTTCCACAGGCCGGGAGAGGACCCGCAGGGAGATGTTTACGTGCTGCAGATCCTTAGTGCCCGTCACGGAATTTATGACCCGAGGCTTGGAGCGCACGTCAAACAAGAAAGCCGATTGCAGTACGGGGATGACGATGCTTGTTCCTTCGGCCAGAGGCTTCGGAAGCACGCCCTTGAAGCGGTCGAACACTACAGCGCGGTGCCCGCCTTCCACTAAGCCATGGGAGTGGTGAGTTTTTACCATGGGGGGAAATGATGGAGTTGATTAAGTTCAACATTATCTATCTCTTGAGCCTTGTCATACTTGTAGAACATGCGTGTCGGCCTTATAGCTTGATCTTAGACATCAGGCGTCTGCAATCGTCTGAGGAAATAGTGACCAGGCCCGCTTACCGTTGAACAAAAAGTTGTTTCCTACGAATGCGGCCCCTGCCACGCCGGCACCTAACTTTGCAACTCTGCCCAGTAATGCCTCCATCTCTCACTTTTCCCTGGACTTTCACCCGGCCAAATGGATAGAAGGAGATGGATGGAAAGTAATGAGTCATGATGATGATGCATGTCGAACGGCATCTTTATCTGCACAGTCTTCCTTTCCACTACCCTAAGCTTCCCTAAGCTTCATGCCATAATTGTGTCACTATGTTAAATGAAGCATGCACACGCGAGAAAACATATTGTCCTTACCTTGTGTACGGGGAGGTCACTGATTACTTCCCGGACTACCTCAGTATCTTCCGAAGCGTAGTGCTCCGACGGTGCAAACACCCGTTGCTACCTGCGGTATTCGAAGAATATAAGTCAACACCGTTAAAACACCATCAATGGATAAAAGACTGCGCGATATTCTGCTTGTGATGCAACAAGTTGTGCGATTGAAAGGCCTGAATGCCTGTGGAAAGAATTTTTCCTCGTTCGCCGGCTTCCTAGCCTCTCCATTACACTCGCCCTCCCACAAGTCCTGGGATGGCCACGAGAGAAGCGTCAGGGAACGGTAGACGCTTGAAAAGCTTTTTGTGTCTCATATAGATGTGTTCACTTCTACACATCCCCTCCCACTCGCCGTAGAAGCTGGCGGAGTGGAAGACACAGAGAGGTGGTGTGCTGTGTAGCCGGGAGGTGAGGGATGCTGCGGCAGGGCTTGACCAAGTTGCGGCACTCTCATCATGCCGGTAAGCAAAGTTAAGGCCGGTATTATGTACCTTCACACCAAATATATTTATCCCTGGTTGTGACCATATCATTGCGCCTCAGGTAAGAGAGTACAGCAGGTTCAGGAAAAGTACAAGGGGCAGGTGACGTCAACGCTCCTGTCGCATCAAAAAGGAGGCACTTGGGAAGGTATTCATGCGTCTAGAGGAGGGTGCCGGGCGATGAGTGGTGGATTTTTCGACCAACTTCGACAATCACTTAAGAAGGAGGTGGAACAGAATAAAGAGTTCAAGGAAAGCCTGTCAAAGCTAAGGAAGGAGACGGGAGACTTGACGGGAAAAGCTCAGGAGAACTCCTCCAAGTTGGCGGAAAGCATGCACAAGTTGTCATCGACTGTATCCAGCCGCCTGAATGAGACAAGAGAAAGTTTGAGCAAGAACTCCCAGGTACTCATGTCGCAGTTAAAAGAGAAAGTAGGGGCATCGCAGGCGGAGGAAAGCGAAAAGAAAGGCGAGGGGGCAAGGAGAGATTCCCCCTCTCCTGTCAAGTCGCACGCGGAAGTCTCTCACAAGGAAAGCCCGACTTCCTCCAAGAGCGCATCAAGTCATGCTGACGGTCATCATGAGTCGCCCGCACGGGAGGGAGGACGGAGAAGAACCCTCGAGGAGGCCAGCCAGGCCGCTGAAGAAGACCCTGTGAAAGCGTCGGGCGCCGAGGACTCCGCAGGGCGCAAGGAAGAAGCATCAAGGGACGAGACGGAGGCCTCATCCACCTCTTCCTCCAGTGGAGGGACGGGTGCTGGCAGTGGTGCGTCTGGGGGGAAGGAGAATGTGTTTACAAGGTGGTTGGCGGGACGCCCTCCTCGGGAGTCCGTCCGAGTCTTTGTTCGGGACTTCCAGGTGGGCCTGAGGGAGGCGTTTGCGGACCTGTTTGGGATGCGGGAAAAGAGCACCGGTATGAGGAAGCACATTTATCAACAAAGAGCTTCGGAAGCGGATGGGGAAGCCGGGAAGCAAGAGGGAGAGGAGGGGGAGAAGGGGGAGGCGGGGGAGGAGAAAAAAAAGAACGCCGGGGGCGCCTTGGTGGTGGTGAAGCAGCAACAGAAAACCTGGGAGCGGCTAGCTGAGCAATTGCGAGACGCGCCTATCATCCAAGAGATTTTAAAAGCGGGCACGAAGCTGGCGGACACAGAGCTCGGTCGGCAGGCGGGAAAGCTGAGGGGCAAGCTCCAGGACCGGGTGGAAGACGCGCGGGAGCTGTGGGAGACGAGTCAGAACCCGATCGTGTACAAGCTCTCCTCCATGTGGGACGACCTGACCTCGGAGACGGAGCTGGGCATTGCCTTGCGGGAGATCCGGCGAGCGGACCCGGACTTCGTGGTGGAGGACTGGGTGAACACGCTGTCCGAGTCCTTCCTGCCCCTCTTCTTCAAGGCCTACCTGAAGGGGGACCTGAAGACGCTCAAGCCCTACCTCTCGGAGGGGATGTACAGGCAGATGGCGGAGGAATTTCGTCTCCGCAAGGCCGAGGGCCTGGCGCTGGACCCGCACGTGCTCGAGATCAGCAACGCCGAGATCGTACAGGCCAAGCTCCACGACCACCAGCCCGTCCTCGTCCTGGGGACGCTCATCCAGCACATCAACTGTGTGCGGAATCGGGAAGGGGCGATCGTCGAGGGGAAGGAAGATGAGGTACGAGCCTCCTTTTACCTGCTGCTGTTTGTGCGGGAGTACGACGAGAAGGAGGGGGCTTTGCAGTGGAAGATCCAGGAGCGGTACCTGGGCTTCTCCCAGCCCTTCATTTAGAGTGAGGAGGGGCGACAGAGCCATCGAGCCGCTTCGAAGCAAAGTATGATTTGAGACGGTTTCGACGAACGTATTGCGTTGTTATTTTACTGCATTTGTGAGACGCCTCCGTGTGCTTGCTTTAGGAGCCTCACATTGCCCCTCTGTACATAGGCTCCTCGATCTAGGCGAGCCTGGCGAAAGCTACCGACACTCCCACAGCTTGATTTCACGATTGACGCTGCCGGTGGCCAGGTAGGGCAAGGTCGGGTGCTGCGCCAGGGCCGAAACGAATTGCTCGTGGGCGTCGGGGAGGGAGCGGATGCAGCGCGCCTTGGCAATGTCGAACACGCGCAGGCTCCTGTCGTCCGAGACGCTTAACAGAAACTGCCCCGACGGGTGGAAGCGGACGGAACGAACCCAGTTCTCGTGGTCTGCAAGTCTCAACAGACACTGCCCCGTCCTCGCATTCCAGAGCATGATTGTCTTGTCGCGGCTGCCCGAGACCAGGTAGGCCTCCTCGGCCGATCCCTGACTCTGGAGGCCGGCGCTTGCCTCACCATTCTCAGACCCTAGGCCGGTGCTGCCCCCCTTGTTGCCATCGATCTTCACCGCGACCCCAGGGGGCGGGAATGCCACAGCCTCCACCACGTGGGAATGCTCCCTAAGGACGGCGACGGGGGCGCACGTGTCCAAGGTCCAGACCGCCACCAGCCGGTCACTTCCCCCGCTGGCTAGAAGCGCCCCGTCCGCGCTTGTGGCAATGCAGCGTACCCAATCGGTGTGCGCGCCGACTAAAGACCTTTGGCAGAATCCCGTGCTCACCTCCCACAGCCTCACTGTGGTGTCTCTCGAGCAGGAGGCAAGCTGAGCGTCCGTTGGCCCAATAAAAGCCAGGCCCGAGATGGTGTGGTCGTGGCCCCGTAGTGTCCGTACGCACTCGGGCGCGGTGCTCGGGGACTGGAAATTCCACAGTTTTATGCTGAGATCGCTAGAGCAGGACGCTAGTAGCGTGCCCGCTCGGTTGAAGACCACAGCCTGGACACCATTGGTGTGCCCTTTCAGGGTCAGTTCGTGCGCCCCGCTCTCCAAATCCCATGTCTTGATCGTTGCATCATCACTCCCCGAGACCAGTAAGGCAAAGATCGGGTGCATTGCCAAGCACGTCACCCCCCCTCGATGGCCCAGGAAGGAGCGTATGGCGGGGGCGCGGGGGAGATTGCGGTCGTCGCCCGCAGCTGGTGCCCGAGTGCCTCCCATGTGTGAGTGTCCGCGGTATGCTTTTAATTCTTGCTCAGCGACCAACAAACGCTCTTCCAACTCCATCAATTTTTTCTGCAAACTCACGACCGCGGACCATTTTTTTTCCAAGGTTCCTGTCAATTTAGGGACTGCTGCTGCTTCCAGGCCGGTTTCCATGGCGAATAGCTCGGCTGTCTTCGCGAGACTGTCCCCTTCGTCTCGAAGGTACTCCAAGATAGCCACATGCCTTAAAGGTTATTCGTAGGATGAGGATCTTTGACTTGAGAACTCGAACGTCGGTTATGAAGGCTGAAACGAGCAAGCAAGGAAAATAGGAAAAACACTTACAGGTCTGCCTTTTGACGCTCTGTCAGCATGATTTCCGTCTGCGGCTGATGGTTTCGACGCTAGTTTGAAGGAAATGTACTACATATTACCAAAAGAGAAGTAAAGCATTACTTGCTACCCGTGTGCATGCATGATCTGTGGTCCTCAGGTCGGCGGCGGACATGGCCCGACAGTATCGCCCCCGGATCTCGGCGAGGGCGAGTGACCGCCGGCGACCTCTCAGCGGAGCAGGTTAGTCGACGCGGTCAGTCACAACGTGCCCACAAAAATGAAACAAGGCGCAACCAATTTTTTTCAAGTATTTCTTTCTCCATATCGTAATGCGATGCGGGCTCTGAATGTTCCTTCCAAGTACAGTCCCGCCCAAGCCTCCCTCCTCACGTTTCTCGCGGAGGCCCCAAAGCGAGGGCAGCGCACTGACTTCACTCAGAATTAAGCCAATCCCACAAGACATCAGACAACGGATAAATGGTCCTCATCTCCATCCCATTCCTCTCTGTCGTGACATCCTCTTCAGTTGCCTCCTCCTACACGAACCCTGGCTGCCTGCTTGCGGGTAAGCTTGGGAGCACCTGGCTCCTTTTTCACGGGCACAGGCTTCTCAGTCAGGATAATTTCCAGATGAGCCGGGCTTGACATGTACGGATTGATGCGACCGTGGGCCCGATAAGTCCGTCGGCGTTGCTTGGGTGCCCGGTTGGTTTGTGCGTGGACGATATAAAGGTTGTCCGTATCCATTCCCTTCACTTCCGCGTTGGACTCTGCGTTCGTGAGCATATCCAAGACGATCTTAGTGGCCTTCTGAGGCCACGCGCACTGAGAGCCTGGCACACTCAAGAGTTTGCCCTGAGCATGTCGGCCGATGCCACCCTTAAACCGGGTGAACGGCACGGCCCGCTTGTACTGAAGCACATCCTCAAGAAACTGCTTGGCTTTGCCCACTTGCCACCCCGTGATTGTGTGCGATACTTCACGGACATGCTTGAAGTGCACACGGAGGTGAGAGCCGCGCGCCTTAGCGGCTATATTGGATATGGTAAGTAGGAAAATCGAAGGTGTTGAGCACTTCGTGAGGCATATGCTGACATGACACGCAAAACTCTTGCCCACACAAACGTACCCTTGTTCGGGTCATCAATCTCGCGGCTGTACCGGACCATTCTTTCCTGTATGATTGTCAATCAAAGAGAAAAGACGGTCAGGTGTTTGAGAGCTAGGTAGAGATGACCGTCTGGCGTGAGGTCGGGGTGCAATTCAGCCCCCTTGGACCTTATGACCCCATATAAAATCGAGGGCTGGCCCGCACCACCACTTATCACTAGCATATGGCGTGATAGAGGGCGTGTGGGTCATTGGGGCTGAGGAATGTCTATGGATAGAATGTGAGTGCCCTTCGCTTTCACTCTTCTTCGTCCTTCTCAACAACCTTGCCGGCATGCCCTCTTCCCAGCCACTTATTGCTAGCTCTGACCGCCCAGTGTCTCTCAATAAGTCTATCCACTATCATTTAGGACCTCCAGTGTCTTCAACTAAAGCGCTGCTCACCACTAAGCGCCGAAGACACTTTGTACATCGCCTCCCCGCCGCTTGTGTAGGCGGGTGGTGGGCGACGGCCTCTAGCATTGCACTACACGCAGACTGTCCTATCTGGAGGGGGAGGAGGTTATCCGATACTCGCTGCGAGGCCTTTCAGGAGCGTGCACGGCAAAAGCCAACGATAAATGAGAGGATTGTGAAAGCTCGGTTACTTCTTTTGGCATTATCTCGTTCTGGTACTTCATTTTACTGCCCACTGTGGTCAGTGCAGCCTTCCAGGAGATAAGAGCAGGCCACTCCGTTTTCGCATGCTAAGTATACAAGAAATAATCCATGGGTTGGGATGTATCGTTATTTCGCTTCATTTGCTACCGAAAGTGATAGGACTCGAGTTTCTATGCTTTTTTCTGGACGCGCTTCTCTTCGTCCTCCGTCTCCTCGTCGTCCATCTTCCCCACCGGGCCCTCAACGCCAGCTCCAGCCAATCCCCTCGCGGCATTCGTGTTTTCACAGGTTCCGCCTGAAGCATCTGCTTTCCCATCGCTTCCCTGTAGACCGACCTGAGCCTTTCCCAGGCCGGTCTGGGAACTCACAGGCGACAGCTTCCTCCCACCATTCCTAGTTTCCGAACTCGCCTCCTTCAGCGGGATCGCCGGCTCTGGCGACCTCAGGCTTAATTCCAAGTCCCCCGGCCGTAGCTCCACGGGTTCTGGGAAAGACATTTCCTGCTCATGAAGATAGACAAACTCCCACTCTCCGTCGTCGTACAAAATGCGGTGCTGTCCGCTTGCTCGGTCAAAGTCCTTGACCATACCGGCATACCAGGTGTCGTCATCGGGCCAGAGCACGTCCACGTACCGGCCCACGAACGCCTCCGGTCGCGCGCGCACGCACTCCGCACAAGTGTGGAACTGGCCTTGAGCCACCACTGGCATGCTGTCATCCTCACCGGCAGCACAGACAAGGCATACTTTCTTGTTTTTGTGGGAGTGGCGCGTGAATCGTGGTGTGGGTCCGCCGCCTCCCTTCCGCTTCAGTTTCTGTTTCCCTTTTCCAGCTCTTGTGTCAATATCCTTTATGCCGCTGTTCCTGTTCAAATCATACCCACAGACGGCGCTATCCTTGCCGGCAAAACGCCGTCGCTTCGCCCGCACGCCTCCATCCCGCCCGAACCCATCGCTCTTTCCTTGTTGCCCTTCCTCTTCCTCTTGCACAAGGGTACGATATTCTTTCTCCTTCTGCAAGACTTCCTCCTTTTTCTGCTCGAAAAAACATTTCAAGAAATCTGCGTCAATATAGGCCCGAGACCGCGGGGCGTTGAACTTCTTGGCATTTCGAACAAGCTGGTGCACGTCCTTGCAGAAGTCAGCTAGGGACACGTAAAAGAGGGTCTGTACGCGATGCCTTATAGTCTCCAGATCCATGGGGTGTAAAACGGCGTCGTAATAATCAGGATACGCTTCCGGGTCCGGCGCAATCTCAAACGTGGCACTCACGTCCCGCCCGTCCCCATCGGAGCAGTCCTCTAAGGCAGACACCAGCTCCATCAGCTGCCTATCCAAAGTGATCCTGGCCTTGCTTTTGAATGACCCTGGCGCCATGGCTTGGCTTCCCTTTTCGCGACGTCTGAGGTCCTCCGGGTCTATTAGCAAAGCCAAAGTCTTCTCGAAGTCGACGCGCCCGCAAGCACTGATCCTTTTCCCCGCTGCCGACCACAGCGGGCTTCCGTTCTCAGCAAGAAACGTAGCGGCCGCCAAACCCTTCCCTTCTGTCAAAGCTTCGAAGCGATCTCGGGCAAGAAGACCTTCTTCCTCCTCTTCTTCCCCCTTTTTCCTCTTCCCTGTCATGTTCGACGTCTCAGGAGCATAGTCTTTTATGAGTTCCAAGTGTTGTGCCGACACCGAGCAGGTTTCCCCCGTGTCGCTTTGCGTCATCCGTCTCCTGCCCCTCTTCGACGGGCGTCCAGGATCGTAAATGACATCTGCGTGCGCCGGTGCGGCATTCTCGACGACCAAAGCATCAACGGCTGCAAGGGGAGCACCATTATCCTCCTGTCGTTTTCTATGCGTCACTGCGGTTTTCGTGAGAGTACTCTCGAGCGCTTCTGAGCTGGGTTTTCCTCCTTTAAATCCTCCTCCTCTGCCCCTTCTTTTAGCAGGCTCATCCGTACCCATCGCCCCGCCCTTAACGTCACCAAAATCATTTACGGCATCCGATGCGCTATGAGACGCGTTCCAATCGCCACGAAGGGGTCGATCCGGTATCGCTACAGACTCCTTATGCATATCCACATCCACACACCGGACTTCCCCGCCTGAAGGTTTTTGGTGAGCCGCAGACTTTCCATCCTCCATCATGACTACCGTCGCTGCAGTTGACCCTGCCGCAGCTGCCGCTGAGTTGTCCAAGCCGTCCGCCTTTTTGGCCAGTAAGGCCTCTTCGCCCGCTTCGCGAGCCCACAGAGGGCGCGCCAGCAAAGCATCGAGATCCCGCCGGTAGCTGGCGAGGCGTTCCTCCGTCAGTCTTCGGCCATTCTGCATCTCCAAAATCCTTCCCTCCAATAGAACTCGCAACTTGCCTAGCCGGAGCTCTGACAAGTCGCAATCGACCCTCCAGAGCGCCTTTTTCAACTTCTCGCGCTTCCGGACCAAGTCTACAATCAGTCGGGCCCGGTCCAGGTTCTTCCTGAGGTTCGCGGTCGCTTGCATGTCGAAATACTGCCCATTCAATCCGCGGTAGACGCCAATGGGAACATGCCCCGGACACAAAACCACGGGGAGCTCTCCTCGACCCTCGGCCTGAAAGTACCACCCTTCCAGCTTTGCACAAAGCGGATGGAACTGGACTGAACAGGAGGGGTGGGCGCAGCGCAAGCAAAGGCCCGCATTTTTCCGCAGACAAATCCCGCACTTGAAGGCCTTCTTTGCCTCCTTTCCCACGTTGCGCACGTCGACGGCGGCCAACTGGGGCAAGACGGGACTGTGGCCGGCTTTGAAGACGAGCGGCCCGTTGTGTTCAGCGCAAAATGCGTGCACCCACCGTATGTTTCTGTCATTTGTGGGCACCAACAACCCACCACGCCGAGGACACAACGCGCACGATCCCCCGCTCCCCAGGTCCTGCTCGTCACCGACACAAGTCTGGCATATCCACTCAGCGGCGGGTGAGGATGCTGTCGAAGGGTCCTGGAAAAAGCTAAGACAGGAAATGTGGACAGGCATTTCGCACCTGCTGCACACCATCACTGCACCCCCTGCCCCTAGATTAGACTCGGCAATTTGCCCAGCGGAACGCATGTCGCTGTCCTCCTTCATGATTGCCGCGCTTCCGCTCTGTCCGCTGCTACTGTCTTGCTCGTTCCTACTCTGAAGCACAGTCGATGGTGGTGGTAGCGTCTCTGCTGGCTCCACGAGCTTCGCTTTGGGCTCCATGCAAATCGCGCATGCATACCTGTGATAACTATCCGGACTTAAAGCCTGCTGGCCCCCCAGTCGCTTTTCCGCCTGCATTCCGCCGTAGGAGTAAGACCGCTTCTTGTGCGCGTGATGGCGCTTGGGACCGTGTCGGTCGGCCTCCCGCAGGCGGTATTTGGCGCGAAGTTGGACCTGCTCCAGCCGGTTCCGCGCCCCCGTCGGACAATGCTGGAGGCAGTAAGCCCTGACGTGGAGGCCGGCTGGGTACTCCTCTCCGGTCTCCCCGCCTCCTCCAAAGCCTCGATCCTTCAGCTCCACCGAAAGGTACGCTCCCCGAAACCATGCACAGAGAAGGTGGAATCTTGCCTCACACCCCTCTTGGCAACACTTCAAGGTGTGCCCGCGGCTTTGGCTGCAGACGACGCACTGATCGGCGCGAACCTGAGGAGTGGGAGCGAGCGCATACGTGGGCGAGGGGGCGAGGGGCTTGTCAGAACATTTCACGGCTGCGGTGGAACCGACTTCCGCTGGCACGATTCCCGCCTTCGACGTTTCGGCTGCGGCTTGTGATCCTGCTCCCAATGCCGCTCCACCGGCCTTCGAGTCCAAAACCTGCATGCCCCTTTCCTCCCCCTTGCCCTCAGGATCCGCTCTGGTCGCGTCGCCCTCCTGTACCAATTGTGCCGCCGTTGAGACCTCTGGTATCGCACCTTCGAGGGTCGCCTGCAGCCGCTCTGGAAGTAGGGCCTCGCTGCTACTGTCTGACCGCGGGACCCTCCGTCCCGACGAGGGGCTGCCTCGTGTTAATCGGCGGGCACCTGATGACGGGGTGAGAGCTGCAGCGTCTTTCTTTCCAGCTTCTGAGGGTGAGGACGCCACGGCTGTTTCACTCGTAGAAGTGGGAGCAATAGCTCTGGCAGCGGCAGCAGCTGTGACGATACCACCTACTTTTTCGGTCATCCCCTCTCTTTCGACCGTGTCCGCCGTGCCGTTCATGGACGACGCTCTTAGGGTGGCTGCGCTGGAGGGGCATTCCTTCGGCGACGACAGATCAGGGCTCCCCCCGTCCCCTTCCTCTTCTTGTACACCTCTGTCGTCTCGCACTGGGTAATTGGCAATGGTCGCGGGCGCTGTAGGGCCCACCTCCTTCCTCCCGTCCATCCCGCCGTCGCGCCCGTCGGCCAAGCACTCCCGCGCTTTCCCCCCCTCTGCGAGGACGGGGGATGGTGATGGTGGGGGGACCAACACTAGCGGAGAGGGCGGGCGCCGGAGAGGGGAGCTTGCGCTCGCCTGCGTCACGGAACCCGCCAGAGCCGAAAGGTCCACTGGGCCCATATCCATCAAGTTGGTAATGCGCGAGCGCGGGCAGAGCATCGCGCAGACGAGGTGCACCCACTCCCCGTCGAGGGTCCGCTTGAAGCCGCCGTGGACTTCGGGGCAGAGGGTGCAGGCGATGGGTCGGTCAGGATCCTCCATCAGCCCCAGGCACTTGTCGCAGAAAAAGTCCCCCTCGGGCACCTCCGGCAGCCCGTAGCAGGCTTGGTGTGCAGCCATGTCGCATCCGTCGCAAAAGACGATCTCGTTGCTCTCCGTTGAGCTTCCGTCGAAACAGACCATGCAAATGCTGTCGTCCACATCCTCGGTCGCTGCCTCCCTCGCAAGTGCTTCGGGCGCGGGTGGGGGAGGCCGGCCATCGACGGGCAGGGACCAGCTGGCGGGGAGGACCTCCTCCTTGTGCTTGTTGAAGTCAGGCTCCTGGTCGCGCAGACCCCTGACCAAACCCAGCGCCACAAACTTCCACACGCGAGCCAGGAGATACTTGCGCTCCGTGGTTGCGTCGACTTCCTTCTGCAAGGTCCGCTTCTCGGCGTCGGCGACGATGCCCTCCATCAGGCTTTGGACTCGCTCTCGGAGAGCCCTACCAACAAAGTACAGCTCCTGCTGGTGCGACATGAGCTCTAGGTCCACGTAGGACGGCTGGAGCATCTCTACGTCCATACTTATGGCTGCCTGCGTCCCGGACATGGAGCTAGGAGGAGACGGCGCCGCCACGGCGAGGGGGAGGGAAGAGTTCTCCTCCCTCTCAATCGATTCCAGTCGCAGATCTTGGCAAAAGCGTTCATCCGACTGCATACTCGCCTCGTTGCCGATAATACCCACATAGCCGCAATATACGCGCTGATGACTGTTCGCTTGCGAATGAAATACGACTTTCAACCCTCCCTTCTTTCCGATGCCGCTCGTGGCATCCACGCCGGCCCGTTCCCTTTGCAAGCCCAGGTCGGCGAAACCATGGACCAAATCCGTCGAGCCACCACTGTCAGCGCCGATCACTTTCTCAATGCTGTCCAAGCCGCCCTCTCGCTGGCTACATCGCTCTCTCAACTTGGACAAAAATGCGCCGGCTGGCTGCTGATCCTCCCCCTCGTAGGAAGCCTCCGAGAGACCGCCCTCGTCGTCCTCCGCCCCGACGTCAGATGCCACCTCACCTTCTTCCTCCCCCACGACCTTCTCTTCGTCCTGCGTGTCAAGAGCTCCTTCTCCTTCATCCCGGCTGCGAAGCCTGGCCATGTCCCTCCCTCTCGTTCCAGAGCCCCTCACCCGCGGAAATCGAAATACTACGTCCTGGTCTTCGGGCGCTTTCACGGGAAGAATAGACGCCTGAATGCGCCTCAGGCCCTCAGGGTGGTGGTTTTCTGGAAAATACATGTCTACAGCGCTCCAAAAGTGCTCCAAGTCCAAAGGCTCGTTCAGGTGCTGACCGGGATACTCGCTGAAGAGCGGGACTCCCTCGCTTTCCTTCTTCCCCCTGCCTCCCTCACCGCCACCGCCCCCTCCTCCCGCGGAAGTGGGCACCTCATCCCTCCCGTCGGATGCCACGCTCTTTGCTCCCCACTCCCGGGGGCTGGCTCGACCGCTGCCGCCTCTTCTCGCCGCACTGCCCTTCGTCAGCCAGGAAGAAAGCCCCGTAGGTGCGTCGCGGCCGCCCCCACGCCATCCGCCCCGTCCCCCTCTCCCTCCGCGGCCCCCTCGCCCCCCACCGCCACATCGACCCACCCCTCCTCTGCCCCCTGGTCCTGCTTGCACCGAGTCCGCTGTCGGCGCTCGGGCCCCCCTTCCTCCCTTCCCGTGCGAAAACTCAAAGACCCGCATGACCACCTGCGGCTTCCTTACTGTCACAGGCGGGGAATGCTTCTTGCAGTAGGCCTCGTACTCCCCGGGCGGTACGTAGATGTCTGGGTGCTCCTTGTAGAGGAGGCACCAGGGGTGAAAGGAGATGTGGCACTTGCCTACGGGGCACTGGACGCAAGGGCCCGCCTTCTTCTCCTGACAGATCATGCACTTGAGGGTGCGACGCGCAGGGGCCATGCGGGAGTAGTCAATCAGCTCCAGCTTGTCGGGCTGTGTGAAAGTGACGTCGGGGAGCCAAAGCGCGCACTGTATATGGGCCCAGTCCCCCGAGGTGGTGGGCTTCAGGGCACCCCCCCCGTGCCCGCAGAGGGAGCAGCGGACCTTATGACAGTCCATACCGTACTCACAGAGCCGGCAAAACCACTTCCCCACGGGAATAGCTTCTACACCATAGCAGCCTTGATGCACGCTCAGATCGCAGTGGTCGCAGAGTACGATTTGGTTCTCGACCTCGCTGTGGCCCTCCCCGCACACCGTGCAGAGTATGTCCTAAGGGAAAGATGATGCGCGTACAATGACTGAACATCATATATCCACCGTTCTATGCCTTTACCGTACTCAAAATTTTATTTCACGTTTTGAAAAACGAATGAGGACAGGGAAAGGTCATGATATACCTCTTGTCTGAACAAGAGAGCGTACTGGTACGCTCTTCAGGGAAAAGGAGCTGGCTGAGGAAGACCAATGGCACGGATGTTTCACATACCTCTTCCGATGACTCCTTGACGCTATTCTCGGAAAGTTCCTGCACTGGGCTCACAGGATCGATTACATGGTCGGTCATAGCCATTTTATTTTAGTCCAATGGGGCTGAGAAAGTAATCGCCAAAGACTTTCCGTCTGCTGCGCCGGGCCGCTGGCCGGCGCAAATGGAGTCTATCGGGCACCAAGGTTCCTGCCCTCTTCCAAATCAGAGAAGCCGCACAGATAGAGGTGCCATTTCTGTCTTTACACGTGGGTGTGTGATATGCATTTCGAGTCTTATTGAGTAATCGCAAACACCCGTAAGCGAGGAAGAAGGAAAAGCAGCACCGCTCAAAAGACCAATGCACTTCCTCCATAAAAAGGTGCCACGACCTCCCGCCCGTTTGGAAAAAGGATCGCGTATACTCAGTCACGCTTGCACGACTGTCTTGTCCATCCCCTCCGCTCGTCGGGGATGTGGTGCAGAGTGGAGGGCGCAGAGAAACCGCCTCCTCGCCCTTCGTCTTTCCTCCCTGGTCGGCGAGGCGGCGGCGAGAAGTAGAGGGGCACGAAGCTCCCGTAAGGAGGCCGAAGCTTGGCGTACTAAGCGACGTTCGCGATCTACGATTGCGGTCTCTTTTTGCCCCGCGTATGAGGAGTGGATAGCTTTATCCTATGACTGGATCTTATTTTCATTTGTATTCACTGGGTAATAACTCTACCCCCCGGCACGTATTGCTTCCAATATTAAAATGAGAAAATGTAGTAGGTATGGGGTGTAAAAGATCTAACATAATAATTCTCTCTAGAAACCCGATACCCAAATTAATTTTGGGTATGCGAGGGGTAAGGCATGTGGTTCATGCATATGCAAGGGAAAGCGCAGGAGGCCGGCCGTAAAGGGATCGGGTGTAGAGTGCTGGTATAAGCATCCTTTTCAGGGAGTTGGGTACATTTGTTCCTCAATTGCATTTTTTAAAGTAGTACGGCCAGCTGTAGAAGAAAACATGGCTTGATCGCGGGGCCATAAGCCGGGGTGGTTGAGGGTTTTAACCTTAACGAAATATGCGTGTCTTCATGCAAAACATGGAGCAACTGTGGAAGCCACCCTTCAACGCAAATTGTGATGTACACGGAAAGAGCGAGGCGCAAGCCAACAAGTGTACACAAATGTAATCAAACACATGAGAGAAAGACACTCCCCAAAATCCTTGCACTTGGGCCACTCTTGATCTTACTGGCAGTTGTCGCTGTCCACGCTTCCTCATCGAGATACTAATCCCTACGTACACGCCACCGAATCCATCATCCTGGCCATCTACCTTACGTTGCACGAAGTATGCTAGTGGACAAAAGTTCATGCCCGCACATGTATACTTACTAAGCATTGCAACTTGTTCGAAATCGCTCATTTTTCTTCATCTCAGAGACAGGGGCAAGTCAAAGGTGTCAATAATGATCGAGAATAAAACATACTGAAGACTAGCAAAACAAGTCACGTCTCTCCCAGTTCGGCCTGAATCGCTCCTATAATATGACTTGGGCATGTCCGGCCTATGGGCTGGTATCATCCAATTCACCTCCGACTCTTGCTGCTCTGCTCTTTTCACATCCCTGCTATCTCTAATCTCCTTTGCCTCTATCTACAGTCGTGCGCGCGCACCTGTACCGCGTCCAGTCGACCCCTTGTATTCGGCCATAAAGGCGCTATGGAACGCCAGGAACCGTTGAATGATGTCCTGAAATTTGCTCTCCGGAGGAAGGATGGTAGTTCGGAAGTGGAAGGTGCCGTCTCGTTGCTTGAAGCCCGAGCCCGGGACCGTGGAGATCCCAGTTGTCTCAAGCAGCTTGAGGCAATAGAACACGTCCGGCGACTTTCCAGCCGCCTTGGCGGCTGCCATGGCAGCGGGGGGAAGTGTGATCTTCGGGAAGGAATACATGGCACCTTCCGTCTCTTGACAGACGATGCCCTCGCAGCTGTTGAAAGCGTCCGTGATAGCCCGCGCCCGCCGCCGCAAGGAATCCAACAAGTCTTGCTTTTCCCGCACATATTGTGCGTACGACTCGTCACCGGGGCGGGGCCCGTTGACCATCAGCCCGAGGATCACCTGGCCCGGCACGTTCGGGGATAAGTTGATTGAGGCCAGCTTGTACAGCTCGTCCGCCACGCGCTCGTCGAAATTAAGAAGCTCCATGACGCCTCCTCGAAAGCCGCACTCTCCGTACACGCCCTTGGAGGCCGTGTGGAACGTGGCTAACTCCAGTCCCTGGGCGTAGGGCGAACCCATGCTTAGCGCCACATGACGTGCCGACACGAAGGGCCGCACCGTCTGATATATGTTGTCCTGGTAGACCTCGTCCGCCATCAGAACTAGCTTGTGCTTGTAGGCGAACTTCACGAGGCCCTCCAAATCCTGACGGCTGAGGCACTGGCCCGTCGGGTTCCCGGGGTTGATGAAGACCATG
>Ga0102934_1000172_pt1 | contig 38282 bp, 31 predicted proteins | sample SalPonR2_A_D1_MG_FD_78175 | JGI IMG/M metagenome (GOLD analysis project Ga0102934, IMG submission 78175) | Salt pond soil microbial communities from South San Francisco under conditions of wetland restoration - Salt Pond MetaG R2_A_D1_MG | ecosystem: Environmental > Aquatic > Marine > Intertidal... | reverse complement strand
TCAGGGTACCCACCACCTCCTCGTCCCCGTGGAGGAGGGAGGCGGTCATGGCGATCACCTCGTTCTCGCACTGGAAATAGGGGGGGGGGGCAATGGGGGAGGATCCATGGATATGGATGAGGCGCGTCATGCACGCGGACTTGCAATATGCACAGCCAAGGGGAATCCACACGGACTCGAAGACTTACCTTGCGAACGACGGGGATCAAGACGGGGTTGGAGGGGTTGGTCGACTCACTCAGGAAAGCAGTGAAGGCCATGTTGACCACCTTGTCATGGTAGCCCGTCGTGTCTGCTCCACTGCTTTCTTCGAAGGATCGAAAGGCCTCTAAAAGCACTTGGGTATGGGCACTCAATGGCGTCCCTTCGGCATTGTAATGCACGTAACCGAACGCCTTGCACCCTCGCTCCATGCTGCGGCGCTCTGCCGCTTTAAGCGCCTCGAGCTGTTGCATTATTTCCTCCCCGGAAAGCCCTTCGACAGGAAGCCGGAGGACAGGTCGATGCGCTTCACGGCATATCTGAGACTCGGACTTGGCCAGGCGCCGTACTGCTCCCTCCACCTGCCTTCTAAGCAACCGCTGGATTAACCTCTCCACCCCTGGCAAGTTCCTGAGAGCCTTGAACGTGGCACTGTACACGCCCACAAATCCTTTTGTCCGGATGATGTTCAAAGTCCTACAAGCGACGACGAAAAACACTGCATGCTCGAGCAACACTAGTCCATGCGAGGCTAATGCGCGTCCCCGCCCGACGCTCCTGTGTGCGCTCATGCTGCCGAAACGGTAGTTCTTGGCGACACCGTAATATCTGCGTGGTAAGCTACACAATATAGCGGTTCTTTGATTCTAGAGACGTGGAGGCTGCTTTTATGGATGGATAAGATGAAAGCGGCATGTGAGCATTGAGTGCCCGTTGGCACTTTGCGTCAGGAGGTGTCATCAGATTTGAGAGGAAAATGGACAGTTTTCATCCCACTTGTGCCATAAATATGGTAACGAGGGGGGCAAGCTGTCAATAAATAGTAATCTACGAGGATATTGTGCCGAAACATTCGACGCCAACTCTCCCAAGACACTTGTCACGTCAAGTCATCTTTTTCGCCCGGGGCAGGCTCTCATCGTATCACCAAAGAAGACACTCGTTGCCCTTAATTTTTTTCGAATCAAATCCCGAAGCATCCGCCGCATCTCTCCTGCTACCCCTGCATGTAATTCTCCGCACGGAAATCCATTTGTACCGACGTCGTCTGGTCGCATTGTATAAGTATTTTGTTGGGACCTCCCTAATGCTGGAGGGAGAACTTCAAGACAGCAGAAGGCGAGTGGATGCACTGACACCACTCCGAAAAGACCCAAAACTCACGCCCAAGGATAATTTGAGACTCACCGTCCAAAATACGAACCATTTTCCCGCGTACCATAGGACTCCATCCGCTTCGTTCAAAGCACCGGAATCACTGCCGGTGGTTTTGCCGACTGGGCGCGGGAGGCCTCATGCTCGAACCGGAATGTCGAGGGATGGTCTTGAATGAAGCCGCTGCCTCAGTCAAATCAAATGGGAGCGACTTGGACGATGATGTGAGTGACCGGGATGCGCCCCCACCACCCCCTACGCCCTTGCACACCGACCCTCGTGGGCAGCGAAACAAAGGTGATATCCTGGAGTCCTTGCTCGAGATAAGCTTGGATAACGAGGAGGGCGACATCGGTGGGTCCAGGAGCACGACCTCGGATTTACCCCAGGTTAAAAATGAGCCATCGGCCGCGCGCACTATGCTTGAACTCAAAGACATTGCTCGGATGCGGCAGCATGTCAACGTCCTGGATCCTGTTCCGTCTCGAGGCGGGTTTGCAGCAATGAAGCGAGGGGCATTAGGGGGGAGAGGAATTGAAAGAGGAGGGCAATTGACGTCCGCCGTGTCTTCGGCTTTAGAGCAGGCTACCGCATCCTTTGGAGAAGAGACAGGATCCCTCGCTGCTTTTGAGCGTATGCAGCGGATCAAAGGCGGCAAAGGTGGTGGGAAAGGTGGGGTTCACGGCATCATGGATAGCAGGGGCTCCGGACGCAAGGCTGTCTTATCCAGCAAGGCTCGTCAGCGAAGAATAGCGGGAAGCGAGAAGGAGGAAGCCTACAACGACAAATTGAACGGCCGAATGGTAAAGCACAACAAGCGGAAGGAGCGCATGGAAAGGCTGAGGCGCATGTATTGAATGAGTCCGGGAAAGGGAGGATCCGACCTTGTGAATATATTTGAATTTATTGTGTCGGGATGCATGGAGGGCAACGAGCATGAATCAAAAACATGATGATTGTGCAGACATTGACACACTTGGCGCACGCAATTAAAGCAAAGCAAATTACAGACCTTGGCAATTCGGTTTTTGTGTTGTCGGCAAACTTATTTTGTTTAAAAAAATGTGGCGTGACCAGGGCAGCCAGGCTGTTGAGATCCCACAAACCGACTGCACCGTCTCAATTTAGGAAGCACTGCTTCCAGCCTTTTGTCATCTACAATGTTGCTCCACCTTTCTTGCATTTGTATGGCGAGAGGCCGCATTGTCCGCTAGCGCCGTCTTCGGCTGATGACGATCGGTTGTCGGCTGTCCTGCACGTTGTCGTTCATTACCGCCGTGAAAACAGCCGCGAGCACGTCAAAGTCCTCATCGGACAGTGCCTCCACCACGAACGCGCGCTCTTGAAAGGTCAAAGACACGATGCGAGCCCCTTTCTTCAGCCTCACCTCTAGCAGATGCGACAGCGACAAACCCCCTCGCCTGGCCCCTGCCTTCTTCTTCTTCCTTCCCACCTCTTCCCGTCGGCACCAGTACACTTCCTCCCGGTCCACAAAGAGAACGCGATAATGCGGCACGACGCAGCCAAAGCGGCCATGCTTGAGCACTTCCATGCCTCCCTCCCTCAGGAGATCAAAGCCACGGTGCTCCCGCCGTCGCCCAGCCAACACCGAAGCTTCTCCCGAAGCCCGCCGGTTGGCGCGTGCATGCCCGGACAAGGACGGGGAGAGACCGGCGGCCGAGGAGGATGACAACCGGGTGCCCTCAAACCTCCGAACAGGCCGGCTATGGCTGCCCCGGTGGTCGGGGTCTGTCCATCCGGGGGTGGAGGGGGAATAGGACAAAGCCGAGCTCACGTTGCTGCTCCGAACGTGGTAGGGACTGGCGCCCGCGCCGTGCACCCCAGGCCCTCTTGTTTTCGAGAAAGACCGGCCAGAGGTGGAGTCATCAGAATCCCTCCTCTCCGTTGACCCTTGCAGGGCCCGACCTCGGGGGAAGGCGTCCGTCACGTTCCGATCTGCCCTTCGGCTTGCAGAAAGCTCGCCGTCCGCGCGGCCGCTGTCATTGCGCTGCGCATTATATGAGGTCGAGGTGACCTGTGGGGAGGCAGTAGGGGTCACGGATAATGCAGGACTGCTCGTGCTGGTGCTGTTACTGCCAGTGGACGATACTCTCCGCCGCACCCCAGCCCTCCTTGTCGTCACCATCTTCCCCCCCCGGCCCCTGTCGCCTTCCTGTCCCGCCTTCCCGTTCTCCCTTTTTCCATTTGGCTCCATTTCCTCCACCTTAGGCACGGGCACTGGAAACACGAAGGCCAGGATCGATTCCGGGCGCTGCGATTGGGTGGCGGGCAACGCCGCAATCCCGACCGGTTGCAAAAAACAAGCCTGGTCTAGTCTTCCCCGATGTAAGGCCAGGCGAAAGCAAACCTCACAGAGGATGACAGGTGTATACCGACGGATGCCCTCCCACTGCGGCTCATAGCCTCCCAAGATGCGCCAGGGCTTGTTGGGACGGGCGCAGAGGCAAGCGGAGGGGTGAGGGATGCCTTTGCCTGGACTGTCACCTTCCACGGCCGGCCCCGGGGGCAAGACGCAGGCGCGAAGATTGATTTTTCGCGGGTTGGCCACCACTCGGTCCACAACGAAACGGAAGATCTCGTGGTGGAGGGAGAAGCCCAGGCTGGCGCCGTGACCGGCCCGAAGCGTCGTCTCCGAAGCCCACCGGAGGACGTTCGAGAGGGAGGATTTCGGGGTGGTGGTTCCTACCATGGCCGACAAGGAGGAACGGCGGCGAAGTGTATCCAGGTATGCTACTGTGCCCCCTAGCCCGCTGCCATCAGTGCGGGTGCTGCCGCTGTCTGTGCCGGGACGGGTAACCTCCGCGCTCTTCTCAGTGTCCCAGCTGTCTCCTGCATCGGCCAGCGTGGGTAGGTGCCACGCCCGAACGAGGACGTCCACAAGCCAGAGCATGTGGCGAAGATCCAATGGAGCGTACAGGTCTTCCATTTTTTGCGCGAAGCCATGCTTTTCGCGGACATGCACTAGCAGCTCTTCCAGGATGGTGGAGGGGGCCTGCAGCTCCAGCAGGGCCTTCGCCAGAGCCTTGAGACGAAAGGAAAGCAACAAAGAGATGATTTCCTCGTTTTTGACCTCGCAGCAGAAAAATTCTTGCAGTGGCCCTTGCAAATGCATCCAGTGCTGTTTATCCCTGGCCAGGCACTCGTCCAGGACGCCCAAGTAAAAGGTCGCATTTTTCCAAGCCTCGTGCGTCCGCAAAGCTGATTTTATGGTGCGCAAGGAAGAATGCCCGCCGCGCCCACCTTGCCCTAGATACGTTCCTACCAGACCTGAAAGGAAAAAAACCATGCGGATACTCAGGTAGTCTTGCTCGTTGTTGGCTTCACGCAGGATGACCCGGAGTACGTCGGTCAGGACCTCGTAGTGCGTGAGGCTGAGGACGAGTTGATTTTTCCCGGACAGGGCGTGAAGTTGCAGACATTTGGACAAGAATTGGAGGCGAAAATCCTGGATTTTAAATAGGACTAGATTTTCAAGAGTCAGGACTCCGTTGTTATTTTGCTGCAAGCCTTGAAACTTGAAGTGATGGTGATGATGGGGTGACGTGCCCAAAATAGCGTCGCCACCCAACAGCTTGGTGGCCAAGTCGTTGACGAAAGCCTATAAAAACATACAAGAGGTGGCGGTGAGAAAGAATGATGATGGATTTGCCCTGCAAAGTGCTACATTTTACAAGGTGGTCGGGAAGGGGCCTAGGTATGTCTGTCCTTCCTCGCAACTATAAAATACCTTTTTTTCGCCTATATTGTACATAATCTACCGCCTATGTCTCAATTTACTGCGTCCAAATTTTCAGAAGGGAGTTTCTGGTTCGTCCTTGTAGTGTCTCCTCCGCGCCGGTACGATGAAGGCGAGACACGACGACACCTAGCAGGGAGGGCAGGCAGATGCCTGTTGCCAAGCAATGGTTAGTGAAATGATCGGGTGAGCGGGAAACCCCCTGGATACCTGTATTGTCTCACAATCTCGTACCCTGAGTCGCGTTGACAGAGCGTGCCTTGCACCGCAGTTGTAAGACTGGTGCATGCACCCTGAGGATCGGCATATAGCGTGGCAGCGCACTATGGGCCCATGTCGACGTCGAGCGAAGAAGGGACGAGAAACATCATCTGAAAAGGAAAAAAAGGCGCGAAATTTGATGAGCATGGCCGTGTTTCCGTGTTCCTCCTCTTCGTTGCCAATGCGTAGCCCTTTATCCGCGCGATACATTCATGCAGACATGCTTCACAGGACTTACTCACACCTTGTACCATAGCAGAGGCGCGGAGGCGAGGTGTGGAGGAAGCCGGCGGCAAGTGAGGCTGCGCCTCGTTCAGCGACGGCGCGAAAAGCAGCACGGTAACAGGCAATTTCAGCACTTGCTGTTAAAATGCTGTCAACTCCCTCGCTGCCTATGGCACTCACGCCAGCCCCATCGGCGTCAGCATCACAGCCAATGGATGCCGTAGCATTGGCTGCGCGGGAGGATCTTCTGTTGCAGTGTGCCACGGAGTTAGAGTCCCAAATCTCTACCTTGTTGCGCGAACGGGAGACCTTGCAGGTCAAACTTCAGAGGGCGCAAGATGAAACAAAACGAGCGAAAGGGACCATTGCCAGTTTGAGGCGAAGCCAAATGGTAGCAAGTACATCATCCTTTGCATCGAGTGGTGCCAGTGGCATCGGAGGTAGTCAGCGGGAGGCGCTTTTATTAACGTTAGAGAAGGAAGTATTGGCAAAAAAAGATGAAGTGAGGGCCTTGCTCCGTGAGATTGAAGGGCGTGAACAAGAAGCCTTGCGTTTGGAACGTGTTGCAAAGGTCCGTGAAGAACGTGTGGCCGACATGCTACGACATGCGCAGGAACAGACGACGACATTGCGGGAACGGGAACAGGAGTTGGCCACCCGCGAGCAGGGCCTCGCTCAGGACCAGGAGGAGGTCAAACACCGTGTGGAGGCCCTCGAGGCTCAAGAAAAATCCCTAGACTCCCACACCCACGAATTGGACGCGGCCATGGCGGAGGTGCGGGGTAAAGCAGAAAAATTGCGCGAAAGAGAGCTGGCTCTGGCGGAACGGGCGAAGGTGGTAGCGGAGAAAGAGACCGAAGTGCAGTCTATGGATGGTATCTTGGAAAGCCAACGTCAGGAGCGGCTGGAGCTCGATGCACGGACGAAAGAAATAGAAGCGAAGCAAGCTACGCTCGAGGAGAAGGCGGAACTTTTGGAGGAACGACGGGCTCGACTCCAGGAGTGGGAAGGTCGATTGGGTTCGAGGGAGGAGGGGATGGACGAGACCAAACGCACTTTGGAGGAGACTCGGATCGATTTGGAAAGACGAGAATCAGAGGCACAAAGGGCGATGGATCAGACTGAGAAAAGGATGAGGGAGCGGGAGGAGGAGGCACGAGGCACCTTGGAGAGGGTGGAGGAGCGAGTGAGGGCCTTGGAGGCTCGGAGGGAAGAATTGGAAGGAGAAATTGATGGCCTGCAAAGAGAGGAAGCCCGACGACGCGAGGCGATGGAAGAGCGGTTGCGGCAAGGAGAGTTGGCATGGGATAGCGTGCACGAGGATGTGCAAGGCGTCCGGAGGGAGCTGGAGGAGAAATGCCAGCGCCTGGCGGAGGTGGCAGGAGAGACGCGAGAGTTGGAAGGGCGGGCAGAAATGGCGCGCAAACAAATCCACGCCAAACGGCACCACCTGCGCGAGCTCGACAAGAAGGTGGAGGGTGCAACGGCGGAGTTGACCAAGGTCTCAATGCAAGCGCAGGGCTTGCACCGCGAGGTGGAGCGGGAGAAAGAGGTCTTTTTTCAGTACCAGCGGGAGACGACAGAGGAAGTGGAACGTATGAAGGCTCAGGCCTTGAAGGAGGTGCGGCTTCAGGGAGAGGCGACGGAGGCGGAGGCGGGTCGGTTGAAGGCGGAGTGGAAGGCGGAGCGGGCAGCCTTGAAAAAGGAAAGAGAGCAGCTGGAGAGAATGCGGGAGGCCGTGGAGCACCGTCGTCGTGAGCAGGAGGAAGGATTGGTGCAGGCCAAGCGCCGGCTGGAGAAGGAACGGGCGGCTTTCGAGAAGGAGGCAGAGGCGGGGCGGGCAGACAAGCGCGAGTGGGAGGCCGAGCTCACGGCCCATCGACGGGCCTTAGCGCAGGAAATGGAGGCCTGGGAAGAGAAAAAATGGGCCGAAGAACGGGCTTTGCGAGCGGGGCGGGTGGAACAAGAGGAGTCTGCGGCCTCCTTGCGGCGAGACGTGGAAGAGAAGGCACGTGGACGCGAAACGAAATTGCGCGAAACCGAGGCTCGGATGAAGCAAGAGCGGGAAGACCTGGAGCGGACGGAGAAGTCCTTGCAGAAGACGGCCGCCACCTTGGAGGAGGACCGCAGGGCTCTGGAGGTGAGAGAACAAGGGGTGGTGGCAGAGGGACAGAAATTATCAGCATTGGCCCGGGAGTTGAGGAAAAGGGAGGTCGCCCTGGAGAAGGAAAGGCAAGAGATGCTCCTGGGGTTCAGTGGGGTGAAAGAGGAAGTCAGCGCCCGGGCCGAAAAGAACACCCAGACCGCGCAGGCTCTGGCGAGGGAACGTGAGGAATTGGAGACTTGGACGTCGAGGCTGATGCGGGAGGCAGGGGACATGAAGCAAGCGCGGGAGGCCGTGGAGAAGGAGCGGACCGCGGTGGAAGCGACGCGGTTGGCGGTTCAAGCGACACAGAAGGATCTGAGGGAACAGTTGGAGGCCTGCCAGCAGGAAAGAGCGTTGTTGGAAGCGAAAAATGTGGAGGCAGACGCAAAGCGATCGCGTGCCGAGGACCGCTTGGACATGGCGGAGGAGAAAGTGGGGGAGGCTGAGCGCAAGTTGAAGCAGGCCTTGAAGAAGGAAAGGGAAGTGGAGGAAATCGCCGCACGTTACGAGGTGTTCACGCAAGAGCTCGAAGAAGGGCGCGCTCAAGTTCGGGAGGCGAAGAGACGGATGGAGGAGTACAAAAAGGCCCTGGAAGAGGCAGAGGCTCAAGTGCTGACCTTGCAGGGCGAAGGGGCACGGTGGAGGGAGAGGTTGGCGACTAGCGAGGCGATTCTGTCGGAACGGCAGAAGGCTTTGGAGGAGGCGTTACGTCGGGAAGGGGAGGCACGTCGACGGAGCCTGACCATCGAGGAGAGCGAGAGAATGGCGTTGGAGGCTGCCAAAGAGGCGGTGGAACGCCGGGAGGCACAGCTGCGGTCCCGGGCCTTGGAGTTGGAGTGCTTGGCAGATAATGTGGCCCGTCGGGATGCAATTCTTCTCAGTTTGGAGGACGCGTATTTCCAAGAGGGAGGGAGGGGGGGAGGACAAAAGGAAGGGAGCGATAAAAGGCTGGTGGTGGAGGGGAGGAAGCGGGATGCGGCCGAGGTACGGGCTCGGTTGGGAGAGGCCAGAAGCGTGTCACGTATGCTGGAAGAGGAAAGGATGGGCTTGGAGGAAAAGAAGAAGAAGTTGGTGCAAGCGAAAGCCGTGCTGGACAAAAAGCGGGAGAAATGGGACGGGGAAAGGCGTGCTCTGGAGGAGCGGGCACAACGCGTGTTGCGGCATGAGGAAGAAGTGAAGGCAGAGGCCGTGCGGGTGGATCGATGGAAAGAGGCAGTGACGGAGGAGGAGCGCGGCCTAGAGCGACGACGCCGGGAGCTCGAGGCATGGCGCGACGAAGTGCAAGGGGAGATGGAGAGAATGCGGGCGGAGATTTTGGAGAAGTATGCGGCGGCCACGGGAAAAGAGGAAGAAACGGAGAGTCTGCGCCAGCGCCTGCTCATCTCGGCAGAGGCGGCGGCTGTGAAAGTGAAGGAGGTGGAAGAAGCACGCATATGGATCGAAGAGGAGAGGGTGAAGCTGCAGGCCAAGATCAAACATGTGGCTCTGGTGGAAAAGACGGTCTTGCAGCAGATGCACGAGGTGGAAGCCGCCTGGGAACGTGCGCAGGAAGAGCGAGAGGCAACCTCAGACCACCCGCCCGAGGCGGGCAAATCCAGGCTGCCAAATTTCTCCGGGCCCCCGCGTTCGAGGGAAAGGCAGGGCCAGGAGCAAGACATCACGCCCCGGACCAGGGCGGCGGTCGCACTTGTGGCCGCGGTGACGGAAATGGCCGAGGGAAGCGGCCGAGCGCCGGCCAAGGCGCTTGAAGCAGATGCCGCTCCGACGGCTCGCCAACAGACATCCTCTCCCGCCTCCATTGAGAAGGCGACGTCCGCCCCGCGGATGGACATGTCGCAACCGCCAGCCGTCTCTTGCTCTCCGCCCATAGTGCCGAGACCCTCCCCTCCCCCCTCAACGCCTGTGTTGACCGATTTTCGTACTTCCCCGGGGGCATCGAAGGCCCAGGAGGTACTAGCGCGCTCCACGCCCTTACCGGATGACGGGGAATGGCCGCCTGAACACGGCAACGACCTTACTCTAGAGTCGATTCAACAGCGCATGGCAGCGGCGGTTGAATCGTTGAACACGTCTGTGCAAACTCGGGATGAGATGCTCTTCGGTCCCAAGTCCTACCGGCACCGGCGGCTCGAAGAAGGAGGCAGCGACGAGGCGTCGTGTACCCCGTTATGTCCGAGCATGCCATTGACTCCTATGTCGCTGTCTTCCTCTTCATCTCCAGGTAGGTCCCTGAGCTCCACTGCATCGTCACCCATCTTTGTAGGAATGGGAGCGGACGCGGAGGTCCCGGGCCAGAGGCAGACGGAGGAGCAGGGGCGATGCAACACGGAAGAGGTGAATGCAACGTGCTATGGCGTGAAGACTGATCCTCGTACAGGCCTTGGGAACAAGAAGGTTGTGGAAGAAAGCCGCGCAGGAGAGACAGGGTCGGGGGGAAAAGGGGCAGAGGGAGGACACGCAGGTGCAGACCGCTTTTCCGAAACAAATGTTGTATCGGTGGGAGAAGCAAAAGGAGAAATCGATGGACAACAACCCCAAAACTCGGTACAACATGATGTAAGCTTCGAATACCCCCAAGAGGAAGTACAGGACGCAACTGAGAATGCAGGGGTGGAATCAGGCTTCAATCAGAGAAGGCTTGCGCTTACAACGAAGTTGCAGCGTTTGTCGATCCAGATGGCCTTGTTGGAGGACGATTCGTCGTTGGAAGAGGGCGAGAATGGGGAAAGAAGAGACAACGAGACAGAGAATTGGGAAGGCTGGCAACACGGAGAACGAAACACAGACGGGAAGAGGAAGGAGGGGGAAGAAACTGACATATTGCAAATGAAATTCACGCTTCAACAAGAGATCGAGGCTACGCGAGTTGCCCTTCAGGCAGAAGATATGACTAAAATTTCGTCAAAAGATGTGCATTAGTGTGCAGAATAACATACACAGTATTTACCTGTGCGTATCAAGGGGAGTGTTATGTGAAGTCCTTTGAAAAGGAGGCCTGGGCCAAAGGCAGTCAAGAGTCGATATGTGAAATGAGGAATACCCGATACATGACACCGGATTAATTTTGGGGGCCCTTTTTTTGGGAGCACTTGCCATCAAGGAAGTTGTCACTGCGCAACGGAAAAAATGTCATTTCTTCTGGTACGATGTGGCTCTCTCAGAGAAATCAAGCCCTCCTGTATAGATCAAAAAAGACGGTGTATTACATCATTTGTGTATTTTTAGACAAACTGGCAATGAATTTTGATTTAAGGCGTTCAGAACTCGAACGGAAAGTATTGGGACAATCACTAACTATGAGACTCCTAAGAGGTTGCAGTACCAGGAGGTTAAAAAATTAACGGCCAACTACACATTTGCCACAGGATGTAGCAAGCCAATTACGACGATTCATACACCGACGCATCCACAAGGAGAGAAAAAAGAATCTGATATCGGGGCCATGGAATCCTGGAGGGAATTCAATTTTTGGAAGCTCCCCGTCCTTTCCACTGCTTCATCTCTCGAAATGCTCGGGATCGCTCTTGGCCAGCCGTTGGGGAAATTCCGTGTCAACGCCGACCCTTCGCGTTCCTTCTCCGCCCGCCTCAGCGTTTGTTGACACCTTTGTGCGCAATGCGCATTGTGAATGAAGTGTGGATCTTGTTTGTCACGGGACCACAAGGCTTTTGACGGGCTCTTACCCCTGTGATATTATGTTTTTAGTTTTTCCAATGGGCCGGCTGCCACGCGTCACGGAGTACCATCTTCCTCTGTGTCGCCGTGTCGTCTTCAATATCTAGAAAAATACGACCACATGCCACATTCATGAAAATCAACGATGATAATTTCTTTACTCTTAATAAAATGTTAAATATGTGCAATTCATGTTGCGCGTCGTATCGTAATTGCGGCGGGTTTTCCCAAAGATCTGCTCCTGACCCTTAACCCCCACCTTCCTGCGTGTTTCGACCCCCTTCCTCGCGATTTGCTTGCTGGATTTCACAGGAAGGCAGACACTTTCAAAAACGCCTCTCATCCATTTCCTCCTACTCCTAACAAGCTAACTATTTTTTGATGGAGAAATTAACATTTTTTGTTTTTCGAACGTACCAAACAGGAGGATAGGAGGGATAGCTTGCTCGCTTTGAGGGGCTTCCGAGGCCATGGGTGGCGGCGGACAGACTGTAGTACCGCAAAGCATCGATAGTGATACAGCTGAGGTAATAGTCCTAGAAAATTCTCTTATTTGGTCGCTTGAGGCGTTGTTTAGCGACCGACTTGTTGGGTAACGTAGGTGACTCGTGTAATCTGCCCCATTTTATGGTGACAACCATACCGGCAATACGTCGGCAATCTTTCATTCACAGTCTCTTGAATTAAAAAAATACAATTGTCTTTCACTCATTCTCAAAGGATGCATCCTCAACGAGTGTAAGGGTCGATGGTCCGCTCGCAGCCGGGAGACGGGAGGATCCGCTGTCCTTTTCCGACGAGGGGTCACCACTCGCATCCATCCCGCACGCACAGCACCCGCTGGACGGCATTATAAACTCAGAATCCTCCACTTCGGCTGTCAATCCTCTTCCCTTCACACTGCCTCGCAATATTTACGAGAAGCAGGACGTTGTCCCCTTCTATGACGCCCCACTGATTGTGGCAGTCGTCGCCAATGTGGTGTGGCCAGCGGTGCTTCTCGTTTTGACTGTTTGGAGCATGCTGGTGGTGATATATTTCCGCCTGGCTCGTTTTCTCTCCGAAAACGTCCTCCAAACTCCAGCAGTGCACGTGCACGACGGAGACGAGGCTCCTGTGGACATGGGTCTCTATTTCTTCGGCCTTGATAACCAGTGTGAGAAATGGTTGCCTTCCTCTTCCTCCTCCGCGGCAGAGGATCTTGCTCCCACTTTCCGCATGTCCCTCCTACGCGGGAGCAAGGGGAAAAAGAGCACGATTGATGCGAATCCCAAGGGTCAGTGCAAGTTTTTTGACCCCTGCAAACCCACTGTCATCTATGTCCACGGGTTTTCTCGCCGGACCACGGCCCGACGTTTTCGAGAGACCTTCAACTGGGCACACAGCGATAAGCTGTACGGTCTGGATATTAATGCCGCCGATCGATGGGTACGGGAAGGCTGGAATATCGGAATTTTCTTCTGGAACAATCATGCCGACGGTAGGTGCGACCGGAGGGAGGGGACGGGGGGTTGTTGGAGTGAGCGGTGCATTGAAAGGTGTTTATATCCCTGGTCCGCATGCGCTCCCCTTGTGCACAAGGCTCATCTGTCCCCCATTTCTGGTGTGCTCTGTCTTCCAGAGGAGGTTCCACAGGACACAGAGAGCAAAATATGGACCTCGAACGGCCGGTGCGGAATGCGCTATCGGACGATCTGTCCTCAGAGGGGTCGCGTCATGTACTACGCCTCCTCCCGCCCTTCCCCCTCCATTTCCCAAACCCTCGCGGACCTGTTGGCGGACGTGTTTAGGGGGGCTCAGGCTCCCTACAGGCTTGTGGGGCATAGTTTGGGTACACAGGTGGTCGTGCATGCCGCCACCCTGCTTAGCCAGCGGAAAGCGCGAGAGGAAGAAGAAGTCAGGTCGGCGACTGCTTTAGCCGCTGCAGCCGCTTCGGCGGCCGTGGCAGTTGCCAGGACGGGGGCAGCGGCCACGATGAAGGCAAAAATGGGGGTATATGCAAGCAAGAAAGAGAAACGAAAGACCGTAGCGGCAGCTAAACGTGCCGAAGCTGCGGCAATCTCAACGGCCGCACAAGAAGCCGCTTGTGCGGCAACGAAAGCAGCAGCAGCTACACAGGCCCCTTTGCAGCTACCGACACGCATCGCCCTGTTGGACGCGTTTGCCACGCTCGGCGTGAAGGCCTACCTGTCGGGATGGCCGATCATGGTGGTGGTGCAGAAGGAGGTGCTTGCCCTCCGAAGGCTTGGGATTGTGTTTGAACAGTTCCAGACCAGCTTGATCGGCCGCCGGGGATTCTTTCTGCGCCATTTGACCGCCTTCGTTCAGTTGGATCCCCCCGGCATTCCCTGGTACCGGCTGCGATCACGGCACGTGGCAGCAGTCTACATGTACTTCCTCTCCTTTGGTCATGCCGTGGACGGGCCCCGACTGAAAAAGGCCGACCTTCGCCGGCATCAGTCCGTGGAGATCTGCTTCAGCCTCCTCAATAGTGCGGGTGGCAGCTTGGGAAGCGGGCTGAACGGCCTCAAGAGCCATCTCCTCCCGGAGACGGAGGAAGAACAAAACGCCGACCCCAGCGCTTGGGCCATGGGGGCTACGTCGTGTGTCGCCCTCTCGACCCTTATCTCGGGCGCGTCGCCGTCTTCCCGTTCTCCGCCTTTGCGGACCTCCGTGTCCCTGTCTATTTTCCAACGTCGACACAGTGCAGGGACCTTGTCAAATCAGGAAAATCCGAACGAGAGCCTTCGATCCTTTCCGACCGACGATGGTGCCACTTCCCTCCCTTCGATGACGTCTCCCACGGACATGGCCACAGCGATTTTCCGGCGTCGGGTGCCCGCGCATAAGACGCTGGCCCTTGGGAACAAGAGCCTCAATTCCCTGCAAGAAGCCATGCCGCTTCTGCCACCTTTGTCGCCCACCATTCAACCCCCCCTCGCTCTTCCTCTCGCACCCGCTTCCAAGGTGACCGTGACGTCAAAATCGCAGGACGAAGCCCAGGTGCTGGGCAGGCAACAGCGGCATGAGTATTATTCGCACGGCGCCTACGAAGGGCACAACAAGAACCATTTGCGGTGGCTGACGGCCTCGGCGTATCGAGAGGTGGAGATTGGCGACTTTCCCCTCATGGCACGGGCAACGGATGCTGAGGTGCGTGAGCTGATGCTGGGAAACTATGTGTACAAGCAGTATCGGGGCCATTTGTTCTTGCGAGTTTCGCGGGCTTGGTAGCATGGTTTTTAGGCATAGATTACATAGGTCAGCGGTAACTGAACGGTTATGAGAACCATCTTTAAAATTTGATTGCAAAGCATATAATGCGATAACACCAGGAAGTAAAGGCGGAGAAAGACTTGTCGGGGAGTCATGTAAATGTACGCGTAGGTAATCAGCTAGAAATAAGACTTGAAAACATGCCCTTGGTGTATTGCTCTTTGAAAGGACATGCGTGCCATCTAGGAACCCGACATGGATAACTTCGTTCAGAGTTATGATAGATAAAGTGGCAATTGTATAATAAATACACATAGAGAAAACTGTGCTTGCAAGTATTTGTGTTTCTCCAAAATTTATTCTTTGAATCTTGAAGTGTTATTTCACTCTGTTTTTGCAAACTGTGCATACCACAGGTAATGTGTTTTGGTGTGGTATTTTTGATGAAGCACCTTCCTGGCCCATTTAGCTGTGTACTTGAGGGTATTTAATGCCCGGGGTTGATATCTTTTTTGTCCTGCGACTTAAACCACGGATATAGCGCTGATTGTCGTCCATGACTACCCATGGACAAATAAATGCGTCCACTTGGCTTCGTGTCCTCATACAACAAATGTTCAGCCAGACCATTTATCTCGCCGGGTCACTCCGCGAGAATCCACAACACGTACTACTCTTTAAGTACGTCGCGCTCATGATCAGGCTCCAACTGACGCATGTGTTGCCTTTTAAATTGGTACGTACTTGAAAATGAGTTCAGCGGGCCTGACAGGCAGGGCCACGCGAGTTTGATTTAGCCGCTGTCGTGTGGTCCTCCGATGCCCAAGTCAGCATGTGCCCTGGCCGGTGTCAGAACGCGCGGCCTCATTTATTTGGGTCTTGGCGAGACTAAAATTAAAGCGAACGTGCGTGTCATGATTTTTCTGTCAGGCGCCCTCTTCCTTATGGCCTTCCCGCCCTGGTCGAAATTGGGGCCTATGACACCCTTGCGTTCCCGGTAAGCATCATGACAGTGAATATAGGTAGTTTTAAAGGCAATGCCGCTCATTTGTGGTGCTTGTGAGCTCGCGATGTGATAGGAAGTGTGGGCTTGGTCGCCTGCGTTGATGATGACATGGCCCCGCAGAAAAGCGACGAAAGTCGGTGGCGTCGTCTTTTTCCTTGATGTGTTCTACCCCCTCCGAGGCCTTTATTCCGTCACCAATCTGCTCCGTGTGCTGCATGCCACACACAGCCATTTCTTCAGTGGCAGCTAGGTGTTTACGTGTGCCTCTGACGCCTTCGATCTTCTCTTCCTCCTTTTACCTCGTCACTTGGGCTCGGCCCACAACTCCTCTTGACACGCCCTCTCTTTTTGTTCACGTTCTCGTCTACCCCAAGACAATCGGTATTTACTCATTCTAAATCCACTTCTCCATTTTCATTTTCCGACAGGAGCGCTTGCAAGTCGTCTTTCAGAACTCTGTGAAGGCCACCGCGGCCATTTTTCCGCGCTGGGCCTTGTGGTACTTCTTATCTGACTTTGCCCTCGACAAAGCTTATCAAAGATGTCACCAGTGCAAGACCCGTTCCTAATACCTCCTCATCAATGCCGGACTGCTGGGACGAAACGCAAAATGTCCGGTGCATGTTCACCTTATACGTTCTTGGCCGTTGTTGCTGCCACTGCTGCAGCTGCCAGTACCTTCCGTGGCTCCTCCTCCCTGTACAGTCCCATCATGGTGGATGCCTTTGCACCGCCTACTCAGTTCTCATGGGCTCCTCACAAATCTTCAACAGCGCAGAGGACGGCGCATTGTCAACGCGTCCCGTACTTTCTACCTACCACCTGTCTCGAAAAAGGCGGGGCAAGAATGAGACATGCCAGGGACAGATCTTCCTCGCCGGTCCACGCCATTAGCCCGTTCCAAGAGCAGTACCGCGATGACGATGGACTGCCGGAAAAGAAAAAGTCTTCGAAGGGGAAGGATAAGGACAAGGTTGCAGGCACTCAGGCTCCGTCGTCCTCCACGCCCTCCCTCCATGATGAGATCCTGACCAAGTTCAAGTCCCTTTTCGAGGGAATAGCCTCCATCGACACCCACGCGGATTCGACGCACGAGGAGGCGATTGCAACCCTTGCGGCCACTGCATTGGCGAAGACCAAGGGCGGGGCCGGGGGACGAGGGGGCAGCAGCTTGGTAACCCTTGGAAGTCCTTCCACTACGACCGTGTCGTTTCCAGATCAATCCCGCGCCGCTGATGTCGCGGCCACCGCTTTGCAATCACCTTGCGACAGTGCCTTGCCTGCCGCCGTCCCTAATCTTCCTCCTCCTCTCCTTCCCCCTCGACGTCCCTGAGCGCCAGCGACGTGGCCTTGGGCAAGGTACCAGAACCCGTGAACGAAAATATTGCGCGAATCTCGAGCAAGGTGCCCAACACGTGGTTGGCCGTTTGTCATTCCTCCTCCCTCAAAAAGAAGGAGCTGAAAAAGATCTGGGTGGACGACAAGCCGATCTGCCTCTTTCGAGCCGCTTCGGGGGAGGTCAAGGCCATCAGCGACATTTGTCTGCATCGGGCCGCTGCCCTGTCGGACGGCTGGTTGGACGGGGACCTGGTCGTTTGCCCCTACCATGCCTACAAATTCGACGGTGAAGGCAAGCTCCGCTATATCCCGGGGGTGGACGAGGGTATGCTGGCCAAGAACAAGCGGACGGCGCGCACGGTGTGGTACAAAACCTTGGAGCAGGGAGGCTTGATCTACCTCTTCCCGGATGCCATGCGGGCCGGCGCGATTGAGCAGCACGTGAAGCCCTTCCTGATACCGGAGGAGGTGGACCCGTCCTTCCGAGTGGTGGAAGGCGTGGCGGAGATCAAGGCGAGCGCGAATTTGGTGGTTGAGAATTTGTTGGACATGCTCCACATATCGTACGTGCACTCCTTTGGGAACATGCAGGAACCGTTGCCGTTCTCGGAGAATTATGACTATTTTTTCGACGACGAGGCCTCTCAGCTCCTCCCGTACGCCAGGACCACCTTCAAATACCGGGCGGGACCTACTAGTATCAGTAAAGTGGTGGGCCAAGTCAAAGAGGTGGTGGTGGAGAACGAGTTCCACTTGCCGTACACGACGGTGACCCGCGTCAAGTTTGGGAAGGATGTCAAGACGATCTATGTGGTGGCCGTCCCCGTGGAGGACGGGTTGACCGTGGTGCATTACAAGCTCTACCGTAATTTCATGTACGTGCACCCGCAGGACGAGAGTCCCGTCAACAAGGGCCTGGACCATTTCTTCCAGTCGGTCATGCGTCTGACGTTGAACGAGGACAAGGAGATATTGGAGTCTCTGTATCAGGAACACCAGGCCGGGTATGTCTTGAGTCGGTACGACAAGCCTCTGAAAATCTATCGCAAAGCCTTGAAGGAATTCATGGAGGCTAGCAAGTCTCGTGAATTTTTGGCCGAAAGGCGCGCGTTGGAAATGGAACTCTTGCGCTTGATTGAGTGCACGGAGAGGGGAAGAAAAGCGACCCGGGGCCAACACTCCATGATTCTGTCGATCGTGCAAGGCTTGGAACGAGGCTTTGCCAGGCAGTTCAAGGACGAGGAAGGCGGGAATGGAGAGGTAGTAATAGAGGACAGCGCCGTCAATGGGACGTGGCATTTGGTCTATGCTAATCCTGGTGATTTAGCGTCCCTTCCTCCCGACGATGAACAGAAGGAGGAAGAACAACGGTCCCTCCGAATGCAAGACCTGCGCCCGGCATTGGACGCGACGGCCACAGCCGCGGCAGGGCCCTACCCATGGCGGACCATGACCCCAAGGCAGCAACAACGCATGACCCGTGAGGCGCGCGAGCGGATGCAGCAAGCAGAAGAGAAAGGAGGGTCGGCCCATTCCCTTCCAGCTGCAGAACCGGCATCCAAGCCTCTTCCCCGTTCTCCTCGGGAGACGGACGATGTCTTGCTGTATTCCGAAGAAAAATCGGCGCGTTTACAGGAGCGTCTGCGTTCCGCCGGTGGAGAGAGATATCTGCTAGATTTTACACCATCCAAAGGGCGGCCCTTGTGGGTGGACACAGAAGAATCTACTCAGACGATCGACACGTCGAAGAACCTTTTGTCGAACACGGCGGTCTACCAAGGGCTTCTGGGCATCACGACGAAGGTGGAATTGAACGGGATCATCTCCACTCCCGCGGGAGGCCAGAAAAATAAGGGCGATGCGCTGGGGGTGGAGGATGGAGGAAGGAACAAGGGCCATCGCCAAGATGTACAGTTCACCTCGGCAAAAGTGGACGTGGGGGGTTTCAAGGTGACGTTCCCACACATGGATGTGTTTGGCGTGAATGGCTGGCTGGATACGACCTTTGTGGATGAGCACATTCGAATATGCCGGGGAAACAGAGGCTCGATATTTGTTCTTACCCGGCGCCCGCTGACTGTGGCAGCCGTAGGAAAGGGCGAAGTGTGATTGACGTTGTGAACCTGATTTCTTGCACTGGCAATTTCGCTGACTATTGTTGTACAATTTTGTTATGATTATGTGTAGAGTTTGTGGGCCCTCGGTGGTGATTCCAACGAAAATTGAGGGCGATCTTGCCTGGTGGTCGCGTCCGGGGCATCCCTTCTTAATTTTTGTAGACATTTCTGCAATTTATTCGTCGGATAAGTGGGTCCAGGCGTGTTGGAGGATACAAATGCTCTGGATCCCCCCCTTTGTTTAATAGCATCCTCCGATGCTTCAGAGAAAGCATGTAAGATTTTGCAGGCGGCAAACAAGAGAAAGCCTTATGAAGCAGATGCGAAAGTACATCTGACGGAAGGCCCCTCGAAGAGCGAGTGGATTTACGTCCGAAAGGGAGAAGCCAAGATCCAGGTTGTCTCCCAGCAGCATCTGTACTTATCGCAGGAAAGCGCAACAAGTTTTAAAACCATTAGAAATGCTGCATTGGGCTCCTCGCTGGTCAAGAAGTGAAGTATCGGCTGTTGTGTCATAACCTTCGCCCGCGCAAGACGGAAGTGTGCACGCAAAGACATGTTGAATAGATGTGAAGTCGGTGACAAAAACATTACTCTGGCCCTGTTTTCTTTCCTATTCCCCCTTGTGTGATATGAGTGCATTCAACTTACGCGCCGAAGATCAAAGAAACGTTGAGTGTAATGCGGGTGGTGGTCCAGTTGTGTAAGAATGTGAACTTTAGTTGATATCTTTGTAAAGCCCTCGAGAGGTTGAGAATTGGGAGATGCGGTTAACGTGCGCGTACCCTGCATGTGTTGCAACAGGTGGACATTGCATGAGCATCACGTATGACCGAGCTACAACCGCCGTACGAAAGAAATAAAGAGTCTTGGACGAGATGTGGTTGGCGAGAAGGATGTTTGGACTTGCGAGGACTTGTGGGACGGGGGTAAGAGCCCTCGTCTGCGCGCAGGATTTTCGGGTACTCGCTCAAATTTTTTGTAGACTTGTTCGATGGACGGCGAAGCACTAAAATCGATATTTCGGGATATTTTTATTCTTCATAAGGTGGGATAGCACAGTCGCACATCCGTTTTCTCCGTGTCTTCGCGAAAACTATTTTCCGTCTCCCCCACCTGCTTCCATCGTCACAAGGGCCCCTACCGGCTTGCCTCAATCATTTTTACAGCTTTGTGCCTTATTCCCTTTTGCCACCAGTTTCATTCTTGCTGCTGTCGCTCCCTCTCGCTCCCTCCAAAAAGCGATAAACGCTGGAAAAATCTTTATTGCCAAGATCATTGACTTGCATCAAAGCGTATAATTGTTGCGCCGCGGCGCCCAACGGTAATGGTACTCCGACCACCTTGGCGGCGTCGCCTGCGATCCCAAGATCCTTCTGCATGAGCTTGGAGGCAAAGCCGCCTTGATAATCGTGGGAGGACGGGGCGGAGGGAACGACCGTTGGGCACGGATTGTAGGTCTCCGTAACCCAACTCCGACCACTGGAAGCATTGACCACGCCGTTCAAAATGTGCGGATCCATTCCCAGGGCCACGCCTAGCCGCATAGCTTCCGCAACTCCAACCATATTGATGCCAAGGATCAGGTTGTTACATATCTTGGCGATAGCGCCCGTGCCCACAGGTCCACAGTGCACCACCTTCTTGCCCATGTGCCTAAGCATGGACACCTCTGCCTTTTTAACGCATTGCACGTCTCCACCCACCATGAATGTTAATGTTCCTGCTTCGGCACCGCCTACTCCACCACTGACAGGCGCATCCACCATGTCCAGCCCCATCGTTTTGGCTCGGGCGGCCAGGGCCTTACTTGCCGTGGGATCAATCGTGCTACCGTCAATCAATAGCGTTCCCTTCCGGGCGTGAGGGATGATAATGTCACCGAATACAGCCTGGACGTGTTGCGTGGCCGGAAGCATGGTCATAATGACATGTGCTTGGCGTGCTACCTCCTCGCCCGAGGCAGCAACTCGAGCACCTTTCGCTTCGAGGGATGACATTGATTTAGGATTTGTGTCATAAATTACGACTGGAAGGTCCGTTTTATCCAGCAAGTTGCTTGCCATGCGTGATCCCATTTGCCCTAAGCCAAGAAAACCCAAGGTGACTCCTCCTATATCCATGGTCTCAGCCGTCGTGCTGCAGTGTCGTTGTCGCCAGTCTGCGTCAAAGCGAGAGAAGAGAGAGGAACGAAGCACAAGCCCATGTCTGACCAGCTTTGTCGGAGAACGGAGGAGCATACTATTTGTCAATCTGTTTGATAGACAGGATCGCTGTAAATCCCAGTAACTTCGTATGGTTGCATGCATGTGACCCAATTACGTTCCGTGACAGGCAGGAACAAGGAACCTCCTCCTTGTATTTTCGTTGTCCGATAGCCCAACCACATTTTCATCCACACCCACAATTGTTTACACGTTACGGCATAAATTTGAGGCTGCCGCACTCATACGCCCCACCTCGGCGTCCAGGATGACGTCTGTTTTTATTTTTAGTGTGTAATTGAAGCAAAAGGAAACCTCCCTCGCTGATATTCATGGAAACATGTGCGTGGCGATGCCTGCTTCAATAAAATGCCAGCCCCGGGCCATTCCACCCCGGTCCGAAACCATTCTTTCGACGGTCGCTTGCATTCCACATGCTGCTAGGGATAAATGTGATCAACTGGCTATAGTAACCATTGTATTCTGGCTCCATTTCGACGATAGGAAGGATAACTTGGTGACTTATCCCCCCTAACAAGCGTGACATCGTTTCTTTTTTTTTTAACTCCCACCGGACAAATGATCTACGTTCACAAAGCCACAGGCTCTGTGTGAGGCGATAACACACATGGCTCTCATTCAGCACGTCATGACGAAGAAGCTCTCCAGAGCACTGCTGGCGCGTCATAAAGCTGCCCCCTTGTGCCGATCCCTGCGTACCCTCCTTCCAAACGAGCAAAAGCCTCCTGATCCTTCATCGTCTTCCCCTTCGCCATTGCACCTGTCGCCCGCAAGCCAGTCCCTTTCACGTGTGTGGAGATCATTTTCCTCCTCCACTACGACCGTCGTGAGCACTGAGGAATGCCCCAATGCGCACCATCCTGAAGCTGCCGAATACCTGAAACGGTCTTCAGTTGCCGTCGAGGAAGACGACAAAGACCCTTTTTTCGACAAAACCTCAGCTTTGATGGAGGTTGAAGATCGACCCGGCGCTTTGGCAGAGATGCTGTCTTATTTTGCCGCCCACCACGTCAACATCACCCGTCTTGAGTCCCGGCCATCGAAAAAGCAATACGATGACCAAGGGCAGGGGCGGTTGGTGTTCGACATGTACGTCGATTTTGAGGGATCGCGGGGGATCGCACGGGTGGATGCATTGCTCCAAGAACTGGGCGAGCACAGCCGTTCGTTGTTGGTATTGGACAGGACGGAGGTCCCCTGGTTTCCCCGACAGGCCTGGCAACTCGATACGATCGCGAACCGTGTACTCGACGCCGGTGTGGACTTGACCAGTGACCACCCGGGGTTCTCCGACCCTGTTTATCGGGCTCGGCGGGGCGAGCTTGCTCAGATTGCCCGGCAATACCGGCACGGAGAGACGATTCCACACATTGCTTACATGCCAGCAGAGATCGCGACCTGGAGCGCGGTGTTTCGCCGCCAAGACGAGCTCCTGCGTCGGTATGCCTGCCGGGAATACCTGGACATCTTGGCCTTGATGAAGGAGGAGTGCGGATACGGGCCTGAAAGCATTCCTCAACAGGCGGATATCACCCGTTTCCTCGCCCGGCGTACCGACTTTCGGCTGCGCCCTGTGGCAGGCTTGCTCTCCTCCCGGGATTTTTTGAACGGCCTGGCTTTCCGGGTATTTTTTTGCACCCAATACATTCGGTACGTGACTTTGCAATAGTAGTGTCTGGTACCTAAACGTGCTTTGAATTTTGTGGTGGCTGATAGACATGACGTCAATTTTGCTCGCTGGCAGGCACCATTCCCGTCCCTTGTACACACCAGAACCAGATATCTGCCACGAGCTCCTAGGGCATGCGCCGCTTTTTGCAGATCCAGATTTTGCGGATTTTTCGAATGGTAGGGTCGATTTAAACTCGGGAGGGCGAGGGAGGGAGGGAAGAAGAACGAGGACGTTGTGGAGGCACGTGGCTACCACAAGGCCCCTTACGGAGGGTCAGGATAGCTGTTGGAGCGTAAGGCTTCCTTCTAAACAACCCAATATTTCCCCCTGCCTCATATTCTCCAGAAATTGGCCTGGCCTCTTTGGGTGCTTCGGACGAGGAAGTCAAAAAGCTAGCCGCGTGCTATTGGCATTCCGTGGAATTTGGTCTCTGCCGGCAGCACGCAGCGGGGACGGAGCTTTCTCAGGAACAAGGCAACGAGACCGCTTCCAGCATCAAGGCCTACGGGGCTGGTCTGTTGTCGTCTTTTGGTGAGCTGGAATACGCATGCGGGGGGGAGGAGGGGAAGGAGGGAGGCCCGACCTTCCTGCCGTGGGATCCCGAGGTAGCGGCCGTGCAGTCGTATCCCATCACCACGTATCAACCTGTGTACTTCGTGGCCGAAAGTCTGCTCGATGCAAAGGAGAAAATGAGGAGGTACTGTGAAAAGAAAATGAGCCGGCCATTCTACGCCCGTTACATGCCGGAGGTGCAGAGCATATGGGTAGACAGAGCCGTGCGGGTGGGGAAAAAGGTGGGCTAAGAGGACGTGAGGAAGTGAAGTAAGGGACAGGTGGCAACGGACATACTCCGCACTCATTGAGTGACTGGGCCTTGCCACGACGCCAGCGTCAAGCGTCGAGGCATGCCAGGTAGCAGGGGGAAGGGGGGGCAGGGAAAAAAATCAAGTGAGTGCCATACGCATTCTACTGTATCAACGCGAGCTTTGGAGTGGATCGGGATGCAGAGAAGGAGGTGATAGAAAGTTGTAGATGACTTCCTTTGGAGTGGACCGGGATGCAGAGAAGGAGGTGATAGAAAGTTGTCGATGAGAAGGGTGTTACTCGATAGGGTCTAAAATACTGTACATTGCGGGGGGGATATACAGATCGCTGAGTCACAGTAGCCGGGCTGTGAAGAAAGGGCCGTAAGAGATGGCTTGATGTAACATGAATGCTATCGATAGCGCCAGTAATAGCTTTTACAAAGAAAAAACGACCGATTTTACAGACAATCTAGCACACGGATTACAAGCTTTTGCGTTCCGAGGCCCTCGATTTTGAATCTCACACGTATGTAGAAGGCCTTTACAAGATAAATCACAAAACTATATTCGACAAACATCATTTGTAGACAATTCGTGGTATGGGGACACAATGATCGATGGCTGTATGCTCCTTGAACGGGCGAGTCCGAAAGGGACCAAGAAAATTCCCCAAGGGACGAGAGAAATAGGTAGGTCAGGAAGGCTCGCGTGCATCCCATCTTCTGTGCAGAAATTTTGATGAAGATCGCTAGCTTCAAGCTTCCTCTCTGTAGATGGTCACAATACAGAAGGTTTTATGAGGCACATACTTTTACAAGGCTTGAAACACAGTAGGTGCAGCCAATGGGGTCACGTCTCCCACGGGCAGGCCAGCCTTGTGCAACAAAATTTCGCCCACAAGACTCCTCTGTCCTTGTCCTGCTGTGTCATGCATATCTTTCCTTTCGGAGGAACAACGGCCCGAAGAAAGCTGTTTCAAACCATCCTCTACGCGTTGCCGCAGCTCATCCGCTCTATCGCGGGTCAATGCCCCGCCTTCTCGCCAGGCATATTGCACCTCGAAGGCGCGTGACTCCTGCAAAGCAAAATCCACTTTTTCTTCCTCCAATTCGCTGCTGCTGAAACCGCTGTTTCGGTTTTTGGGCTGATGCGACGGTGTCGGAGACAAGTAGCTTTCTGTGTACGTCACTTTTGCGACTAGCCTCGCGTCCTCCGGTCCGAGGCATTTTCCGATAGCAATTTTAAGTAGAGACGCGACTTCCGAGTGGCTTTTCATTTGCAACCAAGGACTGATCCAAAGGTGTACCTCATGCGCGTATACTGGGCCGTATATGGCTTTGCGATGCAAAAAAGAAGGCCCGGAGGCAGAGGAGGAGGGGAACGGTCGGAGCAGCGTGTAAAGCTTGGGATCCTTTCCATCGTAGACGTACGAGGATTTCCCCCCGTCTCGGTGCCCTGACGGCTGATACATACCTTTGACATATCTCGTGTCACGGACCGGGAATGCTTCGTTGCTGTATATGGCTAGACCTGCATCGGCCGCGAACCCTGGCAATCGCCACGAGGCCTTGTATGCCCGCTTATCCCGGGCTTCCACACCGCTTTGACCCCGGCAAAGCGCGAGCAGGACTTCTCCGCCAGGATTTTGGAGGATGTGTGCTGACTTGCTTAAGAACGCGCTGAGTAATGCACGGTTCATCTTGATATTACTCTTGCCGGGGACGTGGGGGAAATTAAAAATGACACGATCGTACTTGCTGGAGATTTTCCCTGGCAGCGCAAGGTCATTGAACGAATATGACAAATCCTTTCCATTTTGCGAGGAGCGCGTTTCTATCTTCTGTATCTTTTGCCAACGTGATGGGCTATTCAGATCCTCTGGAGCAGTTATATGAGCTAAAGCTGAAGCTATGAACGTAGATGACATAACATCCAGGCCAAATCCTATTGCATTTCCCAAAGAACCTTTACCGCTTTTTTGCTCACGAAGCATTTGGAGGTTTCTTGCGGCGGCTGGGTACCTTTGTATCAAATCGTCCTCGTCTCTCTGCAAGCATGTCGTAACAAGTTTCACATTTGGAGGCAACCAAGGGAGAAGTGCCGCTGAAAAAGAGAAGTCCCCGTCGCCTACGACTAAAATAGTGCGAACAGATTGACCAGTGAATGTAGTTGGATGACACGCAGGTATTGCCGGTGGTGATGGCGACTGCGAAGGGGAAGTAGAGAACGCACAGGAAAAAAGGCATAGACGATCTCTACGCGCCTGGCCACTGAGAAGACAGAGCGTGGCCGCCGCCAGCTGCAATCCTCTGTAGGAAACCCTTTTCTGTGCAGATAGTATCGCTGCTAGCCACATGCCTAGCTTTAAAGTTAAGTGGTTGCTTGAGATGTTTTTCCAATTAAAGTATCCCTTACTTTAAGGGGGTACGTGGCCTTACACCCACTTAATTGCACTGTAGTTACGGCGAGAGGGAGGAGGTTCAACGTGTTGGTTGCCAAAACTTTTATAAAATCGAGAAGCACCGGGCTATGCTGCTTTTTACACAATCATTTTTTACCCTATCCAATATATGCTGAATGGATCCGCTTTTCCCGTACGGACGGGATGAAATTAGCTTCGCTCGTAGAGGATTGAGAGAAACGATACGAGGAGCAGGGCATGGGTTGTTAAGTTGCACGTTCCTCTCGATGAACGAAGATGATTTGATGTATATTTTTGTTACCTACGCTCTTGATGCTGTAGCAAAGACGTAAGTGAGGTCTGGATCCTCTCAAGAGGTGCCCACCACAAGATCATACGAGAAGACGTGGATCGTGTCAGAAACGAAAGAGGAATCAGCAGGAGAATGAGGATCCCATATCTGGATTTCGTCGACTTCTTCTGGGTGAAATGCTCCGGTCATTTGTCGTCTAAAATATACAACAGGCCAGACGTAATTTTTGTTAGAATTATCCTCCTGGCTCTACTTCCAATGCTTCCTTCCACCTACATCATGCATCTCTCCTAATTCTTCTCTCTTTCTCTTGCCTTCATTTCGGCTTTAAAACCGGCCCTGCTAAAATTCTGTACAGCTGTAATTTTGCCACTTAAACTAAAATTTTCTTTGGAACTGACAGTCAATGCACAAACTTTTTCACATTCTCGACTCCCAAAATTGTCGCTATCACGCGCTGCCAACAGCTCTCGGTGCTCCCCCCCCCGCAGCTACAGCTACTGCAGCAGCAGCGGCCTCAGCAGGGGACAATCCCCACATTTTCCACTTCAAGACTGGCTCCAGGCTCTTGTCATGCTCTACCGCCGAAGCAATCAGACGACGCGCCTCTTCTAACTTTCCACACTTAGATTCCATCAGCGCCCAGGCCTGGAAAAGACGTGCGTGGGTAGGGTAGCGCGCAGTGGCTTCTTGAAAAAGTCGTCGGGCTTTCGAGTAATCTTCCGCTCGCTGCTCAAGAAGGGCCCAGAGGAAGTAGGTATGAGCAATGGCGTTCTCAGTCCGGTAGCCTTTCCATTTAAACAGGAAAAGCTCGTAAAAGCGACGCGCGATTTCCATTTTACCAGACTTGATGGCCTTACGCGCAGAGATGTGCAGCAGCGCACAGCGTACATCAAGGGGGTCGTTGTCAGAGGGAGGAAGGGGGCGGTAATTCTTGATCATAAGCCCTGAGTCTGAAATAACAACGTTGCTAGCAGATACGGAGGCGGCAGCAGTCGACGACGGTGATGGGGAAGGACGGGTCATGCTGGAAAGGCTAGGGGGTCGCAATGTCACATATCCATCGACAGGCATGGGATTTAGGAGCAGCATGCCGCAGAAAATGAAGGCGAAAATTGACGCGCACCTAGAGCGGCAGAATCGGGAGACAAAGGCGGAAGGCATGATTGACGGTGACCTTGATTGAGAGCTGAAGCAGTGGAAAGTCTATGATTAGTGAAACAGAATTGGAGGAGAAAATACATTTGGTGAGAAAAGTTTGCCATGTGTGCCCGTCAGGGGCGGGAAGAACCTTGACACTTTTTGGATGTCATGTGTTCGGCGTCACTACGAACAATTTTCAGGAGCAGTACAATAATGTATAAGGGTCAAGCTGGCGATAATTTTATTTGTGTAGCGTTGCACGAAATACCCTGGTAATTTAATGCGGAAAATAAGGCATCTTATGCGTGCTGCGCGTGCTGCTTGTGTATAACTCGCTCACGAAACACTCAAGCAAGTAACGAGTCGCCCCAGCACGATCGGGCTCCGACTAGCAAGAGAAAATAAAGGGCGATGCTGACAAGGTTGGGCAATAACCACGCATTTTACATGACCAAAAGAGTAGAAATAGAAATACCTAACAAGCGACGGATGAAAAAAGTTGCCCGGGGCTCGTGCCTACGGGCCCTTTCAGGCGCTAGAAGCAAGCACGCGCCAGGGCGTGTGTCTCCCAACGGATTTTCCAAATTTAAAAAAAAAAACATCTATGCCTCCTCGATAGAGTTGGTCAGGCTCGACGAAAGCATTGAGTCTTGCCACCGGCTTCATCAAACCAATTAAATATTACGACGAGTCCATGTTATTCGGATAAGAAATGACAAGGCCGCTCCCAACAAATTCTTGATATCTCATCAGCGCTCTTCCATCCTGACTCTGGCTTCATCGCTTATAGCTCGCGTAAAAGTGAGAGAGGAAACCATCCTTGCTTCGGTGCCTATGATTAAGAACGCCATAAAGCTGAAATTCATCACATCGCTTATGTTTCCATTCGGAAGGCAAACCAACGATCTCATTCTCATGATAACCGTGAGCCAGAATCTTATCGCTTTGGCATGAATCCTTGCGAAAGCTTGAGGTATAGTTGGTATACATAAAAATCGTGTTCTTGTTTTCATTATCAGCAATTACTTGATGTGCCATAAAGCTTTCTACAAGGTCCCTTGTAGGATTCTGATTCGCTTCCGCGCATGGATTACCGGCATTCGAATTGCGTCGTACGCACAGCGCTTTCCTCGCCACTTCTTGCGGTCCTCACCGAATTGAACGTTTTTATCGTCGCATCGGCAGGGAATCGAGAATCTGCTCCTCCTACTAGAATCTCGTATCAATCGGCCTTACTCGTATGCTCCTCCCTCCGAACCTAATTCTTCCTAAGATGTACAAATGCACACTTGCCGGAAGCTTAGCTTGAATCCCCGCCGTTCGCACAGATTCTTTCCCATTCACACCCGGTACACCGACCTGAATTTCGCCTTCTTAGATCGAGAAGAGAGGGTAATCGTCCTTCATCTCGTCGTCCAAAAACTCGTCCACATAGTCTTCGATGACGGCCTCCACGCTCCCGTCTCTTGGAAGACCCAAGGTTTCTGCGCGTGGACTTCGCATGACCTGCGGGAACCTGCCCACTATCCCACTGACCCACGGATCGATCTTGACAGACACCTCCCCCATGGGGATCCCACGCCCCTGGGCGATTTGCCGGGTGTGGAACAAGAGCTCCTCCATCGTGGTTTGCAACGCCGGGAGGTTCACGCTTCGATCCCCCCCCAAGGACTCCCCCTCCACCTCGGCCAAGGCCAGGAGCCCCTTGATCGTGCGCCGGGTGCTGATCACGGGGTGGGTCTGGCGGGGGTCATAGGGAATCACGTAGTCGTGGCCCATCAAGAGCTCCCGAACCACTGCCGAGAAACATCCCGTCGACGCCCCATTCTTGTTCCCCGGCCGAACGATCACCGTCGGCAACCGACCCGTGCGGCCGTCTACCCACCCTTTCCGCGTGTAGTCGTTGACCATAAGCTCCCCCACTGCCTTCGTCATCCCGTAGGTACTTTGCGGGGTGAGTTTCGTCTCGTCACTCACCTCCGGGTGCGGCCCAAAGGCAGCGAAAGAGGAAGGGAAGACGAAGCGGACAGGCTTCTCCCCTACTCGACCGCTGGCGTGTAGGGCACGGGCTTTCTCTAACAGGTTTTGCGTGCCATCTGTGGGCGATAGGGGAGGATTGGAGATGGTAAAAAAGGATGTCCTTTCGAGCCATCAATGGCCACCTTGGACACGGGCGCGTCCGGAACGCCCAGAAAGATGCCCATTTATGCGTGTCACACGTATGAAGGGGAAGAAATACTCACCCAGGTTGACGGCTACACATTTATCAAACTCCTCCTCGCCCTCCCCGCTCATCACCGAGGCCAGGTGGAATATTGTGACGTGGCCCCCCTCCGACCCCGGCTGCATGGCTTTCTCCACCAGCTTGCGGTCTGTTATGTCCCCTCTGAAGTTCTCCACTCTGATGGCGGAAGATGCTTGGTTGGTAGGTCCATGCGGGAAGACTTGGACTTTTGTATCACAGGGCACATGAGTATCCGCGCCTGTGTCAAGAATGGCGATGCTATCCAGGGCCCGACCATTGAGTCGTTTTCTTCGTAGTAATACCTGACACAAGTATCTGCCTAAAAACCCGCCGCCACCGGTAACTAAGACTTTGACGCTGGGTAGCGCAGACACCATAGTGAAGTGGAGGATGCCAGCACTCCTAATGCAGCACGCCAATGATCAGCTTCTCCCTTTGGTAGCACCAGATCCTGTGTGATTTGTGTGGTGTTGTGAGGCATGGCACACAGGTTGACTTGACATGTGTCTGTGTGCGGCGCATTTTTGACGGGCTGAGCGGGGCTGAGAGCGTGACCTAAGTGCAAGCAGATAACTTGAAGGACACCACACACAGGAAAAATGGCACACCGGATCCTTCCTCATTTCTGCCTTCGCATGCGATCTTGGCCATGAATGCCAAGTTTTTTCGTGTCTTCCTGACACAGGAACGTTGCGCAGAGATGTGTCGACGCCCTTGCGTGGTATTTTGATCTATATGATCAGACACCTCCCACGTCCCCATCCCCCACAAAGTAGAAAAAGCGGATCATGTTGGTGGCATTGTCCATCGTGCACTCCCGCCATGTCCTTTGGCTCGTGCGCAATGGCCATGAAAAGGCTTTAAACTCTCAGCCTCGTTAAAATGAGGCCTAGGAATTGTACTTCAGGCGTCGCTGTAGGATCAAACATTGTACCTGCGAGACATGCTGTTTTTTTATCGCTTTAAGCGCGAGCCCCAGCGTGCGGAGCTGGATATCGGAGAGCCGCCGGTCGGTTCACAACCCGAAAGCCTCTTACAGTCGAGTGTTGCTCACCTTTTTCATCCTTTTGCACCTTGCAGGAGCTGCAGGGTGGTAAGGAACGGATTGCAAAGATTGGAACGGTCTCTACGGATGAGGCGTTTGCTGTGTGCCGGGGGAAGCGTGGCCGGGAGAAGAAGTAGCGGTGCTGGAAATGCGTCCTTGACATTGTTCGGTAAACCGACATCTTTACCACTCACGCAAGCGACACCATCAGCATCCCTTTCAACCGCCACACGATTGATGGATCGGATAAATTTTGAGCCTCAGAAATCCGGATTGGACAGTAAAGCTCGTCGGGATAAAAGCACTCCACCACCGACCCGCCGGTCAGGCGCCATCGCATTGAAAGTCGGAATGCTCGGCGTCTATGACCAATGGGGCCGACGGTACGCATGTACAGTTCTTCAGCTTGACGCCGTTCAGGTAGTGCAAGTGAAAAAGGAGGCGACGGATGGATACACTTCGGTGCAACTCGGGGCGGGAGAAAAGAAGCTGAAGAACGCCTCTCGACCTGAACGAGGCCATTTGGACCGTTGGATTGATGGACACGGCACCGCAGCACCCAAACGAAAACTCTGGGAATTTAGAGTGACGCCAGATGCGCTCATGGCCCCAGGCACCCCGGTGTTAGCCCAGCATTTCGTGCCTGGCCAGCTGGTAGATGTGGTCGGGACAAGCAAAGGCAAGGGTTTCCAGGGCGTCATGAAACGATGGAATTTCAAAGGACAAGGGGCATCCCACGGCGCGTCCCTTTCTCATCGATCCTTGGGCTCTACGGGACAAAATACGTCCCCTGGCCGTGTCTTCAAGGGGAAAAAGATGCCGGGTCGTCTTGGAGGAGAGAGGGTGACTGTGCAAAACCTCTGGCTGTATAAAATTGACACGGAGAGAAACCTCCTGTACGTGAAAGGGCACGTGCCAGGACCGAAGGGAACCTACGTGCGAGTCAGCGATGCCATCAAAGGCGCCCATTTTCCTGTGCCGCCCCCCGTACCCACGTTTGTGCCCGAGGCAGGCATCGCCTACCCGGGGGAAATCACGGCGCAACTTCCAGAAGCGGATCCTTTGATACCGCCAGAGGGGAGGGACGATGAATAAAGAGCCAGAAAGCAAGTGAAATTCAAAAAGGAGGACCGTGTCGCCCGGAAGAGAGACGAACATGGCGCGTAGATGATGGTTGTTTTTTCTGCTTTCTATGCTTCTGTACATGCCACCCAGCCCAGCCTTTTTTTCCAAGAATCGATGCCTTGCCGGCATAAAAATTTATTCAGTACATATACAAGTGATCACCACCGCTAACCAACCGCTAACCAGGCGCTTGCCTTGCCGCAAGAATTACTTGTAGTCGTAAAACTCCTCAACAGTCGACCAGCCCACGGCCTTCTGGATCGTTTCCAGCCTCTTCTTGATGCTCCCTCCATCGCCCACGGGCTGGGTCAACGGGTAGAGGAAGGCCATTTGTCGTGAGGCGGAGCGGAAGAACACCAAGCCATCTTTCGGCGATAAGAGGAATTCCAAGTCGTCCACTCCGCCGGGGGGTACTTTGCTCGGCGCTTCCGCCCGGAGATAGTATTGCTTGCTTCCGTTGTCGATTTCCACAACCTTCAATCCTTCCTGGGCTTCCACTGCACGGACGAGGGACAACCATGCGGTAGGCACGTCTTCACCAGCCCCATTGAAGACCCAAGGGGACATGTATTTGCTGGGATTATTCACACTCGTGGAACTGATGCAGTTTTCAGCAGACAAACAGCGCTTCGGCCGTCCCGCGACAGGATCTATGCCAAAACGATCGCAGGTCACAATGGTGAAAGAGGGATTGGATTCACTGGTGCAATCCTCCAGGCCCGGGAAGGCACAGGCAGACGGAGGAAGGACCGTCAGAGGGAGGAGGAGAAGGACGCTTTCGAGAAAGCGACCAGAGATGGCTGATCCAAGCCGGCTGGCAACCGAGGAGGGAAATGAATGAACATCAATGGCTGACGACGTTGAAAGAGTCTCAAAGTGTGCTAGGGGTGTGTGAAGTCGAGGTGGCGAGCGCCAGGCATTTGTAGACCCGAGAAGAGTAGAGAGAACGACAATTTTACCGCCAAGGGATAAACGAAAAGTTCGACCGCCGCCCATGAGATTTCTGTAATGGCGAGGTTTGAAAAAGGAGATTCTTGAATGATGCTCATACTGCAAACCCTTGCGAACTTGATGCGGCACGAAGAGTACAAAAAGCACTTGATCCGTATTTCGTATTATAGATGGTTAATTATTCCATTTCTCATGTATCAAATACCAACCTTACTTTTTCGTATGAACAGCATTCCCAGCTTATTTGTGGTCAATATTGTAACCATACAATCTCAGTCTGGCCTTACACCCTCTTTCGTAGGTGTGTGCCGCAAAGGGCAAAGGGCAAAGGGCGAGGAAGCGAGGCGTTCCTGCTCTTGTCTCCTCCCCTTCGAACAGCGAGAAGAAAGGATCCTCTCCATGGTACTCACCACAACGTCGCCCGGGTATAAAATTAATGCAGTATGCCCGCCCCACCACCCGTCCCTGTATGGTTTTTCAATTGTGCCCCGTCTTTTGCGGGCACATACACGGGTGGTGTGCTTGAACCCTGTATCTTGGTGACGCATGCTCTCGCAGCAAATAAGCGACTACTGGCTTGGCCCCTCTGACAAGTCATACCTGGAAATTTGATCTTCTTCTACTTCACCGCAATGGCTATAATGGCATTAATAATGAAAGTCATCGTTGCCTGACCTACGTCGCATTGTAAATCGCGCATGGTGGACCAGGGTTTTGTCTCTATTGTGTCATGACGGGATTGGACCGACCCAAGACCACTCATCCGAATCAGAAGAGGTTTCGATTGACCATGTTCCGCTTCCCCTTTGAACTCTACACATAGACCGCGGTTCTCCCCTTCTTCCCAGTCGTTTCACACCATGAAGACCTTCGCCGTGCTCACCCTAGTGTCCCTTGCTATGTCGCAAGCCTTTCTGGCTCCTACTCCTGCAGCTTTCGGGTCTAGCAGATCGGGCGTGCGATCCATGGCGACTGGTGCCCGTAGCATGAAAATGGAGAATTTCAACCTCCCTATTGGAGAGGACCAGGCGGAAAATGTTCCCTCCACCATTCTGGGAGAGGCCAATTACCGGAAGTTTGTCGCGTCCTACAAGCCCGATGGCATGATCGTCGGCGGGGCGCGCTACCCTTTGTTCAGGCGAGTCTCGGAGCTTAAGCTGCTGTCTTTGACCGCGGAGACAGGTTTATTGTCTCGATTGGAAGAGCTTGGTCTCAGACTGAGTGACCTGGAGAAGTTGCTGCCTTTGGTGGAGGAGCTAGAGCTGTTATCCTTGGCGGAGAAGAACCAAGAACTCATCCTGCAGACATTGGCGCCCATTGCTATCGAGCAAGCACCAGCACTCCTACCCATCCTCACTGGAGTGCTTCGCACGCCTCCCGCTACCTTTTTTGCGGTTGCCGCCGCAGCTTTGGCGGCTGAAGCCGGGGTTGTGCTGGTCAGTGGGAACCCCCTTATCGATGTCTTGGCGGGGATTCCTCTGGTGGGCTTGGCGGCTGTATCGGCCGCAACAGGCACCATCCTTTCCTCTGGCGTCCCCATCCCTTCCGCCGCACCGAGGAGGATCTCGTCTAGCGGTGGAGGCGCAGACGTGACGCCCGCTTTCAAGGTCGGCGGGGGCAAGAAAGGCAGAGTTAAGGCGGCTAAGGTTGTGGCGTCCGCGGTAGGTTGCCCGACAGGCACTGTTTTCAACGTCTCATGCCCTTCCGTACTCTTTTGGGACAGGTCGTGACACCCAGTCTATTTGCTGTCTGGCCCCCTTTTGCGCCAGGTGCATCCCACCCTCCTTTTTCTCAACCATACCCTTTCGCTTGCACTTCAACCACAGCCTGTTGCTGTCGCCCCTCCCAAAAAGTCGGCGGCTCCCGTCGTCCTCGGCCCTCTCTCTGCCCCGGCCAGGGGCGGGGCTCCCACAGCTCCTGCTGCCAGGCCCACCCCTTCTCTGAAGGCCAAGCCTGCGGTAAAGCCCGCGGTGAAATCAGTCGCCAAACCCGCCGCTAAACCTGCCGTGAAGCTCGCCACTAAAGCTTCCGCGAAACCCGCAGCCAAGCCCGCTGCCAAGCCCGCTGCCAAGCCTGCTCCCGCCGCGAAGAAACCTCTGGGGATCAAAGCAGCACCCGCGCCCCAAAAGGTAGCGGCTGTGGCAGTCAAGAAGGCTGCAACGGCTCCCGCGCCGGCACCAAAAGCAGTCCCTGCAGCAGCTAAGGCGTCTCCCCTCCTGTCTGCCAAGGCCCCCGCGGCGTCCGGCAAAGGTAGTTTGGCGAATATTGCCAAGAAGGTCGCCAAGAAGTAAGCTTTCCTTTGAGACGTGACCAGGAAAAGGAAAATGACAAAAACCCATGTGAAGAAATTGTGGAGGGAATGAAGGATCGATGGTGGCAGTGCCTGTTCACTCACAGCCTGAAGTCCTTGAAGTCTGATGGAAATTGGTTTGACTGCATTCGTCTTCTTATGGATCAGATGTCTGGAACGCAGAAAGAATGAAGGGTAAGGACTGAAGAGCCGTGAGGATGTTTGTCATGTCTGCGTGGCCTCGTGGATTGTGGGCAGGTTTGGGAAGGATGGGATTTTTTTGTATGTGGTATCTGTCTGGTGGTTTCATATGAATCTGGCGCGGGTTAATTACTTTCCTTAGCGTGTATGGAGCGGAAGTGTAAGGGGAGAAGACGATAGGTACAAGAAAACGCGGGTTTTTTCTTCGGTTAATATATTCCATGCAGCACAGCCTTGCAGCTGAGTATGGATGACATGAAAACAGACCGTACTTTGACAAGCTTCCTTTAATGCTTTTACGTAGCTTGTCCAGTGTATTTTGTCTTTTTCGTTCCTAGAAATATGTTTCTTATCATAGTGCTCCCTATGAGAGGTTGCGAGACAGATTAATTTTATACGACACAGGTGCACATTGCCTCTGCGAGATGCCTAGCCCGTACTGTGAATTCAAAATTGTCCTGAGATATCAACTCTTTACATGACACAATCTGATAGCCGTGTTCGCCGCAAGTCAACCTTTGCCTCCGTACGCCCGCAAGGCGGGGCTCGGAACTCCGAGAAAGATTGTGACGTCACACTGTTCGTCAACTGCCGGCGCCGACGTGGACCTGCGGCCATAGGATCTCCTTCATCTCGAGCCCGAAAGTCATAAAGGGTGACGGGGACGGGGCGGCTTGCGGCTTCTGGTTTTTCTTATGTGCATATGTGGTGTACATGCTGTCCAGTGCAGGCATATTAGCTCCTTGCATTTTTCCGCGTGGCGAACTTTTATGACAGGAAACCTAGCGTCACCGCATGAGCACTCGGTGTTCCAAGTGGATGAAGTTATAATTACGCCATGGCACTGCATATCGGCAGGATATGTAAAGGGTTCTCCATTAAAGGCATGAAGACAATGACTTCCAGCAGTATTGCTCACTTTTTCCTTCCCAACATACTCCTCCTGCAGGCAGGCCACCTCCCTGGCTTCTCCCTGAAGGCCTGACCTGACACCCCCTTTTGGCACGTTTCACCCCAAGCCCCGCACCTCCAGACACCGTCAGTGTGTTAAAACCCTGCTGTTGTCGTGGCAGGCTCGCCTACGCCGTGGTCGTCGTCTGCGGCTTGAAAGCCTTCGCCATTTTAAAGAAGTGTTTGGCAATAATTTACGCTTTAGACTTCGTTGTCACGGACAATACTAGCACCACATCGCGACACCTCCCACATACAATCCTTGTGACATGACCGTGGGTATGGCTATCCAAGGCGTGAGCCCCCTGAGCGACATCGGTGATTTGGCGGCAGCCTGGACCTTGGACATCTTGATCCCTCGGCTGTGCCTCGCCATTCTCTTCCTCTCCGTTTCCCTGGTGAAGCTCACTCTCCGGTACCCAATCCGAGTCTACGTCGGCGCCAATCCTGTGGTGCGCAGCATTGTCCAGCGCTGCCCATCCTTCCAGAAAGACTACCGGCCCCCATCGTGGGCCTGTGGGGCGTGGGCGCAGGCCGTCATCTACATGTATCGGAGCTGGCGCAACAACCACCTTCGGGGTTTTGCCCGGGAAGTGATCCGATTGCCGGACGGGGAGTGCGTGTCCTCGTACTGGATGGCGCCTCCAGGTCCCATGCGGGACGCGGTCATGCAGTGCAAGGTGGACGGGAGGGAAGAGGAGACCGACGCGATCATCGAGGCCTTAGTATACCATATGCCCTGTGACGAGAGACTCCCCCCGATCGTGATCATATGCCACGGCGTCTTTCAAAACGGCGCGGATCTTTATGATTTCTGCAGATTCATGACGGAGACGTGTGGCTATGTTGTCTGTGTCTTCAACCGGAGGGGAAACGACATGCCCTTGTCCCGGGCCCGATTCAACACAGTAGGCGACCAGGCTGATTTCAGGTTCATTCTGTCTAGATTGCGGGAATTTTTCCCAAACAATGGTTTCTATGGCGTCGGGATCAGCGCAGGGTCGAGCTTGCTGGCCCGCTATCTGGGGGACGCGGGGGAAGAGTGCGAGTTGGAGGGAGGGGTGTTGATCTCAGGGGGCTACGACATGGAGCTTTCCTTGAGGCACATGACGCCTCTAGCGGATTTGGTGGTGACCACGCAGGCCAAGAGCTTCTTCTTGGAGCGGAATGAGGAGACGTTGGCCAGACAGGATGGCCCGGGCCTGCAACGGTTGAAACGGAGCCGTTCCATGCAAGAGTTCCATGAGCACTTGCATGTCTTCGACGGGAAAGCGTCGCGGGAGGAATACTTTCAGACGCACAATCCAGCATTGGTGCTGGACCGGATCGCCCGTCCGGTCGTGTACATTAATGCCTACGACGACATGTGCTTCCCCGGGCATTTCACCTTCCAATACAAACACTTGGTGGAACGGTGTCAGCTCGCGACGATCGTGCATATGGAGAGGGGCGGACACGGGACGTTTTACGAAAATTGGGACGCGGGTTCCTCCCGGGCCTTTCAATGCGTGAGGGAGTTTGTGGATTGCCTCCACAAAGAGTAAAGGAGTTGGGGAGAAAGGAGGAGGTGGAAAGAAAAAATAGGCATAGACAGTCGCGCAAACTGTATGATTAAAATTTAACACAACTGATTTGAAATGGGTCCACGGGACGTTTCTGTGTACAGCGTCTATTTGGGAGGAGGCGGCGAAGGAAGATTCTCCCAGAGGGGGCGGGGGGGGGGGGGGGCGGGGGAAGGGGAAAAAGGGCAGGGGGGGGGCGCCCAAAACGGTCCGACGCCCCCCTTTGGCCGCCCATTCCGGGCCTTGGGGGGGAAG
>Ga0102934_1000171_pt1 | contig 38364 bp, 41 predicted proteins | sample SalPonR2_A_D1_MG_FD_78175 | JGI IMG/M metagenome (GOLD analysis project Ga0102934, IMG submission 78175) | Salt pond soil microbial communities from South San Francisco under conditions of wetland restoration - Salt Pond MetaG R2_A_D1_MG | ecosystem: Environmental > Aquatic > Marine > Intertidal... | reverse complement strand
GTCCTGCGAGATCTGCAACCGGCACCCGCTCTTGTCCTGGATAAGCCCGACGATCTCGCCCCCCCGACCGATCACCTTTCCCACCTGGCTCTTGGGCACCTCCACTGCCCATGTGCTCGCATCTACAGGGACGGGGTACAGGCGCGCGCCTCCCCCGCCTCTTCCCCGTCCTCCCCCGCTTCCTCCGCTGGGAAAGCCGCCGCCTGCGTGGCTGGAGCCCCCGCCCGCAGAATACTGATGGAGGGCCTGAACGCCCTGCTCCATGATGGCTATGATGATCTCACGTGCTAGGCAGAAAGGAGGGGGGTTACAGGTCAGGGACTAGGATCGGGGAGGGAGGGAGGGAGGGACGGAGGGAGGGAGGAAGGGGAGGGAGAGGAGACGAGGAGAAGGCAAAAAGAATGTCTTACCACTTTGCACGGCTTTGGGTGCCCCCGTGATGGTCACCTTGCAGGGCTGGTCCTGCGGGAGGGACTGATTGATCTGGATGACTGCCTTGCTCTTGTACTGGATCTCCCTGACGATGTCTCCCCCCTTCCCGATCAATCGTCCCACCAGGCCCCGCGGGCAGTCCACTGTCGCCTTGGAATTGCCCGCCACTTCCGGAAAATCCGCCAGCACGGAGGGGCCCCCCTCCATCACGCCTTCGATCATGGCCCGCGCGTTCTTTACGTGCTCGGGCTTGCCCACGATGGTTAATTTCCGGGGCTCTCCGTCGGGGACGCTTTGATCGATCACGCACTGGCAGCCACTCCGCGTTTGGATGTCTCGGATCGTTTCTCCCCCTTTCCCAATGATACGACCCACCACGTCCTTGGCCACGTCCATCACCTCCTGGTGTTGATTGGCTTCGGCAAAGGCGGCGTTGGTTTCCGCGCTCGACTCTCGGGCCTCGGTGGTCGCCTGTTTCTTACTCGGTTGTCCAACGACTGCATGACCTTCTTCTACTTTTCCGGTGGATTCTGTCTCTGCTGTCGCCTCTTCCGCATGCTCCCCCTCTTTCGCTTCATCCTCTTCCTCTCGTGGGCGTTTGGTCGCAACCGCCTCCGATTCAGTCTCTCCACCACCTTCCCCGTTGGGAACAGCCAAGTCCTCCTCCTCTGCATTCACTTCTTCTTCCTGCGCTTGCTCCTCGCCTTGCACCTCCTGCTGCACTTCATCCTCAGCAGGTGTGTGTTCGCCGTTGGTCACCATAGTACGCGGGTAACGAGGCAAATAGATACTTTGCCCTCGATGATCGCAACTGGCCGGAGTCAGTCTTCGTCACTCAGCTCTCAGACTGCGTTCGCCGTGAAATAGAGCAGCCTGGACCCGTGCCCCCGTACCAAGCAGGGGTGAAAACCTGAGAGACAGGTGCGGGAGGAGGTGGGCGATGGTACTTAGCACCAGGAGAAGGGCAGGGATGCACACGAAGGCGGGAAGAGGCTTGGATGGATATGAGTCGCTGATTGCTCGCTTCGACTCTACCTCCCCACCTCCTAGGAAACCTCTATTATTACCAGGCCAACGGCAAGTGCCGCGTGGCGAAGGCATAGCCGGGGCCTACAACAAGAAAATTAGTGCCAGTAGAGGTAGAAGGACGCGTGATTGGGTACAACACTTTGTCATCGGTTCACGGGCTGCGGATACACCGACCTTGAAAGTGCGGATGTTTACGTTAAGACTTGACCAAGACGTGACTGTTGGACTTTTTTATAGACCTGTGATTCGAGAAATATACATAGTACGCTTGAAATTTTTGACTTTTTCGTTGGATGTTGGGTTGATTTAGCGTCGTAACCTCCTCACCCTCCGCCTTCACTACTTCTTTCTTGAACACTCGAAGGAGGTGTACCATGGTCGAGGACGGGGAGACGAGCCCTCACAAGGGAAGATTGTCGTTAGATACGCTGCGGGAACGCGGCAATCTGCTCTACCAGAGAGGTAAGTTTTAAAACTCACCCAAATTACTTTATACTTCAAGTACAGCCACCGACACACGTCGGAGAGTCCCTCACTTCTCTTTGTTGTCATTCAGTTTTTGCTTCACGCGTCGAGTCTTCCCAGCCAAGGAAAGACTCATGGATTGCTGTGTACTTTTTACTTACTTGACGTACCTAGGTTGCTACGGGGAAGCTATTCTTGCCTGGACGGAGGCGCTCGCTTTATTGTCGAGCGAGAAGGACCGCCTTTCCGTGGGAAGAAGCAGAAGCGCGAAGATGACGCGCTGCAGTATAAGCCCCGAAGATCGAATTATCTCGCTCCTTTTTTCGAACCGTGCCCAGGCTCAACTGCAGCTGAGAGAATATGAATCGGCAGAGAGTGATGCCGGCACTGCGCTGTGTGTAGACCCCGGCAACGTGAAAGCTTACCTTCGTCGGGCCACTGCACTCTTAGCCCTCGAGCGCTTTGATACCGCTACGAGTGTCCTCAACCGTGCTCTTTCTGTCGCTCCTGCTTTCCTTTCCCCACCTTCGGCTTCTCCCGCCTCCCTCCCTCCCTCCCTCCTCAAGACCCTCCACGCCCTTCATGACCAAAGCAGGCAGATGGCGCTCCTCTCGCACGGGCCTGGGGCCGACGACGCACCCGCAGCGGAAGCAGAGGGGCTGGTCGATGAGTGCCAGACTCTTCGCCTCTTCTTCCGGGACGCACCCACGGCGTTGAACGCGGGCGGGAGGGCGGGAGGGGGGACGGTCGCTTGGGGAGAATGGGCCACCGTCTCTGTGTTCATTGCCAATGAGTTCGGGTTGTGGAGGCGGCGGGACTTTCCCATGCTCGAGAAAGGAGGCGGGGATGAGCACGGACAGGAAGGAGGTCTATGGCTCCCGGTGTGCTTCAGTGTTGTGGACTATGGAGGAACATATCAAGAGCCAAGCGCGCGGGTAAAGGTTGAGGCAGAAGCCTTGCCCTCCCTCACAGGACAGGAGGAAGACGAGGACGAAGGGGAGAGAAACTCAAGCAGAAGGCGGATTGCTTTCAGGAGGGGTAGTAGCTGCCGCCTGAGGGCACGGGTTCGCTTTCTCCCTCCGGACGAGACGGCCCTCTCTCCACCTCCCTCCGCGACCGTCATTCTCAAAGTCTCTCTTCCCTCCGAACTGCTCACCCGCCAAGTCCTTCCTGTCTTCTCCCTCCCCTTCCAAATCGTCCCAAGTCCCTCACCCTCGCTGCCGGCTTCCTCCTCGTGTACCTCGGGTATCAACAGCTGCCGCGCCATCCATATACCCTCCCTCGAGCGATCTCTACTTGTGGCGGAGGCCCCTGGAGAAATCGGGATAGGCGGGAAGGTGTGGGACGCAGGGCTGGTCCTCACCCACTACCTGGCCGAGCATCCTGAGGCGGTGGGCGGAGGCAGGGAAGGCGGGAGGGAGGGGAAACGAGAAAACAGGGGACAGGAGGGAAACGAAGGGAAAGAGACTTGTCGAGTGATTGAGCTCGGGGCTGGGACTGGTATAGCTGGTATTGCTGCCGCCTTACTGGGTAGAGCTTCCGTCCTCATCACTGACCTTCCTGGAGTGGTACCGCTCATTCAAACAAACATTGAGCTGAACCTACCTGCCTCCTCTCCTAATCCCCCTTCTTTCTGCTCAGCTCTTGCCTACACATGGGGCGAAGACAGCGAATTTCTAAGCGATGGGGGAGAAAGAAAACGCTCGGATGGTTGCTTTGATGTGATTCTCCTTGCGGACGTAATCTACGAGCCCAAGTATTACTCCAGTTTAATCAAAGCTCTCCGGATCCTATCCCATCCGAACTCTCTCATCCTTCTGGCCCATCGAGAGAGACACCCTGATGCCGCAATCTTTTTTGAGGAGGTGGACCAAGAGTTCGAGAGAGCGCGGGTAAAGTTTGAGATAGAAAAAAAGAAAGGGCAGGAAGCGAGGGAACACAGGGGACCGAGGATGGCATGTCAGGACGTAGTGATTTATGAGTTGCGATTGAAGAGGGAAGTGAAGGAGACAAATTGCTTCTGATGAAGGAGAGCACGGATGGGGTAAACCTGTTTTCCATTTTTTTGTTCTTTTTTTAAAGCGTGTGTTTTGGTGATGAGAGAGGAACGACTGTGTACTTTTGGGATGGGTCGCACAGCCGTCCGCCCCTAATTTCGCATGTTCTGGTATACCTGGACATGTCGCTTTCTTGGCAATACAACTTCTCACTTCGACACTTCTTCTTTGACCGACTTAATCCGAAAAAGAGTTTATAAGCCTGTGTCCGCCGAAATTTATGCCTTATTTGCTTAGGGTCCCAGCTTAATCATGAAGACGTCTTGTATGTCAAAAGCCGTAAGGGTTGCGGCTCCAATGACCACGTTTTCTTGAAATTGACCGGTACTGTAAGATATTCCGGACGCATCGACAGTTCCCTGATGAGAAATCGCTGCCACCAAAGTTTTGTGCCTACGAGGGGACGCCAGCAGAGTCTACCTTCAAGAGAAACGTCGCTTCGCTTCCCAGCAGGATGAAGGAAATGCTTCTTACAGTCAGATTTCCTTCAACACAACCAATGACGTAAGTGTTACCCGAAGTATCTACACCAATGCTGTCTCCACGCGCAAATCCAGTGCTTGTAAAATTTTAAAAGCCCATGTAGGAGTACCTGTAGATTCCAAAGCGATAATGTAGATGGCGTCTGAAAGAGACGTCAGGTTATTGTTACGCACAAACAGGCGCCCGACAAAGATCCCGGTGGTGTAGGAGTTGCCGGATGCATCCACAACGATGCTATCCTCGCGGTTCACCAGTACCCCTAAAAGTTTTCGCTCAAGTCGGCTCCCCGTTTAAACCCAACTCGATCATATAGATACCTTGGAAGCCAATATGTGGGAGAACGGTGCTACCCACAGACCAGGTTTCCTTGGAAAAATTCGGTGGTAAAGCTTATATTGCCAGATCCATCGACAGCAATACTAAGCCCCTTGTCATCCAGGGTACTGCCAAAGCCCTATACCTATATAGGGTTTTCAGTGAAATCTTGTTTGATCACGAAAATATCCGGTCCTTCAACAGCCGTGAGAGTGGTGTTACCAACGCGCATGGTTTCCTCGAAAGCTCCTGTGATGTAGAAATTGCCCGATGAAACCGCAGCGATGCTCTAACCGGATGGATACCCTGTAGTCCCAATTTTTTGTCTCATTAACATGGTGCAATGCAGCAGCCGCAGCGTTAAATGTGAGACATATACTATTGCTGTTTATGCCACTGTCCTCCATGGGTGACATCAAGAAGTCTGTCATCTGAGGGACCCATGACACTACGAGAGAGGCAAGAGGGCCCATAGTGAAAGTCATTCTTTCGTAGCGATGTTTGAAAATTGAACTTGTCTGGAGCCCGAGCGGCCGAGCTGTGACGATGGTGCACCAGGCATCTCGCTTTAGTTTGGGTGCTCATATCCCTTGTGTGGACACAGCATAAAACTAAGACCGCCCCTTGTTTGTGTGGCAAGGGTTCAGACTGATGTGCCAGCAAGGTTGCTATGGGATGGGGGGCTGCTCCTGAGCGCGGGGCCAACACTCTCACTCCATTTCATGATTCGCGGAGGTATGTCGACGATGACACACACTATGCATTTTTATGCTTGGTTATGGCTAGCTGTCCATAGATTCGGAAATTTGAACGAAACGATAATATATAGGAGGTGGTATGCGATTAGTAAATGGGCTTAGTAAATTCGGATGGGCCGCCGCAAGAATTGAGTGGTGGTATGGATAGAATCGAGGAAGAACGACAGCATAAAGCCAAATAAGAAGTCAAAATGTATTTTCGTCTGACTTGCGATGGACCCAGTGATAGTTGTGACCATATCAAGATATGAAAAGACTAATGAAAATGAAATAGACAAAATCAGAGGAGGGAAATAGTGGCTCATTGCCACATGTCATACGGTAGACATGTGGACAAAAGGGTTAGAGACAGGGAGATGACGGGGAATATCTTTTATAGCAAGCGGTAAAGGAACATGTAATGGAGTGGGGTTCAGTTGTCAACCGGCGAAACAAAGCATGACGATGATCTGCCCTATTTCTTCAGAGAGAATCGGCCCCTTTTCCAAAAAAAGATCCCAAATATTACAACTACAAATCACACTGGCTGCTTGCCGACCAGTTTTCGAGAGGCTTAAAGCTTTGGCATTAATGAATTGCCAATAACATGGCAGGGTAAGAATGCCATGCCAATGTTGAAGACATATTTTGGAGATGTAGAGACTTCTCAGCTCCTTAGGGCATACAAATTATTTTGTCACTGTACACGAGTGCACAACGATAGCCCTTGAATGATTATTTTTATGGTGTCATTGAAATTTGTCATGATTTGTACACCCACTGAAATAGAATTCATTTCGATTAGGGGCCTAGCTTGATTATGTAGGGGCTTTTGACACCAGGAGATGTGAGTGTGGCGCTTCCTACTTCCATGTCTCCTTCAAAGCTTCCAGCGTTGTAGACATTGCCGGAAGAATCCACATCAATACCCGTTCCTGACGAGGAAACGGAGCCGCCATAGTTTTGAGCCCATATCGGGTTACCAGTGGGATCTAACTTGAAAAGACACATGGCTTGCCTCTCCGGTGCCGTCAGTAAGAAGCTTCCTACAGACAAATTTCCGTTAAATTCACCGGTGATGTAGGAATTTTCGGATGCATCCACTGCAATGCCGTTTCCCTCTGCGGTACCTACGCTCGTAAAGTTTTTCGCCCATACTGGATTGCCTGTAGAGTCTAATTTGATCAAAAAAATAGCATTGCTGAAGCTCCAAAATCTTATATCGCCGACATTCAAAAGTCCATAAAAAAACCCAGTTGTGTAGGAGTTGCCGGACGCATCTACAACGATGCTATTTCCTTGCGGTTCACCAGTACCTCCGAAATTTTGCGCCCATACCGGCTCCCCGGTGGAATTCAATTTGATCATATAGATATCCTGACTTCCAATGATAGGTAATGTAGTATTACCCACCGACATGTTTCCACTAAAAAATCCGGTGATAAAGCTATTATCAGATGCATCCACAGTAATGCCAAGCCCCATGTCATCTAGACTGCTGCCGAAGCTCTTGGCCCAAACGGGGGAACCAGTGGAATCTAGTTTGATCACGAAAAAATCCTGAAGTCCGACAGCTGTAAGAGTGGTGTTACCAACGGGCATGGTTTCCTCGAAAGCTCCAGTGGTGTAGGAATTCCCGGACAAATCCACAGCGATGCTCTGGCCGTATGGAATCCCTATAGTCCCGAAATTCTTTGCCCAAACCACCTGGCCCCCAGAATCAAGTTTAAATATAAAGACATTCTGCTCTGAGCCGGGTGTAAGAATGGTGACACCAACTATCATCACTCCTTGAAAGAACCCTGTGACGTAAGAGTTACCAGACGTATCCACAGCGATGCTACTTCCCCCGGCAGCACTCTTCTTGGCCCCGAACGACCTCGCCCACATTATGCCGCCGCTCGGGTTTACCTTGTACACAAAAATATCAGCATATCCTTTCCCCTTCAAAGTAACGTCGCCCACCGAAAACTTTTGGAAAAAATAGCCAGTTATGTATGAGTTTCCCCGAGTCATCCGCACAAATTGATGTGGCACCACTCTCTTGGCCGTCATAAAAGCTTTCAGCTAATAAAGGGTTTCCCGAAATATTCTTATGTGCCACAATGACTTTAAACGCGTCAAATGCAGGATCCCGGATCAATGTGCACTCCCCAGCACAGCAAAGGCATTCACTCGCAACGGTGTTCCAGTTGAAAAAGAAAGGTGCTGGCGCCCCCCCATTGAGCGAGCAGTATTCATAGCATTGTTGTGGTGTATCGATCCCCTGGAAATGGCGGGCTCGAGCTGAAATCACGCGAGTATTGTCTTGCAGCCTTCCCCTCCCTAGTTGTTCCTGCAACCGTCGGTCTCTGAAAGGCGCCAGACGACTTGCTTCAGCACATCGCTGCCCTAGACCGAACGGTACGAAAGGTTCGGCAAGATTGATAGAGGGCGCTGGAGTCGGCACGCATGTGGTCGTACTCGTCGACTCGGCGTATCGTATATTCAAAACCTCTGGTTTCGATAGCGGTACAGTGCAATGCGTCGTTGTAGCGTTCGCAAGATACGCCAGCGCATTTACTTCCAGCTGCTTGGGAGCGCAATCATCTGCTTGTACCTTGACATGAAAAATGCGCTTTCTTCCACTCCTACGAGCGAAATCGATGTCTGACCAATAAATTGCAGTCTCCTCCAGATTCTCCACCGCATATGGTAAAACATAGGGCTTTCGAGGCCTAGTCGTAGTCCGTACGACCGACAACGAGCAGGGTAGGCTTATTTTAATGTTCAAACCTTCAACTGCATCCTTGTTCCGAAGGATGACGGTAAGTTTCGCGTGACCGTTGCCTGCCAAGATCCCACGCTTAGCGGTAGGACGTACTTTGGCAGTCAGTCGGATGTTGGCACATTCCTCGACGGCTAAAGATGGAATACAGGATAAGCCTAGGAGGACGAACAACGATGTGATCTTGAATATTCGCATTTATCTTGGCTAATTAATGTAGGTTGAGGCTGCCGTCCTAGAAAGATTTTTAAAGAAGAACACTTATGTGAGGCGCAGGCTACGATGATCGTGCTTATGGTGGCTATACTTTGGTGCGACAAAGGATCCGACTGGATGGATGCTCGATAAATCTACAGCTGCATGTTGTATGAAATTGCTAATTAATGGTGATTGAAGCATCGACATGTAAGCAACTTTTTTACCGAGATAAGTAGGTGGCCCATTCCACTCGCCCCTCTTTTCCCTTTGACACTTGTTCGCGTACAATCAATCTCCTGGAGAATTCGATGCGTATTTTATACAAGCGTTGAAGCATAGGTGATTGAATTATGGAAAGTGCTCATTACTCTTCCCACGCCTTAGCTCCGACCGCTTAAAAGCTTCAAAGCTCGGGGACCGTAATTTAGCGAAAACTTGTACTTGTAGCGACAATAATGAAGCGTTGGTGTCTCATTAACATGGTGCAATGCAGCAGCCGCAGCGTTAAATGTGAGACATATACTATTGCTGTTTATGTCACTGTCCTTGAAATCATGGGGGACATCAAGTCTGTCATCTGAGGGACCCATGACACTACGAGGGAGGCAAGAGGGCCCATAGTGAAAGTCATTCTTTCGTAGCGATGTTCGAAAATTGAACTTGTCTGGAGCCCGAGCGGCCGAGCTGTGACGATGGTGCACCAGGCATCTCGCTTTAGTTTGGGTGCTCTTATCCCTTGTGTGGACACAGCATAAAACTAAGACCGCCCCTTGTTTGCGTGGCAAGGTTCAGACTGATGTGCCAGCAAGGTTGCTATGGGATGGGGGGCTGCTCTTGCTCGTGACACCATCTTCATGTCATGATTCGCGGAGGTATGTCGACGATGACACACACTCTGCACTTTTATTTTCTCCTCCGCGTGATATTACGTCTTATTTCTTAAATTCCTCCCATTCTCGTTTCTTTCAAAAAAGCTGCTGTCTCGTTTAACAGCTCACAAATATGTTAACAACTACTAAAAGAGTGTTGTTTAATGCTCTGAGGATACCAAGCTGAGATGGAATCATGCCGCTTGAGCATACAATAGAAAGCTATATCAAAAGTCGTGGTCTCAGACCCGCAAAAATATACATGCAACGTAAACAATTGCGAACCTCCACAAACGACCAATTTATTTTCCTCCTGTTCTTCGAAGCTGGTGATCTACTGCTCCATTTACCACTTCTTTTATTAGGACAGACACCTTTCCCCCACATGTGAAGTGAGTCTGCGTGGAGTACTGTTTCACTAGAATTATAACCTGGGGCATTCCATTTTTACATGCAATTTGTATAAAAACGAAAAAATTGATTGTGGTGCTCAATTTTCTGTCCATGGTAGTTTCAAACAAATCGGAACTTCCAAGGCACGATGTTTTACCCGCAGAGAAATCCGGGAATCTGCAAAAGTCAAACGCTTTGTTATTTGAAATATATTTTCGTAAATATAAATTGTTTATATTATTGCCACTTGAATAGGGTATCAGAATAGACAGTGGCTGTTTCATGTTTCTCATATTAATTAGAATCATCATTCATAATTGTCGCTGTATCTCACGGTCTGAGCAAGTGCTATATGGTCTATAGTGAGGAGGACACACGTCAACAACCTACAAGGCAGTGACGATGTGCAATTAAAGCGATCAGGTATGCGTCCGCAGGAGAAGGTAAGAGAACTGCTTCGATACAGGGTAGAAGGATGGTGAGCGAGGCAGACCGTCCAAATCTGACGGACAAAGAGTACTTTGTCGATTGTGTAATCAATGCTTTTATGATTCAGATTTATATTCTACCCATCCTCAAGATAACTACATTTATCTCCTCATTTTACTCCGATGAGAAAGGCCTCCATGTCCCCCCCACTTGTGGTTTTCCCCTCCTTCCTGCCTCCGAGCCAATGAGCGCAGTGTCCACAATACCTTCTCTTCACCTCGCTGGCGAAAAAGTAACGATTTGAGGACCAAGCCGTTGAAACCTGACCTTTCATCCCCCCGCCTCCTGTCCACCGTCCCACCCACCCCTTTCCTCTCCCCCCCAAAAACCTCGCCAACAACCGTGTTCACCCACTCCACTACCATGGTCTGTCTTTTCTCGTCATCAAGATTTTCGGACCGCCTCCCCTCCACCTCTAGCTCAAACCGCGCTAGCCGTGCCCGGCCCTTACCAATGCCTGGTCCCCACCCCGCCTCCATTGTTGCACTCAGCAACCTCTGCCCCGCCCCAGCATCCCTTTCCCCTCCTTTTCCAAGCAGCTCCTCTACTGTCATATTTGAGCATCCAAAAATTGCTTGCAGCCTCTTAATCCCCTCCTCCACCCATTCCTTCCTCTGATGGTGGTATACCCGAGCGTAGTGCCGCAGTGTCGGGTCTTCCAACCCGCCGAGGATGATCGTGTACGAATACGTGACGCTAACCAGATCTCGACTCATACAAAAATTGTCCCATGGGGGAAATAGCACCTCTAGCACCCTCACATCGGCGGGCAAAAGCCTGTTTAAGGCATGGGCGGTCTGATTCAGGTCTCCGTTGAAAGGAAGGGCAGGCGGCCGGTAAGAGATAAGCTGCGATTCAGCGTGGGCACCCCCGGTCACTAAAAGAGCCGGGGTAAGTTGTAGGGAATGTGGAGGCACGTGACTGTGAATGATGGAGAGTGTTGTACCGAGGCGGTGATGCAACGAAAGCGTGCGCCGAGGAGGGCGGCTCCGTTTCTTGAGTCTTTGACCCTTAAAATTTTGGTTCTCTGGAGTATCGAGGTCCCTCCAGACCTTATACTGGCTGCCATCATAGGCTACGTGGAGCAGAAGTAGTTTTGAAGGCAGCGTGTCGCTTTGACTGTGCTCCCGAAGCGACGTGGGACGCCTGTGGTAGGGAGGAGCGTCCCCGAAATGGACGAGAAAGGTGGATCTAACGAAGCCAAAAGCAAGTTGAGCGGTGCCCACGATACCGACGACCACAAGCAGAGTACCAGTAAAAGCGTGACGGCGTTTGGCTTTACCCTTCATGCCTGTTTTGGGCACGATGAGGAGGTTAAGTCCCTAGGAAGCATGCTTGGTACAACAATTTACATATATGGCAACATATCAAACAATTCTAAAGAATGGCCCCTCTCTCTTGAAGATGCTCTGAAATAGATCAATTCTCAATTCGTCACGTCAGATACATGTACACGGGATCTTTGCCTTCTCCACATTTCTCATTCTGTGCAGTTGAAGCACTCCCTTATGGCGTGGGCCCTCCTTCAGGGGGGGTAAAGCCCCAGAATACGCTCCTTCAGGATGGAATAGCCAAACCATCGAATGAAAGACAATCCATGCGGTCGGCAGTCGCATCTTGCTGGAATACTTTTTTTGAAGGTGCTACAATATGCAATTTTTCTTCCTTTCTTCAAGAGCGAGATGTCTCTTCTACAACTCGCTTCATGGGAGGGGAGGGCGCAGGCCTCACCAATATCGGAATACGAGCTACAACATCGTTGGCACACACGTACAAAAACATCCCCTTTCCTCCCCTGGACTTCTCTTTTCCTCCAAAAGCAACATTGCCCGTTTTTTTCCCCGTCAAAATCGTTCCCAGCCGCTCTCCCTGGGGAGAGAAAATCAAAACTCCCCCAGGTCCTGTGGCCCATATATTCCCATATTCATCCACTTTAAGGCCGTCTGGATTGCCGATGCGTGTTTCGCCTCCAGCGTCATCTCTCTCTTGGTAAGCCCGAGCGTCTGCAAAGACACGCGCGCCTTCCTCCCCTTTCACCAGGCCTGTGCTCGCATCCATCTCGAACACGGCCCAGTGCGGGTCCTCGGCGTCGCTATCTCCCACGTATAGATGTGTGAAATCAGGGGAAAAGGCCAGACCGTTCGGTCGCTTGAGTCCATCAAAGACCAGTTGCACCTCCGCGCTTCCCCTGGCCGAGGAGACCGCCTGCTGCTCCATCGCCTCCTTGGAGACCCGGTATACCCCGAAACGTTCCAGCTCCCTCGCTGGGTCCGCGTCTAGTCCATTCAACCCGTACGGCGGGTCAGTGAAATACAAGTCACCGCCCGGCCCGAACACCAGGTCATTGGGCGAGTTCAGCCGCCTGCCCTGGTAGTGGGTAGCGAGAGGGGTGAAGCTCCCGTTTGCCTCCAGGCGCGAGACCCGACGCTCCCCATGCTCACACATGACGACCAGCCCCGATCCCGGCTCCAATGCCAACCCGTTGGAACCCGGCTCTCTCAAAGTGGCGCATCGAGCCACGTCATCTCCACAGATACCATCACTGCACCTCTCGTCGCTGCTGCTGCTGCCGTCCTTCGTCTCCGTTTCGCCGCCTGACGCGAGAGGTGACAGAGACGGCCGACATCCACTCTCTTTCAAGAAGACGCTCCTCCCGATGGTGAACAAACCGCCACCCTCCTCCCACCGATAGATAAGATTCTTTTTGACGTCACTCCAGAGCAAGAAGCCACCGTCTGCGCTGTCCTCGTCCGACACCCACAAGGGACCTTCTGCCCATAAATTACCCTCGGCAATAATTTCCAACTGAGCGTCTGGCGCGAGTAAAGTGTTGAGGACAGACGGTTGGAGGCGTTCTACACTACCCAACACGGGGCGTCGATTCATAGCAGCCTGAAGCAGCACAAGATATCCAAGCAAGGCGGGAAAAAAAATGGTGGCCCAGTATGCATCCGTTGGGGGCAAAAGATTACCAAGCTTCATGGCTTACAAGTAGGGAGCTTATTATGACGCAATTAAACTCGTGCTTGCCCCAGGGACCCTCCTGACCGAGGATCGAATAAGTCTTGCACTCGTCCCCTCCCTCCTGTCATGTGAATGCCGGAGACGCGCAGGGAGAGTGACGATGAGGATTTCCCCCTCTACATTACCTCTTTAAATGCACCATTTCAGCAGAGGGCTTCGTGCACGCACAATTACCCGGCAACATTGTGCATTGCTACGCCTGCCTCGCCGAGTCGCTTTTTCGTCACAGTAGTGCGAGAACTCGCCGCTTGATTGCCGCCACCTTGGGGGCCCACTGCCAGGAACTTGGACGCCTCAATACTTGTTAACACCAACCTTGCAACATGAAACAGGACCTAGTCCACCTGCACGCACGATGGTGCAAGGACACGGTGCCACTGTTAAGCGGGCGACAGCACTCAACAACAATCTGGGCAATGTTAAGCAGTCTTCCCGCCTTGTTCCTCCTAGTTCTCGAGCCGCTGCTCTAGCGCATAAAAGCCCCGAGTCGAAAGGTCAAGTCCCTCTCCTTGCGAACGAGAGTATCAAGGACTTCCTGATGACCTTCCCAAAAACACAATGGCCGGCGGTACTGGAGGTAGGTTGATTGCTTGTACATGAAGACTACTGGAAAAAATTGGCAACCTTATATCATGCAATTTCGTTCGTCGAGAGGAACACTTTAATGATGGATACACCACTATTCCCCGAATATGTTCAACCGAAGAAAGCTCGTGACAATTTATTCAAAGTGGTGGATACTTGGCGCGTAATTGTGACGTCTTCCTAGACCTATTTTGGGCACCTCCGAGGCCTCAAACCCCCCCTGCAACCAGGGGCCTCGACTTTTCACAACCCCACGCTTGCTGAACCCATCCGCAGCATTCTCATGAAGACGATGCAATGGAAGCCTTCGTGTTCTCTGCATGCCAGCTACGCGTGGCCCTACAACCCATCGACATCCGAATCGCTCACTCCTCCCCCCCCCCTCGCACTTTATATTTTCCCCGCACCCACAGAACATTGTCCTGTACGGCATCCGCTCCCTCTACTCGAACTGCCCCCCGGGATCCATCGCATCTGTCAATGAGCTGGAGGGAATCACGGACAGGGCGAGGAAGGAAGTCGCTGTCATGTCCCCTCCTCGGCGGCCCATCCGAGCAGGCGAACCTCCCCCCCCCCGCCCCGGTTCTCAGGGGCAGAGAGCACCGCCCACGGCCGCAGGCGCCACAGGTGGGAGCCTTCCGTCGGCAAGCCCGGCGGGCGCTCCTCCTCTCCCCGCGGGCGTACATGCCTCCCAGTACGCGCCGGCTCCCCGGCTGCCGAGACGCGACGCCCTCTACCGCTTTCCCTTTGTGGACCGGGAGGGGCACATGGAGGGAATCTTGGGGGAGGAGGCGGCGGGCTCGCTCACGCAGCTGACGTACTTCGACCTGGAAGACCGGGAGCAGGAGCGGCAGGCCCGGAAGGTGTTCGCGGAAATGAAGCGGGGGGTGGGGGGCATCCGGGCGGCCGACGTGGCCTTCTCGCTGCGATCCCTGGGCGTGGACCTCTCGGACCGACAGGCGCGGCGGCTCATGCCCTCCCTATACGGGCAGCAGGTCGGGCAGGGGGGGTCGGCGGGGGCTGGGGCGGTGCCCGCCATCCCCGGCGAGACGCTCGTCTCCTTCCCCCAGTGGATGGAGATCCTGGCGGCGCTCAAGGCGGTTCTCGAGCCCTACCTGCGTCTCTACCGACCGGCACCCGGGCCCCAGCCCCTCCCCTCCCCCCGCCAGCGGAGGACGAGGCTGGCGGCGGCTGTGGACAACGTCCGGCCCCCCGCCCTGGACGCCTCCCTCTCCCTCTCCCCCGCCCGCCGGAGTCTGGCCTCCACCCACGTCAGGCCCGACCGGGTGCGCCGGCGAGTCACCGGCCCGATCAGCACCAACGCCAGCGGACCTCGCGCCCTCAGTGACCACTCCGCCTTCATCTCCAGTGGAGGGGGGAGCGCCCCGCTCTCCTTCCCCTCCTCCTCGCCCTCCGGCTTCCGCACGCCTGCCTCCCGGCACAGCGGGAGCAGCCACTCGGCGGCCGGCGGCCGGCCCATCGCCTCCTCCTCCCCCTCCACGGGCTCTGCGAGGAGGAATCGTCTGCCGTCCTCCTCTTTCGGGCCCGAGGTAGGACTCAGGGGGGACGAAGACCGGCTTTACGGAGCCGGTCGGGGGAGTGGGCTCCGGTATGAGACGACGTCCCTGGCGAGTGGGGGGGAGGAGGAGGAGGGGGAGGAGGAGGAGGAAATGGGGAAGGAAGAAGAGGAGGAGGAAATGGAGCAAGACGAGGAAGAAGAAGAGGAAGCGGAAGAAGAGGATGGAGAGGATGAGGAAGATAGCATTCCTCCGCGGCGCCACCTCAGACGACCTCAGCACGAGCCCGCTCGCCCCGTCCTCCCTCCTCGCCCGCCCCCTCCCCAGTGGCTTCCCCCCTCGGGAAGACCCCGCCAGCCCTCTCGAGGAGGAAGGAGGGTCTCGGGGGGCCCCGGGGACGCAGGGTCCACAATCGCCCGAGGCAAGGGTCAGCAGGCTCGAACGCCCTCCGAGGCCCTCCCCGCCATTCCGAGTAACAGTCGCGCATTCCCCTTGCAGGTCCGAGGCAGGGCCCTTGTTCCAGGCACACCCAGCCTCCACGCCGATCCCTCCACCCCGTCCTCCCGGTCCTACCCCCTACCTCGCTACCTTCGCCACGTCCAGTCCAAGATCAAGCCGCAGGTCGAGCGCGCGCGTCGCCAGGCAGGGGCAGGCCCGAGGGCGAAGGGCAGGGAGGGAGGGAGGGAGGAAGGGAGGAAGAGCGGGAGGGAGAAGAAAACGGAGACGGTGGGTGGGCCCGTATTAAAGAACGATGCAGTCGAGGCGACTCGACGTCCAGGCAAGGAGGGGACAGGGGTTGGCGCCCTAGGTCTTGGGGAGAAAGGGAGGGAGCGACGGAGCGAGGCGAAGGCAGCAGTGAGGCGGGCGTCCAAGGCAATGAGGGAGTGCGCTCGCCCGGCCTCTGCCTCCCTGTCCAACTTGCGCCGCGCTGACTCCTATGCTCGGTCGTTCCAAAGCTCAACGGCCTCCTCCGGACCCGAGATCGCCGAAGCCTTCCTCTCAGGGCCGCTGGGCGGGCAGCTTCGAGGGACGGGCGGGGGCAAGGTGGAGGATGGCATGCGCGAAGAGAGGGGGCATGGAGGAAAGCTGAGGGAACCGAGGCGCACGAGGCAGCTGCGCCTTGCCCGGGTCACCGAGAAGGAAGCGGCAGGGAGGGAGCGAAGACGAGAGGTGCCGGGTACGCGCGGGCAGGCAATGGGCGTTGACGAGGCAGACGCTGATACGAGGAGGGTCTTGAAGGGCCGGATCGCGCCGGAAGGGCAAGAAGAGGAGATGGAAGAGAGTGAGGAGGAGGAGAGTGAGGAGGAGGAGAGTGAGGAGGAGGAGGAGGAGGAGGAGGGGAGTGAGGAGGAGGAGAGTGAGGAGGAGGAGGAGGAGGAGGAAGAGGAGGAGGAGGAAGGCGCAACAGTTTTGAGTGAAGGCGAAACAGTTTTGAGTCTGTCGTCCTCTTCCCAGTCCTCGTATACTTCACTCTCCTCCTCTTCCGCCACATCCTCACATGAATCTTCCCTCCCAACGTACTCTATCTCCTCCTCCCTGGTATCTTCAGACGATTCCTACGAAGTCGACTTCGTTTCCTGAATTCTAAGTAACGATGCAATATGAAATTAAGCAAGCTCGCCCCAAAAAAACCCAAACCGAAAACATGAAGACATGAACGCATCCCATTCTAAATCGTAAAAACGTGTTGCCACTTCTTTATGTTTTCAACATATCTCACTGAGGTAAGGCTCTTGAGAAGAGGGCATTTCTTGTACCTCGGCTAGTGTACGTATGGAACACTCTTCTTCGACAGGAATAGGCTCATAGTATGCGGACTGTGAGAGGAAGTATGAGGACGATTTTGACTGCCACGCCTCAACTTGTCCAAATATAAATTTGCAATATCTCCCGTTGCGTGTAATTTCGCGAGTTTGTAGAGAATGAAAGCGCCCACGGCACGTTTTCTTCCTTGCAATGAGCATGGCGGCTTACACTGCTCAACAGTCACTACCTTCCCAAACCGTACAGTGCTCAGGATTCTGATCAGACGAGTAAGAGGGCTTTCCCGCACAATGTTAAGTGCTGTAGATATACTGTGTCACATTCAGCACCGAAAGCTGGTGCTGAGGTTTTTTGGTTCCCTACGATAACGATGGGCTTTGAATCCTTTTCCTTTTAACCTCCCCGCCTCCTCGTGCTCGTATATTTGCCACGGCCAAAATAATAATTTTCATGCCTCATATACGCAATTCGACGAATGGACGGGTTCTATCGCAACTTGTCGTTCCAAGCATTTTTGAACAAGGACCGTTTCCGTGAGAGCTCACTTTTTCGTACACAAAGATAGAAAGCTAATGTGTGCCGTGCCTGAACTGGCGTCAAATACCCAAGGCCATGGAACCCGTGTAACGGCAAACAAAAGGCAAGTAATCCAAATTTAGAAAAAAAGGGGCGTTGAAACATAAATCCAAGTGATGCATAAGTAAAAGGTCTGACAGGGGGATGATAATTGGGCGCCGGCGCTTGACTGAAACCCCCCTCGTACGACAGAGGCTAATGTCGTTGTCCCGCGTTCTAACGTGGACGTGAGGGTGCAAGAAGTCATACAACTCAGTACGTGTATATGTATATGAGATATTTGGAAAGCAGTCTGGTCATTTCCTATAATGGAGGACCGTACGGAGGCGGGCCTTAGTTACATGGCCATCTTCTCCGTTCTTCCGTTTAGTAAAGTACGACTGAAACACTAACGACGCGTCCGGATTTAGCAACCCTTCCTTTAGTACAAGGAAGAGGCTGTATGCGTTCTTCTCCTCCGATGATCTCGTCAAGGCGAGTCTGATGGATTCTGAAAGCAGACCTCGGACTAATAGACCTGATGACTAGTGCTTTGAGCTTCATCCTTTCTTACCCTACATGCAGGGATAGGGGCTGGTTTCAAGCGACCTTCTAGACAAATACCACGCTTTCCCCGTAAGGGAGACATGACGGACAGCGATGAGAGCCGTGGTACGGAGGACTCTTCCCGCCTGGAGGATCCTTTGTCGGCGACAGACTTGGAGTTCTTTGTCCAGAACGGATTCGTCTTGCTGAAAAAAGCGTTCGACCCGGACGTGGCAGCGGCGTGCCGCTCAGAGATATGGCGGGTCATTGAAGGGGAGTCGCGGGCTGCGAGGGAGGAGGGAAACAACCAGGGTAAGGCGTCGGTCGCGGGCAGGGTCGTGGGACAAAGGCTTGAGCGAGAGTGGGGATGCTCCACGGAAGGCGTGTGGACGGCCGCGACGGGGCAAGTCGCCTCTCCACCACCGTGACAAGAGAGTGGAGGGGGAACCTCGCCCTTTGCTACCGAATCTCCGAGCCCTCACCCCGCCTTTCCTTTTCCTCTCTCCTTCCTGTCCCGCCGTCCAAAGGCATCACTCGATCCGACCCCTCCACTTGGCCCCTCAAGTTCCCTCTCGCCCGTATCTATGGTGTCGAGGAGGGCCCCCCCTGGCGTCAAGTCTTTACATCGCGTCTCGTTCAAGCCCTGGACCAGCTTTGCGGGGGGCGGGAGGGGTGGAGGCCCTTTGGCTGCGGCTGGTGGATGGTCACGTTCCCGGGACAGGGACGACAAGCCCGACCGAGATCCCCGCCTCTCTCCCCTTCTTCCTCCTGCAGCCTCCGATCTCCCCACGAACATCCCTCCCCCAACCCCTCCCCGTCCTCCACCCCTCCACCCCGCTTCCCCCCTCCTCCTTGGCGCCTGGAAGGCCATTGGCACATCGACGGCCGCCGGCGTCGGCGTTGTCTTCATCCTTTGGAGGTGGGACTCGTTCCGATCTTCTTGTTCTCGGACGTGAGGGAGGGTGGGGGGGGAACCGCCCTGTGTCAGGGCTCGCACAAATGGGTGGCGAGGCTCCTGAGGGAGGCGGGCCCTGCAGGGATGGACGCCGCCGAGCTGATCAGGCGGGGCCAGGCCTGGGTGGAGGGGGAGGAAGGAGGATGCAGGGTGGTGGAGACGGTGGGGGAGGCGGGAGACGTCATGTTCACGCACCCCTTCCTCCTGCATGGGAGGAGCAGGAACAATGCGGCGGTACCCGTGGGGGGGGGCGAGGAGGGAGTGAGGTTCATGTGCCATCCGGGGGTGGCGCTGAGAGAGGCGGCGAGGGTAGACCCGACCGAGGGGGGGAGAAGCGTGGTGGAAAGGGCTATCATGGCGGCGTGGGAGGGGGGGGAGAGTGGGGGGAAGAGGGTGTTCTCCCACGCGCAATGCTGTACGCTGGAAGCGGGAAGAGAGAGAGAAAAGCGGCGGAGAAGGCGAAAAGGAGGGATGTAGGGACAGGGGGGGGAGGAGGGCGAAGAGGGGGGGGGGAGGGAGGTGCCGGAGGGGGTGGACGGAGAGGTGGCTGAGGTTATGGGGATGGTGGGCTTCGGGGCCGGGGCGAGGAAAGGGGTAAGGAGGAAGAGGTAGAGAGGTAGGAGGGGGTGTGTGAGAGGAAGAGCACAGAGGGCAAAGGCGCGGGAGAGAGAGGGCAAGGGCATGGTAGCTGTTTCGAAATCGTTCAGTACTCGGACGAGGGCCCGACCTTGTAAAGCAACAACGGGGCGTGTGTCAAGGAGGGCCAATGCGTGTAGAAAATGGAAGGGTGTACGCAGTCACTGCCTGCGTAATGAGGGACCAAGTCACGCTTGACTCGAGACCGCGTTTAGGTTATACAGTTATTTCAACGAAGCTTCTTCCGGTGCGCATAATCCTGTTTGCATTCTCATCCCTTTCGAGCACGGTCTGACTATGTCAGCCGCCCTCCCCGGCGTCGATCTGCCTGCGCTCGTCGCTGCCTGGACGACCCCATCCTCCCCCCCTTGCTCCGCCCCCCCCTTCCCCCCTTCACCAAGGTGAACTCCTTGGGTTTCAGAGTCTTCAGGCCCTCTTCGATCAGCTCGCTGCACCTGACTGCCGCCTCTTCCGCCTCGTCCATCTCCACGAACACGTCCTCGCCAAAACGGAGGCCCAGCCACAAGTACACATCCAGCACCGCGTGGACCTCCTCCAGGTGCTTCAGCTCCAACGGAGTCACCGGCACCCGCTCCGACAAGATGTCCATGCCCAGTTTAACTTCCTTCCGGTGCTGGTACTGTCGGGCGAAGAAGCGTAGGAAGGCCATCAGCTCTGCCTGCTTGGTGTCGACTGGGGCGATGCAGAAGGTGTACCGGTCCCTCAAGTTCAGAGGGATCTCCTCCACAAGCCGCGCCACCCCCAGCATGTCTGTCAAATCGCACAGGAAATACAGGTCCTGGGCCTGCGAGCCAAGTTGGGAGGCAGCTTGGAGGAAGAGCTTCAGCAAATCAGTGAACTCCGTGTAAGCCGCCCCTTCCTCCCGCCCTCCTTTCCTCCTTCCAGCCTTGTTCGTCCGTCTCTCTTCCCGCGCCGCCGCGTAGTCCTCCACGGTCTCCCGGACCCGCAGGCCATTTGCCCTGGCAAACATCATGAGCTGCTCTCGGGACGGCTTCAGGCCGGCTGCGCGGATTGGCTCATCCTCCGCCCTCAGCGCCCGCGCGATGACACTCACATCTCCACTCTCCCGCCCCGCGACGAGGCCCATCTGTCTCCGAGAAATGAACACCACCATTTCCATGTTTTGTTTTCAGTATTTTACTGCACAACGGGTTTCCTTCGAATGTAAAAGATGCATTTCACCCCTCCCCGCCTACCTGAAATTTCCCATTAAACCGCCCGGCCCGCCCCGCGATTTGTTTGATTTCTGCGTCGCTCAGGCGCCGGTCCACTTTGCCGTCAAATTTCTCGAGGGCTGAGAAGATGACGCGGCCGATTGCCAGGTTGAGTCCCATCCCTGTGGGAGTGCCCGTGTAAAGGAAACAGGAGGAACCGCAATTCGCACGGTGACTCCGTGAGAACACAGATACACACACGCCTCCCCCCCACGCTTAATCGCTATGAATTTAGAGTCCCGGAGCCTGATAAGTCCCTACCAATGGCGTCGGTCGCAACCATCACGTTCCAGCCGCTGCCTTCCTCGTTAAAAAGACGAGCCTGCTCCCGCCGTGCCTCAGGGGGGAGGCCGCCGTAGACGATGCAACACTTCATCCGCGGGGACGTGGCGACCTCGATCTCGTTCTTGAGCTCAAAGAGTTTTTTACGGCTGAAGGCAACCACACAGTCCCCCGCTTCGATCTCCGCCCAGCTTGCGACGGCTTTCTTCTGGGGCTTCAAAGGACTCAGGCGCGCGTATTCGCGGACCTCCACGTCATCCCCTATCTCCCTGGCCAGCTCTTGCACGATTTCCACGAAGGCGGGGGAGCCACACAGGTGGACTTCTATCGCAGGCAGGCCTAAAACTACCCTTGTCCACGCCCATCCCCTCTCCTTGTCTCCGATCAACTGACACTCGTCCACAACGGCCACGTCATAGGTGCGACTCACGTCTGCCATTTCCACCGTGCAGCTCATGTGCCGGCTTCCTTCCACCTCTTTCACCTCTTGACCTGTCCATAGCTCGCAAGGTACATCCTTTGAATTCAATTTTTCGTACACTTCCCAAGCAAGGAGTCGCAAAGGCCCGCAATATATCCCGCTTGCCGCCCTCTGCATGCGTTCTAATGCCTCGTGAGTCTTGCCCGAGTTTGTAGGCCCCACATGCAAAATGAGTGAGCGCTTTAATTTCCTGGCCTGTACATACCAATTGTGAGGAGCGCCGAAATCGGCGTAGGGATCTGATATTTGTGGTTCGGAGACATACGTCTGACGCCGCCCCTTGCCTCTTGACCATCCTGTTGATGTTGTCGATGCATGCGCTGGTGTTGTTGATGCTGCTGTGCCTGTTGCTGTGCTTAAGTAGAGGGAATCTCGAAAAAGTATACATTCATTCCGTCTGCGTGCGAGTATATTGATAATTGTGGCAGCAACAGGTCTTCCGGAGTGGGGAGGTCGGCATGACGAGGGCGTGCCTATCAGAGCTCTCTTGAGGCGTCGTTTGTGGCCAGGAATAATCCATTGCACCCGTCGCAACATGGAGTGAGCTACCAGAAATTTTCTGAAAAAGCGAGCGGGGGACGGTGAATTCAAACGTGTGGCTCTGGATTTATATGCAAGAGAGTGTAACATGGAGAGGGGCAAAGGTTAAGCGGATGGGCCGCGGGCTTGCGCTACCCCCCGAGGAGGGACTTATGTAAGCTTAATTATGCCTTCTCCTTTCTCACAAATGTACGAAAACGCTACATAAATCAATATATGACTCTTCCTCAAAGACTACTGATTTTGCAACTCGGCAATTAAAATCTTAAAAATAACCATCCGCGGGGGCTGTAGACGTGCCCTGTCGGAAGCTGCATTAATCCGAGCATGTAAAACCCCTTTTGCAGGTACCGAAAGTCTCGATGACCCTACAATACCCAACCACGAGCAATTTCAAAGACTAAGCTATACTTCGAGAAACAAGGTGCCTCGTAAGGACACCTTTAAGGTTGACTTTTTCTGTTTGGCTGTCATAGTATGTGTTCTACACGTATTTTAAATCTGTTGTACCACAACATCTTTTGACGCATGTCCATCCACACCCCTGGTCGAGATTTTAAACTTCGACGGTATGATAAGCAATCTTATCGCCTTACTTTGTGTTCATGGCGGAGAAGGCGAGTTATCTCGTGACCCCGCTGTCTGACGTCCAGTAATTTAAAATTCCATCCCGAAGGTCGTTTGTTTTTGGAGGTCAAAGATAACGTCGAATTGGCTCTTGAATTTCTCGAAGCCTTGACTTCGAATATTTTCTTCAACCACTCCACACATTCGTCTACCCTCCCCGAGTCCTGACAACCCTCGCGAGCCATACTTTCCTTGCGCGACGCCTACTTCTTGGACGGAGAAAAGAGGTTTTGAATGAATCCAATCACTCCCGAGTTCCTCCGTTCCACGTCATCCTTTTTCTCCGCAGCCTTTGCCGGTGTCGTTTCGCCAGCCTTGGAGGGTTTTGCTTTCTTGGCTGCCGGTTTCGCAATTTTTCTTTCCTTCTTCCCACCATTCCCGCCAGCATTATCGACCGCTTTCCTGCAGGGTACGGATTAAAAATTTGTGACGAGTTGAGTCATGAAAAGGTTCGTAAGCGACCATAACTTCCGGCAAAGATATGATTCGCACCATTAGGACACGAGGGATAGAGAGGAGACCAGGACAAAGGAGGCAGTATCGTCTTAATGGCGTGCGTGAGGCAACCTGTGACGCCACTCGAGATCCCTACCTGATGTCATCGATAGACAGGGCACCGCTTTTCAAATATCGCTGTGGGTGGTGAGCAGAATGCGATGAGGTCCCACGACAAGACTCGTCGGACCCAGGCACCCGCAAACGTCACGTGAGAGCGCCCCTACGTACCTCCACAGTGCGAGTTACTTGTGATTTAGAAAAGCGGTCTGACTTCTCCTCCCCTATTTCTTTCAGCATTTTGCTGTGTTTGGACAAGGGGGATGACGTGAGCGAATGGGAGATAGTTGCCGCCCATAGCCAGGGTACGCAAGTTTCTGAGCATATAAGGAATTTGAAAAAATTAGATCTGCGGTTCTGAAACCCACTCTCTTTATAATTCACCGGATTTCCCTTCAATCACCCCCCACAGCCTGCCACGCACCGCAAGCTCCTGTAGTTGACCTGATCGCCGTAAAGCAAGCCCTGCAGCGCTGTTCTATCATTGGGGGCATGTGTATGATCTTCCAATTCCGCCAACGAGCGATTGCGCTTGCCGCTGCTCATCTTCAGCTTTAATGGGCGGCGGGAATCCTTAATCCTTAGGTGAAAGAGAAAGTAAGTATGTCGTTGAGCGGTGCAGACCAATCGAGGAAGGCAGATTTCGCGTTAAAAATCGTCCACAAATGGTCGATATTCCCACATGCAGATCGAGAAACTTTGCTGTACGATCGGGGCTCCAAGCTCGCTTTGCAAGTCAGGACAGACGGGGGGGAAATGCCTCCTAACTACGTGGATGGGAGGAGAAAGAATATCCGCCCCCAAAAAGTTGATTCCGAGTACAAATATAGCACATATACTGCACCCTCATAATGACGCCTTTTTCCTTCAGCCATTTGTATATCAAGCCCCCTCCCCTTTTCTTTCCTTTCCCGCCTCTGTGCTCCGGCTGGGGCTATTCCTTCCCCTACTGGTACTACCCCGACATTGCCTTCCTTTCCAGGTCTTTTCACGCCGCCTCCTCGCACTCGGAGCGAGGAGTACAGAATGTGCACATCATGGTCGAGATGGGACATGCATGTTACATATACAGGACTAGTACTGGTGTCCCCTCTGACAACGGAGCAACTCTCGCCGGAGTGCTCTCGAGCGATTCCATCAACGGACGGTGGCTGTGAAAGCTCTCTCTTAATTTGCTTGCATACCCCGGGTGCCATTATCAGGCACCTTTGTCCCAAAATCGGTGATTGAGCTCGTTTGCTCGTGTGAGCTTATAACTAATCATTCTCAGTCATTACCAGGACAAAAGCAGCTCAGGTGTCGTCGCCGTCGTACTTTTAGCCGTGCCAGCATGACGGACTCCACTGCCCCAGTCGTCGACGTGGATGCCTTGGCTGCAGCCGTCACGAAGCAAGGTGGTGTGGTAAAAATGTTGAAGAAAGACGGGGCCAAGGCGGAGGTCTTGGAGCCAGAAGTGGCCAAGCTTCTGGCCCTCAGAGCTGAATTTGACGCCGCACGTAAAGCCGCGGATGGCAATAATACAGACAAGCCTTTCAACCGAGCCGCCTTTGACGATTTAGTCAAGCGCAAAATGTTCGTAGTTTCAGCGTTCGAAATCCATGGTGGTGTAGGCGGTCTGTTTGACTTAGGACCGGCCTCGTGCGCGCTCAAAGCAAACATACTGGACGTGTGGCGCCAGCACTTCATTTTGGAGGAGAACATGCTGGAGATGGAGTGCACGTGTCTGACTCCGGAGGTGGTCCTGAAAACGAGTGGCCACGTGGAAAAATTCACCGACTTGATGGTAAGACTCCGCAGGAAAGGCAGGGCTCGGCGGGAAGGGCGCGAGGGAAGGCTCTAGGCGACTACCGGGGAGAGGGACGAGGAGTAGTCCTGGCGTGCCTGACGACGAAAAGAGCCATTCCTCCTGCACAGCTCAATGCCCCTTCCCTTTCTCTCCACGCTCAGGTCAAGGACGAGAGCACAGGGGATTGTCATCGGGCGGACAAGCTGTTGGAGGATTTCATCGACAGCTTTTTGGAGAGCAACCCCACCCTCTCACGTGAGGAGCAGGATGAGCACCGGCGGGTCCAGCGGCAAGCGGACGCCTACACGCCCGAGGAGCTGCACGAACTCTTCCAGGTGGGCCGCGGGAAGGGACGGGGCGGGCCCGGCACTCCGGCGGTCACCGAGGCGCCCATTCCTCGGGGGCGGGCTTTTCTCCGGGTATCCTACCGGCCAGATGTGCGATGAGGAGCGACTCTGGAAGAGTTCCAACACCTGACGTTGACTGAAGGCATCCTTGCGATGCTTGTGAACGAGCCACTTACATTCTGAGCGCATACGTCTCGTCTTCTCCCCCTCCGGCATCCAACCCGGCGGGCCTCTCTCTCACTCCTCCCTCTCTTTCGTCTTACGCAGAAATACGGCATCGTCAGCCCCACAACAGGCAATGCCCTCACCTTTCCCTTCGCTTTCAACCTCATGTTCAAGACCTCTATCGGGCCCGAGGGCGTGGCTGCAGGCTATCTGCGTCCGGAGACGGCCCAAGGGCTCTTTGTCAACTTCCGCCGCCTCCTCGAGTACAATTCGGGTGCGTCGTCCCTCCACTCCGACTCGGAACCTTTCCCCTCCTGCCTTGTCCACGCCTGTCTCCCTACATCGTTCCAGTCCTTCCCATTCCCCCTCTCCTCACTGACCTTCCCCCATTGCGCATCCTCTCTCCTCTCGGACCCTAGGTCGCATGCCGTTTGCCGCCGCCCAAATTGGCCTGGGCTTTCGGAACGAGATCTCCCCTCGGGCAGGCCTCCTCCGCGTGCGCGAGTTTTGCATGGCGGAGATAGAGCACTTCGTGAACCCGCAGGACAAGAAACACCCCAAGTTCGCCTCCCTCGCCGGTCAGTCCCTGGTCCTCTTCCCCAACGACGAGCAGCTCGGATCGGGGAAGACGCGGGTGATGACAATCGGCGAGGCGGTTCGGGAGGGGATCGTGAACAACGAGACGCTTGGGTTCTTCATGGCCAAGACCTGGCGGTTCATGGAGAAGATCGGCATGGACGCTGCCAGGCTGCGGTTTCGACAGCACCTAAAGACAGAGATGGCGCATTACGCGGCAGACTGCTGGGACCTGGAGATCAAGTCCAGCTACGGGTGGGTGGAGTGCGTGGGCCACGCGGACCGGGCATGCTATGACCTGATGGTGCACTCGAAGAAGAGCAAGGTGCCCCTCATTGCCTCCTACACGCTGCCGGAGCCGCGGGAGGAGGAGGTGTGGGTGATGAAGGCGGATAAGGCGGTGATCGGCAAGACCTTCAAGCAGGAGCAGAAGAAGGTGATGGCAGCCCTGGAGGCGCTGACAGAAGAGGGGGGCGAGCGAGTGGAGGCGGTGCTGGCCGAGTTGGAGGGGCCGGAGGGGGCGGCGGAGGTGGAGGGTTGCCGCGTTACGCGAGGCATGGTGACTTGGAGCAAGGTCAAGAGGATGGTCCAAGAGGTCAAGTACATGCCCAGCGTCATCGAGCCCTCCTTTGGGATCGGCCGCGTCCTCTACTCCCTCCTCGAGCATTCTTTTTACCAACGGAAGACGGACGAGAACCGGTGCGTGATGGCTTTCCTCCCCCGCGTAGCCCCCATCAAGGTGGGGGTGTACCCGCTGTTGAACAAGCCCGAGTTCGCGCCCTTCACCGAGAGCATCGTCGGGAAGCTGACGGAGGCCGGGATCTCCAACAGGGCGGACGCGACGGGGGTGAGTGTGGGGAGACGGTACTCGCGCGCCGACGAGATCGGCTGCCCCTTCGGCGTGACCGTAGACTATGAGACCCTGGCGGCCCAGGACGTGACGGTACGGGAGCGGGACAGCACGGCGCAGATCCGCGTCCCGATCGAGAGGCTGGTGCCGCTCTTGAAGGGGCTGGTGGACGGGAGTAAGACGTGGGAGAAGGACGCGATGGGCAGCTTCCCTGTTGTGCGGACTGGGGAGGAGGAAGAAGATGGGGGGGAAGAAGGGGGGGGGGGAACACTGAAGGAGGGGGGGGTGACGGTCGTGGAGAAGACACCGCGAGGCAGGTTCTCGAGACCGGCGGAGACTGTGACCTCGATACCGGCGATGGATAAGCTGAGGCTGGAATAGGATGGCGTGGAGGTGGGAGTGCATGTTGGCAGGATGTATTGGATAGAGGAGAGCAGGGCAGCGTCGTGCCGATCGTGACTAGGTGGCGTTACAATAGATAGCAATATGGCGACGTTGAACGATAAGAGCCATTTTTTTTCTTCCAAAGTTTGTTGCATTCGATTTGCTACGCTACTTCCCTAACGACTACTATAACTTTATCGTGGTCACATACACAGCTGACCACTACTATAGCCGCTTCAACTACAATTCCCCTTTGCATTCATGAGGTACCTGAACACGTGGAGTGGGCAACAAGGGGCCAAAAGGCGATCAAACATCTTTCTGTGCAAACTACCCTCGGAATTCGAGCAGTCACGCCAGCCCTTGAGTATGCGTCGCTCTCTCTATCGCCGGGAAAGGGGAAGAGGTAAGTGCGACGCGGGCCGGACTCTGCCCCCTCGTGTCGAATGAGAAGACGCTCGACGACACGCGCGACTATCACACCCTCGGTGCGCAAGGGGCCGATGCTGTTTCTGCCGCTACCCTGGGAGCCAGTCACACTCTGCCTTCCATGCCATTATTGCTGCTCAGAGACCTCTTACACCGTCGTTTATGCACAAAGTTCCCTCACCGACTTCACACAGCTCCACATCACACCGTGCGACGTGCTCCAATACTAATAGAAACCAGACAACCTCCTCGCGCTGACCACGACACCGACTCCCTGGCGGCCCGTCGGGTGCCTCTCCCCTATCACAGCTGTGCCCATACCCTTTCAAAAGGGAGGAATGGCCGGTCGTGCGCGCCCTCTGCCTCGTCTCGCCCATCCATCCAGAGTCTTCCATAGGCAGTAGGCCCCCCGTCCTCCTTCCTACCGCCTTTCCCATCCTCTCCTGTGGCCGACAAGGGGAACGGGTCCAGGACCTTCGAGCTCTCCGGAGCCTCCGTACAAGACCAACCCCCCTGCCCTCGCCCACCGCGCTTTGCCCCCCCCTTCTCGAGCGTCGTGGGTAGGGATTCCTGCACGTTCCTGACCCTCTCACTGTCCACCGCCTGGGTCCAGCCCCGTCGACGTCGGGGCAAGCGGGGCTTCAATACCGCTGTCGCAGACTCTTCCGCTTGCCGCGCCGCCAGCTGCAAATGCCAGACCGGGCCTTCCCTCGCCCCCTCCCCCAGCAAGGCTGGCAGCATCCCTCCGGTCTTCTCCTCGTCGTTGCATCGGGCCGTGGGATCCCGTGATCGACCTTCCAGGGCCCGGAGCAGGGGCCAGGCGTGGCGCAGCGCCTTGACAAGGCGCCGGCGCGGTTGATGGAGGGGGCCAGGATACGCGGCTGACATGACCTGAGACTCGCGATGCAGCGCCCTCGCACCCGCCACGTCTTGGCAGGATGCCCCTGGTACCCCCCGCGGGTCCTGCGCCCACGCGCCGTCCCCCCCCTCCTCGCAGGCGGGGCCTCGACCCCTTTCCTTCCCCTCCCGACCCTCCGCATCCTCTCCCACCCCCCCGCCTCTCCCGGCTGCCTTTTGTGCGACGCGCAGGGCCTCCTCTCCCTCCTGTCGCACTGCAACGAAGCGCTCGGGGAAGTCCGTGACCAGGGCGTCTACGCCGAGGTCCGCATACCGGCGCATGGCACTGGGGGGAGTAAGGAAGGGAGGGAGGGAGGGAGGGAAGGGGAGTGGTAGATGGGCGAAATAAAACGACCCTAAAATTAGTTACCCGAACCTAGAACACCTAGTCTGCCCTTTTCCGGCGCCGTCCCTGCCTCCAGGCCCCTCCCCGGCCTCGTCGACCTCCCCCACCTGGCATTGTTGACCGTCCAGACCATCACGCCGATGCCCCTCCGGTGAGCGTCCTCCAAAAAGGACGGCAACACGCATCCGTCCCCGATGGAGCACCAGTGCACACCCAAGGCCGCGTACTCCTTGGCGAAGGAGATGGGCACCCCGTCCACGATGATGCAGGTCTGCAAGGCCGCGAGGGTGGCCGGGTAGGCGAGCCGGTGAGCGTTCACCTCGATCATGTCATACTGATTGAAGCTTGCGACCAGCAGCCGCGAGGGCGCCCATCCTTTCTGAGCGATGGCCTCGTGCAAGAGGCGCATGAGCGGCGCGACGACCCTGTCCGTCTTGATGTCCAGGTAGAGCGAGACGCCCGAGGCCCGCAGGTCGGCGAGCACCCGCGCCAGGGGCTCCACCGCGGGATCGACACGCTTGATCTGGGCCAGGGCCAGGTTCTCGAGGAGGCGGCCGTCGGGAAGGTACCGGTCGTGGTGGACGATCACCTCTCCGCTCCGGTCTAAGCACACGTCCAGTTCGATCATGTCTGCGCCGAGGGCCACGGCCCGCTGGAAGGAGGCCAGCGAGTTCCCTTTCACGTGCCCGCTCGCCCCACGGTGGCCCACGCTCAGAGGACGGGGCACAAGGCGGGGCGGTGTCTGGAGAAGGTGGGGATGCCTGCGGAATCGAGAGGGGTCATGGGTCCAGCCCGCGAGGTCGGTGTCCTCTCCCACGTCAGAGTCATCTTCGTCTCCATCGGCCGAGGGCGGCTGTGGCGGGCCACAGACGTCGGATGCCGTTTCGAGTCGGAGGCGTGATGCATGCAGTTCCACGGTCAATCGTTTTGAGACGGGCTCCCAAATATTTTCGGCATGGAAACGAACCAGATGCCCCTAAGTTGAGGGATTCAGAGTGCATTTGGTATGTACTCGTGCCCCCGATTTAAAGCCTTACATTCGCCTGGATTACCCCCTACAGGGATCTCAAATGCTTCTTTAAATAATCTTCACAAAGAGACACGCGCATATCCATCCCAGTGGTGGTTTCACATCTTTTCTCATGCTTTCTCGGAAAAGATGATTCGTACTTAGAAGAAATATTCCGCATGGAAGCGTAATTTTCACAGATCCTGAAAGGCAAATTTTCATACAAAAATTTACATGGCACGTTTAAGAATACTTTTTTACGCTGGGAGGCTATCTATCGTTCTAAATGTTGTCCTTACCTTGCTACAACATCGCAGGGCCAGGAGTGAGGACGTCGGCAAGAGCGAGTAAAGCAAACCCATCAATTTGGGCGGCATCCAGTCCAATTTTCCGAGGAACTTCGATGGTTGCACATTTTTCTCGAAGTCACAAATCATGGCACTGACGCTCACAGCACATTGCTCGTCCTGGACTTTGCCGGGTCCCATATTTGAAAAATCTGTGCCCCCCCGGACCTTGGCTGGCAACTTTATTCCGTGTTGACGCGCCCGCACCTCTTGTGGTATTGTCCATAGCGTTCTATCATCCTTTCGTCCTGCAGTTTCAAAATAAGGGGTAGGTATGAATGAGACGTTCTGAGGATGGGTTAAATATGCCAGTGGGCGGGGATTTGTCCACGCGAGTCGAGTGACTTGAGGCGTCGTGCATGCATCGAATTGAAGTACCGAGCGTACGTCACATAAACCTGAGGGCGAAGACAGACCAAAAGCGGATTAAGAAGCTTTCCGACCAGCAAAGTGAGTTAAGAATGCAGCAGATACTAGGAGAGATACGGTAGCCTTCGTTTTAGGCCCGATTCCGGGTACTGGTATGAGTCGTATGCATTGTGCAAGCACGTCTTCAGCGAGATCTTAGTCGCAGGAACCGGCTACTCAAGCGAGAAAGAAATAACATGATGCGGACGAACGGATTCTATTCTTTCTTTCTCATGGCAATTTTAAAACCAAAATAAGAAAAAAACTTCACCACCCATATTTGCCCTGGGTCTGGGCTTTACTTTGCATGCTGCGCGCCTTCCCTTCCAAGAGATCCGCCTCCCGCTCAGCTGCTTGTATTGCCAACGTATTTATCTGATGTCTTCTTTTGTGCGTTCGAGAAGCCTCTGTGGTCGTGACCGTTTCTCCAGTTTTTGTATCGTAAAAGGTAGCGGCAATTGAGACCTTCTCCTTCTTTTTGGGAGGGCCATACCGGTACGGATCCCAGCTTTCCTCCCGACGCGCCACCTCTACGACCTGTCCTCCGAGCTTGCTGACAGCGGACAAATTCCCTGCCGCCAACTCTCTCTGTAAGCGCTGTTTTTGCCTCCGAGAACCCTGCTCTGAAAGAGGTACTTCAAAATCGTCCTCCTGCGCATGAGGCTGCAGACAGGAACCCGGACTCATCTGCAGCGGGGGTTGTCGTGACGCCTCGGCGGCGTAGTAGGCATCCAACTCTGCTCGGTGCGCCCTCATTGCCCGTTCATTCTCCTGTCCCTGCCAAAGCCCTCCATAGGAGGCGTAAGCTTGCGGCTCTCTCGACCCAACGGACTCCCCGAGGCCCGAGGTCGCCGCGCCATGACCCATCGTCCCTGTCGAACCAGAAGCAGGGAGCTCAGACGACGCTGCCACACTGAGGCTAGTGGACGGCTGCCTTATCTCTGCTCCCACCGCAGCCGCCGGTGCTGTCGGCGCCGGGATGGCTAGGCCGCGCATTCCCTGAGAGATGGATACGCGGGGAAGAGCGGCGGCTGTGGCGCCTGCCATGAGGGAGGAGTGGAGAAGCCCGAGCCCTTCCTCTTCCTTCTCCTCCTCCTCCTCCTCCTCCTCCTTCTCCTCCTCCGCCCCATCGCTCTCACTCGATGCTCCCTGGTCGCCCCCCTCCTCTTTCTTGTCCGACGCAGCCCCCATGACAGCGACTGCATCCGCCTCCATATTCGCCCCCTTATCTTTCTTCTTCTCCGCGGCCGAGTCACCACTCTTCTTCAACGCTTTCTCCATTGCCTTCTCCACTTTGGGCTTCGGAAGGAGAGCAAATAGCCCCGTAGCGCCGGCGGCCTGCCTCTTCGCGACGGCTTTGCTTTCTGCCACCTGTTCACGGATTCTGCGACGTCGTTCCAGCTCCTACACATGATGAAAATGAAAAAGACGAGGTTGTAGCGATAAGGGGTACCGGGGACTGGAGAGTATGGGAGCGAATTGCTACTCTACTGCGAGGGTTTGGCCATCGTCGTTTCAATCTCTCTCCTCGCCCACGTTTGACAAAGCCAGTGCACCATTTACCCTACGTAGCAGGACACGCTCCAATACTTCATTAGTCAAATATGCAAAGGGCCGCACGTGACAGACCAGGAGCAACGCGATCGCATCCCTCTCGCCTCTCCTACCTACCTCTTCATCGAGTTCCTTCCTCTCCATCTCATCCGCATAGTCATTTTCGTCATCCTCGTCATCAGAGACGCCTGTCACTGGTCCCTCTTTCTGGCCTGTGCTCCGTCGCAAGGGCGCTGCCCTCATCAGAGCGGCCTGAATATGGGACGGGAGGATGGACACAGCCACCTTGACCTTTCTTTTCTTCCTCCTATGCTTTTCTCCCTGTCCAGAGTCAGCAGTACTGATCGAGTCGGAGCCAGGCGCGTTCCCCGCCGTGGTTCCTGAGACCGACAAAGTAGTAGCAGGAGAGACAGGAGGGTCGGGCCGGGGTGCAGGAGGGGCAAAAGGACGGTCTTCTTCCGAGTCACTTCCATAGTCCACGCCCAGCAAGGACATACCTGCTTTAACAAATTGTGCGCGCAGGATAAGAAAAATTTGAGGTGAATGTAAAAAACGACGAGGCAGAATAGGGCGTCGACTCGCACAAAATGAGTCTCCCCACCTAGCTGGGAATGCCGCTCAAAAGGAATCGATGAAATTTTCGTCCCTCTTATGGTTACCGCCTGTCTCTCGTGTGATTCGACACAATTTTTATCGCATCGAATGCAACCACAGGATTCCTCGTTAGCCTTAGCCTGCGCGCATGGATCCACCAAGATCTTCAGACAGTGTACGTTCGAGTGTAAGCAACAATCCCCCTCCAGACACTCCACCCAGGCAGAGGTCTAGTCGGATTTTATCATGATTTTCCGTGCGCTTATTTGTTTGCACTTCTATTTCCCACCACAACTATGAGACAGCATTCCCTCAAGAGTCCTTTGCTCCTTGATCACAGAGCGCCCCAAGCTATCTCCCCCTCCGCCCCGCCGGCTCCCTCAGTCTCAGAGGACTCCCCACAACGCCTCTATCCTCCCATGCCAGAGCCTGACTCACCTTTCCTCTCCCCTTCCTCCCGCTTCTTGGCCGCTGACGCGACGAGTGACGGGGCGCGTTGGGCGGGTGCACCGGCTCCGAGCTGGCGGACCGAGACGGCAGGGTCCCCGGCACACCGCCTCCAAAACGTCCCTTCGGCCCCCTCTGCGAGCGCAGGCAACACCCGCAGCCACGACCCCGCCATTTCTTCCTTGAGGCCGTCGTCTGAGTTCCTCCGTCAAGCGCAAGCGCTGGCTATGCGGCGCGTTACTGAGGAGAACTTACGCGCAGAAGAGGCATCTCGCCAAGGGTGGCAGCGCAACGTCCTGGACCATGCGACCCTGCGGGCGGCGGAGGCGGCCGCAGCCGCGAGACGATCTCGCCCGGGGCTGGAGGAGAGCGAAGGTCTGCAGGTGGATCCGTCCACGCACGACGGGGCGCCATGTTTGACGGAGCTATTGGAAGCTGGCAAGAAGAGGGAGGGAGGGAGGGAGGGAGGCCGGGACGGGGGTAAAGAGGGAGGGCACCATGACGGGTATAAAATGGCGGAGTACGACATCAAGGAAGGGTACCAAATCAGTGAATACCGAAGTATATACGACTCATGAGGCATACAGGAAAGCATAGACTCTCGAGAAAGCAAGGATGACCGCGACGCAGAGGCTGTGAAATAGGGGGTACTGAAGCGTGCTTGCATGTATAAAGAAAAACAGGATCAGGAGGGGAGCAACTTATGACAAAATGACGTTTTTTTGCTACTCTGGCTTACCAGCATCGCGATCGCTCTTTCACACGCTGAGATAGTGAAGTCACGCCCAAACTTACTGCCGATGCAGTCCCCATCCTCCCGAGCGGCATGCCTTACAGCCTTCTTCCCTTCCATCCATTCACATCCCTCCATACCCTCCTCTTTCGTACATATCTAGGCCCCGCGCGAGCCCTGGTCCTCGATGGAACAGCCACACATCACGCCGCCTTCCTCCCGCTCATTTTGTTCTCTAGCCGCTAGGCAGCCAAGTTGGGGAAGCACTTCGCCAGCGTGTCCTTCGGGTGCTTGCCGGACGCGTGTGCCTCTAGCTCGGGCCGCTTCGCCGTGCACATGAAGGTCGCCTGTAGCGGGCACGGAGGGGGGCGACATCAGTGGAACGAGAAATTAAGCATTTAAGGGGATTGAGAAATCTCGAGTCCCTTGGCATCATCCACAGAGCCTCAGACGCAACATCGAACACGGCCCATTCTGACGACACAGGTTCTTTTTTAAACTGCGAGAGTCATCAGTCATACAATACGCCCCTATCTCCCATCCCCCCGGGGAGCCACAAATTTCCCGACCATTGCTCAACACCCAGCTTCTTACCCGACAGATCATGCACATTTGACTCATCATCTTCTCCTTCTCTTTCAGGATGGACTTTGCCTCCGGGCCTTTGGCTTTGGCATTCCGCTCCCGCTTGGATGCAGACTTGGCCCCGTTGCCACCACCCATGCTAGCAGCACAACATAGGGATATGTGGTTAAATGTGTGAGGAAATAGATTGTCACTCTCTGAAAAATTTGTTTACGGTCTTTTTTCAAGTGTATAGTCGACGTTTTCAACCTCATACAAGTGACCAGCCGGCGGCTCAGCAGCCTACGATTGCAAAGCTTCTCTCAAAGATCTTGAATTAAAGTCTGACATACCTTAACATCCAGGCAGACCGCACGCCTTAGTACCGTCTCATAACGTAGACACAAAAAGGTCTCTAGAGGTGGACTCGTTTAGCGCGCGGAGGGACCGAATTCGATCTCGACAGAGTGTGCGGCCCGCCTTTCCTCCCTGCGCAGGCGCGGCGACTCGGGGGGCATCCACCTCCGAGGCCGGCGTGGCGGCAAACACGAAGCACAAGGACGAAAATACTACAAGAAATGCTTACATCTGTACTTTTTCGTCGAGTACGGCAAGATCTATGCTATTCCCAGCCTTTTGCAAGACGTTGAGTCTTGACTTTTTTTTCGATGGAAAAAGTGCAAGCGTTTCAGCTTAGACATGCCCACACGTCCCAGCCCTTTTCTGATCAGCAATAGCAGCACCACCCCTCAATCGTTCCTGCATGCGATATTTTTATCCAAACATGCAGGAAAACACACCTACCAATCAATCTGTAAAAGTTGAATTCTGGACAGGGATCGCCAAGCAAACCGACCATCCATCCGGGTATAGACAAGTCTCTCAACTGTATGATAAGTACAGATCTCAAGCCAATACTTCTCTTTCTTTATTGAGGGCCTGAGCTCAGTTCAAGAAGCCATTCGGTGTACCTTTTTATCCGGTAAAGATGAAAATACCTTCAAACAGCCTGTTGGTGTGCCTTCCCGCCTGGGAATAGTTCTTTTTTGGCGTTGCTATCGCAACTATATTTTCTACACTTCGAAATTTATACCACAAATTCTTATCCTCCTAATTTGCGAATGACCGTTCCATGTTACCATCAATATATTTAGATTGATACAAAGCATCAAAAATACGGCAAGCAAAACAAAAACGACAATATCTTGCTTTCATAGCTACTGATCAGACATGCCGGTAAAAAAGCATTACGTAGCCGTCCTTTCCTCCATTGATGCAGAATTTTCACATTTTGAGTCAAAGTGAAGTGCGGTGCATACTTTAGGATTGAAGGTATTTTTCATATACTCGAGAGGATATTGTGTGAAAGAAAGCTTCATGGAAGTATTTGATAGGGAACAGGAGATGCGGAGCAGGACAGGCGGATATATTGAGACGTTCCGCTTCCGCTTCTGCCTTTATAGGCATCCAAATCAGTGACCGCACATAATTATCAGCCGACATTGTATAGTCATTTTTGAGACTCTGGTCTAGGAGCAAAAGGGAGGGCCTCAGTCACGTGGTGGTCAACATGCAGATACAAAAGGTAGACATTGTCCGCACATGGGCCCCGCCTGCGCGCCATCCCCTTCGGGGCTCCCCCTAAGGTTATTGCGGTCTTGGCACGGCCGACGTAGGCCCACTCGAGGCGCACGTGGACGGACTCGCACCCAGACATATCTTGTCTGAGCTGATGCGCGAACATGCTCGACATAGGCCGTGCAAACTTGGCCTCACATGCAACTTCTTCCTTTTTTTTTGGTGGTTTTTCCGGTTCGCCAACTTATCCTAAAACTCGCCTACTGCGCCTAACGAAATCCTGCACTTAACACAACAGACCATCAACAGGCGCGATGACAATGGAGCAAGTGCGAAAGGAGCTCTTATCTTCGCTGTCTAAAAAGGTAGGAAGCGTCGGAAATTTTGCAAAGTGTTGTTTTCTCCGGGTGGCCGTCTCATTGTTGAGGCTTCCTCATTGCACAGGACGACGCCTGGGCTCGGACGTTGCTCAACTTGGTGGCACGAAACGCGGCGAAAAATGATGATTTCGCACTGGAAGACTTTCTTCAGACAATGACGGCCAAGGACCAATCCAAACTGTGGGAGGAAATCGCCTCACGCCTTAATCCCACCATCGAGCTTGTGGCAGCCGACGGTCAGGAGGGTGAAGAGCGCGATGGCGATGGAGGTCAGGAATTTGTCGACACCTGTCCCAAGGTCGGCAAGGACCAGGAAGAGGCATGGCGCGCATTCCGGCTGCTTTCTGCAGTTGTAGCCACCGCCCAAGCCACCCTCCAAGTCTGTCCGCCCGCGAGCGCGAGCACCTCGACGTCCTCCTCGGCTGACTCGGCCACGCCGGAGGGGCTGCTGCAGGTGATGGTGGCGCTGCACGACGTGCTTTTTCAGCTGAGCGGTATCGACGGCGAGGCCTTGCAAGGTGCCATTGTGCGGGTATGCGAGCAGTGGTGGAAGCAGGGGAGGGGCGGGGCCGAATTCCTGGTGGCTCAAACCGTGCCTTATCTGGTGGCGCGCTCTCTGGAGGAGGACGCGCGGGAGGCGTTGGTGAAGCGCGTGTACGCCTTGCGAGGGGCCCTTCTGCTCTTGGACTACGAGGAGGAGGCTACGGGGCCCTTCAGAGAGCTGCTCCTCCAGTGCTTCCTCAAGCCCACCTACCTGAAGAGCGCGGACGGCCGCCGGCTCCTCACCTTCCTCTTCGGCCTCCACCCCTCCCTGGTGGTGGACATCCACGAGACGGTCAAGAGCCAGCTCCCCTACGCCAAGAAGAAGCTGGTGCAGGCCTACGGCGACGTCTACTTCCGGGCCTGGCGGGCGGCCGAGGGCCCCTACCTGGAAGCCATCGAGACGGGCTGCGTCCAGGACCTGATGCACGCCGCCGTGCACTGTGCCAGCCCCTCCCTCTACGCCACCCTTCGCCTCCTCCTTCAGTCCTTTCACGCCAACAAGCGCCTGCGGGAAGTGGATGCGATGCTCCTCCGCCTCTACGACCCCATCCTCTGGCGCTCTCTCAGGGTCGCCTCGCCCACCGTGAGGGCGCAGGCCACTAGCCTTCTCGTCGACGCCTTCCCCCTTCAGGACCCGGACATGGGCACCATCGAGGCCGCCGCCCTCCTCCAGAGGCAGCTGGATGTGCTCCAGTCCCTCCTCCTCGACCCCGCCCCCCACGTCCGGGTCACCGCCGTGGCCGGCGTCTGCCGCGTCCTCAGCCTCTTCTGGGAAGCCATCCCCCTCCAGGTGACCAAGGCCTACGTGACCCGGCTCGTCGGCTCCCTGGCCTTCGATGCCTCCTCGGCCCTGGTCCGCCTCTCCGTGGTGGAGGGTCTCCAGCAGCTGAT
>Ga0102934_1000170_pt1 | contig 38392 bp, 24 predicted proteins | sample SalPonR2_A_D1_MG_FD_78175 | JGI IMG/M metagenome (GOLD analysis project Ga0102934, IMG submission 78175) | Salt pond soil microbial communities from South San Francisco under conditions of wetland restoration - Salt Pond MetaG R2_A_D1_MG | ecosystem: Environmental > Aquatic > Marine > Intertidal... | reverse complement strand
GCTGCATCCGTTTTCCTCAATTTTCCCTCCTCTAGCCTCGCCTTCGCCCCTACGCCGGTCCCCCACAGCCTGCAGACTTCTCGACGCGCCGTCAGGCTGCCTGTCACGACTCCCCCGCCGTCCATTACCACCATGGCTGCTACCTTGACCGTTTCCATTACAACTGGTAGTGGTGGTTGTGCCGGGTGCGAAGCCGCTGGGAGAGTTCCGGGTCGGGTGGGGCGCCGAGCGCCCTTTCTCACCTGGGACGCTTGGTCGAGCGTCCTTCTTGGTTGACGCTTTCCTATTACCGTTGCTGTTCCTGGTATTGCTCGCGCCCCCGCCACCATTACTGAACCACCCTGCGATCCCTCTCCCTCCCCCTCGACCTCCTGGTCCCGCGCAGGCGTGCTGGTCTTGGTATCGATGTCGTAGGCAGACGCGCTTCCTACACACCCCACAGACATGGCTGTTGCTGGGGCCCAGGATCTCTTTGCAAGCTTTCACCGCACAACGTTCCCTTTTCGCCTTCCGGGTAGGATCGCAGTCGCGGGACCCGGAATGAAGCTGCCAGACAACATTAGGGTCTTGGGCAGCTGTGAGCGCGAGCGTGGCACTGCAGAGAGGACACCGAATGGCCATCTGCTGCTTCCGTCCTTGGTGCGGACAAGCATGCGAGGAGTAGGTCCGATGCTCTAAGCAATGAGTTTTATGGCAGCAGTCTGCAGCAGGAGGAGAAAATGGAAGGACGGGGGAAAGATGAGAATTGCCCCGAAGAGGCCGAACAGGCACTCGATCTCCAAGAAGCAAAAGAGTTCTTTACAAGTCCTTCGCAAACAATGCCCATATGCTGCATGCGCCAACATGACGACATGCGGAATAATGCAGGGGGAAAGGGCGGTGAAAATGGAGGAAATATGATGAAATGCGGTATCTTAGGCATTAAACAGGGATGACCGTCCTAGGTCCGAAGCTTTGAAAGAGCTTGGCCCCTCCACGGTTCGTATACCCTATACGCACATGCATGCACATAAAAGTACAGATATCACTTGCATTTATGATCGTATCAGCTCTTTAGACGAGCAATGAGGCCTGCCGTCTCCCGTGTCAGGCTCCGGCGCATAAAAATAGTCAGACAGACATGGTCTGGAGGCCTCATGCAGCCTTTCCCCCGAATAATTGACCCTCAATCTCACTTTCCTGGCCTATGGTTGCTCCTCACATTAGAAAGTCGTTTCCAAAGTTAACGACGACGATTACATGACGAGAATTACTTCTTAGAGCGAGGGAACTTACCACAAAGGAAGGGGAGGAAGTCACGCATGTTACAAGTTGTGACCGCACAGTGCGCGCCGAGATCTTGAAACTCCATGGTAATTCTATTCTTTGATGAGCCAGTTCTACCTGTCTTAAATCGGCAAAGAGAGAGGCGCAGTGAAGAACGCGAGAGGGAGGGAGGGAGGGAGGGAGGGAGGGAGGGAGGGAGGAAGGGAGGCCGAGGAGAGGCTCGAATTGATGGCTCGGTGATATGCTTCTCGTCGTCGTTTGAATTCTGCGCCCATAAATATTGTCGCCTCGTGCATTCTAAGCTTGCATGTGCACGTACGACTCTCTCCGAACACATTTCGCACATGTTGTGGGCACGCACTGTGTCTACGGCCAGGTATTCCGAACAACTCAGTCGCTAATAACAAAGCAGCGACGCGTTCGAGGCACTTCCCATGGCCCATCATGATGATGGTTTCCTACAACAAAGAAAACAATCAAGCGGGCAGAATTGTTCGCGCGTCGGGCGTCCGGGTTCTGTTTCTTTGTGTTAGGCCGTCATTCGGTGGTGACAAACGCTTCTATGTAATGAGAAGTCAATGTCGCAATGCGTAAATTTTCGTGCGACCTGTGGTTAAGTGTAGGAACACCTTTTTAAGGGACAGCCGGTATCCGCCCAGATTCAAATCTAACATCACTGCAACCTCATAGCGACACACAGAAATCAAATTATGAGCGGCCCAGCCCCTTTGGTCACTGGCAAGAAAGTCCTCGTAGCAGGGGGTGGCGGATTTATTGGCTCACACTTGGCCAGGCGCCTCAAGAAGGACGGCAACTATGTGGTAGTCGCGGATTGGAAGAAGAACGAGTTCATGGCCGAACCCGAGTTCTGCGATGAATTCTTTTTGGTTGACCTTCGTGAGCTTGAGAACTGTATCAAGGCCTCCAAAGGTTGCCACCATGTGTACAACCTGGCGGCAGACATGGGCGGAATGGGTTTCATTGAATCGAACCAGTCAGTTCTCATGTGGAACAATACCATGGTTTCTTCCAACGTCCTAGAAGCCGCGCGCCGCAACGGTGCCGAAAGGTACTTCTATTCCTCCACGGCCTGTGTCTACAACGAAGACCTTCAGCTCGACCCGTCCAATCCGGGTTTGAAGGAAGGTGACGCCTGGCCTGCAAAGCCCCAAGAGGTGTACGGGCTGGAGAAACTCTACCACGAGGAGATGGCTTTGGCGTACTCGCGGGACTTCCCTCTCGTCAGCCGCATTGCCCGGTACGTTGCCAGATAGTAATGGCGGGATGGGAGAAACTGTGGGTGCTTTGCCTTTGATTGGTTTCATGTCTTTTTTGACATGCGTTTGTTGCGCCGGCCATCACCCACGAGTCGACGTCATTCACGTCATGCCTTTTCCGCGTCTCTTTCCGTCAGCTTCCACAACGTGTACGGACCGTTTGGCACCTGGAAAGGCGGGCGAGAGAAAGCGCCAGCTGCTTTCTGCCGCAAAGCCGTTGGCAGCACCGAGCATTTCGAGGTCTGGGGCGACGGCGAGCAAACCCGCTCGTTCATGTACGTGGATGACTGCGTGGAGGGCGTGCTTCGCATCATGATGTCGGACACGGCAACAATGCCGTTGAATCTGGGGACCGAACAAATGGTGAGCATGAACAGTTTTGCCGAGATCGCAATGGGCTTCGAAGGGAAGAAGCTGCCGATCAAGCATATCCCCGGGCCACAGGGTGTGCGTGGTCGAAACTCTGACAACACACTGATCCGGGAGATGCTCGGATGGGAGCCCTTGATTTCCATTGAGGACGGACTGCGGGAGACTTACTTCTGGATCAAGGGCCAGATCGAGAAGGAGAGGGCCGCGGGAGTGGTCTTCGACTATTCGTCCTCCAAGGTGGTGGTGCAAACGACAGAGTCTTTGGATGCGCTCGCCTCAAAGCAGGAGAAATCAAACAGCATTCCTGAGTCTGACTCTGCCAGCAATGGTGTCCAGGTCGCCTGAGTCGCCAGAGCAACTCATTGACGTGCGGTGGGAAAGGCAAATGAAGCCCGCAAGCAGCTTTTAGATACGATGACATGGTAAGATGGTAGCAGGAATGAGAGTGCAAATGACGAAAGCTATTATTTAAACGTGAGCGTAGAGAATAGGAATAATGAGGGAAATAACAAGAAAAAAACACGAAAGAAAGAAATAGGACTACATATACATATGCTGCCGGGTGCCAGGAGCTGGAAATCAGGAGGCATCAGTCTCCCACATTTTTCTGAATCAACACGTCCACAAGCCCTCACATCGCCTTCTTATCTAAAAGGGATGAACTGGTTTCTTTCGAAAAAGTCGATTTCCATGTCGACATTGAAAACGTGCATCTTCACTTGGGCCCGCCGAGGCCTGCATAAAGAAGGGAAGCAGGGTGTCGATATTCACTTCCGTATCTGTGTCTTTCTATGAAATCTATAGAACTACGAATCTGCCTCTTTTGCAAAGATTGTATCGTCTTTTCTTCGCGCAAGAGCATCTTTCTTGAGCTGGTTCAGCTCTGGCATGACGAGATCCCAAACAAAATTCAATATACTCCCTCCCATGTAGGTGACTTCGTATATGGCAGAGGCCATAGCCAAACGTCGCGTTTCTAGAGTGCAGTTCTCGTTCTGGATGTCAGTTATGCTGTCATTCCGACTTCTTGCAGCTGGCACTTGACTCGCAATCTTCGACGAATCGTCGCTTCTCACGTTTGCAGCCAATGCTTGCAAAGGCTGACGTTCCCTTGCCTGCCCTCTTCTATCGATGACCGCATGCGTAAATGTCAAATTCGTTTTATCCGCCCGAGCTGCTGCCACAGCGCCAAGTAGCTTCTGGAAAGGGAACAAAATGTCGGCCTTCGATGCTTGATATTGACAATTGTCGTCGCATTGCGATCGCTGTTGCTCCTTCTCATGGTGCCGCCAGGTACTACGGCTCGATCGCCGGGCTCGTCTGGCAAGTGATTGACGGTAAGCCTTCAGCCATGATTGTGCAAGCTCAAAAAAGGCCGCCGAACCCTCGATCCTGAGATCCACGTCCAATTTGATTGGGTCTAGAGGTGCTACGGTATTACCGACGTCGTCACTGCGTAAACTTGCTGACTTTTGGCGGCTTGTCTCCAAGAAAAGGGGCAAGACTCGAGAATAAACGCGGCCCAGAAAGCTATCAGCAGAAATTGCACGCGATGGGCTCGTTGCATCTACCGCAGAGTAGCGATTTAAGTAGGGAGGATGGTGTTGAGGCCTTAGAACCCTAGGCAAGGACCACAATTCACCAGTTTTCGCACTGTTCACGGCGCCCACGGCGATTTCTCCTAAAATACGACAATCTCTTGAAAGGGCGCCACGAATATCGGCATGTCTTATCCACCAATCAGAGGCGCTAGCAAGTATTTGGCTTGCTTTGGCTTGCGCTACGCAGCTCTCCAAGCATCTCCGCATCACCTTGGCGTCTATCTTATGGCCAACCGTTTCAGGATCTAGCCGGAAGGGGCCGATTTGCGTCAGAAGCTCAGCACCAGGACAAGGAGGAATTGTTTTGGACGCAGGAATATCCGGCTGATTTGAAAGAAAGATCTCGTTGTCGCTCTTGCTTTTGCCATGCCGTTCTTTGGTGCAGATATTGGTATCCTTCTCAGGAGCACCATTATCCTCGATGGGACATGCAAATTCTACAATCTTTTCGTGCATGCAGACGAAATAAGTATCCCCGTCCATATCCCCATCGGACAGACGCCCTGCTTGGCTCCGGGTACCCTGTGTACTGAAAAACAAGACACCGGCTCGAGCACCTAGGAAAGACTGGAGCGCTGGGTGCCGGACGGCTCGAAAGGCTTGCGCATGTGCCGGATTATAAATAGGGTGGCGGGCTAAAAGTACACGCCCTTCATAAACGCCATTTTCTGTCCCTTGCGCCGGTAGTCCCACGTGCTTCGCGGGCAAACCATGACATAAGAAGACCTCATCCGGTCCCAGCACCCCAAGGGGGTCGGGTTGGCCGACCACGTACAGGGAGGAAGGGCAGAGAAGTCGACCTCGAATAAGCTTCGTCAACGCACGGATGCGCAGGCCCTTCAGAACCCTTTGAATGTAAGCCTCGTCCACTCCGTGGCCCGCATCAAGCATCTTGGCCACCTGCCACTCAGGGGACCCCTCAATCCGCGTTGCGCCCATGTTTCGGAGAAAGGCAGAGGCCATGGCGGGGTTCGAACACATTGTCTGAAGCACGGAAACTTCCTCATCTACCAGCTGCATGAGCACCTTCTCGGGGACATTCAACGCCAGGAAAATGAGCAACAACTCCCGAGAAAGGCGTGTTGAGGCCTTTAGAACGTGGAATGTTGTCATCGCCTCCAGACTCGGTCGACGGGTGAGAGAAGGGATCGAAAGTGCAGGTGGCGGGAATTTGAGCATCGATGAACGACGGAGCTCGATTCGGTTGTGCAGATTTGGATTCACGAGAAGCGTACCTTTGAAGCCGCCAAGATGGCAGATGACCCGGACCTGGATCACGGCACAGGGGCCGACGTGAAGGGGGGTTGTCAGGGTGCGGCCTTGGTACAAGTGCGCCGGTAAGCGGGCGACTAAATCCGGTGCAATAAATCCCGAGCCGTCTGTTAGAGAAGCCGTACCTTGAGGGTCCATCAGATCGTCGATAAGTTTGATCTGCCGAGGTTCGAGCTGCAAGGCGTAAGAGCGGCTAAATCCCAGGGCGACACGGGCCACCAGTCGGGGCACACATGGAAAGTTGAAGAAATTGCCCAGGCGCGCAACCATCGCATGGGTGGGCATGGCCTCAAAGCCGTCGTGCTCGCGTCCCAAAGAATCCTCAGCGGCGAAACAACATACGCCGTTGCTGTCCGCCTTATGGTTAATATACTTATAGCGTCGACACGCAAAATGAAGGCCCTCCTCTGCTAGTAACCGCAGTGCGCGGGCCCCTCGCTCGTTCCACCACTGACTTCTATTGCTAAGATGCACACGCATGAATCGATCTGAACCCAGTGCGCGATGCATAAAAGTAGAAACACCTCGAAATTCTACCGGGCCTAAATGCTTTACCTGGAAGCCGGCTCCCGCCTCCGCATCCAGTGTCAACCGCACATTCCAGTCCACTACTCCTCCTGCGGCATAGGCGTCAGCGATGCCCTCTGATTCTCTTTGGTTCAAGAAATGTACCACTATCATTTCGACATGTTGAAGATTACGGCAACGTTGTATGTCGCGCAGGAGAGAAAAAGCTTTGGCCAGAACGAGCATTTCAGGCGCGAGGTAATATTCGATTATTGCGCGAGCAGGGAAGGATAATGAACGGAAGATTGCCCAAGCTGGATCTTGAACATGAAAAGGAGCATATGTTGGTGTTAAAGGCTTGTACTCTACCAGGTTGCCAAGTGTGTGCACCAGCCGAGCCTTTACATTCGATGCTTCTTTGGCATCCGCAGAGTGATGTGCCCATGCCTGGAGTGAAGACAGTACCTCGCTCTGACGCACCGACGGTAGCTGATTGAGTGCACTGATCAAGTATGCTCCACAAGACTTGCCTAGTGTATGATGGCCGACTTGAAAATGGAAAAGAGCTTGACGAGCGGCCGAATGGCCAGTGGCATTTGCTCGGAAGCTTAGTGGTGGCAAAGATAGATTGTCTTCCCGATGAGAGCGTCTATATTCCTGTCGCTGCTGTGTCTCAGATTGGTCTTGCGTCAATTGAGTCTGTAACACCAATCGACCGAATTGAAAAGTGGGCACGGTCTGTGTGGGTTCCATCGACGCGGTAGCTCGGACATACTGGGAATTTGACAAGTTGTCTTCGCTAGTTCCGCTATAAAAAGTGCTCGGTCCAGTACTTGCGGGCTCGAGAGATTTAGCAGCATCGTTACTCCAGAGATTTTTGCCAGACATTCTTGTGCTGTCAGGTAGAGAATGCACAATGCAATAATTATAGCTACTTATTTTCTAAGTTCGGTATGTGCTAATGATGCTCATATGCCTGCTTATAGCATTGTGATCCTAAAAAGATTCGCCAATTCACTAAGTAAATAAAATTGTTCATCTCATCAGAGCACATCATCTTCTCAAATATCAAGCGCACAGTAGGCATCAAAATTTGTTGATATTCCGATGCTGAAGCAACCAAGGGCAAAATATGAATGTTTTGGTCTTAAGATGGTCACATCAAAGTCTTAAAAACTTTCCAATGTGGTATATGCTTTACTATTTATATAAGAGTCACGAAAAACCACGTGTTCACAGCTAAGATGCACCCTAAATTCTCAATGAGTCTGTGGTATGTTGTCTTGGTAGATCGATCATCGGCAGTTGGCAGCCGTTGAGCTCAACGGTCGGTTCAAAAGAGAAGTTCCAACCCCCCCTCCTCCCTGGACAAGGCGGCTATGCGAAATTCTTTCAATCGCACGGGTGTTTATTCCGCGATTAGTTATCTAAATTTTAGTTTATACAATATTTTTAGGAGGCTTTCTGAATCTCAACGCTTAAAAAGCCAAAGATACGCGTTTATCAAAGGACCCTCTTAGTCCTGCACACTGTGACGTCGCGAGAAAATAGCTTTAATAGCATGGCTCTGTGACTCGTATTGTCCCTCAAGTTCACATCACCATCTAATATCGTGCAAAAAATGCTGCTTATTAGGTCCAGGAAAAAATCGCATGACATCTCAAGGGCCCCCTTCCCCTTCAGGGAAGTCGGAGGTAGTCCCACCCGCTCTGACCGTCTCACCATCCAAGATTAGCACACCAGCCAGTGTGGGAGGTGGTACCGTCTTTAGCCGCTTTATCGGTAAAATGGAACTCAAGAGTCCGGCATTTGAATTTGCGCGTGTTGGTCCTAAGCAGCATTCAGGGGGGCGGAGGAGCATTGTCAGCATGGCAGGTCAGCATCTTATCGAGGTAGAGGGTACGGCTGCCTCGCCGCCTCTTCTTAAGGCATGGGGCATCCATCAATCTGGATCCATTATCAGAAACAAAAATAGAGGGAAGAAGGGACATGAAAAGCTTCTTGGCATGACAGAGTCAGGGGAGAGGGTATATGAGATGGAGGACGAAATCGGTCTGAGTGCGAAAGTGCAGTGGACTGTCGACAAGCCAAAGTCTTATTGTATTTCGCCAAGTAGAACGCCGGAAAGTGATCAAGTCCCATTTAAATCGGGCAAGTTGCAACAACCCTCGAATGATGAGCGTAAGAAACATCTCCTTGATTTATCTGCGATCGATGAATGCAGGGATGCGTGGTCAACGAGAGAGTGTCCAAACCGGTTGACAGCAGAAGAGGAAAGCGAAGCAGGCATTAGTAATGACGATGACGATGAGGAGGGGGAGGAGGAGGAAGAAGAAGCAGCAGCAGTGGGAGAGCAAAAGGCAAAGATGGAAAAGCACAAGGTAGTGTTCCCTTGGCAAACACAATCGGAAAACGCCCGAGGATCTCACAAAGAGTCGCAAACTTTCAAGCTGTCTTTTGGGTCGGGCACTGTGGGTTTGATTATGGCTTCTACAAAAGCCGGGAAAGGTGCTTTCCTGGAATCCTTTAAACGCTTGGAGACAAGGCAAGGCCATCTGCCGACGGCTGCCGAGCTCTGTGGGCAGCTTCGAGTGGGGGACGTAATTACCCAAATTAACACGACGGACGTCCGGTTCAGCTCTGTGACGACAGTACAAGAACTTTTGGACAACGGAGAGCGGCCAGTCACTGTGGTTTTCCGGCGCTACCCTCAATCGTACTCGTTCCAGGTACGACTCAATTGTGCTCTCGCGTGTCATGTGCCCCGCGCCGGCTTTCTGAGAGTGTCCCCAGCATAAGTCACGTTTTGGAGGTATTGGCATCCCACCCATCTGGGTTGTCCACATGCCCTCCCCTGCAATTCTTTCCACAGGAGGTTGCACAAGACAGCCGCAAGGTTCCCTTCTATTTCCAATACCTGTTGACGGAGGTAACAGATCCCCGACATGAGCAAGCGAAAGTCATGCTGCTGATAGAATCTGAGCAATACGCATCTCAGTACAAAAACATGACGGCAGTTGATCGCGCTTTGGAGGGTCAGCGCATTTTCGACAAGTTTTTTGACACCCGTACGTTATAAACAAGATCTGAATTTCCTCGTAATTTGCCATACCACCCATCAACCTTCGATCTTAATTGAACCTTGTGATATGGGGCCACCATTCGAACCCTAACATTCTGATCGTTTTTGTTACCCCGCAGGATCTCATTTTGATTTGAGCGCTGACATACCATCCCAGGTCCTGAAAAAGCTTAGGGCACAGTGCTACCCCCCCCCCCCGGCCACTCGTTCAGTACCTGTAAATCCTCTCCTCCGGCCTCCACGCTCTTCTGGTCCCATCACCCTCCCAGATGTTGGTCAGGACGAAGACGAGTGTACGTTGCGGGCCTGTTCGTCCGACATGTTCAACGACGTGCGTCATCACATTCAGGAGGACTTGGATCGCGGGAGTTTCCCCCGCTTTCGGGAGAGCTTGGTTCACTACCGCATGGTTGGATACCTGTCTCAGAGCCCTGAATACGTTCCGCTCCACCCTTTGGAAGTTTTACAAAACGACGATATGCTCCAATTTTTCATGCTTTATCTCATGCAAGCCCGCAAACATGCTAGTCTTCGCTGTTACCTGGACATGGAACGCTTCGTAAAGCCGCGGGTGGCGGCAGTGGAGGATTTGTTGAGACGAGGGCTGGTAGCGAGTGAGAAAGCCAAGCAAGCCGTCAAGACCCTCATGCAGGCAGTCCTGCGAGTGTTTAGTCTCTACCTATGCAATGGTTCCTACATGGAAGTGACGCTTCGGCCCCTGTCGCGGCTGAATCAATGGCTTCGGAGCGTCTTGAACAGTAGGGCAGACATCGCCCGTATCCAACGCAGAGCATGCAAACTCGCTGCGAGCAAAGCGGCGGAGACGGAAATTCTCGGTAGCCAGCTTTTGAAGGAAGCGCACAGGAGAAGACCGGGTGCGTTGTTCACATTGTCAGTCCCGGACGCGCTTGGAATCGGTCATGAAGTCCTGGGGGCACAGAGATCTTTGTTGAGGGAGCTAGCCTCGGACATCTTCCCGCGTTTTCAATCGCACACCTTGTATGAAGCCTTATGTGAGGAAATTTCTCCAGATTGGCGTCTTGCACGCGCTCAGCAGCAGCCGCTGACGTTGAAGCCGGGCAGTATCAAAAGGCTTTTGAGACGGGTCAAACTACCCGGGGAGTTTGCCGTTCATCGCGCGCCTTTGTTTTCCACTCCAAGTGGCCGCAGCGGCGGTGCCTCCAGCCCACTCCAATCTCCACCCCTTACGTCCCCGCCGCATGGACTTCTCTCTCCTCTATCAAGTCCTTTAGTAAACGAGCAATGGCAGCAGCAGCAAGCACCGGCGGCGAGGCCAGAGGTGGAAAGCCCCGCTGACTGGTTGATGGTTTTCGACACCGAGTTCAGCCCAAACATGGCAATTAAAGTACGAACCACAAAACAGATCCCCGTCTCCACCTATGCCAAGTCGCTTGCGCACAAAAGCTCTGCCTCTGGCAATATTTCCGCCTTACGTCCTGGTGCCCCTTCTGCCTTGCCCGCCGGCCTTGAAACCTTTTTAGTCCCAGAGGAATTCCCCACCAAGCTCGGCACTGTGCCCCCCGACCCGGTCCTTTTCAATTTCCTGGTCCCTGGCAAGAACGAGAAAGCCTTCTACGGCGCGTGTTTGATCATGTATCGGCCTGCAAACGAGGCCCTTCCAGTGGACGAGGATGACTTGGACCTGAGCTTGTCGCCCGTGAAGCAGAACATCTCCAGTCCCTTGATCAATGTGGATTTGACCATCAGCCAATCTCTGGGAGGCAAGGAAAAAGAGGCTCAAGTACCATCTACGGCACCACAGGCTTCAGGAATGACTCTTCCGAATGGTGTACCGACTCACGAAAGCGATGCCCCTTTGCCCTTCCCTTCTCACGTGACCTCGTCGGAGGATTCTTCCATTTCGTCCTCCGAACAGAGTACCGCCCTCTCCTCCCTTGACCCTGTACAAAATAGCGACCCAGAAAATTCTCGAAGAGGATCGCAGGCAGACCCTCCCAGAGCCAGGCGGGGCACGTTTGTCGCCTACCGCATCGAGCGTGGGGACGAAGCACAGGAGCAAGTCAAAGCCATGGCAGACAGCATCTTTTCGAGCCCACGACACGATGAGGACGGTGTAGAGCCGATAGATGGGCGGGAGGGTGATCGGGACGACGATGTCTCTGATGTATCTGCTCATGTGGTCGTACCTAAGGGGCCCGTGAAGGAGCAGGCGGAAGGCGAAGTTGCGCGAGAGGCCTTTTGTCGCCCGGATGCCCCAGAAAAATCATCCCCGTCTTCCCAATCGATTTCGCACTTGCCAGCGCCAGAGTGCATGGGCCATAGATTGCTGTCTATGGATGTACACATACCAGAGGAACGGACCGCAGAAGCACAATCACTGTGGGGGCCGGGAGAGGGGTCCAGTTCAGAACCCGAGCCTCAAATGAAGCATAACGAGGACGGTATTCAAGCACAGACGCTTCAAGAGGCCGATGTTGACGACGATGATGATAGTTTGATTGCCCTTGTCGAAGCGGACTTTCAGGACGCCCTATTACAAAGCTATGAAACGTTTGCCAGAGCGTCTTCCGTGGATCAAGAATCCCTCCCAACCATCGTAGACTCCCCACAACAATGGAACAAATTGGACCCGGCAGCTCTTGGTGGGCAATCGCCCTCCTATCATCAAACCTATATGTCCTCCCTCGCTACCAACTCGACTCGGCGTGCGTCTGCAATGGACGAAATTGGATCACATGTTCAGGGGGGACAGCGCCTGCGCCGGGGTAGTACAAACGCATCTATTGGGACGCGGGACGGTCTTATGGCTGCCACAGCCAAGGCTTTACCGGTCACCTTGACATACGCCCCTTACGGATTTTGCCTCATGTCTCGCTTCTCTTTCATCAACTCGCTCCGCACCCCCCTGACCGCTTTGTTTGACCCCAAACAAACCCGGAATCGGTCCGCCCTGCGTGTCATCCAAACCCTCCTTGCCGATCATCCCCCTGTTCGGATTCCCCTCGATGCGGCCGACCGGGATGAATCCTTGTTCTTGCCCTTCTCTACCCCTCTCCCATCTTCACCGCACGAGCTGGCATCTGGCCTCTCTCCATCGGGACTTCTATCACCCGCTTTAACCCAGCCAGGCTCTGCTTCGGCGTCTACCAACGGTCATGGTCCAACCTCAGCGACAGCTCATCAGCATCAGTTGCCCACTCAAATCGACTTTGAAATTGACCTTCTTTTCCAATGCCTAAGCTCTCGCAACCTCATCCTCGTCTTCCTCGCCCTTCTTTTGGAGTGCAAGGTCTTGCTCATATCTGAGCGGCTGACTCTCTTAACGGTCGCTGGGGAGGGTCTTCGGCTTCTCCTCCATCCTCTAAAATGGTGCCATGTCTACGTGCCGTTGGTACCGGAAGTCATGATTGATCACGTCATTGGCTGCCCTACCCCCTTCCTTATGGGGCTGCACCGCAAAACCTTTTTGCTGCGGCGGAATGATTTCCCCATGGAGATCATGCGAGTCGACCTGGACAACGACTACGTCGAAGTGCCCGCCAAGGATCTGAACAGAAAAAATGTCCCATTTGCCGGTCCCTTGGCACGAAAATTCGAGCGTATGGCCTCTCCTGCCATGGCTTACAGTGACTCGTACAGATGGCCAGCGACAACCCAATTACATGCGAAGACGACTACAGGAATGTTGACCACCACCAACTTCAGTACCACGGGTATGGTTAGCCCACCAGCCTCCGCGGGCAACGAGAATATGTCCGCATTGCCATCACACTCTCCACAGAAACGGGACGTGCGGGCAGCCCTGCATGTGCTACGGGAGTTTGTTCAAGGGCTTTTGATGGGCATTGAAGATTCCTGCTACCGCCTGTGCACGGAGACCGAATTGACAATCTTGTTTGACGAGACCTTGTTTGGGCATATAAATGGACCTGCAGAGCTGCTCTTGATCACACCAAATGACCCGGAGACGGATGCCTTGCCTCACTCCCCACATTTGCCTGTAGCACCTGCACAGACGGGGGCTGCGACAGAGAGTTTCATTTTACGCTTTTCCAGGACTCAAGCTTTTTCAAACGTTTTAATGAAGAGCTTACAACGGACCGTTTGAACGGTCAATGCTTGACAAATGGATTGTAAGTAAAGTAGGCAACATCACCAAATTCGTCCAGAAAAGGAGCCACGCATGTAACTACAAGTCATAGCCGGCTAACATGTCAAGAAAATGGGCGCCTGTCCCCAAAAATTCTCAAACGTAACTTGTATAAAGACATCATTTTGCAGGCCAAAAGGCTGGCTCGTTAATTTTTGCACTCCTTCTTTACTTCATCGATCAGGCATACTTTCTACCACTGTTGCTATAAATGTGAACTTTAAAAAACGAGTCGCTCGTGCAAGGCCTCTACTGTCGTGGAGGTGGGCACGCACTCTCTCCCTGCCACATGAAAATGCGAACATACTTTGCTATTAGTCATTTGATGAGATGCTGTATGGATGATCCGCTGTGCTTGCTTCGGCTACCTAGCACCTTCGTTACAACGCTCTCCTTCCTGTGCGGACAGCTACATGTCTAAATACGAGAAGGCAAAAAAAAAAGATAGGGCATGGCCCCGTGGTCTCTACGCTAAGCTGTCTTTTTAAAAAGTCTCGAGCGCAAGAGTTGAGAATTGCCAAATAGTCTGGGGAAGGCCGCCGGCGTTCCCTTAACATAGTAGCGCGTATCCTCGTCCAAGTCTAGAGGTGCAGTCCATTCGACCGCATTGACATCGGCATCATTGAAGTTTGGAATTGAGGCGACTTCCATAGGTTCCCCGTCGGCGCTCATGAGATTGAGCTGCACTGTCGTTCCCCTTGGAAAATTTTGTGCGTAGATTTTGTAAGTCTTGCCTGGTTCAATGCTTTCTGTAGCTACGATTGAGTCTCCGTCAGCCACCACTACATCAGGCCCCAGATTGCCTCGTCTGGAGGGGAAAAAAGCTGGCATGTTGTTGATTGACGGGTACTTAATCGAGTTCTTCTTAACGAGCGCCACCTTGCAGGGCTGAATGTCCTCCTTTGGATCCCAATTGTCGATGATGGTGATACTCATGTCTCCCGGTGATTCAACGACGGCGTCGAACATTTTTTGCAGGTTCGTATTCATGTCGCTCTCTCTTGTCGTAAACTGCAGGTCGTATTTTGACCAGCCTTGGCAATCCGGGTTCCACGCAGGTTGTACGGCCTCTGCAAGCCTTTGGTAGGCTTGATCTTCTTTAGGCAAGAAGTCCGCAACGGCTGCGTGCACGACCGACGTTGCCACCACTGCCAGCTCGTAAGGGTCATCCAAATCTTCGTCAACGAAGGTCTTCATGATGTCTTGGACGTATATGTCCGATAAACAACCAGAGGTAATTTTGCTGTCCACCACTGATTTGTCTTGGGAATAGCAGTAGACCGTCATTTCGTACCATAAAAAGAAGGTGTCTGGCAGATCCTGTTTCTTAGAGTCAGGGTTGCTGACTTTTTCCATCAAATCCATCTGGGGGAAGGTCAAGTCCCGGCGGGAACGGTCCTGTGCTTTCTCCCAGGAGTTCATGGCGTCCGTCCCTTTGCAGCCGGCAGCGATTTCGCAGACGCCATTGCCATCCGCATGCTCCTCTGTGGTACCCGGACCTACGTCGCACATAAAACAGCGTGTGTCTTCAGAGACCGCGACCATGCCTGGCGTGACATCCTTCGCGTCGGGGTCCTCCATCGAGGAAACCATCGCGTACGGGTCTTTGCTGCCTTTGAGATCCGGTGAGAAGAAGGACGAAGGGATGGGCCCGGTGCCTGAGGCCTCAGACATGCTGCTGTCCACCAATATTATGCTACTCTCTCCCAGCTTGTTCCTGGCGAGAGATCCCAGCGTTGACACGGCATCTGTCAACCAATTACTTGCCTCCATTAAAGAGCGCTGATAGCGATTTTGTCTTTGCCGCATGGGCCTTCGTGCCGAAAAAGACCTCTCTCCCTCTCCGGGGAGGGCACGCTTGGTCTTGTTGAAGACACGGGCTTCGATCTTCTTCTTCCAAATGCCGGTCGCTTTGTCGTACTGAATATTCGTATAGGCATTCTTGGTGATGATGTATGCCGTGTCATTCTTCAACTGCTTTGGTTTGATACCGAAGCCGCCCACCGTATATTTGTATGGCCATGTCGTCCAGTACTTGAGCCGTTTGGAATAGGTGTATGACCTAATAAAAATGGCGCCACCCGCTCCTACGTACATCTCTGTCCCCAACCCGCTAAAGCTGTAAACGACCGCAAAAGACGCCCGGACATTCTGAATGGAAGTGAGCCAGCCCGCCCCGATGAACGTGTCCGTGCCGATCCCTGACATGTAGTAGGCTATGTAGGAGGAGTACTGGGGCAAGTAGATGAAGGTCGTAGAGCCTGCCCCGTTGTAGTAGATACCGCCCAATCCATAGATATTATTTGTGCCGTAATAGCGAGCTTGCGGCACCCCAATCCAGGTCAGAGATCCTGCACCCACCATGGTATTCCCTCCCACGCCGGCCCAGATCGCATTGTTGATAAAGGAACCGTAGGCTCCCCCTATGAACTGCATGTTGCCAGCTCCAACCACGAACGTTTGACCCGCGCCAAAACCGGCAAAAACAATGTACGATCGTGCGTAGGTGAGCCCAGTGTGGTAGGCAGTCCCCGCTCCCACTGTGAATTGGCCCCCGCATACACGCAGTAAGGCGGCGATGGCCGCTCCGTACGAGAACCCAATCGTGACCATGACGCCACCCATGACGGCCAAGTCAATGCCGATCCCAAAGTGCAACTGCGGCCCCGAGGTGTGCACGGAAGCCCCCCCGATCATTGTCATAGTGCCCCCCAGTAGACAGACGTGCTTCCCCGACATCCAGGGGTAAGAGGCAAAGAGGTAATGACCGATGTTGTACACGCCCGTGAAGACCGCGTTCCCGGCAATGACCAACACCTCACGACCGAGCGAGAAGGTGGTCAGGTACCCGGTGCCGTATGGACGGACACGCAGCAGGAAGCAGCCTTGCAAGAACAAATTACCGCCGATCACGGTCAGGTATTGCCCCAAGTTGAAGTTCAGATACCGGCTTTGGAGCCTCAATGTGTTCTCCACCTCCATGATGAAGGACCGCATCGTGTTGTTTCGTTCCCGGAAAAGAACACCCGTGGCGGTGAAGTCCCCTCCCGCTTGCACTCGGACGTGCGTGCCCATGTTGAGGCGCTGCGATCGGTCGGCAGCAATGTATTTCCCGCCCCCACGGACCATAATCAGGAAACGCGCGTCCAGTTTCCCGCCCGGCAAGACTGGGGAAGAAGAAAACGTGACCATGGAATGGGCAAAGGGAGGCATGAGCGATGCACGTGAGGGGAACTTAAGCGCAAATGTCAGTCATATGCATGTAGCATTTGGTGGGTAGTAGACAGACCACGATCACGGGACAGTGGAAAAGAGAAGGAAACTTACTCTCAAAACAGCGCTCGATCTTCTTAGAGCAATTTACCATGGGCATGCTCAAAGGGTTGCCAACGATGACCTTACGTTCGAGGGAGGTGCAGAGAGAGAAAGGGGAATACGAATAAGAGGCATGTACGCCAAGAGGTGGTCAAAACCGAAACATGTAGCGTCTGGGATCATTCGACATCGCACAGCCATTCGCATACCTTGGGCATGGAGACATTGATCTGTCTCTGGATTTTGTACCCGTAGGTGAAGGGCTTGGTCAGGACGATGACCCGACATGGGGACTCAGTCCCATTGATCATCTTCACCACTTCGTATCCATTCTTGGGATAGCACACCGCCGCCGTCCCTTGGTTCGCTTGCAACCATGCCCGGTCCTCGTCGTCTTTCTTGTCGTCCTTATCCTTGGCCGGTGTCGGGTAGGAAGAGGAGGAACCGCTCCCATCCCCTGAGCTGCCCCCGTTCCCCGATGCGGCTTGCTCCGCCTCGTCTACTGCGGACCAGGAAGGAATTTCGACCGCATCGGAGGGCAGAGGTAGCGTGGGCTTGGTTGACCCTGCCAGCTTGGAGTTATTGACGGGCAAGGTGTTGGCGTTCACCAGGTTTTCCGTCACGTCGGTGAAGGCTTTCCCACTCTTTTTCGAGTTCCCGCCTCCAAAATACATGCCCGCCCCTACAGCCCCACCCAAGATCACGAGGGCGCCCAGTCCACCCATGAGCCATTTTGTTCGCTTTGCCAGTTCCGCTGACGCAGAAACACCCGGCGTGGCGCTTTCCTCCTCCACTGCAGTGATCATGTTTGACTGCGAACGTGAACGCTTTCCTCTGCCTCGAGAGGTTGCAACCAGCCGAAACCCTGATGCTGGCCACCCGCCAGCCCACCCACGTTCTTGATGGACTGTGAATATGTCAATGAAAGGTACCGATCATGTTGGGTTGAATTAGCTATCTTTACGAAGTGAAAGCGAGTATCAAGCCGCTGTTCCCCGCCAGTTCATATTCAAATGGGATAAAATGGCTATCAAATCACTGGGCACTGTCTCCTCCACATCCACGGCACAATTCCCATCCTCAGTCACATTCTATCCTATAAGGCCTCAAGACCCTGGGAAGATGCGAAGACGCAAGTCTCTGCTTCAGGACAGGGGTGTAACCAGAAGCGGGCACCCACAGGGGACAAGACCAGTCGCTAATTTCAATTTACAGCCGGCTTGCACTTTTTCTGGCGACACCAGACGCAAAACCTTTGGAAGGGCCTGCTGTCCATCTAGAAACCCATCAAACCAGTCCATGTGAGCACGAAGGCAGGTTGAATGGTTGGTGGACGACGCCGATGGAAGAGAAAGGGCCCCCGGGTGTGAAATGCGACATCGGACGAGGCTCGAGACTTCGTTTTCCTCGGCCACCGGGATGGCACCAAAGCACTACGGTCATAAAAAGCGCGCCTCTGTCCGCTTAATCGCTCCCGGGTCGCCAATTCCTGTCCCACGACCTTGGGAAAAGCCATGAAAGATGGGGCCCATGGGACACGGTCGTAAAACGCGTGGGGTTGTACCGTGTTATTTGTATTAATAGGCTTAATCCTCGTAAATTCGTTGAGGGGAGGAGAGAGGGTCCCCCTGCTCCAAAAAACTCGTTTGCTCTGCTTCAAATACGCCAAGGCAGGATGGCTTGCCTGCCCACCCTACCCTCCTGAACACGCTACTTTCTGCCATGTTTCTGGCACTGGATTGACACACGTACATTGATGTATCACTGGCACTGACCAATTTTTTCCACAGCTCGCGTGCGGCGCCCTAACCGATCGACATATGGGCTTCTCGAGTCACGCCGTCGTGCAGCAAGTGCTGGCAACCACATTGCTGCTTTTCATCACACTTGCGTCCACGAAAGACATTGAAATTGACAATGCGGGCGGAGGGTCTACCGCTCGCAAGGCAGGCGGCGCTAAGAAGACTGGTTTGTTTCAGAGGATCTCCCGGGCATTGGACACAGGGTCCGCCATGGACGATGACGGCACGCCCTTCACGGATGAGATGTGGGAGGCAACAAGGGACGAAGGAGAGCCAGTCGACCCGGCTTTGATGGATTTCAAGAACCCGGTGGAGAGGACGGATGCGTGGAAATTCGACGACGGCTTGAAAATGCTGCAAACCTCTATGGATGGGGATCTGACGAACCCGGTCCGAGACCTCGTGAACGGCGCCAAAGACTTACACGCTGCCTGGGCGGTCCCCCACGTCTTCCGTGCGCTTGTCACGCAGGTGCCACTTTTCCAGGCCTTCAAGCCCATCCAAGAGATCATAAAAGATAAATCGCGCGACGAGGACTACTCGCCTGAGGACGGTGTGAAGGCCGCAGGGATCTTCAAAAGTTTCATGCTGAGGTCGATGGACGTCCTGGATACGCTCCGGGACCCGGAAAAGTTTGCGGCTAAATTACAAGGGTACGCCGAGAGCAAAGACAAGACTTTGTTGGACCTGTTTGCGAAAGCCTCCCGGGGGGAGGATGAGAACCACAAGGAGATCAACAATTTTTTCATGAGGCAAGAGCTAGGGGACGGTAAGCCGGGAGGACAAAGGTCATGACGGGGAGAAAGAAGGAGAAATGGCCTCGGTGCGAGAGGAGAATGTGTGTGTGTGTATGCGGGCAGGTTTTGAACGACAAGCAATAGTCAGTCCGGAGCTTGCACATTGTAGTTCATGGCCTTACCCGAACTCGTAACCGCCGGCCACACAGTAATAGATTTGGATTTCTTGGGCTTTAGTGGCGTGGAGCCTTCCTTCTTGCCCGGTTTCCGTAACCAGGTAGCGTCGATCCCACGTCCGATCCCTACTATCCTCCCACCTATTCACCTCGCCCGGCACTTTTCCCTCCTCCCTTCCCCTTCCAGTCACAAAGGCTCATAATATCCTGCCACTTTTCCCATTTCTTTTCTACCCGTTGGATTTTCCCGCCTTTTTCTTCCTTTCTACTGCCCGTCCCCTTTGCCAGGTCAAGGAGTTCGCGCCAAATATGTATAACGCCCTCATGACCGACCCTAACATGAAGAAGTACATGGAGGACCCTTTCAAAGCCGTAGAGGAAGGGAAGGAGCTGTTGCGAAACTTCCAAAACCGCTGACAACAGGCATGGACGAGGGAGGCGCGGAGGTACCCAGGCGGAAATAGAACGTGAGACAAGCAGAAAGTAACCATGGTAAAGAACAATAGGTGTGAGAGGGAATCCGAGCGTGGAGAAATCTGCCAATACCTCTTGCCGAATTTCGGCGAAAGTCCTTCGAGATTCCCAACATTCATTGCTTTTCCTAGATTCGGGCTGCCTTTATCTCGTGAACTTCGTGATACACAATTTTATGACCACTGCCGACATCCAGTCAGATTAAAAAACGCCATTTGCCCAGCCCCCCCCCATCGTACACAAACCTCTTACAATTGGCTCACATCGCCTTAACCACGTAGTCCAATGCCCGGGATGTATACCGTTGGACTAATTTTCACGTATCAAAGCTATCACTCGTGCTTTCTGGCTTGCCCCTGGCCATCCAGGAACTCACTTTTCTACCTCTTCCATTCCTCCTTACAACATCGACGATTTCGCCCACCCCCTTATTGCACCCTCACAACCTCCCTCTTCCAGCGCCCATGCAGCGAGAGGCAGATACAGCCGAATCAGACCCGCGATACCGCCAAAAGTAAGGAGGACGAACATGGCCAGCCACACCCATTGAGATGGCACCACGTATCGATACAAAAACGTTACCGGGGCGTCCGACCAACCTAGGGAAGAAAAAGCGAGGGAAAGGAACGGAAGGGGAAGAGGAGACGGAGTAAGGCGGCAGACATGAGGACGGAGGGCGGCAGAACGGCGACGGAAGAGAAAGGAAGAAGATTGATGTTATGGCTCACGTACCGCTCAGAATGGGAAATCCTTGGTCGTATGTCTTGTGGTGTCGTCGGTGCGTGTCCGGCGTCACCATCAGCCCCAAGCCTTGGAGTACGGCCACCACGGGATCTCTTTTCTCGGGGCGCATGTGTGCCTGTCGATGGGCGAGTTGACCCAAATAAGCGTTCAGGACCGCGCAGCAGGCAACGCACCGGTAAGCCGGGTCTGTGAGACCATTGAATAGAATGAGATTCACTCCGTATTCTAAGCCGATGATGCCGTTCAGATCCGCAGCGATGTGTCGGAACTCTCGGACCGTAATTTCGTGGGGAATGATGTGATGGAACTGGATGAGGAAGAGGAGAACGAGGGGAAAATGAGCGTAAAAGACTTGTCGTCCAAGATGATGTGGTGGGAATGCTGGGAAGATGTGACGACATAAAATCGCATTCAGCATCACAATTTCAATGGGAAAAAAGAGGGGATAGGGATCATAGCTGGTGACAAGAGTGAACAGAGGGAAACCTTCCCTGTAAGATATTAAAAAAAGCATCGTACTTGGAACTCCAGGCACGCTTCTCCTATTAGGGGCAGTTTGAGGAAATTCGGGTTGTCAAGAACAATGTGTAAGACGGCGCCATAAAGGTCGATGTACAGGTAAGTCAGCACGAAAGCACCCAATGCAAAAGCAAGGGAGGGCCCCGTCAAGATGCCGTAAACCGTGTATGCCCAATATATGTACATGAGAGGCCAAATGCGGTGCTTGAAAACCTTTTGTAATTGATAGTGGAAGGGACAATAAGAGGAGAGAGTCGGAGTTGATGCCTTCAGGGCATACATCTCACAAGATTCATTTGGACATAGACAAGAGTGACAATTTTTTTATTGTTCCTTCGCGCTTTGCCCCTCATTCCCCGTCCTAGACCCTACCGTGGCGCCCTCTTTGACCATCTGTAAGCATGCGTAATGCTCGTCACCAGGTACACCGATTGTCTTCGCCGCTAAATGTTTCGCCTGTACATTTAAGCGGTCGACTATATCCATCGATGCGTCTCCATCTTGCGCATCAGATTCCGGTACAGGCATCGACGAATGTTGGGCCACCGCCTCTGCAGAAGCAGCAGTGACCGGCGGAATAGCGGCCGAAACAGACCCGATGCACATCTTTCAGATGCACCAACTTGTGTGCAAGTGGATGATTGTTTTGACTACCGGAAGCCGTGCAGTCCTGACCACTATTGAAAAGAAATGCCCCCCAAAATGTATAATTTATGATTAAAAATGGATGTGAGGGTTAATTTGGAAGATTTTCTGCATAATTTTGCCACTGTGTGCAGCGAAGGAGCCTGATCTCTGCGCATGTTTCATGACCGACAGTAGGAAGCGACATGCGTGGTGTCAAGCATAACATGCAGGCAACCGCCAAGAAAATCGTGAATCGTTGGGAAAGAAAACTGTACCATTTACCTCTACTTAACCATCCAAGCTACCCTTGGCCAGGGAAGAACTTCTGTGTTGGTGCGTAAAGCATTTTGGCCTGCATGCGGCTATGGGGCTTTCCGTGGAAGAACGCTTTTTTGAATTGACGGTTACTGAGGGCTTGGGCTTGGGCTCTCGTATCACAGGTGCTGGTTCCATAACTGGTCCCCAAAATGCTGTGACACGACCCCGAGACCTTCATAATCATACACTTCATGTAAATAGACAGGACATGCGGTCTTCCAAAATACGCAAGGTAGCAGAGGTTGAGGTTGCATTCCCTCTTTCATCTCCTCCTCCTTCATCCGCCTCTGCCTCCGGTACACCAAGCAGTATCTTGACAACCATACGTGACATTGAGCGCGGCATACTGGATGGACAGGACCTGCAGCACTTAAATGGACTTACATTACTTCTTGTACATGTCCGGGCCTTACTTCAATCCATGATTGGAGCGCTGGAGGAGGAGAGTGGTGCAGAAAAAGTGCTGAACAACAAGGACAGGGAGGTTGCCGGCTTACAGTCTATGCATGCTTTGCGGCGCATCTTCACGGCGTTAGTCAATCGGGGAGACGTGCGAAAACCAATAACCAAAGATTCCACTACTGCTTCCAGTCCTGTAAATGCCATTACCCCGGATACGTCCCTCGCAAAAACTTCGGGTGCTCTGGGGAAGGGCGAAGTTTTGTCTGGCGCAAGTAGAGCGCAAGGTCGCAAGCGTGCAGGCCACGTGGAAATTCAGGAGCATCAGAATGAGACTCATGCCGTAAATGCAGAGGAATCGCTGCGTATATTTCGCCAATGGGCGTACCGCCAGTACGCCACTTTCCTTTCTCTTCTACTCGACCTAGTGGAGGGCAAAGCTCACGACATAGCCCACCACTCTTCCTCCTCATCCTCTTCCTCTTCTTTAACATCCATAAAACCTGCTTTCTCTATTAAGGTGCGCATTCGCGCCGCAGCCCTTCGCACCATCATGGAGATGGTGAAAGTGGAAAGCGTGGTTTTGCACAAGAACTACCGTTCCTTCGGGCACGAGCTGTTCTACCGGCTTCTTATGGGACTACTCAGCAGCAGTACCAACAGTATCAGCTCCCGCCACAGCCATAAGTATGGCAACTCTGACAAAGAGGAGGAATCTAGAAAAGTAGTCGATGCGCGGGACCTGGCGGACCTGCTGGAGGTTCTCCGTGTTGACTACATAGAGCCCTACTGTGACGTTCGCTATTGGCTCCTAAAAGGGCTGGGAATCTGGGCGAGAAAGGAGCTGAAAGAGGGACGATGTAGGACATCCACGGAACAAGAAGAGGCATCAAGGACGGAGACGGCATTGAAGCTGTTGATGATGGTGCGATTGAGCGAGGAGGAATCGGCGATGCGCTTACTCTGGGTGTCGCTTCAGGATGAAAAGGGGGATGGGGCATTGCTGCCGAGCCAGGGAGGGAAGGAGGAAGAGGAAGAGGAGGAAGAGACCGGGTGGGATTGGTCGGGAGACGAGGGGATGGGCCATGAGGAGGACGAGGAGGCACTCGGGAAAGACGGCGCCAGGGAGCGCGTTCCCAACGTGGCGAGTCTCTCGGCGCATCGAAAAGCCCTGGAAGCTGCTTGGCTTGGATGCCTGCGACTCCCTGATCTCCCTCCCGCCCTTTATCGGTCCATCACCCAGCATGTGGCCCGGCACGTCCTTGAACACCTGCCACGGCCTTTGCTTCTCGCGGATTTTTTCACCGCCGCCTACGCGCAAGGGGGTTTAACGGCCGTCATTGCCCTGGAAGGCCTCTTCGTTCTGATGCAGGCGCACAATTTGGAATACCCGAGCTTCTATTGCTCTCTCTACCGGCTCCTGAGCCCCGGGCCTCAAGTCTTGTACTCCCGGCACCGGGCACGGTTCTTCCGCCTCCTCCGTCTCTGCCTCATCTCCACCCTGGTCCCCGCCCACGTGGTCGCTGCTTTCCTGAAGCGCTTGGGCCGACTTTCCCTGCGTGCGCCCGCCCCGTCCGTCATTTTTTTCCTCTCTCTCCTTACGGTAGTCCTTCGCGCCCACCCAAGCTGCCTTGCCCTCTTGCATCGGTCCCGAGCGCTGAAGGGGATCGACGAAGCTCAGGCCGTAGATCGATTCGACCCGGGCGTCGAGGATCCGGCTGCTGCTTTCCAAATGACGGAGTTTGCCGCGGGAAAACACGAGGGAGAGGACCAAGACGGGAATAACGATGCTCAGATGGGGGGGATTCAGACATCCCTGTGGGAAGTGGCGGCCTTGCAGATGCATTATCACCACGCCGTTGCTTCGCTTGCGAAAGGACTGGAGATTACCACCCCAGAGGATCCAAAAAAGCCCCTTTCAATGAACATGGAGGCGATGGCTTCGTATACGTACACAGAGCTTTTCACCCTGGAGGGGAAGTATTGGAAGAGGGGGAAGAAGGAGGAGATGGCGGGCAGGAAACGGCGAAGGAAAGGTCTGGAGGGAGGTCAAGAGGAAGGTGTGGCCCTTGCCCATGAAAGAAAGCCAAGGTCAGGGAAGCTTTTTCAAGCAGGAGACGTTTTCGACGGTCTCTTTGTCTTGCCCTCCCTGTCCGCCGTGAGAAAAGAGTAAGAAGGGCAACGTGATACGGAGGACAAGAGTGGGAAACGAAGCACCGAGAAAATAATATGGGCGCAGAATTGCCCCTTCTCTGCCAGTAATATTTTCCGACATTTTCTTTCCGTGCGATTAAGGATGTTCTTTTTTCCTCGCAACCCTGTCTTGGTCGTCGAAGGCACATGCACAGATACATTCGCAGCCAAAGCACGCATAACTCGAAATAATGACAAGGATTCTCCCCGTACTTCAACACACGCACTCTTTGAACTGGTCGCAGGTCGAATCGATACTCACTGGGAAAGCCATCATCCTGCGCTTTCCTTGCTGCGCACTGACTCGATGATCCTCCCCGCGGTTCAGCACGCTCATCCGTCATGCATATTCAGCATCATCAAGATCATCGCAAGCCCCAGCATCAGGGACAAAGATGTCTTCACAGAGCCCAAGTCCCCTCGCAGCCGTCCAGCCCCCGAGCTCAAGTGCTGCTGCTCGGTTCCAACCAAATGACACATGGCGTTTCCACACTCGAACGTGCTCCGGCAGATTTCCTTCACCTGGGCCTGCGTGTCCTTGTCGCAAACGTCGCAACGGAAAGCAAATATGGCGTCGAATGCTTCGCAGGATGTGAGTCCATGTACGATGTTGGAGCAGCCTTTCAGGCACTTGGTGTCCTGCCCGTCCAGAGCAAGCAAGTCAAAGACTGGTCCGGGAGGCTCCGTCGGAGCTGGTCTGGCCGTAGGACTTCGGGTGGGGGAGGCAGTAACCAAGGTGGGGGCATCAGTGGGCGGCATGGTCAGTGCCACACATGCTGCGATGGACTGGTCAATGTCTGCCTCTGGCCTGGGGGCTCCACTTGTATAAGGCACAGTTATCCCGAAGGTGATGGTATTTCCGGCTTGGAATTCGCCCGCGTAGGAGGGCAGCCATGGCGGATAGAACGAAGACGCGAGCTCAAAATTGTCGACAATAAGCTTGAGTCCGCATAATGTCTGGTTGCCGACGTTGATGATCGAGCCCGTAATGGTGGCGGAGGACGCAGTGACCGTAGACCCTTGGCAAAGCTGCACGCTCACCGCCCCATTCTCCAACACCTCGCACTTATTTGTGCCCACCTCGGCCAGGGTGGCGGTCGGTTTGGAAGTGGGCATTGGGACTTCTTGATCCTTGCCCTCGGTGGTGGTAGCCCCGTCCAAAGGATTTTCCTCGGGATCGGTCACCACGTCAGGGTTATCGAAGGGGTTTGGGGGTCCCTCCGCCCCTGGCTCCTTCCCGCTCATGGACGTCCCAAAGGGGTTGCCGGGCAAGCTTCCCGCATTGGGGAAGCCTCCTTGACTTCCACTGCCAGGCATTCCACCCCCAGACCCCGGCATGCTCCCTCCAGATCCTGGAAGCCCTCCCCCATTACCCCCGGTGCCTGGGATGTTGTTCAACCCGCCATTGTTTCCTCCTATTTCCCCAGAATTGTACATCTCGCTCATCCGCTGGTAGGCGGTACGGCATTCTACTGTACCATATCCTTTAAGAGCATCATAAGCTCCTGTCAAAGGGGCGGGTAGCTGGCTCCAGCCTCCGTCGCTCAAACCTTGTTGTGCCCGGTGATGTCGTGGCGAAATTCTTTTCAGACGCCGGGAGGGAGAACCCGTTTTGATCCAAGTGTCATACAGGCCCAACGCAGCTTTCATGGCTTGCTGCTTTCGAACAGGTGTGGTTGACAGTTTATTAACTGAACCATCCACCGCTAAAACGGCGGCCTGTCCCTGAGTAGTGCTTCTCACACCCGAGGTCCAAGTATCAGCCAAAGGGCCTCCGGCAGGCGACAGCGATCCGTAGCATTTTGAGAGATGGCGTGCCAGGTCGACGTATGCTGCATACTCTGATGCGGATAAATAGGCTTCTGCCTGCTTTTTGAGTTCTTCATTCGCTGTTAATGATTCCAAGGCAGCAACGAAAGAGGACATTTGCATCACTTCATTAAAAGTTGCGTAGGGAGAGTCCGGTGTCTCCACGACAGATGACACGTCAATTTTATCTAAACCTGCTGCTTTTCGTAGACTTATTTTGTCTCCGGCGGCAGAAATAGCCATTCCAAGAGCCGCGCTTCCGCCCATGCCACTTAGAGCTCGGACAGACGGCACGTCATTCAGAGCTATAACTAGTCCAGCGGCCCAGCCCAATCTTCGCAAAACTGCCATTCTTCTAGGCGGATTTTTCTCCATATGAAGTCAGCGTCAAGTATGCTGTTATAATAGGTGTCGTCGTGTAAGCGGGGTGCAATAAAGCATTCTACATATGTCTCTTGACTTCCTAAATTCTTTAGTTGTCGTAAGCCGTGATAAGATCACATTGTCGTGCTCCCAAGTTTACAAAGGCAAGCACATTGATTCCAATCATAATATGTTGAAACATTAATATTCACCTGGTGAATGATTGTACTTACTTGCGCATTCCTCGAGCTCCTTGCCCGAAACATGCTCTGACGAAATTCAAATCTAAAACTCAAAAAACCGTTTAAATTCAGCCCTCAACGGCTTTATGCATGCGACTGAGTTGCTGAGCATGGCGTCGACTACTACAGCTCCCTCGTCCCTCTCTCTCCTTTCTATATACCTTATTGTATGAATTTTCTCATTTTCTTCGTGGAAGGGGTCTTTGGTATTTCATTTAAAAAAGACCAGCTTTGTCTCGTGGGCCACAAACTTTGTATCGATCCTTTCTTTCTATTGCTCCACACGATCTTTCTGGTGCTCGCCCAGTGTGCATACGTTGGAAGCAAACTTCTGATCTCATGTGCATATGCAAATTTTCCAGGATAATGCTTGTTCCGCACCTTTTATTGCACCACACCTGAAACGCAACTACACTCAAGTACTATTACAGCACAGTTATATGTTAAATACTTACCCTGCCTTGCCTTCCTCAACTACCCGCACACAGACAAAGAGAACCTCATCGTTCCCCCGTCAACTTTTCAAACAAATAAACCATGCGCATTTTCCGTCTGGTCCTTACCCTGTCCTTGGCTGCGACGGTCTTCGCAGAGGACACCGTCTCTACTACAAACACCGAAGCCGTCGCTGGGGCCATCCAGGGAGCTGTCTCTGACAGCGGTGTTACCACCCCGCCCATCTCTCCGGAGATGAGGGATGCTGCCACAGACGTGATTAAGAAAGTGAGCGACGGCGCGGCGGTGAGTGAGATGGTGAACGAAACGGACGCACAAGCTCCCGCTATTCAGATCGTGAATGACTCCGAAGAAAAGGCTCCTGCCATCCCTCCTGAGATGAAAGATGCTGCCGGCCAGGTTATCAAAGAAGTAGCCAACAGCGAGGCGGTGAAAGGTGCTGTGAAGGAGAGCGGATTGGAGACTCCCAACATTTCCCCCGAAATGAAAGACGCAGCCGGGAACGTGATCAAGCAGGTGGCCAACAGCGATGCCGCCAAACAGAACGGGGTAAGAGTCTCTGAAGCAAGAGAAAATGAGAAGGCCTAAGGATAGGGACATTGGACTAGAAGTTGCCCATCATTCACTCATAATCATCCGTGGGCTCTTACTTACCACACCAATGCAGGCGTCAGACCTACTGAACACCGTCGCAGGACAGGTTGATTCCGGCGCCGCCTCGAGCACAGGCAAGGCATCGACGAGCGCCAATCCCGGGATGGATCTGTTGACGAATGCTGCCCAGGCGTCCAACAACCCAACATTGCAGGCTGCGAGCTCGATCGGAAGTATGGCGAAGCAGGCGGGCGTCATCCCCACCAACAGCATTGACCGAGCGAAAGCCGCCAACCCGGAGCTCGGTGCGTTGATCAATGGCCTCCAAAGCACTGCTAGCATTGCCAATAGCATGAGCCAGTGCTACGCCTCCATCGAAGGAGACGAGGACGCCATCAGCAAGTCCCTCCTCTCCTTGGGCACGAGCATGGTCAGCTCTGACTCGATCACCGCGGCCTCGGAGGTGGGTAAGGCCTTGATCATGGCGTCGCCAGCCGCTAGCACGTCGCAAAAGAACGCCATGTACCAGCTCTTCCGGATTTACTTGGACCAAAATGCCAACACGGGCAAGGCGTTGACCACGGCCCAGGAGAAGGCTTACTCGTCCTTGACCACCGAGTGTAACGCCGCTTTCGACGACGTCGTCACGACCTACCAGGACAGCAAGGGCACCATTTCCTCAATCATGGCGGGTGGAAATTCCAACGTGACCTGCGCCAATTTCCAGGACAACTCCACCTCCGTCGATATGACCCTGTGCGTGTGGCCCACGGCCATTTGGACTCTTGGGGACAAGATGATGGCGAATGTGAGTGCGACCTTCACCAACTATGGCGTAGGCCTCTGCGACGTCAAGTTCTACATCATCAATCTGGCAGACGCCGTGGGACTCAAGCCCGCCTGGCTGCCGGATGCGAAGGAGGCGTTCCCCCAAGGCATTCCTCAGGGGGCCGAGATCGCGATTGAGGCAGCCGTGCCCTGGACCAACGAGATTGCGGAGAACAAGCCAGTCGTCGACATTCTGAAGGGATGGTCGGCGTGCCCTAACGGCCCCGCTACGCCTCCCCCTGTCGTCCAACCGACAACGAAGCCTAAAGTGGACAATGGCGTGCTTAGCTCGGCGTCGGCATGCTTCATTACCCCTGCTTGTACCGCAGCCATCGCTCCTTTTGGAGATGACTCGTGCGGGGCGTACTCACAGCTTTTGACTTCCGGATGCTCCACTTGCTCCACTGAGATTTTGGAAGCGGCCGGCAAATCTTGCTTGACGACCTGCTCCAGCCAGTACTGTGGCACAGCCAGCGACAAGGAGGAAGCTACCAGCGGAGCCGGCGCTCTTTCCAAGGCCGTCGCCTTTGTGGTCACTCTGACAGCTGCCTTTGCCTTTGCGCTTTAGGTTCCTCCTGGGGGGCGAAGGGAGGCGGAGAGGTGGAAAAATGATAATACAGGGCAGGAGGATGGTGGAAGTGGGAAAAAAATCCGTCATTGGAATAACATCTCTTGTAAGATTTTGAATCATTGCAAAGATGGCGGAAAAACTATGCATGTAATTTGGGCGGAGGAAATGCATACGTATGGAAAGGAAGTTGTTTTCTTTCACACAGGAGAATCAGAACTACAAATGTGAGGCCTGAAATGAAAAAAGTGAGGGGGGAGCGTAATAGAACTCGTCTGTGCAAGACTGATGTGAATCTACAGGAAAATGAAGCGCGCGAGCGGCTTTACGCGCCATATCACCACGGTCTCTTTTGTTTAGCCAGTATATTTTTCTTCCAAGCACTTTGTAGAGTACTCGAAAAGGAACGAAAAAAAGAGAATGAAAGAGACAGGGATAGGAGGCAACAGATACAATTGGCTGATCGAGACAAGATGAGGATTAAAAGAGGGTCCTGTGTCGGCTGCATTAAAAGATTCTGGTTTGAAAGTTGAGGATGAATAAATCGAGATCATGCCATACCATGTTCCTTTTTTGGGATTCTCTCAGGGCTTTTTCTTCATTTTGAATCACGAGCTTGAGACAGCGACACAAAGCAAAGGAGTTGAAGGAAACGCGGCAAACGACGGTGTTCTGGGACAGCAAAATGCAACCGAGAAAGAAAAGAGAAGAAAAGTAAGAGACGAAAGTAGAGACTGTTTCCCTTGCAAAGCACTTGCTAAACCCGTGGAAAGAAAAATTGTACACGTTTTAGGGGGAATTATGTGTCTGTATTGGTTTATTTTGAAGCTTCCTAGAGTATGCTGGAGTGCCATACCTTCTTGTAAAGTGCTTCGCTTAAATAGCATGATTATGCACATAGAAATGGACAAGGAGATCGTTGTACGATTATAAAATTCAAATCGAGACACCAATCGGCGCCACACGCTGAGTCTGCAAGTTTCTTTCATTTCGGCAATACCGGATAAAAACAATCGACATTATATGATGTTATGCTTAAATTTCAAATCTTCGATGCTCTTGTAGAATTATATGATTCTTCGGCAGAAAGCAACTTTTTTGTTTTGCTAAAGAGGCTGCACGTGGGAAAAGAAAAGATGAACATGTCCTGATCCGCAAGAAGAACATTACCTCAGCGATAAAATCCTCTGAATTATACAATGAGAATGTACTCATTACAATTAATTATGCCATAGGAAATATTGAAACGTCATTTCTGTATTAAGCTCGCACTTACGATTTGCGAGGCTCTCTAACAGGATCGCAAGCCTGGTCTGTGTCTGAGTAACAAAGTACTCACGTATGTGCAAGTTCTTCACAACATTTACTTTTGAAATATACATCTAAAAATTTCAAACGAGCGTAAAATCACACATGGAACTTGACAAAAAATGAAGAGGTGATGGCGTGAGATTGTTTTTAAAAAATCGGTTGGAAGAAACGGCTGCTTTGAGAATTTGAATAATGCCCGGGCCCGTCCACCCCCAGCACGGCGAGGGATCCTGGAAGAGGCGAAGAGGTTTTGGGGATGGGTGTCCGCGTAAATGTGACAAACTATTTTTACCAGCTTAACATACCATTATGTGCCACCTAGGCGTCTAAATTGGTAGTAAATATCAAATGAAGGCCCGCCGGCATCTCACTTGCTTCGCGGCCCTATTGGGTAAGTCTCCCATAACCTCATGCATGCGCATTCCCCGTATCTTCCCCCCTTCACCCCTCACTTCCTGAGGCATGTTCCTCACGATTCGAATTTTAATATGTTCGTAAAGCCATGGGGGCTTTCTTGACAGACAATGCTCCCCTAGCCGAGGCTCAACGCATTCGTGGAAGTGTTAGTACGGAGAAAGCTGATGCTATCCCGGCGGCAGGCCCTGCCGTCCCCGTCCAGGACGCAGCTCCCTCAAGTGCTGATTTATCCACCACCGTGAATGAGGACGGGGTTCCTAAAACGAAAGTCCGCGTAAACATCCGACGCAAAGACGCCTCAAAAGAAGCACAGAACGGATTGCAAGAAGAAGGGCATCAAACACACCACGTGTACGTAAATAAGATGGAGGTCAAGAGACTTGAAGAGCCACCCGCTACCGGTATTGCTGTCGGAGAACCTAATCCTGCTGCTTCTCAGCACCACACTCATCACGCACATTTTGAGTTCCAACAGCGGACGATGCAGTCAAGGGTGCAAGAGGGAGCGGACGTCCGGGAGGCGAAGGACGAGCTGAAGGAGCGAGGAATTGGGGGAGCCACTCATGATAACAACCATAACGAGATCCTTGATACGGCCTCTGAATCTGAAACAGGCTTGAATCGCATGACTCTCAAGGAATATTTGCTTGAATATGGAGAGGAAGGAAGGCGGGGAAGGAAGAACCAGAAGAGTCCTGGCGCAGCATCTATAGCAGCCACGGACAAGGCGGGCGCAAGAACCACGACACCGGCGATGAAAACTCATACAACGCAGTCCTTGTCGAGCATGCCTTCCCCCAATAAGGTCGAGTCCCCGGTGGATTCGACTAGAGAGGGAGCTGCGACGGAAGGAACAGAGCTGTCACCCGTTCCCTCCGAGTCCGCCCCCACAAAGAATGGATTGGCCGGCATGGCGGACGAGACCAAACACAACGTGCAGGAAGTCACCAAGCGAATTCGGAAAAGGGCGGCGGAACCAGGCCGAGAACGGGGGGACATTGACCCAGCAGATTTGGAGGAGATCCGGGCACGGGCCGTGGGGGACGAGGACGAGGAGGGCGTGGAGGCGGAAGACGCGGCAGCCCAGGTCCCAGGAAACGCAGTGGAGGAGGTCAGGCCGGAATGCCCGGGTGGAATGGTTTACAGCGACTGCGGTCGCCCCTGCACCGCCACCTGCGAGCATCTAAGACCGGTGTGTCCGGCGGTGTGTGTCGCGCGCTGTCACTGCCCACACGACAAGCCGATTTGGGACGGAGAAAATTGTCTGGAGGAGGCACAGTGTCGCCTCAAAGCAAAGGCGGATGGAAACCAGGAAGACGGGGCAAATAAGATGTCGGGCAAAGCACTGCGTGGAGCGAGAGTGGGGTAGTGGCCGTGGAACCGTAAGTTTTTGCGTCGGAAGAAGACAAATCGTTGCGGCATAATGGTGGTCAGTGCCCGTCATCTTTATGAAAAATATGGTTGTCTCGAGCGAGCTATAAATATCCAATATTCCCATGGAATGGGGTACAACAGAGACAACGAAATGGACGAAGCTGGGAATGCGAAGGAACCAATCCATGAGTAACAGCGAAAAATAGATGAAAGATGTATAAAACGTTTGGCAGGGAATGCAAAGATATTGTACAGGCAAACATCATGAAAAAGGGCTACAAAGCATAGGAATACTTTTGATTCGTCGGAGAGAGGGAGGCGAGTTTGAAAGATTGGATTGAGATGTTATCTCTAAGGTCAAGAGCTCTTGAGGGCTCGTACTTCAGAGTACTCATAGCTTGATCAGAGTGGAGAATCAGTTGAGTGCCTCCTTCCACCTTTCACAAACCAATTGCAAAAGTAGATAGAAGCGAAGTTAAAAAGAAATCAGCACTCGGCACACACGCATGCGCTCCTACCAATGGCTACCAAAACCACCTGCAGATCTCTTCCGTGTTCTTTCGTCGCTTCACGTTCGCTTTGTCGCATTCAAGATGTCTTTCTGTTACCTATCATATTTGCTGATTCTTCCGCTCTCATAGCAGGATACGTATGTATCCAACTGGTCTACCACTAAAAAGTAGCCAACGCCGTCCAATTTCAAATTCACACGCTCCGCGAGCCTGCATACAGTTGACAAGCGACTATCTTCACCTTTGTCACCCAATACATGTGTACACTATCTCTCCATCTCTTGTCCCCTTCTCCACACTCCATTTCTATTGACTGTCTTTCTGCCTAGACGCTATTGCCCCCCCCTGCTCCTATCTCTCCCTAGAACCCCGCGCAGAGGCAGGAAAGGTAGAAGGAAAAGGTAGCGCGCGGAAAGGTATCCCAACTACACCAGTAGGACTGGATCGATGTCAAAATGGGCAGCCGTGGAAGAAAATTAAAGCGGGTGTCACGAGGTAGAAAGTTGTGTTGCAGTTGGTAGTGGTGTAGGGCCCCGCCACGGTCATAAAGTGGTGGCAAGGGAGAGAAAGGTAGAAAGGACGTGGGTCGAAATCGAATCCTTCTCTCGGATTTCGATTGCTTTGCCTCACTTTACGTGGATGCACCCACCGGCACAGATGTCACGCCAATAACATGGACACAAGATGGAGCCACAAAAACGAAGAAAGAGGAGACAATGCTGGGGAGGGACGGGAAGAAACGGACGTGTACCTGGCGTCAAACATCCGCCGTCTCGTAGAAGAGGTGGGCCAAGTCGCTTGATCCTGCTAACGTGATAGACAGGGGTATAAGCAAAATGGGATCGAAGGGACATTGCATCGAAAGCGTGAAAAAGTGGGGCGGTAGGAGCAGGAAGGACTTTGCCCCATGACTGCACTTGGCTAGCCATCAACATGGGGTTTCCAACCACTATCGGTCCAGGTCACATGACAAGCCAATTGTGAGCTGTGCCACGGCAATCAACCCTCCCTACGCATCCTCTTTCCTCCACAACCTCCGTCGCTCCCTCCCTTCTCCTCCTTTCTTGAGCCGTCTCGCACACAAAATCCAGTCTCGCCCACCCCGTCGCTCCTCCTTCCTCCCCCAATTTCCTCCTCCCTTCTTTCCCCTCTCCTCCTAATTTTCTTCCCGAGTTTTCTCCATTTTACAAGACGGAATAGCGACCAAACTGGGGTCGAGAACCCACACGCAAGGTTTCCTCGTCCAAAATCCTTTGAAATTCCCGTCGCGCCTGGCGAACAGCCAGCTCGGTCCTCCCTTCGATGAGCAAATACCTAGTCAAAATAGGGTTGAAGATAAAGCGAGCATGAGAGGAACTTTAATAAACACACTGTAAATCACAGGGTGAGATCAATGAAGAAATAAGGCCTGAGTCAACAGTCTTGGGGCACAGGGCATCTGCTGCCTCCATCCTATCTCCTTCCCTCCCTCCAACCTCCCCCCCGCACTCACAATTTTCGTTCTCCAGGTTCCAGGGTATGCTCTTGCCCTGGAGCCACGTAGCGCCCCCGCGTGATCACCGAACATTCCGTCCGCTCTTGGATCTGGCTCACGTTATCCTTTTGCGTCGCTTTCCAACGAGCTTGCTGTGGGTACTCGTTGATCTCCAGCTCTTCGAAAAAATGCTCCTTCTTCTCAACTTTCTCCGCACTGACACCTCCGGCGATAGCCAGGGCCGCTTTCAGGGCGTCCGCTGCAGTGACAGTAGAGCCAGCACCAAGCCCAGCAGCGGCGGCCGCTGTGGATGGGGCGGCACCAAATTTCTCGGCTAATGCCCGCGCACGTGCCAACGCATCCGAGGTGGATGGAGGAGGAGCAGGAGCGCCAGTTCCCCCAGGCGGGGAAGGAAGGGACGGTGTGGTGGATGGCACGTTGGCCGACGCCCCTGTGCCCCCCTGTTTCAGCCGTTCAGCAAGGGCCTTGGCCCGCTCCACTGCCGCTAAAATTCCTGTACTGACACCGCTCTCCCCTTCTCCCACCCCTGGTGAGCCTGACACTGCCTGCGAAGGAATTTTGGGTGCCACGCCTTCCACCACAGCCGCAGCTCCACCAGCGGTTCCCTCCGTGGTGGGCGTCGTCGCGCGCTTCCTCTTCTCTTCCTCCAACTCGGCCTCTTCGTCGCTGCTGTCCCCGCCTCCCCCTGCTCCTCCCTCCTCCGCCACCAAGCCTTGCTCGATCTGGTACTGTTTCTTCTGCAATGCCGCGGTCCGTTGGGCATCCGTTTGTTCGCTGTCCTCGAAGGTAAATCCTTTCCCACCGAATCCGCTCCCCGCCCAGTGCGCCGTCCCGGCCGTTACTTTCTGTTGGAATGCTTCTGCCATCGCCCGCAATTCAGGAGGCACTTCTTGCTTGCTTTGAGTCAATGCTTTGAGCAAGAGAGGCGCGTATTGTTCTTCCTCGGACGTGAGGAATGTGTAGGCGGTGCCTTTTCGGCCCGCCCGCCCCGTTCGACCCACACGGTGCACATAATCCTCCAGGTGGTTGGGGCAGGCATAGTTGATTACACAGCACAACTCGGGTACATCCAAGCCCCGGCCCGCCACGCTCGTCGCCACCATCAAGGTCCGCGCCCGAGACTTGAAATCGTGGATGGTCGAGTCACGATCCATTTGGTCCATGCCCCCATGGAGGGACAGGCACGGGTATCCGCTGCGCATCAGATCGGCAAAAAGGTTGTCGCATTTCTGTTGCGTGTCCACAAATATCAGTACGTTCCCCTTCTCGTACCACACCCCCAGGAGCTGCAGCAAACGCATGTATTTCTCCTCCCCTTCCTCCCGCACCTCCACATACTGCGTGATGGCGTCGGAGGCCACACTCCGGCCCCCCACCAATATCTCCAAGGGGAACGCCAATACTTTCCGGGCCAAGCTTTCTACTTGCTTGGGGAAAGTGGCCGAGAACAAGACGGTCTGCCGGTCGGGGCGGATATTGGTCAAGATCATTTTGATCTGGGGTTCAAAGCCCATGTCAAACATACGGTCCGCCTCGTCCATCACCACAAAAGAGACGCGGGACAGGCTCATCAGCTTCCCCGCCTGCATGGTCAAGATGTCGATCATCCGCCCGGGCGTGCACACGACGATGTGGGCGCCCCTCTTGAGCTCCCCAATCTGGTCCCCAATGCCCGCGCCACCGTACACAGCCACGCAGCGCAAGCCAAGCGGCCGACAGAATTTCTTTGCCTCCGTGTGGATCTGCACAGCCAGCTCCCGGGCCGGGGCCATGACCATGCCAATCGGACCCTCCCCCTCGCCCAAGGGAAAGCTCGCTTCCTGGTCCAAAATGTGCCGGAGCATGGGGAGCAGGAAGGCCAGCGTTTTCCCCGACCCCGTCTTAGCCACCCCGATGATATCCCGCCCCGCCATGATGGCCGGGAGGGCCTGCCGTTGGATCGGAAAGGGCTCCGCGAGTTTGTATTTCCGCAACAGCCCCAGGACGCGGTCCGGTAGACCCGATTGCTCCCATGTTTCCAAAGGGGCAGGGCACCCTTTCCCCCGTACTTTGATCTCCAAGGCCTCCCGCCGTCGGTTCAGCTCTGCGTCAGAATGCCCGTGGAGGGCGCGGGGGACAATGTAGAGTTTCTTACGGATGGGGAGGTAGTCAACTCGGGCGTGGTCCACGGGTTTCAGCTCCTTTTTCTTCACCTGCTCCTGCAAAATCTCCAAGGCTGTCTTGGGCCCCTCCCTCGGGCCTTCCTCGTCCTCCTCCTCCAGGTCCCCGTCCGACTGGAAGAGTCTGCCCAACCGGCTGCGAGGCTCCTTCGATGGCCCCTCCCCTCCTTCCCCGCCTTTCCCACCCTCGGGACCCTCCGCATCCAACCCTGCCTTAGGCGGGACAGAGCCTACGGGATCTCCCACGGAAGGCTTCTGGGTCGTCGATTCGCCACGGAGCGCGGCCAAGAAAGCCTGACGATCCGCTTCCAGCTGCTCCTCGTCCTCCTCATCCTCCATCATCCCTTCCTCCCCGTCCTCTTCCTCCCCATCTCCATCCGTGTCGGATTCCCATGCGGCTTTTTCCACCGATTTTTTCCCGAAAAGCTCCGCGGCTGTGATGGTATTGCTGCCCAACGGATCATACCCATCCAACCGTCCCTTCCGCCCCTTCCCACCTCCCCTCCCTTTCCCTGTCCCCCCTCCCACCCCCCCATCCCCTGCAGCAAAAGCACCGTACATGTCAGCCTGCTCGGGGATACCCAATCCTTCCACCCCGCCCCCCCTCTCCAACGAACTCATGAAGGCGTCCAGGGGATCCCCGTCCTCGTCCTCCTCCTCGTCCCGGGACACTGAGGCCTGGTTCTCCACCGAGAGCATGCTCAAGGGCGTGTCTGTGCTCGCGCGTTCTGCCCTTTCCAGTGTCTTCCCTTTTCCTCCCTCCTCCCCGACTTCCTCCTCCTCCTCGTCTTCCAACGACCATTGTTTCGCCGCCGTCATCCCCACTTTCCCTGTCAACGCCAACGCCGCTTGCGCCAGGCGCATCTTAGTATTGCCCATGGCGGCCGAAGCCGCAGCGGCGGCGGCGGCAGCGGCCTCTTTGGCGCGTTTTTCTTCCTGGAAAGCCCGGACTCGCTCGGCTCGTTTTTGCATTTCCCGTTGGGCATGGGCCTCCGCATCCAACACGGAGAGCCCCTCTTCGCCCCTGTCCTCCCCTTCCACTCTCCCACCACTGGTGGTGGGCGACGGGGCGCGGCCGTCGCTCCCATCCCCTGTGGAGGGGGAGGGACACGGCGCTGGACTTGGTGTGGTGGTGACGGCCATGCCAGACGGCAATGGCTTCGAGGCGGGGTGCGCCGCCACTGAAGGTGCCAAGGCCGACGCAGCCGGAGCTGGAGCGGCGGGGGAGGAGGAGGGAGGGAGGGATATTGTCGATGGTTGCTGCTGAACTTTTTGATTCAAGCGCGCAATTACCGATAAGGCCGCGGCACTAGCCGTGGCGGCGGCCGCGTCTTTCGCCGAGTCCTTCTCCTCCTCGTGCCTGGGCCCCGCACTACGCACCCGCTCCTCCCGGCGATGGCCGCGTTGTTTCTCCACGTGTTTCTCCTCCCATCCCTTATCCCGGTCCTTCT